>Ga0157380_10000624_pt1 | contig 21766 bp, 22 predicted proteins | sample S35metaG_FD_119757 | JGI IMG/M metagenome (GOLD analysis project Ga0157380, IMG submission 119757) | Switchgrass rhizosphere microbial communities from Kellogg Biological Station, Michigan, USA - S3-5 metaG | ecosystem: Host-associated > Plants > Roots > Rhizosphere > Soil | place: USA...
AGCGAACTGTCGAGGCCACCTGGCAGCGCATCGGACACCTCCTCGACAACTTCCCGCCACACGAATGCGCCAACTACCTCAGAAACTCCGGATACGCTTCAGCCTAATCAGGACAAACTCTAGGCGGCCGCCTTCATCTGCGTCCCGAACCTGCCGTAGAAGCTCTCGCCCTTGGCCGCTATGTCGCGAAGCAGCGCGTTCGGCCGGAAACGCTCGCCATAGGCATCGGCCAGCCGGTCCGCTTCCGCCACGAAGGCGGGAACGCCCCAGAACAGGTCGATATAGGAGATGCAGCCGCCGGTGTAGGGCGCGAAGCCCCAGGCGAGAATGGATCCCACATCCGCGTCGCGCGGGCTGGTGATCACGCCGTCCTCGAAGCAGCGAGCGACCTCGATGCATTGCCGGAACAGGAAGCGCTTGGTCAGCTCCTGCTTGAGCGCAGGGGGACATTCATCCACCTTCACGCCTACATGCCCGGCCAGCTCCGGCCAGATGCGCGCAGGCTTGCCCTTCTCATCATAGTCATAAAAACCCTTGCCCGCCTTGCGCCCAAGCCTGCCCTGATCCTCGGCAACCCAGGTGACGATCTTGCCAAGCGGGTCATCGGCATATTTCCGCTGCTCGACTTCGGCGAGCTGTGTCCCCACCTTCACCATCGTATCGAGCCCGACCGAGTCCGACACCTCCAGCGGCCCCATCGGCATTCCGCACTGACGCCCGACATTCTCGATGATCGCCGGCGCGATGCCTTCCGAAAGCATGCTCAATCCTTCGGTGGTATAGGTGGCGAAGCAACGCGATGTGTAGAAGCCGCGTGAATCCTGGACCGCCACCGGTGTCTTGCGGATCTTCAACACATAGTCGGTCGCCTTGGCGAGCGTCTCCTGGCTGGTTTCCTTGCCAAGGATGATCTCGACCAGGCTCATCCGCTCGACCGGCGAAAAGAAGTGGATGCCGATAAATTTATCCGGCCGCACGCTCGATTGCGCGAGGCCGGTGATCGGCAAGGTCGAGGTGTTCGATCCGAATATTTTGTCCGGCCCGAGCAGCGCCTCGGCCTTCTTGATGATCTCGGCCTTGAGCTCGGGATTTTCGTAGACCGCTTCGATCACCAGATCGGCATCGGCGATGCCGGCATAATCTGTCGTCGGCGTGATCAGCGCGAGCAGTGCTTCGCCCTTCTCCGCGGTCAGCTTGCCCCGGCTGACATCACGATCCACCAGCCGCTTGGAATAGGCCTTGCCCTTTTCCGCCGCTTCCTGGGAGACATCAATCAGCAGCGTCTCGATCCCGGCCTTGGCCTGAACATAGGTGATGCCCGCGCCCATCAGGCCCGCGCCGATCACGGCGACTTTCTTGATCTCATAGGGTGCGAAGCCCTGCGGCCGATTTCCCCCCTTGGCCAGTTCCTGCATCGAGATGAACAGCGAACGGATCATGCCCTTCGCCTGCGGCGTCATCATCGTCCTGGCAAAATAGCGCGCTTCGACACGCAGAGCCGCATCGATCGGAAGCTGAACGCCCTCATAGATGCACGACAGAATGTTGGCCTGCGCGGGATAGTTGAGGTTGGTCTGGCCGGAGACCATCGCATTGCCACCGATCGCCACCATCGCGCCCGCCGGCGTATAAGGGCCATCCTTCACGCGGAAACCTTTCGTATCCCACGGGGCCAACCCGCCAGGCTTGGTCCTGAGCCATGCGCGCGCTGCCTCAACGGTCGTACCGGGGGCGACCACCTCATGGACGAAACCCAGCGCCTTGGCTTCCTGTGGCGTCTTGTCCTGCCCTTGCAGGATCATCATCGCGGCATTCTGCACGCCGATCAGCCGCGGCAGCCGCTGCGTTCCGCCCGCGCCGGGCAGAAGACCGATCTTCGACTCCGGTAATCCGAACTTTATCTTCGGATTGTCCGCAGCCACGCGATAGTGGCACGCGAGCGCAAGTTCGAGACCGCCCCCCATCGCCAGGCCTTCAAGCGCGCAGGCGACTGGCTTTCCACAGGTCTCGATCGCCCGGAAGACCCTGCTCAACGCGAAAGCCGCGTCAAAAACGGTCCTCAGCTCAGCTTCTGATTTCGGCAGCTCTTTCATCCCGCCGGTCATCTTGTCAAAATCCGTCAGATCAAACCCGGCGCAGAAGCCGCTCTCCTTGCCGGAACGGAAGATGGCACCGTTGATCGCCTCATCCGAGCGGATGCGCTCGACGATGCCTTGCAATTGCTCGATCGCAGCGATCGAAAGCGTGTTCATCGATCGGCCTGGCACATCGAACGTTATCGTAGCGAAGCCTTCGGCATCCACGTCCAGCTTGAAATATTCCATGATTATTCCCCTGTCCGGATGAGGTCAGACGCGCTCGATCACGGTGGCGGTGCCCATCCCCGCGCCGATGCACAGAGTGACGAGCGCGCGCTCCTTGTCGGCGCGCTCGAGTTCGTCGACCATCGTGCCGAGCAGCATCGCGCCGGTCGCGCCGAGCGGATGACCCAGGGCGATTGCGCCACCGCAGACATTGACCTTGTCCATATCGAGATCGAACGCCTGGACCCAGCGCAGCACGACCGCCGCGAAGGCCTCGTTCAGCTCCCATAGGTCGATGTCCTGCTTGGTGAGCTTGAGCTTGTCCATCAGCTTCCTGGTCGCGAACTCCGGTCCGGTCAGCATTATCGAGGGCTCGGATCCGATCGAGGCGCCACCCATGATCCGGGCGCGCGGCTTGAGGCCAAGCGCCTCGCCAATCTCCTTGGTGCCGATCAGCACGCCCGCTGCGCCATCGACGATGCCGGAAGAATTGCCGGCATGGTGGACATGATTGACCTTCTCGATCTCGGGATAGCGCTGCTTCGCAACCGCATCGAAGCCCGGCATCGCCTCGCCCATGCCCTTGAAGCTGGGCTCAAGCGCGGCGAGTGTCTGCATGGTCGTGTCGGGCCTCATATGCTCGTCATGATCGAGCAATACCGCGCCCAGCTGGTCCTTCACCGGCACCACTGACTTCTTGAAGCGGCCCTCGGCCCAGGATTTGGCGGCGCGCTGCTGGCTCTGCACCGCATAGGCATCAACATCATCCCGGCTGAAACCGAATTTGGTGGCGATGATATCGGCGCTGATGCCCTGGGGAACGAAATAACTCTTGAGTGCGACCGCCGGATCGGTCGACCCGGCGCCGCCGTTCGATCCCATCGGCACCCGGCTCATCGCCTCGACACCGCCACCGATGCACAGGTCGGCTTCCCCGGATTTCACCTTGGCCGCCGCGATATTGCAGGCTTCGAGGCCCGAGGCGCAGAAGCGGTCGACCTGCACGCCGTCCACGGTTTCGGCATAATTGGCGTTGATCGCTGCCACGCGCGCAATGTCGCTGCCCTGCTCGCCGATCGGGGTCACACAGCCCAGATAAACGTCGTCGATCCTGGCGGTGTCCAGCCCGTTGCGGTCGCGCACCGCCTCCAGCATCTGCGTCGCGAGCGACAGCGCGGTCACTTCATGAAGCGTGCCGGTGGATCGCCCCTTGCCGCGTGGCGTCCGCACGGCGTCATAAATATAGGCCTCGGCCATGTCCGTCTCCTGCTCGCTTGATCATGAAACGGCGCGGACACTCTTCCAAAAACAAGGGTTCGGCAAGTCATCAAAAACGTCGCGAAACCGCACGAAAGATCAGGACTTCGGACGCACTAGCTTTCCGTAACGGCACCACATGCGATCCGCCCGCCGCTGTTGCCGGAGGGATCGGTCACATTGTCGTCCGGCCCTGCATGAATCACCAGCGCGGTGCCGTCCGAATCGAAAAGCCCCATCGCTCCCGAATCGAGAGTCGCGCCCTTGATCATTGTCACCAGCTTTCCGGTTCCGTCGGCCTTGACGATCAGATTGGGAAGATCTCCCATATGGGATCCCTGCGGCGACTTGAGACCATGCATCTTGTGCATCGGATTCCAGTGCGGCCCCGCCGAAGCGAAATCGGGCGCGGTGCAGGTTCCCGCCGCATGGAGATGCATCCCATGCGTTCCCGGCGGCAGGCCTTTGACATCGAGCGTCATCTGCACACCGCCGGATCGCGGCGTGAAGGTGGCCATGCCAACCGAGGTGCCGTCGCCCTTCGCCAACATCGCCATCGCGCTCTTGCCGGGCTTCGCAGCCGCATTCGCGGTCACCGACGCCATACCCAACATCAGGATTAAAGCAGCCCTTCGCACGAGCATTCTCCTCGATTGCAAATGTCCCGGCACGATAACGTACCGATAGGCTGAATGTGCCGTTAATCGAAATGCAATCGCCAGGCCTCATTGTGCGACGCGAATTGCTGTCGGGGATTACTTCAGGGTGACGCAGGATCAGCCACGGGTTGTCGTCGTGGGGCTCGGCTATGTGGGATTGCCGCTGGCCGTCGCGCTCGCCGATCATTTTCCGACAATCGGCTTCGATATCGATGCGACCAGGATCGCCGAGCTTCGCGCCGGTACCGACCGCACACGCGAACTGACCAGCGAGCGCCTGCTCGGTTCACCGCTGGCGCTCACCTCGGTGACGGAAGACATTGCCGGGCAGGATATCTACATCGTCACTGTGCCCACCCCCGTGGACGGCGCAAACCGCCCCGACCTGACCCCTGTTCTCGCCGCGACGCGCACGGTCGGGGCCCTGCTTCGGCCGGGTGGCGCCAGCATCGTGATCTACGAGAGCACGGTCTATCCCGGCGTCACCGAGGATATCTGTGGTCCCGAGCTTGAGCGGGTATCGGGGCTTCGCCGCGGCGAGGACTTCTTCCTCGGCTACAGCCCCGAGCGCATCAATCCCGGCGACCGCGAGCATAGCGTCGATCGCATCATCAAGGTGGTGGCCGGCGAGAATCCGGAGGTGCTGGAACGGGTCGCGTCGCTGTACGACGCCGTGACCAGCGCCGGCACCTTCCGCGCCGCCTCGATCAAGACCGCCGAAGCCGCGAAGGTGATCGAGAACGCCCAGCGCGACATCAACATCGCCTTCATGAACGAGATCACCCAGATCTTCGCCAAACTCGATCTGTCGATCTGGGACGTGCTTGATGCCGCCGGCACCAAATGGAATTTCCTGCGCTTCCAGCCGGGCCTGGTTGGCGGCCACTGCATCGGTGTCGACCCCTACTATCTGAGCCATTGCGCCCAGAGCGTTGGTCATCTGCCGCGCGTCGTGCTTGCCGGCCGCTCGATCAACGATGGCATGGGGAACTGGGTCGCCGATTGCATCCACAGCCGCCGTAATAGCCGCACCGGCCGCGTGCTCGTGCTCGGGATCACCTTCAAGGAAGACGTGCCCGATCTGCGCAACAGCAAGGTGATCGACGTGATCCGCCGGCTGCAATGGCTGGGACATGAGGTCGTGATCCACGATCCGCTCGCGGACAGCGTGGAGGCGATGCACGAATATGGCCTGCGCCTCGATCCCGACGCGCTCGCCGGTCGCTACGATGTCGTCTTCGCGGCCGTGCCGCACGCCGCCTATCGGGCCATGGCTGAAGGCGAAATTACCAACCTGCTCGCCGACGATGGCCTCATCGCCGACCTGAAGGGCATCTGGCGCAATCGCCTGCCATCCAGCATCGAAAGCTGGACGCTTTAGCAGGCTGTTGAAAAAGTCATGTGTCATTCCCGCGTAGGCGGGAATCCATGTTCTCTGACGATGCGAATCTATCGGAAATGACGGAGTTTATGGATTCCCGCCTTCAGCCACATGCTGAAGTTTATCCTGAGCGCCTGCCCTGCAGGCAGTCGAAGGGCGGGAATGACGATGTGAGGGTGAGGGAAGGGACTTCTTCAGCAGCCTGTTAGAGCAGGAATTGATCGCGCAGAGGCGCGGAGAGCGCAGAGAGGTTACGATTATCTCCGTGTTCTCTGCGCCCCTGCGCGAACAAAAACTCACTTGGGCCTGTGCCAAAAGAAAGGGGAGCCGGTTGATTGACCGGCTCCCCAATTTTCAACCGTCGCTTGCGCGGCGGTGCTGTTATCAGCTGCCCGAACCGGGACCGAAGGTGATCTCCACGCGGCGGTTCTGCGGCTCGCGAACGCCGTCGGCGGTCTCGACCAGCGGACGGCTCTCGCCGAATGCTTCGGTCGAAATCGAGGCCTCGGGAACGCCCTTGCCGGCCAGATAGGCCTTGGCGGCTTCCGCGCGGCGCTGCGACAGCGCGACGTTATAATCATCCGAGCCGGACTTGTCGGCGTGACCAGCCAGCATCACCTGCGCCTGACCCGTGGTCGCATAGGCCTGGGCGGCATTGTCCAGGATCGACGCGGCTTCCGGCGTGATGTTCGACTTGTCGAAGTCGAAGAAGATGATGAACGGTCCCGGCACAGCCGCAGGCGGCGGCGGAGGCGGCGGAGCAGCCTCAGGCGGAGGCGGCGGAGGCGGCGGGGGCGGCGGAGGCGGCGGAGCAGCCGGTTCGCCGAAGTTGTAGACCAGGCTGGCCAGCAAGCTGTGCGTGCGCACGCGTCCGTCATACACCGTGGACGCAACCGGGCCGGGAATGTCACGCGGATGCGTATTCATCAGGCGGTATTTGAGCCCAATATCGACATTGGTCGTAACCGGATACCGGACACCCGCAATTGCCTGCCAGGCAAACCGCGTATCGGAATCATCAACGATCGGGCCGGTCGGGCCTGCCGCAATGCCGCTGAATTTTGTGCGAGCAATACCCGCACCACCACCAACATAGCCCTGAAGCCCGTCATCGGGACCGAAATCGACCAGAGCATTGGCCATGAAGCTCAACACACTGACAACGCCAGCAGCATTATATTGACCGAGCGCACCGTTGAATCCGACTGCACTTGAATTGGTAATGGTATCTACGCTGGCATGCTTCTTGGCAACCTCGCCTTCAAGGCGGAACATGCCAAAATCATATCCGATGATACCATCGACGTCGTATCCGGTTTTGGTGTCAGCTGACACGGCATTTTTCTGCCCGGCAAACCGGAAATCAATATCTTCGACGATCATGCCACCGCCTTCGACGCCGATATACCAGGCGCCATCGCGAGCCATGGCTGGAGCGGCCAGCGCGGTTGAAGCGAGCACTGCCGCTAAGGCGAGCTTACGCATATCTATCCCCTTTTTTCACAGCGATCCTCTCGGAACCGCGCCTTACTAACCAAAGCAATCCCGTCGTGCAAGCAGTGCAGTAACGATCTCGCTGTCCCCAGTATTCGAGACGCAGGACTGTGTCTCGAACGACCGGCAGACGGTCGCTAAACTTCCTTCGATCGATTAGGTTGCATCGCGATTAAAAAATTTATGTCGCGATCAGCCCATGCGTTCGAAGCGCATTCAGGATAAGCGTGACCGCAGCCCTTGCCTCTGCGTCAATGAAGCTTCCTCCGGCGGGGTTCGCTATGGCTCCAATCTGACCGCCGACGACTTGAACGCCCCCCACGTTCAAGCTGCTGGCGGGGAGCACGCCCTCCACCCAATCGCTGCCGTCATGATGAAGCCAATAGCCATTGGCGATATCCCACGCCGTCATGCCGGCTCGCGCCGCGATGAACCGCCATCCCCCTCCGGTCCATCCGGCCAGCGCACCGTCATGACCGGCCCACGCCCCGGTAGGCGCCGATCCGACAATCCAGCATTGCCCGGGCGAAGGCATCGAGGGAGGCGTATCGATCCCGTGATCCACTACCGCGGTGTGCGCCAGCAAATCGAGCAGCGCGAGGCTCTCGTTGTGATACAATTCCTTCTGCGCCTGCCCCGCGCTCAGCAGCGGCAAGGCGAAACGATCGCTCAGCTCGGTCATCGGATGCTCCTATAGGGTGAAGGTGCGTAAGGCGGCCGGCAGAGAGGCGGCGAGCGACCCGATCTGGCTCAGGCGCACCGTGACCGCCGTCGCCGCGCCCGATCCATCCGTCGCCTGTTCGGCGGGCCCATAATCATAGCCGGAAGCCGTGACCTCTACTGTCCGAGGCAAACCGATGGAGGGCGCGATCTCCAGCCGGTAACGTTCGCTCTCCTCGCCCAGCGGTGCGTCGGTGCCGTCGGTCCAGTTCCAGCCAAGCCGGCTCCGGCGCACCCAGCCGAACCGCAAGGTCCCGTCGTCCAGCCGTTGCAGGGTCAGATGCGTGGGGGTAGGCGGCCGCACCGTCAGTCCGTTCAGGGTCAGATCGGCCTCGACCGCGCCGGCGTCGCCAATCCCTGTCGCGATGACGCGGATCTCGGCCCCCAGCTTGGCGATGGGCAGATCATAGGCCAGCAAGCTGTCCGCCTCGATCAGGATGAAACGGTCCCCGATCGCATGCCCTGGGATCGCCCATTCGGTTGCCCGCCGGCCCCGCGTGAGCCGCGACAGCCTGAACCGGTTCGCGCCTATCTGCTCCACCCCCCCGAACTGGATCAGCTCATCGCCGACAAGCGCGAGATTGGCTCCGCTTATCAGGGCATCGTCGCTCCGCCCTTCCAATGTCATCGCGTCGTGCAGCAATTCGACATCGAGGCTGTTGAGGTCATCGAACAGCTCTGCCGGGCCCACGCCGAGGGCGGTGATGGTCGATCCCATCACGGCAGGCGCGGCGGTCGAACCAATCTCGCTGTAGCTGAGTCCGCCGTCGCTGCTCGCGATCAGTGCCGCCCTTCGCCATCCCGGTGAGGTTCCCGCCGCCACGATCCAGAGGCGCGGCGCCACAAGCAGGCCATCCTCGATCGTCGGAATATCGAGCAGATGGAGCACCGTCTCGCCAACCAGCACATCGTCCGATCCGGTCGCCCGGCCCGGCTCAGCCGGCGGCGGTGCATCGCCGGGCTGCGGTGGCGCGCCGATCAGCTTCAGCTCCACCGCCATTTTCTCGAACAGTATCTCGGAGATTCGCCAGCGCCCGCTGATGCCCGGAATCTGCACATGATCTCCCGCCCGCAGATCGAGCGCCCGCCAGGGCAGGCTTACCGTTCGCCGCACCCGTTCCGCCCAGCTATCGGCCAGTCTCCGTTCGGCGATTGCCTTTGCGCCCGGCGCGTCCAACGCGGCGCTCAGCTCGATCTGCTCCACCCGCCGCCCGGGTCCACCCCGCCGCGCCCGCTGCAAACCGGCCTGAAAGTCCCGCGCCGGCTCATAATAGGAGATCGCCACCTCGTCCGGCAGCGTGCCGGAAGCCGCCTGCGCGATGTCGGTTCGCGCGCGCTTGCGCCCGTCCGCGGAGCTGCCGAATTGCTCTTCCGCGAGCAGGATTGGATCGGGCGCCGGCTCGGCCAGCCGCAGGACGAGCCCGTCGTCCTGGAAGGACAGGCCGATCGACCGCCCGACCGCCTCGATCGTTCCCCGCACGCTGTCGCCGCTCGCCGCGAATCCGCCGAGGGTCATGCTCGCCATCCCCGCGATCGCTTGCTCGCTCAGCTCCGCAAGGATGTCGTGCACCGCGACCGCGCCGTCATCCGCCTCCACCTCGAAGGTCAGCGACGGGATATGGTTGGCGAAATCCGCCAGCTCCATATGCTCGAACACCGCATAGGCCAGCCCTCGAAAGGCCGGCGCGTTGCCGATCCCCTCCACCGCGGCGATCAAAGGGTCAACTGCTTGGTCTTCGTCGCCAAGATAGAGCCTGAACCCCGTTTCCGCCTTCCAGTCCCCCGCCGCGCCGCGCAACAGCTTCCCGTCCGCCCAGATACGATGCACTGCCCGGATCGGCCGCGCCGAAAGCGCCACCGCGAACGACACCGAATAGCTGTAGGTCGTGGTCTTTGGCCGGCCCTTGCCGCCTCCCGACTTACGCCTGGTCTCGACAAGATCGGTCGCCCAAACCACCGATCCCGCCACCCGCATCGTCCCGAACAGCTTGGGGATCGGCTGCCCGTAGCGCGAGACCTGCACGGCAAGGTCGCCCAGCCGCGGTCCCTGCCGTTTGGGCGCGAACAGGCGCTGGTCGACCTGCTGGCCAATGAGCGCGCCGATTGCCCCGCCGATCGGCCCACCCACGATCGTCCCTGCGGCGGTCAGCACCAGGGTCGCCATTTCAGCCCTCGTCCGAACAGGCGCGCCATGCGGCTAGTACCGGCCACTTAGGTCGCCCCGGTGTTTCCACCACCTTCCGCAGCCCGGCATCCGCATGCACGAGGCCGGTGGGCGTCATGTCCTCGGTGTGCACCTGCCCCGGCCCCACATCGACGAGCATCATGTCGCCGGCCCGCACGTCGCCCGGAAATATTTCCCGCAATCCCAGCTCCGCCGCCATTGACGCGCTTATTCGCCACTCGCGCTCGCGCATGGAATAGCGTGCTGGCGGCAAAGCCTTGTTGATCGAAACCGCCGCCACCCCGACGCAATCCAGCCCGGTACGGGGATCCCTGCCCTGCGGCCGGAATCTCACGCCGATGCACCGGCGGGCCGATGCCACCACGTCTTCCGCTGTCATCTCATGCTCCGGGATATCGGGTGAGCAGGTCCGCGCCCGGCAGATGTGGCTCACCCCGAAAATTCTCGCCATTGGCGAAGCGATCGCGGCAGGTGGCGAAGATCTTGTCGCACCCCTCGGTCAGCTCCACCAGCGTACCGACCGCGACCGCGACGGGCGGCGGTTCGTGCAGATAGAGCCGCGCTCCATCGGATCGCAGGATCGCGCTCGAAAGCCCGCTATTGCCACCGCCGATCCACCGCAGCCGTCCATAACCATAGGCATTGTCGGAAGGTTCGCCGGCATCGACGTCGAAGGTCGCCGCATCGATCGCCACCGCGATCCGCGCGAACCGCGTCCGCGCCGCCAAATCGATCCGGCACCTCTTGTCCCCGAGCTCAGCCCGGCATTCGGGCGACGTCGCCTCCACCACCGGCCGCTCCAGCAGCGCGGTCGGCCCGCGCAGCTCGGCGGTAAAGGCGCCGTCAGTGATGCCAACCTCTCCCAGCTCGCCGCGCGCAAGGTGGACCGGCTCCGCATCCGGATCGCTCCAGTCCACCGCGGCCAGCCATAGCTGCGCCCCGTCCCAGCGGCCGGCGGCGAGATCGGCCTTGCTGATCGCATCGCTGGTCAGCGCGCCCGCGACGTCGAGCGTGTCGACATCCAGTCCGTCCGACTTGCTGATCGCGGACGGCGCCATCCCGGGCGCTGCGCGATAACGGAACCCCTCTATCTCGAGGTCGCGATCATGGCTGGTAAATCCCAGCGCCACCCCGTCCCGCCGCTGCAATCGCCAGCAAAAGGCAAGCGTGGTCACCTCGGCCTGAAACCAAGTCGTCATCATCGCCTCCGTTCATTGTAGCGCAGCCATCGGTCCTGTAGGGCGCGCGCCGATGTTGCCTGCGCCGCGCCCGCCTTCGTCCTATCTCGATCGGCCCTCGCTGCCGCGCAGATTGGCGGCGCTGCTGGTCGCGCTCGGCATGAGCGGCCTCATCGTGTTGATGCTGCTCAGGCTCGGCGCCTTCTCAGGCGGACCGGCCAGTCGTGATACCAGCCCGATCGTGGTGCAATTGCTGAACCATGCCGAGAAGGCGCAGAAGGCTCAAAAGGAAACCAAGGCCGAACCCGTCAGGCCTCGCCCAAAGGCGCCCATTCCCCCGCCGCCCATCTCGCTGCCCAAGACATCGAGGCTCAACATCCTCACCCTGTCGCACGAAGATTTCGCCGCCTCCGACATCTCCCGCTTTCCGAAGAAGTCGGCAGACGCAGCCGCAAACGCGCAGGCCGCATCAAGCGAAGGCGATGATCCGAGCGTCGGTCAGGGTCCGAATGGCGAGAAGCTCTACAATGCCGAATGGTATCGTGAGCCGTCCCATGCCGAAATGGCGACGTACCTCCCCAGCAGCATGTCCGAACCCGGCTGGGCGATGATCGCCTGCCGCACGATCGAGCATTACCATGTCGATGATTGCGAGGAGCTCACCGAATCCCCGCCCGGCTCCGGCCTCGCCCGCGCCCTCCGCCTCGCCGCCTGGCAATTCCTCGTCCGCCCTCCGCGCGCCGGGGGCAAGGCTATGGTCGGCAGCTGGGTCCGGATCAGGTTCGATTTCACCGAGGAAAAGCGGGCGAATTGAACAAACCCGTCCGGTTCGAATTCTTGATATAGTTTATCGTGCTACGGGAAACGCAGTGTTAGTATGCCGTTAAGGCCTTGGCATTCATGTAGGCAATAATGAGAAAATCATGCTCGGACCTGCAGACATGACCGAGTCCGCACCCTCTGCCGGTTCTTCAAGGCAGACCCTGTGCGAACAACATACCGAAATCAGGAACTTCGCGCTCGCCATTCGTGCGATGACGGAACATAAGGAACCGCCCGACATCGAGAAATTCGGCCGGATCCGCGTGGCGATCAGCCGTGCGTTGAGAGACCATTTCGCGGCGGAAGACCGCGCGCTCGGCAAACTCCTGTGGAGCCAAACGGGGACGCAACCGCAATTGCTTGCTGATTGGGAAGCCAAACGTCAGGAATTTCGTCTCCGCTACTCCCAACACGTCCGCGATTGGTCACTCGCCGATACGCTCCGCGACTGGCCGGGCTACATCAAGGCGCTGAATGAATGCATCAGTGCCGGCGACGCACTCGCACGGTTCGAGGAAACCAAAATCTATCCCCTGATATGAAGCTGGCGCGGCGCGTCCTTTATTCTTCCCGCACCTCCACCAGCGCCACGCTCGCCGCCTCCCCTGCCAGAAACGTCGCCCGGTTGACACTCAGCCGGTCCTCCCCGAAACGGACCGGCACATCGAACCGGAACCCCGCCGCAACCTCGGCCCCCGCCGCCGGCGCGACATCGAACGCCACCACTCCGCCATCATCCAGCGTCCATCCCGTCGCCATCGTCACGCCATTGACCGCCACGATCACGCTCCCCGCCACCGGCCGCGTAATGCGGCGCACCAGCGCCTCCTCGTCCTCCCCATAGCGCTTCACCAGCTGGAACCGCGTCGTCATGCCGTCGCCTTCTCCCAGCGCTTGATCGGTCGCGGTCGGCGCTTCGGTCATCCCGTTGGAACTGTCATCGAACGGATCGCGAAAACGGAAGGCTCGCGCCGCGCCGCGCCGGGCGCGGAAGAAGGCGATCAGCGTCTCGATGTCCGCCTCGGAGCGCACCCCCGGCCCGGCGTCATACCGCATCCGCGCGTCCGCCCAATCGGCGTTGCGCTGTTCGAACCCCGCCGCCGTGGTCACCACCGCCGTCGAGAACCCCGGCTCGACGCTCGCCTGCTTGCCCAAAGCGATTGGAAAATCGACGTCGTCGAATGCCTGCACGTCTCCCTCCCCCAGATTGAAATGCACGAAGCCGTCGCGCAGCACCTGCGGCAGCGCCCAGAAGAAGATCTCGGCACTCCCCCTCGCTCGCCCTGCCTCGGCGGCCGTATCGATCAGCCGCCAATCCCCGGCATTCTCCGCGTCGAGCACGAACCCGCTCAGATAATGCTGCTCGTCGATCGGATAACCCCCTCTCCCGCCTGCGGGAGAGGGCTGGGGTGAGGGTCTTCTTCTTGTTTTTCCTCTTCTCCAACGCCCCTCACAACCCCCGCACCCGCGGCTCCCCCCGCCCCTTCCCCAGCATCAGCTCCGTCATCGCCCAGACCAGCGCATCCGCCCGGTCAGGCGACCGCCCCGGCCCCTGATAATCCCCGCCGATCGCCAGCCCCGCCAGCTCATCCTCCATCCGCACCCACTCCGCCCCGGCCCGCGTCTTGCCGAAGCCGCGCCCGGCGAGGATCAGCCACGTCCGCCAATCGCCTTCGGGCGGCTGCTGCGCCGTACGGCCCCAGAATCCCCAGCTCTGCTCGGTGTCCTTGTGCAGCCCGCGTTTGCGCACCGTGGTGAGAAAGCTTTGCCGCCCGTCTCCCGAAAGCGTGACGGCGACCCGCTCAGCGAGCGACGCGCCCTCCGGGGCGTTTGGCTGCCTTTCGCCTGCTTCCTCAGGTGGGCAGGTCATTCGCCGCCCTCTCGCGCGCCAGGATGCGCTGGTAGATCTCCTCAAGCTTCTCGCTCAGCCGCTCATGGGTCGCGGTCGGGCTTTGCCGCAGCTTGGCCGCGATCTCGATCCGCCGTTGCACGATCGACTCCCGGTGCAGCTTGATCAGCCGCATCGCGTCACCATTGGAAACGGGCTCGATCCTTACGTCCTTGTCCTCACCCTCGAGCCCGCTCTCGGTCAGCGACTGGTTGTAGCGCAGCGCCCGCTCCACCAGCAGCGCCTCGAGCCGATCGATCGCCTGCTCCTGCGCATCGAGCCATTCCAGCTCGAACTGCGGATAGCGCTGCCGATGGCGATAGGCCGTGTTGGGCGCGACCCCCGCCGCCTTCGCCGATCGCGTGACGTTGGCGGTGCGCCGCAGCTCGTCGAGGAACACCCGCTTGGCCGCGATGTCGAATTTCTCCTCGGTCACCTTGCGCATCTGCGGCCGCACGCCATCGCTGAAGGCCTGGCGGCCCACCGTCTCATGATCGGGCAACAGCGCGGCCACACGCCCCGCCGGCCTCGGCTTGCGTTTCGACATAATCTCTCCGGACATGAAAAAGGCCGGTGCTCGCCGCCCGGCCTGCGAGCCTCGATCGAGACCCGGTCAATCAGATAGTGTGTTGATCAGCCTGTTATGCGCCTGCCCGGGCGAAGCCGGAGCCGGTACTCCTGATCCGGCTATTTTTCCTCCGCGCCCTCATCGATGGCGAACGGTCGAAACAGGATCGCAAGGAAGCCAGTGCCGAACGCGACAAGCATATAGGGTCGCGCCGGATCATGGGGATACAGCCGGACACAAAGCAGATATCCGAGTATGTTCAGAAGGCCGAGCACGGCAATGAAGGCCGTGTATTTCAGCGCCGAACCAATGAAGCTCATTCCGATTTCTCCGCCGCTGTCCTGTCGCCCCGCGATTTTATCCTAGACGAACGCCCGGCGCCACCCTTGGTGGAACGGAAATCACGGAGCGCCTGCCCGGCGCCGACCAGCCTCCCAACTCCCCGAAGCCCCGCGCGATCGGGGGCCTCCCTGAAGGAGTGGGCGAATCAGCCACACTTCTCGAGCCTGCTCGCCATGTACCGGATGAGCGTGGCGCTGGGCATATGTGTACTTTACAAACCCGCAGCTTCGCGATCGGTCATTCAGGCAGTTTTACCGGCCTCGCTCTCGACGTGATTCGCCAGCATGCCTGATTCCATAGAACGAGCGTGACGCTGTAGGAAAGTACTTTTTACCGATCTGGTTCTTTTTTTCGCTTCTGTTCGCGATTTACTAGGTGGTGGACCCAGATACCCGAGGCCCCGAGCACCGCGAAAATCAACGCCGATAGCCCCCCATAAAGCAGCAAAAGGGCTATACAGATGAACCAACAAATCGCCGAAGCTATCCACTCGCCTCGGCTGAATGGAAACAAGCCCCTCATTTGCTCTTGTCGTCTGGCTTATGCTTCACCAGCTTCTCAAGCCTCTGCTTGAAGCGTTCGGGATCGTCGTCCGTCTCTAGCTCGCGGGCGGCTTCCTTGAATTTGTCGAGCTGAGTTTTAGCTGGTTGGGTCATGAAGGCATTGTAGCATAAAAATGGGGCCGCCGAAGCGACCCCTTGAAGGCGTTGATACCGACCGCACTACCGGAGCAGCGCAGCTACTCGACTGGGCTACCGGCTAGCGGGAGCGCCAGTGCGAGCAGACGTATTCGACCTGTCCGAAGCGGACGCGAGTGTAGGAGTTGACGCAGACCATAAGGCCCTCCCCGTTCTACGGGGTTGATCCGAACGGCCGAACATGCGATTCCAGTTTTGCAGACTGAAGTTTCGCAGCGGCACTGCCGTTCGGATTTCCGGGGGCCGGCGCAGCGTAGATTGGAACGAAAGCCCGGATACCCTAAAGCACCGCCTCCACCAGACCGAGCGCCTGCGCCTCGGTTGCTTCCAGATACCAGTTCTCGGTTGCCCGGCTGATCACGTCGTCCAGGCTCAGGCTTGAGCCCAGCACCAGATTGCCGAACCCCTCGTTCTGGATCGCGATCGAGGATTCGATCTCGTTGATCGCCGCCTTGAGCGAGGCGACGCAGGTCGTCAGCGGCCCTTCGAGGTTGATCGTCTTCGTGATCAGTCGTTCGTGGATCATCACACGGGTGCCGCGCGTCAGATAGCGATTCGCGCGCGCGAAGAAGCCCATGAAGGTGGCGCCCGCGGAATAGATCGCGGTCTTGCCGAGGAACACGATCCGCCGTTCGGGGTGCATGTCGCTGTGAAAGCGGATGTCCTCGCCCATCATCCGGGCGACTTCCGGGTCGCCGCCCAGCGTGGAAAGCTCGACCACCACCAGGCCCTGCCGCGGCGCGTTGCTCAGGCACTGCCGGAACCACTGGTACATATTATAGTCAACCGCGCCGGTCAGCATGATGGCGGGAAATTCGAAATCGGCGGGCGTCAGCAGCGGCACGGTCATGGCTAGTCCTCGGGTCGGAGCCGTCACAACGGCGCCGGGCAGGAATGGTTTCAGGACGTGATTATTTCCCATACGCCGAAATCGGCGTCCTCGCCCACGCCGCCGGGGCGGCCATCGGCGCCCAGGCTGAAGACGTCGAATTGACTTCGCTTGCCGGGGATGCGGTAATGATAGGGGTAGCCCCATGGGTCGTTGGGGAGACGGGCGATATATCCACCCTTCCGGTAATGGTCCCCGTGCGGCAGCCCGGCGGGCATCGTGACCAGCGCCTGCAGGCCCTGCGCCTGGGTGGGATAAGCGAACATGTCGAGCCGGTACGCTTCGACGGCCCGGTACAGCATGGCGATCTCCGCTTCCGCCTTGCCGCGCGCCGTAGGCTTCGCCGCCGGCATCAGCCTCACCAGCCCGATCACCGCAGCCAAACCGGCTATCGCGGCGATCACGGCCCACTCGAGCGGGCTCAGACTCATTCCCGTGACACCTGCCCGGCGCGAAAGCACATCTTTCACTCTCTGGCTCCCGCGTTCGGTTTCATCGCTCCCTTATCGACGATTGGACGATATTGTCGAGCCGACTCCGTGCGAGCGGCTCGACCGCCTCAGCCGCTTGCACGCTTCCGCCGGGTCTCCCAACCCTTCCTGGCGGCGGCGCTGCGGCTTGCGGCGCTCCGGCCGGAGGACGCGGCGCCGCCCGCGCGGCCGCCCTTGCGCGACGATTCGTGATTCTCCGGCTTGCCGCGCCCCGAACCCGATTTCTTGCCGCCCCCGGACTCCTTGTTCACCGTCGCCCACGCGCGCCGTTCGGCCTCCTTGGCCGAAACGCCACGTTTCTCATAACCTTCCTCGATATGCTCGGCCTTGCGTTTCTGCTTGTCGGTATAGCTGCCCTTGTCGCCGCGAGGCATGACCCGTCTCCTCCATTGTCATGGATGAGCAGCAAAAACGCCCGAGCAAGCGTGATGTTCAGTCCTCGGCCGTAGCCGCATCCGCGACGAGCTGGGCAATCAGGGCAGGTCCTGTTGAGACGAAACCGTGCTCCTGCGAAGGCAGGAGCCCAGCACTACGATCTGAACTCCTGCCTTCGCAGGAGCACGTCATGTCTCAATCAAACAGGACATGGAGCGAAGGAGCGGCGCTATGCACCCTGCGGGGCGGGGTCGCCTGACCAGCCGCCCTTTTTGGGCCGTTTGCTCTTCGGGATCGACGAGCCGCCGGTGCCGAGCGCGAGCGGCGATTTGGCGCCACCGTCGGAACGGCCGATATCGTCACCGGCAATCACGCGTTTCGCTTCGTCGCCGTTCAGCGTTTCAAATTCGAGCAAGGCGGTGGCGAGGCGATGCAGCTCGTCGAGATGCTCGGTGAGCACGCCGCGCGCGGTGGCTTCGCCCTCTTCGACCAGGCGGCGGACCTCCTCGTCGATCAGCCGGGCGGTCTGCTCGCTCATATGCTGATTGCGGGCAACCGAATGGCCGAGGAACACTTCGTCCTGATTGTCGCGATAGCGCAACCAGCCGAGCTTCTCGCTCATGCCATATTCCATCACCATCGAACGGGCCATATCGGTGGCCTGCTGGATATCGTTGGAAGCACCCGTGTTGAGCTCATCCTGACCGTAGATCAGTTGCTCGGCGATACGGCCGCCGAAGCACAGCGCGAGCCGCGCCTTCATCTGCTTCATCGTCATCGAATAGCGGTCGCGCTCGGGCAGGTTCCAGGTCACGCCCAGCGCGCGGCCGCGCGGGATGATGGTGACCTTGTGCAACGGATCGCAGCCGGGAACGTGGAGCGAGACAAGGGCATGGCCGGCTTCGTGATAGGCGGTCGCCTTCTTCTCTTCCTCGGTCATCACCATGGACTTGCGCTCGGCGCCCATCATGACCTTGTCCTTGGCCTCCTCGAACTCGCGCATCGCGACGAGGCGCTTGCCCTTGCGGGCGGCCAGCAGCGCAGCCTCGTTGACGAGGTTGGCGAGATCGGCGCCCGAGAAGCCCGGCGTGCCGCGCGCGATGGTGCGCGGGTCGACATCCGGCGCGAGCGGGATCTTGGCCATGTGCACGCCGAGGATCTTCTGGCGGCCTTCGATATCGGGGCGCGGCACCACCACCTGCCGGTCGAAACGACCAGGACGCAACAGCGCCGGATCGAGCACATCGGGCCGGTTGGTCGCGGCGATGATGATGATGCCTTCATTGGCCTCGAAGCCGTCCATCTCGACAAGGAGCTGGTTCAGCGTCTGCTCGCGCTCGTCATTGCCGTTGCCGAGGCCGGCGCCGCGATGGCGGCCGACCGCGTCGATCTCGTCGATGAACACGATGCAGGGCGCGTTCTTCTTGGCCTGCTCGAACATGTCGCGCACGCGGGACGCACCGACACCGACGAACATCTCGACGAAGTCCGAACCGGAAATGGTGAAGAACGGCACATTGGCCTCACCCGCGATCGCGCGGGCAAGCAGCGTCTTGCCGGTGCCGGGCGAGCCGACCAGCAATGCGCCCTTCGGGATCTTGCCGCCGAGGCGGGCGAATTTGGTCGGATCCTTCAGGAAATCGACGATCTCCTGAAGCTCCTCGCGCGCCTCATCGATGCCGGCGACATCGTCGAAGGTGACGCGGCCCTGCTTCTCGGTGAGCATGCGCGCGCGGCTCTTGCCGAAGCCCATCGCGCCGGAGCCGCTATTCTTCTGCATCTGCCGGAACACGAAAAAGGCGATACCGATCATCAGCAGGAACGGCAGCGACTGGTAGAGCAGGATCATCCACACGCTCGCCTGCTCATCCGGCACGGCGCGGAAAGTGACGTTGTTGTCCGAAAGCCGCTGGATCAGCGTCGGGTCGCTCGGCGCGAAGGTCTTGAACGCCTGGCCGTTGGTATATTTGCCGCTGACCAAGCCCTCGCTGATGTCGGCTTCCTTGACGGTGCCTTCGTCGACATGGGCCAGGAATTCGGAATAGGCGATCGCGCTGCCGGCATCCTTGCGGCTGTTGCCGGCGAACATCGAGACGAACAGGAACAGGCCGATCATGATCGCAGCCCAGATCGCGACGCTCCGCATCCACGGATTGCCCTGCGGTTCCTTGTCCTGATTCATTCGTTAGCCCAGCCTTTCAGCGCCCAAGATAGGCCATCCTACGGCGATAACAATGGATGTCTGCTTAACGGTGGAATGTTCGCGCCGGAGCGATGCGGAAATGCCATAGTTCGCCGCCGGAAGCCTTGACACCGGCCAGCGTGGCGGTCTCGCCTCGTTCAAGCGCGCCGACCAGACCGTCCACCCCCTTGCCGTCCCAGTTCTGGTCGAGCGCCGTAATAGCACGGCTGGCCAGTCGCCGTTGGATTTCAGCGGGCAGATCACCCGGATCGAAAGCGACTTCCGAGGCGCTTTTCGTCTTGATTCGGCTACGCCAGGCGATGTCCGCCATCCATTCGAGCGCGGCATCGGCATCCGCAAGGTTTGCGGCCGCGCGCGCCAGCGGTTCAGGGTCAAGCATGTCCTCGCGCGCCAACAGCGCCCGGATGCGCACGCGATCGTAGCGAAGATCGCTATTGGACGGATCATTGGCCGGAACCAGCCCGGCGTTTCGCGCGATTTCGCCCAGTTCGGCTCGGCTCCAGCCCAGCAGAGGGCGGACGAGCTTGATTTCGGAGCCCGAGGCGTAGGGCAAGGTTGAGACCGACTTCATCCGGGCGAGGCCGCCGACGCCCGAACCCCGCAGCGCTCGCATCAGGAAGCTTTCGGCGACATCATCGCGATGATGGGCTGTGGCGATGAAAGGGAGTTGCTCTTTTCGTGCCCACTCTCCCAACAAGCGGTAGCGGAGAAGTCTCGCCCGGTGTTGAATATTCCCCCCACCGTCATGCTGAACTTGTTTCAGCATCCACTCCGCCTCTTGGACTGGCGCTTGTCGCTCGGTGGACCCTGAAACAAGTTCAGGGTGACGGTCACTCTTGAGAGTCACGTGGGGAATACCAAGCGACGCACAAATCCGTCCCACCATCGCCGCCTCTTCCGCCGCCTCCGGCCGCAGCCCATGATCGACGGTGGCAACGGCGATCCGGCCAGGCAGCGCCGCATGTGCCAGCAGCAGCAGCGCGAGACTGTCCGGTCCACCCGATACCGCAACGCCCATCCACGCCGTCGGTTCGGCCGCGCCGCCAAGCGCAGTCAGATCCGCTCTGAACCGCGCGACCGCGTTGTCAGGGGGCGCATTTGGCGTCGGCACGCGCCTTGGTGACCCTGTCCTTGAGCGAGGCCGAGAGCGTCGCGCCATAGACATCCTGCAGCTCGCCATAGACACGGCAGGCATCCTTCGGCTTCTTGAGCTGGACCAGCGCCTGCCCCAGAAAATAGAGGCTGTCGGGCGCGCGCTCGCCGCGCGGCATTTTCTGGTAATTGGTATAAAAGGCCTCGGCCGCCATCGCCGGCTTGCCTTCATCGAGATAGGCGCGGCCGAGCAGGTTCTGGGCGTAGCTCGCACGCTTGTGATTGGGATATCTGGCGACGACATCCTTCAACGCCGCCTCGGCCTCCGGATATTTCTTCTGGGTCCAGAGATTATAGCCGGCCATGTACGCCGCTTCGCCCGGATCGCTGGCGGCGGCTCCGGATGCAGCCGGTGGCGTAGGTGCGGGCGCCGCCGGCGCGGGGCTGGTAACCACGGGCGGCGGGGTTGCGACAGACGAAGCCGCGGCCGCCGTCGAAGACGCGCCCGGCTTTGGCAAGGCCGCCGCGCCGGTTTCGAGCTGATTAAGCCGGAACTCGGTATCGCCCTTCATCTTGTTCATCTGGTCTTCGAGCTGGCGAAGCTTGAAACCGTTCTGCTCGACCTGGCTGGTGAGCTGTTGGAGCGAGCTTTCGAGCGCGTTCACCCGCTCGGTCAGGTCAGAAAGCGGGGTCGTGGCCGGGATGCCGGCAGGGCTGGCCTGTTGCGCGGGCGGCGTAATCTCCGCCTCGAAGAAGCGGTTGTCCCCACCCGGAAACACCTTGCGCTGGACCGCCTTCATTTCCTTTTCGAGCTTGTCGACCCGACCTTCGACCGTTTGGGCATGGGCAGGAGCCAAAGCGGCAGGGGCGGTGGATAGCAGCAGCAGCGCGGCCATCAGCGGCAATCGCATCAATAATCCTCCATGGCGGGCGCGCGAAACGGGAACCGGCGCGGCATCGCCGCTCCGTTATCAGGGGTTGGCCGGCGTTGCTACATTACCGCTGGCGGGATTTGCATTAGCGGCGGCTGAACGGGCGTTTTCCTCGGCTGTCGCTGCCTGCATGGCGGCATCCCGTTCGATCAGCGCAGGGGCTTTCAGGCTCACATTGCTGATCGTCTTGCGTGCCGAGCCGAGCGCGGGAATACTGCGCGATCCGATCCGGGCGCTCAGCACATCCGGGCGGCCGGTGAGCAGGCGCGGGTCCTTGGCGTCGGCGGGC
>Ga0157380_10000625_pt1 | contig 21697 bp, 21 predicted proteins | sample S35metaG_FD_119757 | JGI IMG/M metagenome (GOLD analysis project Ga0157380, IMG submission 119757) | Switchgrass rhizosphere microbial communities from Kellogg Biological Station, Michigan, USA - S3-5 metaG | ecosystem: Host-associated > Plants > Roots > Rhizosphere > Soil | place: USA...
GCACGATCCGCGGATACGAGTATCCTAAGACGGTGATGGAGGCGAAGGCGCGCGGCATGGTGTTCGACGAGAACACCTCCGAGCAGGCCAACCTGCAGAAGCTGGCGCTCGGCCGGATCGATGCGGTGATGGTGATGTCCAATCCGCTGACCGGCGTCGGTCACTGGGCGAAAGAGGCCGATGTGCAGGACCTCGTGCGCGTCGCGTTCACCAGCGCGAGCAGCGAGGAAGGATATTTCGCCGTGAGCGTCGCCCATCGCGACGGCCTGCCGGCGCTGGGGCAGTACAACGAGGGGATCAGGATCATCACCGCGAACGGCCGGCTGGAGCAGATCAGGGCTCGCTGGACGGCGCGGTGAGATCCCCAATCAACATCGCCGACCTCCGGCTCGCCGCGAAGAGGCGTCTGCCGCGCGCGGTCTTCGACTACATCGACGGCGGCGCCGAGGCGGAGTGGACGTTGCGTGAGAACGTGCGCGCGTTCGACGACGTGCTGTTGCGGCCGCGCTCCGCCGTGGCCACGCCGGGCGTCGATCTGCGCACGACGGTGCTCGGCGAGAGCATCGAGCTGCCGTTTCTGCTCGCGCCGGTCGGCAGTTGCCGGCTGTTCTATCCGCGCGGCGAGGAGCTGGCGGCGCGCGCGGCGGGGGAGGCGGGCACGATCTACACGCTGTCGACGCTCTCGGGTTGCGCCGTGCGCGACGTGAAGGCCGCGACGCGCGGGCCGCTCTGGTATCAGCTCTACGTCATCGGCGGGCGCGACGTCGCGCTCGCGGCGATCGATCGGGCGAAGAATTGCGGCAGCTCGGCGCTGGTGGTCACGATCGACACGCCGGTCGCCGGCCTGCGCGAGCGCGACGTGCGCAACGGCGTGAAGGAGCTGGTGTCGGGCGCGCCGTTCGCGATGCTGCCGTACGTTTTCCAGTTCCTCGCCCGCCCGCGCTGGCTGGCCGGATATCTGCGCGACGGCGGACTGATGAAGTTCCCGAACATCGTGTTGAAGGATGGTCCGATGCCGTACGCGGACGTCGGCGCGGCGCTGGAGCAGGCGATGATCTCGTGGGATGACTTCCGCTGGATCCGCGAGGCATGGGGCGGTCCGATCGTCGCCAAGGGCGTGCACACGGCGGACGACGCGCGCAAGGCGATCGATCACGGCGTAAACGCGGTGATCGTGTCGAACCACGGTGGGCGGCAACTCGATGGCGTGGCGCCGACGCTGCGCGTGCTCCCCGAGGTGCTCGACGCGGTGAACGGCCGGATCGAGGTGCTGCTCGACAGCGGCATCCGCCGCGGCAGCGACATCGTCAAAGCCCTTTCCCTCGGTGCCCGCGCCGTGCTGATCGGCCGCGCCTACGCCTGGGGCCTCGGTGCGGCGGGCGGCGCGGGCGTGACGCGCGCCATCGAGATCCTGCGAGCGGATGTGATCCGCACGATGAAGCTGCTGGGATGTTCGTCGGTGCGCGAGCTCGATCGATCGTTCGTCGATTACACGTAGTTCTCGCGCAGCATCTCCGCGGCCGAGGCATCGAGCTGCTCGTCGCGTCTGATCTCGTCGAAACGGCGCATCAGATCTTCCGCGCGGACGTGCCGCCGCTGCGCGCCCGCGTAGTCGGCGAGGACGCTGCCCTGGTTCATCATCACGATCCGGTCGCCGAGGGTCGCGGCCTGCTGCATCGAGTGCGTGACCATCAGCGTCGTCAGGCGATGCTGCGAGACGATCTGCTCGGTGAGGCGGACGATCTGGTCGGCGCTCTTCGGATCGAGGGCGGCGGTGTGCTCGTCGAGCAGCAGCAGCTCGGGACGGCGCCAGGTCGCCATGAGCAGCGTGAGCGCCTGGCGCTGGCCGCCGGAGAGCGTTCCGATCGGATTGTGCATGCGCGTTTCGAGCTGCATGTTCAAGGTCGCCACGCGGTCGCGCAGTTCTTTCTGCAGCCGCGCCGGCAGCAGACTTCGCAGTCCGCGTCCGAGGCCGCGGCGTGCGGCGAGCGCGAGGTTCTCCGCCACCGTCATCGTCGGCGCGGTGCCGCTGAACGGGTTCTGAAACACGCGGCCAATCATCGAGGCGCGGCGATGCTCGGGACAGCGGGTGACGTCGCGTCCGGCGATGGAGATGGCGCCGCGGTCGACGAAGAAGCCGCCGGCCACCGCGTTGAGGAGCGTCGATTTTCCCGAGCCGTTCGTCCCGATCACCGTGACGAAGGAGCCTTCGTCGATCTGCAGCGACACGCCGCGCAGCGCGCGCACCTCGTTGAGCGTGCCGGGGAAAAACGTCTTCTGCAGATCACGCAGCTGCAGCATGCCGCCTCACCTTCAACTTCTGCATCGCCATCGGCAGCACCAGCGCGCCGAAGACGAAGAGCGCCGTCACGAGCTTGAGGTCGTTCGGGTTCAGGCCCCAGCGCAGTGCGACCGCGATGATCAAACGAAAGAGGACCGATCCGAGGATCGTGCCGGTCAGCGCGGCGCCGACGTTGTCCGAGCCGATGAGGGCGCGGCCGATGATGACGCTGGCCAGGCCCCACACGATCATGCCGATCCCCATCTGCACATCGGCGAAGCCCTGGTACTGCGCCAGCAGTGCGCCGGCGAAGGCGACCAGACCGTTCGAGATGGAGAGACCGAGGACGATCATGTTCTCCACGCTGACGCCGAGCGCGCGGATCATCTGTTCGTTGTCGCCCGACGCGCGCATCGCGCTGCCGAGGTTCGTGTTGAAGAAGAGCCAGGCGATGAACGCAATGATCAGAACGATGGCCGCGGCGAGCAGCAGCGAGCCGAGGTCGCGCGCGCTCACCGGCCAGCCGAGGAGCGTCGCCGAATCGTGGCCGCTGATCCAGCGCCCGAGGTCCTGGGCGTACGTGGTGAGCGTCGTGACGGAGAGCAGTGGCAGATTGCTCTGCCCCATCACGTGCAGGTTGATCGAGTAGAGCGCCGTCATCACCAGGATGCCGGAGAGCAGTTGATTGATCTTGAATCGCGTGTGCAGGACGCCGGTGCAGATCCCGGCGGCGGCGCCCGCGAGAAACGCCGCGCCGCTCGCCGCCAGCGGATGGACGCCGCGCGTGAGCATCGACGCCGCCACCGCCGCGCCGAACGTGATGGAGCCGTCGGCGGTGATGTCGGCGAACTTGAAGACGCGGTAGCTGATGTAGACGCCGAGGGCGAGCAGGGAGAGGATCAGTCCGATCGTCCACGCGGAGAGCAGGAGCGTCACAGCTGTTTCCCTCCATCGATCGGAAACACCCAGCACGCACCGCGCTGAAACTCGCTCTCGCCGACGCCTTCGATCGGCCTCGCATCGCGCAGCAGATGAACGACGGAGAACACGCTCCGCGGCTGCAGCGACTCCGCCACGACCTCGGCGACTTCCAGCTTGCCGCGCGGTAGCGAGCGGAACGCGGTGACGGCAGCGTGGAAATGTCCGTGAAAGTCGTCGCTGATCCGCCGGACGAACGGACTCATCGCCGCGGTTGGATCGGCGGACGCGACGCCGACGACCAGGCTGCTGAAGCGCGCGTACTCGCGCTCACGGGTGAACGACAACCATTCGCGTACCGCCGGGAAATCGAAGCGCGCGGCATCGCTCAGCGCCGGCGATTTGCGCAGACGCGCGCACACCAGTCCGGCCACTTCCGCGGCCATCACGATGCCGACGTCGGACGTGCCGGCGAGCGACGCGCACGCCCGGACGATCTCGCTCAACGGAACGCCGCTGGCCGGAGTGCTCGCTTCGAAGCGGAGCTGATGCGTCGGCAGGCCGCGGAACGTGATCGCGTAGAGCGCGCGGACCTTCGGCGTGAGTCCGCCGGTGCTCGTCATGTAGTCGGGTGTCGGCGTGCCGTCGGTCGGCATGAACGCGGCGCTGCCCGCCGCGCCGATGAACTCTCCGAAGAGGCCGCGGCAGTCGTCGTAGCTCGAGCCGAGCGCGCCGACGCCGAGCGCGAAGACGTTGTGGCGGATGCTCACGTGCGTGGTGTGCTCTTTGTCGTACGGCACCTCGGACAGTCGCGCGGGATCGCCGATGAGGTAACAGTCCGAGCGCTTCGTATCGAGCACGCGGCTCTCGTAGGTCGCGCGCTCCGACCCGAGCGGCAGCGGAATGGAGAGCGTTCCGCGCCGCGTGGTCTCCGCGCCGGGCGCTGCGAAAAACAGCTCTTCGAGCTCCATCAGCTGCAGCGTCTCGCGCACGCGATCCGAGGCCGCGGAGATCTGAAACGAGCCCTGGAGCGCGCTCGCATGGCGATAGCCTTTCAGCAGGACGCCCGCGCCGGCCGAGCTGAGATAGCTCACGCCGGAGAGATCGATGCGCATGTGCCGCGCCCCTTCGCGCATGATCTCCTCGAGCGCATCGTCGAGCGGCTCGGACCAGTGATTGTCGAGGCGGCCCGAGAGCCGCAGCTGGAACGTGTGGCCGGAGCGCTCCTTAACGATTTCCATCGGGAGCTCCAATGACCTCTTTCGCCGAGCGGACGAGCGACGGCGGCAGCGAGATGTTCAGCGCCTTGGCGGCGTCGAGGTTGACGATGAGGCTCGTCTTGCCGAAGTCCTCCAGCGGAATCTTCGACGGACTTTCGCCGCGGATGATCCGCGCCGCGAGATGCGCGGCGTGGCGTCCGCTTTCACGATAGTCGCGGGCGACGACGACCATCGCGCCGCCCATGGCCTGCGATTTCTGAAACGCGAAGACCGGGATGTGCGCGCGCCGTGCCGCCTCGCTGATGCTGCCGAACGCGGAGGCGGTGAGATTTCCCGGGATCTGCAGCACGGCGTCGATGTCGCGCGACATGAGCGCCGCGGCCGCGTCGGGGACGTCGGTCGCCGTCTCCGCCGGGACGTAGACGATCTCGAAGCCGGCGCGCTTCGCGGTTTCGTCGAGCTGGTTCTTCGCGTAGACCATATTCGTCTCGGCGGGGCAATAGAGCGTGCCCACTTTGCGAATGGATGGGAAGTACGTCTTCAGTAGCGTCAGCGCTTCGTCGTTGGCCGGAAGGAGGCTGACGCCGGTGACGTTCGGCGCGTGGTCGGTGTTGCTTTTCCCTGCGCCCGCCTTCAATCCCGAGGCGATGTAGTTGTAGACCACCGGGACGTTCTGCGCCCTGCGCAGCGCGGCCTGCAGCGTCGGCGTGGAGAACGTGATCAGCATGTCGGCGTGCGCGGTGACGGCGGCGTCGATGAGCGCCGACACCGTCGCCATGTCGCCCTGCGCGTTCAGGATCTTGACCTCGTAGTGCCGCCCTTCCTGCAGTCCCGATTCGGCCAGCCCTTCCATCACGCCCTGCTGCGCTTCGCGCACGTCGATGACGTCGTTGTACTGCACGAGGAAGAGCTTCCAGCGGTGACTCGCGGCGCGAGCATGTGACCCGCGCTCGCGATGCTGGAGGTCGGAAAGCAAGAGGATCGCCGACGCGGCGATGACCACGGCGAGAGCCAACGAAATTCTGCGGAAGGAGCTGAGCACGGGAACGCGGGGTATCGTCTATGTGCGGAGAGAGAGTGTCAAGACGAGACGCGTTCAAGTACAAGGCGTTCCTGAGCTATCGGAATGCGGACTCCCGCCAGGCGGTGTGGCTCCACAAAGCTCTCGAGGAGTACGTGGTGCCGCGTTCACTCGCAGGCACGACGGGCGAGCACGGTGCCGTTCCCAAGCGTCTCGGGCGCATCTTTCGCGATCGGGATGAATCTCGATCGGCAGAAGACATCGAGACGGTCATTGCCCACGAGCTGTCGCTGTCCGAGCAGTTGATCGTCCTCTGCACGCCGAATTCCGCCGCACCGGAGTCGTGGGTTCCGCGCGAAATCGAGATGTTCCGAGCCAGGCGTCCCGACGGCCAGATCCACGCGGTCATCGGCGCCGGGGCTCCGCCGGCGTGCTTTCCCCGACCACTGCTCAAGACCACTCCGGATGGACGGACGGAAGCACCGTTCGCCGCCGACATCCGGCCGGTTCGTGACGGCGGACACGATGGTCCCGACAAGGGCGTGATGCGGTTGATCGCAGGACTCCTCGGCGTTCAGTTCGACGACCTCTGGCGCCGCGAGGAGCGGCGACGCCGCGCGCGCCGGCTCCTTCTCGCGGTCGAGCTCTGTGCCGCGGCTCTCGCAGCCTTCGCGGTCATCGCGCTCGGCAACTTCTATCGGACTCATGCCCTCGCGGACATAGACCTTTCCAGTCTCTCGACGATCGCCGGGACGGTCCGCGTCGTCGGAACAGAGGAGACGCCGGAGAACAACGGGACGCGCGTCTTCCTGGACCGCGCGGTTTCGTCGCGCACGTTACGAGCGTGGGTGCCGGCGTCCGATGTCATCCTGCGCGTTCACGCCGCGTATCGGGACGGCTCGGAGCGCGCGCTCTCGCTGCATCTGATGCTGACACCCGGCTGGGACCCGGGCGGCAAGCGGCTGCGATTCCGGCTTCCACGAGCCGACGAGATCGCGGCCCATCCGGGGATGGCCTACGTGCCGTCCGCACAATGGTTCCATGGTCGCGAGAACGAGGCGCGAAAGAACACGGCGCCGTTCTGGATCGACATCCGGCCTCCCACTGTCGCGGAGTACGGTCCGATCGCCGAGCGACTGATGCAAAGCGGACAGCTCACCGCGGAGACCTCCTTCATCCTGACCGCGCGTCAACAGAGCGCAGCGGTAGAGCGGACCGGTCTCAGCCAGCTTCGTTCCCTCAACAAGGATCTGGGAGCGATCTTCGGTGTCGTTTCCGCGGCGGCATCGCCGCAACCATCGGCGCCGGGCGACATCGTCGCGGGACTCGTCGCTCTGCCGTGCGCCACGTGTCCGGTGGTCATGACGCGCCACGAGGCAGACGTGTATTGCGGAAGCCGAGACATGCGGCTGCCCACGGCGATGGAGTGGGAGCTCGCCGTGCGCGGTGTGGATGGACGCGTTTATCCCTGGGGTAATCGATTCGACGCGAAACGCGCGAACGTTCCCGGACTGCCCCGGAAAGGTGATCCATCACCGGCGCTCGTGCCGGTCGACGCATACCGAACGCAGGTCAGTCCCTTCGGCCTCATCGACACGGTCGGCAATGCCGGCGATTGGGTGGCCAACGACGTCGGCGCGTACGAGAGGGTGTACATGGGCGCAACCTACAGATACAACCCCGAGGACGCGACCGCGTTCCGGCTGTTACCCGTGACCGACTCCGATTACCTCGTTCGGGAGATCACCGCGCGGTGCGTTGATCCGGCGTCGTGATCACTCGGTCGTCATGCTTACATGAAGATGATCAGCAGGTAGCCGTCGCCATCGTTGGTGGCGGGAACGATGCTCGCCTCCAGGCTTCCGCTGACTGTTGATCCGGTTGCGTAACTTCCGCCGCCACCGCCACCGCCGCCGCTCACGTCTCCGCTTGTGCTGCCGCCGCCACCACCGCCGCCATATCCGCTGACGAGCATTTTCGAGGTCGAGGAGAGCGATGACTTCCGGGCTTGGGCAAGCGCCAACACCGCGGTCAGATCGGTCTGATCACTCCTTGTCGAGCAACTGATGGATTGATGGAAGGTTACCACTCACCGCTGTCCGGAACTTGCATACACTGCCGGCATGAGCAAGAAACCAAAGAACACGATCTGCCTCTGGTTCGACAAAGACGCGGTCGACGCGGCGCGCTTTTACGCAGCCACGTTTCCGGATAGTGAAGTGACCGCCATTCACGAGGCGCCGAGCGATTACCCGGGCGGCAAGAAGGGCGAGGTATTGACCGTCGAGTTCACCGTCGCGGGCATTCCGTGTCTCGGTCTCAACGGCGGCCCGACGTTCCAGCACAACGAAGCGTTTTCGTTCCAGATCGCGACGGACGATCAGGAAGAGACCGACCGCTACTGGAACGCGATCGTCAACAATGGCGGACAGGAAAGCGCCTGCGGCTGGTGCAAGGACCGGTGGGGCCTGTCATGGCAGATCACCCCGCGCGTACTGAGCGACGCGCTTGCGGCCGGTGGCGATGAGGCCAAGCGCGCGTTCGAAGCGATGATGCCGATGACGAAGATCAACGTGGCGACGATCGAGGCCGCGCGACGGGGATGAATTCATTGTCCTCCAGATGAGACTCATCCCATCCGGCATGGCATTCATCCCATCCGCGATGGGATGAATTGTCCTCCAGGCGAGACTCATCCCATCCGCGATGGCATTCATCCCATCCACGATGGCATTCATCCCATGCGCGATGGGATCAATCCGATCTTCGATGGGATGAATCCGATCCGCGATGGGATCAATGCGATCCGCGATGGGATGAGAACCGCGTGAGCGTCAGCGCGTCTGTTCGAGGTACGCCTTCATCCTGCTCCAGTACTGATCGCGCCACGCCTGCTCGGTCTCGGGGATCAGCTCCTTCGGAACGCCGCGATGTGTCAGCACCAGCTCCGTGCCGCCATCGGGCGTCGGCTTCAGCGTCACCGCGGCCATCGAGAAGATGCCCTCGGGAAACCGGCGGTGCCGCCACGCCTGGACGATGCGTCGTCCGGGGACGAGGTCGACGTTGATCCCGGTGACGTCGCTCTCACCGATGGAGAACGTTCCGCCGATCTTCCTGCTGATGACCGCTTGCCGGCCGGTGATTGCACTGTGCTTTCGCGAATCGGCCAGCAGATCGTAGATGGTTGCGGGATCGGCCTTGAACTTCACGCGCTGCTTGATGGTCTTGCACACGGTTCAAGAGTACACGGGAAGGAGGGTGGGCTGACAAAGGCGGGCGCCGAATCATTACGGGAAGAATCTCCGCCATGTCCTGTTCCAGCGCGTCCGGAGAACGCCGCCCGTTCGAGCGGCGTTCTCGTTGACACTTTGTAAACGTACGGCTAGCGGAACGCCGCGACGATGGCCTTCATCAGCGGATCCTTCTCTCCGCTGGACTTCCAGGAGAGGTAGCCCTCGCTGATCGCCCAGATCATGACGCCTCCCAAACCGTTGCGACGGACGTACGAGCCCTTCTCGGCGATGGACTGTTCGTTGTCATACGTGATGTAGGTCGGCCGGACATTCCCCGCTCCGGAGATCGACACCGTCGTGGGATTTGGAATGCTGAGATACGGCACGCGCGCTGCGTCGTCCCACCGATAGCGCTGGCCGTTGTAGAACATCTGCATGATGTTCGAGTAGCTGAAGACGTTGTCGCCGAAGCGCCAGATGGCGTGATCGGTCGATTGATGCGGTGCCGTCACGTATTGCGAGGGCAACGCAGCCGGATCGTTCTCCAGCGCATCGCCGTAGAAGCCGATGCCGATACCGATCTTCGACGCCGGAATGCCGTCGGCCAGGAGTGCCTGCACGCTGTTGTCGATCGAGCTCGGCGTCAGCGGCGTGTTACCCATCAGCGCGCCGGTGTGCCAGCTCTCCCAACCCGGCAGCCACATCATGCTGTAGCTCATCGGGCTGACGCGATCGAAGTATTGCGCGATCTGGCCGTAGAACGGGTGAATCATCGGGTTGTAATTCATGTTGTTCCAGCCGACCGGCAGCGTGTAGATGTACGCGCTACGCGGCAGAGCGTCGGGCGCTTGCAGAGCCTGCACGAGCGCCACGGACGATGCGGCGTCGAGATCCGGATCGAGCGGCTCCCAATCGAGATCGAGGCCGTCGAACCCGCACTCGAGTACGAGCGCCTTGAGGTTTGCCACCACTGCTGCCCGTTTCGCGGGATCGCTCGTGGCGCGGAAGCCGTCGATGCTGCCTGCACCGCCGAACATCACCAGCGCTTTGATTCCCGCTGCATGCGCGCGTTGCACGGCCTCCTTTGCCCAATCGATGCCGCCGTAAGCGAAACCGCGATCGAGAGTGCCATCCGGATTGGGAAAGACGTTGCCGATGATGATGTGCGTCATCGCGCCATAGTCCACTTCAGACGGCGGCTGCAGTGCGCGGTGATAGCCGATGTAGTAGCCCATCACCCAGATCGGGTTCGCCGGCGGCGCGGTCTCCACTGTAACGGTGACGGTCTGGCGTACCGTGCCGTATGCATTGGCGGCGCTGAGCACGTATGTCGTCGTCCCGTTGGGACGTACAGGAGCTCCTGTGGAGCCTGCGATGCCGGTGACGACTCCGACGCCGTGATCGATGCTGATGCTGTCGTAATCTGTGACATTCCACGTCAGAACCGAGGTTCCGCTCGCGCCGACCTTGGCCGGAGCTGCCGTGAAACTGAGGACGACGGGAACGGCGTGAGTCGTGACGAGCACTGCGCGAGTGACCGTGCCGTATGAATTGGATGCAGTGAGCGTGTACGTCGTCGTCTGCACCGGAGCGACGGAAACGCCGGTCGATCCGGGCACCTGCGCCACCGATCCGACTCCCTGGTCGATCGTAAGCGTGTCGTAGTCAGTCACCGACCACGTGAGGTGGGCGGCGTCGCCGACCGCAATCTCCGCGGGCGACGCCGTGAAGGTGGAAATCACCGGTGGTGCGGTCGGAACGGCGGGCATGGTGTACGTGCCGGTGTACGCGGAGGAGGTCGGGGGGATCGTCGGATCGCTGTGCGGCGCGGCAACGGTGATCCGGTACTGATAAGTATTTCCACGCGCGACCGGCGCGAGCACGACCGAATGCGAAGTCGTGAGCTCCTGGGCATTCCCGGTGATTACATGACCGTAATCCCCGACTCCCCATTCCACTTTCGTGACCGTGGTAGAGCGATCGTTCGTGAAGGCGAGCGTGAGGTCATCGCTGGTGAGGTTCGGCGTAGCGGTCACAGACGTGAACTGCGGAGGCGTCAGGTCTTCAATCCATCCGAGACGGACGTTCGCCAGCCGGTAATGTGGGCGGAACGAGCTGGAGTTGAAGAAGAGGAATCGCATGAACTTCGGCACCGTGGCGCCGATCTGGTCGAGATTGATCCGCACGGGAATCCAGTGACCGGTGATGTCCTGCGGACGGCTCGGGTCCCATCCTGAAATGAAGCTCACCAGCGGCGGCTCTGCGCAATAGCCGACGTCATCGAGGATGAAGTGGAGGTTCTCGATACCGGTTGAATCGGGTTCGACGTAGAGATCGAACTCGATCGTTTTGAACTCGTTGAGGTACATGTAATGGACGTTGTTCCAGTCGAGCATGTTGGCCAGGCCGGCTCCGCCCCAACCGTTCACGTCGTGCTGCACCTCGATCGCGGTGCCCGTCCTTCCCGGAGCGGTCGCATTCGGATCGATGTAGACCGGATCCCATTCTTCTACCCGCCAATCGCCCTGGAATCCCGATTGGTATGCGGTGATGTAGTGCAGTCCCGAGGTAGCCGTGGTGACGTTGAAGCTCTTCAAGACATTCGGTGCGGGCAGATAATTGAGATTGCCACCCTGGCTCGCGGTGATGGAGCACGTACCGGCCTTGACCAGCGACACCATCACGCCCGCGACCGTGCAGACGTCCGGACTGCTGCTCGTGAAGCTGACGGGGAGTGCCGAGGTCGCGTTTGCGGCGAGAGCGAAGGGCGGAGTGCCGAACGCCTCATCTCCAATCGCGGCGAACGCAATCGTCTGGCTGGCCGGTTTGACGACGAGAGTGCCGGTGGCGCTGCCGCTCTTTCCGAGCGTTGTGACCGTGCACGTCACACCGTAGCTGCCGGCGTCGATTCGCCCCGTGCCGGAGCCGACGTCCTTGTAGGTGATGCTCGTCGCAACGTTGGCTGGCTTCGTCTGGCAGCCCGCCGATTTCTGCGCGCCGTCGTACGTCTGAACGAGCTTCGTCAGAGTAACCTGGACGGTCGTGGCCGCGCTCGCTGACGACGCTCCGATTGAACACGACAAAAAGAGGACGAGAAAGAGGAAAAAGCGTTTTCGTTGACTGCTGTCCATACAGCGTTTGTCTCCTTGTCCCCCGGCCGTGAAGGTGGCGGGGACAACGAGAAGATAGGGCCGTCTTCGCGACGATCGGGAGCCAAGTGCTCAATGGCAGCTGCGCCATTCGAATCGCAGGGTTCACGGCCGGCGTGAACCGACTTGCGTGGATCCTGGAAGGCGGCCTGGCCTCAAACGCGGCGGCGCGTCGCCGGTGGCTGGGAGGAGTGGACGAAGTCAGAACTTCGTTGCTCTCGCGCTGACCGGCCCTGAAACGAATCACTCCTGAAGGAGGCTTGGCCAACAAACGCTCCGGGCCGTGCCCGGTGGCTGGGAGACAGGGAGTCGAACCCCGATTGAGCGGTTCAGAGCCGCTTGTCCTACCATTGAACGATCTCCCAAAGATCAGCGGGTGCGGATGCTACACGGCGCAAAACGCCCGGGTCAAGCCACGCATTCCTTGCAAATGGTGGCACAATCATCGCGGAGGTTGTTCCCGTGCTGCCTGAAGTTTTCGAGTGTCCGACCTGCGAGCGACAGTTCGTTTTCGAGCTGGTCGAATCGGCCGAGGATCACTCGATCTACTGCCCGCAGTGCAAGCGCTACCTCGGCGAGAAGGACGTCAACTTCGTCCTGCTGACCGAGATCGACGAGCTCACCGAACGCCTCCGCTTCGAGCGCGACCGCCTCGAAAAAGACGAAGCGGTCTACGGCATGACCGAGTGCGACGCGGAGCTTCGCACCTACGGCGCCGAGATCCACAAGGTCGTCAACATCCTCCGTCGCACCCTCGCGGATCTCGACGCGCTGAAACAGCAATACCTGTGAAGCGTCCCAGCGTTGGTCCACTGAAGGGTATCGTCGTCGCCGATTTCTCCAGAGTCCTCGCCGGCCCGTTGTGTACGCAGATGCTCGCCGACGCCGGCGCGCGCGTGATCAAGGTCGAAGAGCCGGGGCGCGGCGATGAGACGCGGCGCTGGGGACCGCCGTTCATCGACGGCATCAGCGCGTACTTCCTGTCGATCAATCGCGGTAAGGAATCGCTGACGCTGAATCTCAAGTCGGAGGATGGGCGGCAGGTGGCGGAGACGCTCATCGCGCGCGCTGACGTCGTCGTCGAGAACTTCCTCAAGGCGCCGATCGACTTCGCGACGAACGCGCGCGCGGTCGTCTGCAGCATTCGCGGCTTCGACTCCGATACCTCCGAGGCGATGACGCCGGGATACGACCTGCTGGCGCAGGCGGGATCGGGATTGATGGCGATCACGGGTGCGGTGGATGGTGAGCCGTCGAAGGTGGGCGTCGCGCTGGCCGATGTGCTCACCGCGCATCACGCATTCGGTGCGATCAACGCGGCGCTCGTCGCGCGCGAGCGGACGGGACGCGGAACGAAGATCGAGGTCTCGCTCTTCAGCTCCACGCTCGCGTCGCTGGTCAACGTGGCGCAGAACACTCTAGTCACTGGGAAGGAAGCGCGCCGGTTCGGCAACGAGCATCCGTCGATCGTCCCGTATCAGCTCTTTCATGCGAAGGACCGGACGTTTGCCATCGGCGCGGGGACAGACCGCCATTTCGAGCAGATCTGCAGCGAGGTCATCGAGCGTCCCGAGCTCGCGCGCGACCGGCGCTTCGCCACGAACGCCGCGCGCGTGAAACATCGTGGAATGCTCGTGCCGCTGCTCGACGAAATCTTCCGCACGAAGAGCGCGCGTTCCTGGCTGACGCGTTTGCGCAAGGCGAACGTCCCGTGCTCGCTCGTGCAGGGAGTGCTCGAGGCGCTGCACTCGCCGGCGGGTCTGCCGCTCGTGACGCGCGTCGAGCATCCGCGGATCGGCACGTACGAAGCAGTGCGTTATCCCGTGCTCTTCGACGGCGCGCGCACGCCCGCCGGCAGTGCGCCGCCGGAGCTCGGTCAGCACACCGACAAAGTGCTGCGCGACCTCGGGTTCACGCGTCGCGAGGTGACGCGGCTGCGGAAGATCGGTGCGATTTAACGCGACACGATGTAGAGCAGCATGCAACAGACCAGGATGAAGAGGATCAGCGCCGACGCGAGCAGCACGGGGCGCCGCTCGTTGTTGCTACCGAAGGATCGAAAGACGAACCAGAGCCCGGTGAAGCCGACTCCGAGGATGAGTGAGCCGACGATGATCACGCGAATGATGGCGGTCTGAAAGTCGGGCATCGGGCCATGCATCTTATAGCCGCCGCGATCTTCGACTTCGACGAGACGATCATCGATCTCGAGCCGCAACACACCGTCGCGTACGAACTGCTCTGCCGCGCGATGGGGAGCGATTACGCGCGGATGCCGGATAGTTTCCGCACCGGCTCGGGACGCCGGATCATCGATGACATCCGCGAGATGCGCGCCTTCTTCGGCTGGACGAAGAGCGAGGACGAGCTGCTGGCGATGCGGCTCCGCGATTTCGACGAAGCGTGCCGAAGCTCGCCTCTGACGCTGATGCCGGGCGTCGCGAAGACGATCCGCGATCTGCACGGCCTCGGCGTCCCGCTCGCGATCGCAACGTCCGCTGTCGGCTCGTCCGTTGAGATCCTGCTGCGGCGCTTCGATCTGCGCGACTGCTTCGAGCGGATCGTCGACGGCAGTGAAGTCGTGCACGGAAAGCCCGACCCCGCGGCGTATCTGCTGACCGCGCGGAAGCTCGGCGTCGATCCGGGCGAGTGTGTGGTCTTCGAGGACTCGCGCGTCGGCGTGCTCGCCGCGAAGGGCGCGGGAGCGTACTGCGTCGCGGTCCGCAACCGGCGCGCGCAGGAGTATCAGGATCTCTCCGAGGCGGACGTGGTGCTCGACAGCTTCGAGCAGCTCGACGTCAGAACGGCTTTCGCGCCGAGAGGACGCTGAGCTCCGCCACGAGGCGGATCAGGCGCCGCCCTTCCTCATCCGCCGTTTCGTACGAGCCGCAGAGCTGCACCAGCTCTTCCTCGTCCTCGTACGCGGCGACCGTGAAGCCGTCGGGCGGTTGCAGCGAGGAGTCGGTCGGCACGCGCCACCACGATCCATCCTTGAAGTGATAGGCGATGTAGCCGCGCGTCCGCATGCGACGCGCTTCGCCGAGCTGCGCGAGGATGCGCGCGCCGGCGGAGTCGCTGAGATCGCCGCTGGCGTTCGACTTCTGCGCGGCGAGCACCTTGCCGACGAACGTGGCCATCATCGCGTGCAGCCGGTTCTCCGCATCCCCTTTTGCCTCGACGAAATGAACCGCTGTGTGCGCGACGGTGCTCGTCATGTCGCCGCCCGGCTTGCGCACTTCGCTCGTCCGGATCACCTCGACGATGAACGTCACGTCCTCGCCCATCCAGCGAAATGTCATCTGGAAACGCCGGCCCGGCGAGACCATGCCGTAGTGCTCGATGAACGCGCCGCCGACGCCGATGTCGAGGATCAGCGCGTTCTTGCTGTCGAGCTGAGCGAGGATTGGTTTGGCGAGATGAAGGCGTTGAAACTCACGGCGGTCGTTGGTGACCATGAGCGCAGAGATTAGCAGGAGGTGGCGCTGATATTGCTGCCTCCGCCAAAGGAGCTCCAATGGCGGTCGAACGCCGCGACGAGCGGCGAAGCATCTGGCGTGTAGGTCCGGAGAGTACGTGGACGACTGTCCTTCCGGTGGCGTTCATCATCGCCTCGCTGCTCTCGCTCGTCCTCCTGCCGATCATCGTGTCGAACCACACGCGGCGGATGCGTGACGAGATCAAGCGCCTCTCCGAGCCGGCACGGGAAGCGGCGAATCAGGTGCAGGTCGATCTCTCCAAGGAGCTCGACAACGTCATCGCGTTTCAGGTGACGGGGCAGACGCAATACCGGGCCGAGTACGAGCTCCTGCTGAAGGAGCAGGAAGAGAAAAGGAAGGTCCTCGAGAAGCTCGTGCCGACGCTCGGCGCCGACGCGGTGTCGGCGCTGCGCACGCTGGTCGCCGACACGCGGCAGTGGCACGACGGTGTCCGCGCCGGCGAGCTGTTCGACCGCCAGCTGCCCGAGGGAGTGTTTCTGGCGAGATTGTTCGAGCGGCATCCGGCGTACGAGCGGTCGCTGCGCGATGCATCGATTCTCGAGAGGATGATTCAGTTGGGGATCGAGGACCGGCTGCAGAAGATCCGGTCGGCGGAGCGGCTGAACATGTCGCTCACCATCCTCCTCACGTTGCTCGCGCTCACTTCCGCGATGCTCGTCGCGGGCCTCGGGCGGCAGATGCGTCTCCTGGCCGGTGAGGCGATGCGGCGTCGCGCCGAGGCGGAGCATGAAGCGGCGGATGCGAAGGCGGCGCGCGCGTTCGCCGAGCAGCAGGAACGGCGCGCGGCGTTCATCGCCAGCGCGGGGCAGGCGCTCAGCGCGTCGCTCGATTACGAGCAGACCGTGGCCACGCTGGCGAAGTTGATCGTGCCGAATCTCGCCGAGGTCGGCGTCATCGACATGGTCGAGGCGGGCGGATCGCTGCGACGCGTCGCCGCGGTGCATCGCAATCCGGAAGAACAGATCGCGCTCAATCCGATGATCGGCGACACGATCTCCGAGACGCCCGACGCCATCGTGCGCGTGATGAACGAGCGCGACGCGCGGCTGGTCGGAGCGGCGGCGGGACTGATGCGCTACATCGGCGTGTCCGACGACGCGCGCGGCGTGATGATCGTGCCGCTGGTCAGCCGCGGCCAGACCCTCGGCGTCATCACCGCGGCACCGCCGAAAGGGAAAACGTTCAGCGAAGACGACCTGTCGCTCTGCGTCGACCTCGCGCGGCATGGGTCGTTCGCCGTCGACAACGCGCACCTCTACCTCGACGCGCAGCAGGCGGTGGCGGCGCGCGAGCAGGTGCTGGCCATCGTGTCGCACGACCTGCGCAATCCGTTGAACGCGATCACGCTCGCCGCGCAGTTGCTGCAGATGAACGAGTTGTCGGCCGACGATCGCGAGCAGGTCGACACGATCGAGCTGTCGGCGAAGCGGATGAGCCGTCTCATCGCCGACCTGCTCGACATCACGCGACTCGAAGGCGGCAAGCGGCTGCCGATCGAGCCGGAGCGCGTCGAGGCCGAGACGATCGTGAGCGAGGCGTACGAGCTGTTCAAGGCGCAGGCCGCGGCGCAGCAGATCACGCTGCGCTACGAGGTCGTGCAGAGCACGCCGCCGGTGCATGCCGATCGCCATCGCGTGATGCAGGTGCTGTCGAATCTCATCGGCAACGCGCTGAAGTTCGTGCCCGCGGACGGCGTGATCTTCTGCCGCGCCGAGCCGGCGATGCGCGACGTGCTGTTCACCGTCGCCGACGACGGCCCGGGCATCCGCCGCGAAGACATCGGCCGGATCTTCAGTCCGTACTGGCAGTCCGAGCGCGCCGAGCGCATGGGCGCGGGCCTCGGACTGCCGATCGTGAAAGGCATCGTCGAGTCGCACGGCGGGAGAATCTGGGTGGAGAGCGAGGAAGGGCGGGGGACGCGGTTTTACTTCACGCTGCCGGTGGATCGGGGGGAGGTTGGGAACGCGGCCGATGCGCGGACCGCTACGCTTTCGGCGGAATCTCCATCTCCTCGCTGATGCTCAATTCGGCGAAGAGCCGGATGAGGCGGCGGCCTTCTTCATCGGAAACGAGGAAGACGCGGCAAAGGCGCTCCATCTCGTCGTGATCGACGTCGCGCGCGACGGTGAAGCCGACGGCCGGCTGCTCGGGGAGAAAGACGGCGCGGCGGCTCCAGCTGAGGTTCGACTCGAGGCGATAACAGACGTAGCGCGCCTGCGTGCCGCGGACCGTCTTGTCGCCGTCAATGGCCTGACCATGCGGCAGCGCCGGCTGCGGGCGCTTCTCCAACTCGTTCGTCACCAGCGTCGCGAGCATTTTGCGGAGGACGTCGCCCGATCCCTCGATCGCGGCGACGAAGCGGACGCCCGACTCGTAGCCGCTATCCGGGTACTTCGCATTCGCTCCGGTGCCGGTGCGGACGAGCTCACAGCGCAGGCCGATCTCGTCGCCGTCGAAAGAGAAACGAAGCTCGCCGCTCTCCTGATCGAACGGCTCGGCGTGATGCACGCGCGCGCCGATCACCCCGACCTCGAGGATGGAGACCGCGGTGGTGCCGAGTGTTCCCGGAAGTGGAGGATCGAGACGGAGCCGTTGAAATTCGCGGCGCTCAGCGGACGACATGTGCGCGCATTGTAGCGAGGTTGCGCGGTCACGTGGTCGCCGAGGTAATCCCGAAGAAGCCTTGGGCAACGAACGCAGCCGGCCGTGCCGGCTTACTGCGCGGAGGTCAGTTTCACAGATGACACGTAACGTCCCCGAAGCGCCTGCTGGTACTGCTTCGTCCGCGATGTCACGCGCTGCACGTAATTCTGCGTTTCGTCGAACGGCGGCATGCCGCCGAAGCGCTCCACATTTCCCTCGCCGGCGTTGTATGCGGCGAGCACGGTGCGCTGATCGCCGAAGCGGTCGAACAGGTAGCGGAGGTACTTCGTCCCGGCGGCGATGTTCTCTTCCGGATCGAAGAGATCGTCGGCACCCATCAGGCGTCCGGTCTCCGGGATGATCTGCATCAGCCCCTGTGCGTTCTTGTGCGAGATCAGGCGGGGACGGAAATCCGACTCCGCCTCGACCACGGCGGCGACGAGCTCCGGGGAAAGATTGTTGCGGCGCGCCTCGCGGTAGATGATCGAGCCGTACTGCACTTCCGTGCGGAAGAACTGCTCTTTCATCACGTCGAACGTGAAGCGCTGCGGCGGCATGGCCGGAGTGCCGAACGTGGCGCGGATGCGGGGCGTGGTGAAGATCGAAAGCTCGCGCACCTTCGCCGCTTCGCGCTTGATGGCGAGCATCGGGATCGACATGTTCATCGCTTCGGTCGGGATGCCGATGGCTCCGAAGACGAGGGGAACGCCGACGATGAGCGCGACACCGCGCGTCGATACGGCGCGGCCGGCGCGTTGTGCGAAACGCAAAGAACGGCGCCACAGTGTCCGTTCCCACCTCGCGTGAACCTGGCAGTCGCAGATGATGCGGAAGTCCTTTGCATGCATACGCAGACCGCTGGTGGGCAAATCGCGCACCAGTTTCATCTGTTGCAAATCCAAATCACTGATCTTCAATGCTTTAAAATTCTTTCCATGTCGCCGGTCGACCGTCGCCGCTTCCTGCAGCTCTCCGCCGCCGCATCGCTCGCGCCTGGCGCACTCATCGGTAATACGAAGAGCCCGGAGGGAGCGTCCGGTGGATACATGCTGCAGATGAACGGCTACGCCGTGAATGCGGAAACGCCGCTCGAACTGCTGACCGACTACATCACTCCTGTGGAATTGTTCTTCGTACGAAGCCACTGGATCCCGCGCACACCCACACTCCGCCAGTGGCGCCTCACCGTGGACGGTGAAATTGGGGAGTCGTTACGACTCAGTGTAGACGATTTGCGCCGGATGCGTGTGACCGAGGCCACATGCGTCCTGCAATGCGCAGGAAATGGGCGCGGACTCTACACGCCTACGCTGCCCGGTGTCCAGTGGCGCTACGGCGCGGTCGGAAACGCCCGCTGGCGCGGCGTCGCGGTGAAAGACGTGCTCGAGCGCGCCGGCGTGAAGCCATCCGCGAAGCATCTGCACGTCTTCGGCTCCGACGATCCGCCCGGAAAAGTGCCGCCGTTCCACCGCTCGATCGAGCTGGAGAAGGCGATGGACGACGCCATCCTCGCGTACGAGATGAACGGCCAGCCGCTGAACGCGATGCACGGCGCGCCGCTGCGGCTCGTCGTGCCGGGATGGGCGGGCGATCACTGGATGAAGTGGGTCGTGCGCCTCAGCGCGCAGCCGGAGCCGCAGAAGGGCTTCTACATGGAGACGGCGTATCGCTATCCGCTGAAGCCGGGCGAGCCGGGCGTGACGTTCAAGCCGGAAGAGATGCGGCCGCTGACCGAGCTCGCGGTGAAGTCGAACATCACCACCGCGCCGAAGCAGATGAAGGCCGGCGCGTCGAAGACGATCAGCGGCTTCGCCTTCTCCGGCGCGCCCGACATCGAGAAGGTGGAGATCAGCGACGACGACGGCGCGACGTGGCAGCTCGCGGAGCTCGATCCGCGGCACTCGCCGTATGCGTGGCGCCGCTGGTCGTATCGCTGGACTCCGCGCGCCGCCGGAAAGGCGCGGCTCTTCGCGCGCGCCACCGACGTGCGCGGCAGCGTGCAGCCGCGCGAGTCGGTCTGGAACCAGAGCGGGTATCTGTACAACGCGTGGCACTCGGTCGAGATCGAGGTGACGGCATGAAGCTCGCGATCCTGATTGCGCTGCTCCCGATCGTCGGGACGAAGCTGGCGACGCTGCCGGAAGGGAAAGGGAAGTCGGTCGTCGAGTCGCGCTGCTACGCGTGCCACGCCGCCGATCTGCTCGTGCAGCAGCGCCTGACCGAGAAGCAGTGGACCGCGGCGGTGGAGAAGATGATCCGCTGGGGCGCGCCGGTGACCGATGACGAGAAGCCGGTGATCATCGAGTACCTGGCGAAGCGCTTCGGCGTCGACAACAAGAAGTTCAAGGCGACGAAGGTGCGTCCGATGGCTCGGTAGTCTCCGTTGTCGCGCTCGTGTCGGTCGCGGTCGTGTCGGTCGTCCCCTCATCCGCCTGCGGCACCTTCTCCCCCTCCGGGGGCGAAGGAAGTTCGGGGGCCTGCTCGAGTACGGTGTCCGTCGCGGGCGCCGGCTCTTCCGGCTTCTTCTTCTCCGTCAGCACTTCCTTCTCGAAGAGGTATCCCCAGCGCCGCATGCGCGAGAGGATCATCTTCTGCCGTCCGCGCAATCTGCGATTCGGTCCCGCCGGATCCATCACACGCGGATTCGGCAGGCAGCCGGCGAGCAGCGCGGCCTGCGACGGCGTCAGCTCCGACGCTCTCTTCTGAAAATAGAAATGTGCCGCGGCCTCGGCGCCGTACACGCGCTCGCCCATCTCCACGACGTTCAGATAGAGCTCGAGGATCCGCTTCTTCGTGAGGTGCTCCTCGAGCGCGCGGGCGATGAAGAACTCCTTGAGCTTGCGCAGCGGATTGCGCGACGGCGAGAGATAGAGGTTCTTCGCCAGCTGCTGCGTGATCGTCGAGCCGCCGTGCGCGAGCTTTTTCTTCTTCCAGTCCTTCTCGATCGCTTCCTGCATCCCCTTCACGTCGATGCCGTTGTGCTCGTAGAACGAATCGTCCTCGGCGACGAGCACGGCGCGGCGGAGGTAGGGGGAGATCCGGTCGTACGGGACGAACGTGTAGTGGATCGTGTCATCCTGGCCCGCCTCGCGGAGCTGTTCGCGGCGCTGCTCCATGAAGGCCGTCGACTTCGGCGGCTCCTTCGCCAGGCGGGAGACATCAGGGAACGTGAGCCACTCGTACGCGAGAAAGGCGACGAAAAGTAACAGCGCGCCGAGCAGGAGGCGTTTGAACAATCGAGCGATTGTACTTAGATTGGTAGACATGAAACGGCTCCCGATCCTGCTGCTCCTCGTCCTCGCCGCTACCTCCGCGTTCGCCCTCGACACCATCACGCGCGGCAAGCGCATCGGCGTCCTGCTCACGCGCGAGCGATACGAGGGAGCGGAGAGCGCGATGTCGGCGTCGATCGCGAGGTACCTCCGCGAGGAACTGGTGAAGTCGGGCTTCGACGCCTTCGACACGAAGGTCACGTACGACGACTTGAGCCGCAACGCGACGACCGCGGCCGACTACTACGTCGAGATCGCGGCGAGCGATTCGACCGGCGGCGTGCCGGGCGGCATCGGCATCGGCAACAGCACGGTCGGCGTCGACATCTCGGTCGTGATCGCGCACGTCGCCGCGGAAGTGCGGCTGTACGACGGGCGGTCGCTGGAGCTGGTCCACCGCTTCGAGCTCGACAAGTCGCGCAAGGGGATCGCGCCGACGTCGATCAGCATCGGCGGCTCGAAC
>Ga0157380_10000626_pt1 | contig 21697 bp, 12 predicted proteins | sample S35metaG_FD_119757 | JGI IMG/M metagenome (GOLD analysis project Ga0157380, IMG submission 119757) | Switchgrass rhizosphere microbial communities from Kellogg Biological Station, Michigan, USA - S3-5 metaG | ecosystem: Host-associated > Plants > Roots > Rhizosphere > Soil | place: USA...
ATTGCGCATTATGCTTGTAAAGAGAAAGAAGTGTCTCTTACTCCTGATGCATTGAAACTTGTAGATGAGATGATCACTGAGGCGTATCGTAATAGGGACAGAACATTTGGTAATGCGCGATATGTGAATGACCTTATCGAAAAAGCAAAAGTGTCTCTTGGCCTTAGAGTGATGAAAAACACCACGATGAAAGATCCATCGCGTGACGACCTTTCCGTAATCTCCGCGCAGGACATCAAGCATATCCAGTTTCAACAAACACATACTTCGCCTACAATACCTGTCGATGACAAACTACTTGAGTTGTCATTGAATGAATTGAATGCGCTAACAGGACTTGAGACTGTCAAGCAACAAATCCGAGAAATGGTGGATATCGTCAAATATCACCAGATCATCGGACGTAGCGTACTCAACAAGTTTTACATGCACACGGTCTTCATCGGTAACCCGGGAACGGGTAAGACAACAGTAGCAAGAATATTGACTAGCATTTATAAAGCTCTTGGTATCCTTGAAAGAGGACACATGGTGGAAACTGACAGGCAAGGTCTTGTTGCGGGATATGTTGGTCAGACTGCATTAAAAACTGCTGAGAAGATAGATGAAGCGATGGGTGGCGTATTGTTTATTGATGAAGCTTATGCACTCACCAATGCTTCAGGTAATGCCCATGATTTTGGAAATGAAGTGATCCAGACTATTCTGAAACGCATGGAGGATAAGCGTGGGCAGTTTTTCGTTTTCGCGGCAGGATATCCGGAGAATATGGAAGCCTTCCTCAAAGCAAATCCTGGATTGAGTTCACGTTTCGATAAAGTCCTCCGATTTGAAGATTATAGCCCTGAAGAGCTCAATGACATCGCTGTTAGCATGATCCATCACCAGGATATGCGCATCACGCCAAAGGCGCTTGAACAATTGACTTCATATTTCCGCTTCCTGTACGATTACAGGGATAAATATTTTGGAAACGCAAGGACTATCCGCCAGGTCATCCAGGATGTCATCAAAAACCAGAACCTGAGATTGGCCAAAGGCGATCCAGAATCAAGGAGCCAGGCCAACCTGATCACTTTTGAAGATGTCAAGGACTTTGCAAAGGACAAAAACCTGGGACGATTCCAACGCCAATCCATTGGTTTTAAGAAATAAACCCTTCTGTTAACTAGAAAGTAACTTTTAGTACTGGCCCTTTCCGGTTTAGCCTTGTAATTTTGCCAAATGAGCAGGATTTCCAGCATTTTCAATATGACATGCCCAAAATGTCGTAAAAGCCCACTATTTGAATCTCCTTTTAAGGTTAGTCAGCCATTGGCTATGAACAAAAAGTGTCCAGTTTGTGGACAGCGATTTGAGCCAGAGCCAGGCTTTTACTATGGCGCCATGTTTATCTCCTATATTTTCATGGGATTTATTAGTCTTGGACTTACCGGGTTAATGGTGTTTTATTTCAAATTTTCCATTGAATTAGCATTTGGTATCCTGCTTGCTGCTCTCGCCCTTATTTTCCTTTGGAATCTTAGGTTTAGCCGATCGATCTGGATACATCTTGTCGTCAAGTATGATCCCAAGACACAAGCACTAAGTGAAAGCACCACTTTGAAGGAAATCAAAGAATAATGCTTCTTTCGAAGTTGAACAACCCTATGTGCTCAAATAGATTCCGGAAACATTTTAGATGGTTGCCATTTGGCGTCTTGCTATTATTTTCCTTTTCCACAAAAGCACAGGAGAAACCAACTGAGATCAATGATTTGAATCAACTATGGAATCAGTATGGTCTTTCTGAAAAACAGCATGCAGGTTTGGTGATTCATGATGTTGATTTACATAGGGACATTTTTTCATTCAAGCCTGACAACTTCTTTATCCCTGCTTCCAACATCAAGATCCTTACGATGTATGCATCGTTGTATTACCTAAAAGATACGATTGAAGCAGGATGGTATTTGGAGTCAGGTGATAGTTTAATTGTATGGGGTGGAGGAGACCCGGGTACCTTATATCCGGACATTGATACCACTTCTTACTTCATCGACTTCCTCAAGAATAATCCCAAATTCATTTACTTCTCTGAAAATCATTTTCAAACGACTCGTTTTGGAAAAGGTTGGGCATGGGATGATTATCCTTTTACCTACCAATGTGAGCGAAATGCTTTTCCGATTTATGGTAACAGGATATGGATACAACGAACTCACGATACACTGACGATTGTTCCTACATATCTCGCATCTGTCATACAGGTGGCCAAAGACACTTTTAACGACACCGGCAAATCCGAATGGGGTGATGGCTATTTTTATACGTACGATGGCAAGCATGAAATAGAGGAAGAAGAAATCCCGATTACTTTTTTCAAAAATGATTTGAAGTATTGTTGGTCAGAAGCTACTAATCGCCAAATCGAATATATAGATCGGCCATTTGTGCCTGGCGCCAAACCTATTCCGGGATCGTTGAGAGATACTTTGATCAAGGAGATGATGTATGAAAGTGACAATCTCATAGCAGAACAATTGCTCCTGGCATGTAGTCAGAAAGCGTTTGGTGAGATGAATGAAGAATTGGCCATCGGACGTTTGCTGTTTGGTCCTTTAGCTGAATTCAAGCAGGATGTGGAATGGGTGGATGGATCCGGGCTTTCTAGGTACAATCTTGCTACACCGAGATTGATGATTGAAGTTTTGTCTCAAATGATACGGGTAAAAGGCATTGATTACATGAAGACCGTCATGCCTGCTGGTGGGAAATCAGGAACGCTCATTGCTGATTTCAAAGGAAAGAATGGCTTACCCTATATCTATGCCAAGTCAGGATCGCTGAAGCATACCTACTGCCTGAGTGGCATCCTGGTTACCAAATCCGGTAAGGTGTTACTGTTTTCATGGATGAATAACCAATATCAAGGTACCCAGCGTGAACTTAAATCCAATATGGAAAAAATATTTTCTTTTCTTTACGACCAGTACTAGTAAGCTTCCTTGATGTTAAATACCCTTTCTCAGCCTCAATTGTTATCACTTGCAAAGACATATGGCTTGCCACTATTTGTTTATGATGCAGCTACTATTGAACGTCAGGTTAAAACACTCACTGAAGCGTTCGTTGTCCCAAAGCTTGAAATCAAGTATGCTTGCAAGGCATTAACTACAATTGGCATTCTCAAAGAAATATATCGTCATGGTTGCGGCATTGATACCGTATCACCTGGTGAAATCGTCACGGCACTTCAGGCTGGGGTTCCTGCTTCAGACATCAGCTTTACACCATCAGGCGTTTTGGAAGAAGAGTATGCTTTTGCTATTGAAAAAGGTGTACATGTACATGCAGATCAAATCTCAACACTCCTTTGGCTTGATAAATATTATCCAGGTCTTTCTATTACCTTAAGATTTAATCCGGCAGTAGAAGCAGGAGGTCACAGTAAAGTACAAGTGGGTGCAGAAGGTTCAAAGTTTGGTATTCTCACAGAACAGGTTGCGGAGATCGTTGAATTAACCCGAAATCTTTCCTTGCGGATAACAGGAGTGCATATGCATCTTGGGTCTGATATCGGAGATTCGGGAAGTTTTGACCAGGCATATGATTATCTTCTAGACGTTTCAAAACATTGGATTGACACACTTGAGCGCGTAGATCTTGGTGGAGGTTTCAAGATTCCTTACCATCCTGGTGATCATGCAATTGATATGGAAGCTTTTGGCAAAAGAGTTAGCCAACGATTCAACAAATTCTGCGCTGAAACAGGAAAGCAAATAGCACTCGTCTTTGAACCAGGTAAATTTCTTGTCAGCGCAGCAGGTTGTTTATTGATGCAAGTTTCCAATGTGAGAGAATCAAATGACACGCCATTCGCTTACGTCTCAACAGGATTTAATCACTTTCTCCGCCCGATGAACTATGGCGCTTATCATCACCTGGTTAACTTGTCCAACCCAGAAGGTCCAGTTAGAAATTATGATGTAGTAGGATACTTGTGCGAGACGGATACATTTGCTTCCGGAAGGCCATTGCATGAAATTCGCAAAGGAGATGTCATCTGCTTGATGAATGCAGGTGCTTATGGCTTCACTATGGCATCGAACTATAATAGCAGACCACGTCCGGCGGAAGTGCTTGTTGCTAAAGATGGTATAGCCACATTAATTCGTCGTGCTGAGACTTTCGATGACCTGCTTCGCACAGATGCTGGTTATACGCAACTTTGATTACCGCAAACCATTTACACTAAAGTCAATTCAACACTTTAGGCTTTGGAGAAATCAAATTGACCTCCAATCGCCCACTATTGTTGCCTGTTAGTATCGCCTCCTTGCCGGTAACAAGATGAATTAATGCTAAATCTCTTGCTTCCCCTTTAGCCCAAAAGCCATGATTGATATTTGGCACAAACTCAAATGTTCCATCAACAGATTGAAGTAGCAACGTGCCATTTCCAGCATCCATTTCACCGGTTTCTGTTTCTGAATAAGAGAAATTGCCAACCATAAGAATGTCCTTTCTCCCATCCTGGTTGAAGTCTCTGCAAATCATGTCATACACTGGGCTCAACTGGACTTGATAGGGGAGGGCAACCGGAGAAAATTTGCCATTATCATTTCTAAAAAGCGTGGTTTCAAAATTGTTGGTGAATAAGCGTTGACTTTGTTGCAGTTGTTCTTGTGAGAAGATATCCGTTAAAGTAGCTTTAGCATAAGAACCATAGCGTTGAAATTTCTTTTTCAAATACGGTAATTGCTGAATGATAGCATCTCTACCTGCGTATGGATAAAGTTGTCCATCGTGATAAAAACACATGATAGGATCTGTTGAGCCATTTTGATCAAAGTCATTTGCTACAAGCGTCAAAGGTTCAGTTTCAGAAGCTTGCAACCTGTGATTAAGTCCTGAATTTCCTGCAAGTAAATCCATATCTCCATCACCATCTATATCCTCCGCGATGATGCATTTCCACCATCCGGATGTTTTGTCAAGACCATATTGACTTGTTTGATTTACCAGTCGACCTCCTTCCATTGAATAAACAGTAAGTGGCATCCACTCACCTGCGAAAATAATTTCTGGTTTTCCGTCACCATTAAGATCAGCAGAAGTGATGTCAGTCACCATCCCGATTTCTTTTTGGTTACCTAAAAGTTGATCCGTTACATCCTGAAATTTCCCGTTTGAATTGATCAGCACATAACTTTCCGGTTTTCGCGGGAATTCTCCAGGCACAGATCTTCCACCAAGGATAATGTCTTTATCCTGATCACCATCAAGATCAACGGCAAGGATTGCACCGCCATTTATTTTAACGTTAGGAAATTGATTGTTCATGGTAAACATTCCCTTGCCATCATTACTATAATAGCGTGTCGCATATTCAGGAGCACCTTTCTTGAAAGCATTTCCTCCGGAAATGACGATGAGATCAAGGTCATTATCATTGTCAAAATCTTCAAGTACCGCACCACAAGCTTCAAGAGATTTATCAGCAGAGAATACGTTTACTGGTAAATCAGAAAAGGTGCCATCTGCATTTTGTTTCATCATTGCTGCGGGAAAACCGGATCCATTCCCAACAAATACATCTTCGAGTTTGTCTCCATTGACATCTCCAACCGCAAGACAAGGACCTTCATGAGACATCATGTATGGGAGCAGCTTTTCTCTGGTCAGGTCATTATAAGCATTCTCTTGATGCGTCCAACTAATCACACTGGGCAAAGGTTCAAATAAAGTTTCTGTATTGGTGCGGGCTGTAATTGAGTGATTTTCCCCAAAGCCTTTCTTCCAAACAAGCCTTTGATTGGAACGGACTTTGGTTTTCTTTTCTACACTGCCATCCGGCCAACGTAAGATGATGGAATCAATAAGGGAAATATCATTCAAACCAAAATGAAGAATTGGTTCTGATGACGAAAGGAATCCTCTCCCGGGCATGATCATCCCGCATTGTTGACCAAGAGAGGAATACACATCTACTGAAGTACCTATTCCCCTGGTATTTCTATTCTCTAACCGGGTTTCAATTTGTATCCAATTGCTTCCTTCTGCATCATTTCGATAAATGAATGCAGCGTCATCAATGTTGTTGGTGACCAGGTCAAGATCACCATCCAGATCAAGATCTGCATATGCAGCACCATTAGAGAAGGAAGGTTGATCCATTCCCGCTTCAACTGTAGCCTTATGAAAAGTCAGGTTGCCATTATTCAGGTAGAGGTAATTGCTTACTTTTTCAGAAGGAATGTATTTTAAAAACTCATTGATGTCTGGAAAACGTTGAGGAGTTAGCCCGCCGGTTTGTTCAACGGAATCCATGAAGAAATTCATGTAGTCAAGATCCGTGACATCTTTGCGATAACCATTGGTGATGAAGATATCTCTCCAACCATCATTATTGTAATCCGCGATTAATGGTGACCAACTCCAATCCGTAGTTGCTACACCAGCAAACTGGCCGATTTCAATGAATGTACTATTGCCTGTATTGAGTTGGAGAACATTTCTTCCTGCTTGCCGTCCGTAACCATATTGGATGAGGAGATTATAACGGTCTTGTTGCATGACATGAGCCAGTTTCTTATAGCGTATAGGATCCTCAGCCTTCATGTCCAACACCATGATATCCTCTAATCCATCATTATTGATATCAGCAATATCACTTCCCATACTGTTCTGACTTGAATGGCGCAGATAAGTAAAATATTGATCGGTGAATGTACCGTTACCATTGTTGATGTATATATTGTCTGGTTCGATGTAATCATTAGCCACATAGATATCGAGCCATCCATCCCGATTAAGGTCAGCAACGGTTGCACTTAATCCAAAGGCAGCACTAATTAATCCTGCTTGCTCGGTGATATCTGTAAAGCGATTGTTGTCATTACGATAAAGTCGATTGCTTTCTGCTGCAGTTTGCGGTTTTATAGCTCTTGAGACCGAGCCGTCTGCATTTTGCTGGAGTCTCATTCGTGTAGCAAAACCAAAGTCTGTCCGGTGATTAACCAGGAATAAATCAAGGTCGCCATCGCGATCAAAATCAAAGAAAGAGGCATGATTGGTATTGCTCTGTTCATTCAAACCATATTCCTTTGCCTGGTCTTTGAAAGTTGGTACATTAAGATCATTTTCCTTATGGTTTCCTTGATTGATAAAAAGGAAGTCTGCTTTTTGACCATCATCCTCTTTTCCTGTCCGGCAAGCATAGATATCAAGTAAACCATCACCATTTACATCCGCCATAGTAACCCCGGTTTTAAATCCTGCATGAGCAGCAACACCAGAAGATTTAGTGATATCTGCAAATTGAAGGTTTCCAAGATTCAAATAGAGTTTGTTGGAATCAAATGCGGAAGCCATGTATATGTCAGGAAGGCCATCACCATTGACATCACCTATAGAAACGCCACAACCATTATAGAGGTACTCGTAAGTGTAGATATTGTATTTGAAATCTTCCTTTAAGGTGTTCGTAAAATGAACCCCGGTCTGACCTGGTGCCAGGAGGGTTAAGCGAGCAGTTGACTGAACTTGCTGTTTGCTATTTTCGCTTGTATGCGTTTCTTCCTTGCATCCTATAAAAAACAAGAAGAGGCAAGCCAGCCATGAAATAGGAGTATAGTAGGAAGTAGTATGCTTTCCGAACATATAAAATCGTTAGTCCAAGGTAAATATAGTTTGACAGACCAACGGTTTCCCAGCCTTTCAAACTAAATCCAAGGCAAAGGCTTACCTTTAGCCGCTCTAATTACACTCATACAAATACTTTCCCTGGATGAATCTTCACCTTGAACGTAACCTTATTTTTTTTGATATTGAATCCACCGGGCTTAATGTGATCCGCGACAGGATTATCCAGTTGGCGATGATCCGTTATCATAAAGACGGTTCACCTGCTATTGAACGTACCTATCTAATCAATCCTGGAATTCCTATTTCGCCTGAGGCTATGGCTGTGCATGGGATTACTCCTGCTGATGTGGCTAATAAGCCTTCGTTTCAGCAACTTTCCAAAGAAATCTTTGATTTTATCGGTGATGCAGACCTGGCGGGTTATAATTCCAATCGTTTTGATATACCTGTGCTGATGGAAGAATTTGCCCGTGTTGGGATTGACTTTGATGTGGATAATCGTCGTGCCATTGATGTACAACGGATTTTCTATAAAATGGAACCTCGTACATTATCCGCTGCTTACCAGTTCTATTGCCAGAAATCCATAACCAATGCGCATGATGCTCTTGAAGATGTAAAAGCTACCATAGAAGTATTGGACGGACAATTGCGGAAATATGATGGGATAGATTTCCAGCCTGATGAAGGGGAGTCCATTCCGGCTCCAATCCGTAAGGATGTGGAATCACTGGCAGCCTTTACAAATGATCTGCAAATAGTGGATGCCACCCAACGATTGAAATACGATCACAACGGAACGATCGTTTTTAATTTTGGAAAATATCTTGGACAACCCGCAGCAGAGGTATTGGTTGCAGACCAGCAATATTATCATTGGATGCTGAATAAAGAGTTTTCTTACCAGGTTAAAAAAATCATTAAACGTCTTGTTGCTGAATACAAAAAAAATCCTGCCTGATCCAATGCGTCTTTTCGGCTTAATCATCATGATGGGTATTCTATATGCTTCTTGTAATACAAGAATAGAAGGATGTCTTGAGTCCAATGCCGAAAACTTTGACCTCAATGCCGAGCTTGCCTGCGATGGTTGTTGTACTTATCCATCCATGGGATTGACCTTAACGCAAAGATGGGGTGACGAAAATTTTTCCAATGCAGATACCTTAGCAGATATGCATGGTCAGCCATATAAGATTGAAGACCTAAGGTATTTCCTCACTACATGGTCATGGACCAATGATGCTGGCGAACGTTTCACTGTTGATAGTGTTGAAAACGAATGCAATAACATAGCCTTCCGTTATACACCGGATAATGTGATTATAGACACGAGAAAGTTTGCTTATACATTTGGTACTATTCGTGAACACCCGGTAACTGACGCTGTGTACTTTTCTTTAGGACTCACAAGGGATTTCAGTTGTCTTGACGATGAAGATCCAACTGTACCTCCCGAGCTGACAGAGAATAGTCCACTTTGGAATCCAGCCACATCCTCCCTAGAAACGATGAGGCTGATCATAAGGCGTGATCTTGACACTACTACATTGGATACCATTTTCATGGATGTTTCTTCAAATCGTGCCCTTGGATATGAGCTTGTAATTGAGAAAGGATTTGATACGCAGTTCCTGCTTACGATTGATTATGCTCGTTTGTTTACAGAGGTGGATATTCAGGATTTAGGATCATTTGAAATGTCGGTGATTTCACATTTCAATGAAAGCATTTTTCCTACCCCATAAAAGCCTCCTGCAAATGGAACAAAATGCTATATCGGGTCGTTAAGTAGAAAACAATAGGAAGCGCATGAAATACTTACTCTTTACACTATTTGCCCTTAACCTGGTTATCCTTTCATCCTGCAAAGAAGATGAAGAGGTAGGTACCGTAGTTATCAATTTTAAGGCTGTTTATGATGGGGAGCCACTACACACTTTTGATACCAAAGCTTTTGAAAATGGCCAGCGATTGCAATTCACCCTTTTGACCATGATGGTCTCTGACCTTGAATTGCTCAAATCAGGGGGCGTAGAATCTCTTGATGACATCGAATTGGTGAATCTTAGTTTTGCTGATTCCGTTTCTGCCGCAAGAGGATACACTGTTACGATACATGATGTCCCTGCGCAAACCTATACAGGGTTAAGTCTGGGGATTGGAGTGCCTGAAGATTTGAATGCCATGGTACCCGCTGATTTTCCATCCAATAATCCATTAAGCAATACCGGGTATTATTGGACAGGATGGGGTAGTTATATTTTCCAAAAGACAGAAGGTACTTTGGATACTATAGGGAATGGACCACTTGACCTGGGTTTCTCGCTACATACAGGTTCTGATCCTTTATATAGTGTCCTTCAAGGTTCTCCTACTTTAGTTGTTGAAGATGGGAAAACGCTTGAATTGGATATCGTTGTGGACTATAAACTGCTTTTAGCAGGAATTGACATAAAATCTAATCCTCAGAATCATAATCCTCAGGACATCGCGACTATCCAGGCCATTGTGGACAATCTTCCCAATGCGTTGGTGCTCATTCAATAAACAATACTTGTGCTCAGCAAATCATTGACTTTCCTTCAGTTGAAATGGCCGCTTATTGCAATGATGGTGGTTATTATGGCTTCTTGCCATGATACGATTGATGATGATTTAAATGAAGGCAAAGACCTAACCCATATACCATATTCCCCTGTGTTATATGCCGTCAACCTCCCTGAAGATTATCCAGCGCTAGAACAGCCATCCGACAACCTGATGACTGTGGAAGGTATCAAGCTTGGACGGAAACTGTTTTACGATCCTGTGCTGTCACTAGACAGTACGATTTCTTGCTCCTCATGTCATATGTCTACGCATTCCTTTACGGATGGAAAACCTCTAAGTGAAGGAGTAGCCGGGATAACTGCAAGGGGGTCAATGAGCCTCGTTGATGTGGGGTTACAATACCATGGCTTGTTTTGGGATGGAAGAGCAGCGACACTCGAGGATCAAGCGCTTATGCCTGTTGAGGATCCTATTGAAATGGCCGAAACCTGGGAACATGTTGAAATGAAACTCAGAGAACATCCAGGGTATCCTGAAGACTTTAGGAAGGCATTTGGCATAACCTCGACATCAAAAATCGATCGCTATCTCGCCGCAAAAGCAATCGCGCAATTCGAGAGGAGCATCATTTCAGGTGGAAACAGTAAATATGACCGCTTTATCCGTGGCGAAATCTTCCTGGAAGAGAATGAATACAATGGTTACCTGATGTTTTTTGATAAAGCCCCTTCAGTGGTACCGGATGCGGAATGTCACCATTGCCATAATGCCCCATTGTTTGCCACCAATGATTATTTCAACAATGGCCTCCAGGAATCAGCCGATTTTATGAGTTTCGGGGATCCCGGGCTAGGAAAGGTGACCGGAATCTTCACAGATAATGGTCGATTTAAAGCTCCAACGCTTAGAAACCTAGTATTTACCGCCCCTTATATGCACGATGGCCGGTTTAATACGTTTGAAGAAGTAGTCAATCATTATAACAGCGGGGGTAAATATTCTCCCAATAAGAGCAACCTGTTATATAATCTCCACTTCACAGAGGAACAAAAGGCTGATCTAATTGCCTTTTTAATGACCCTTACGGATAGTACGGCTGTTACCAACCCTGACTACCAGAGTCCTTTTTAGAAGGATATCCGGTCAACAATCCATTTTTTTTCTCTGATTTTCTGCCCTGAGGGGACTCTTTTTTTATTTCTTTTCTCACAAATCAAACGGCTTTCTGTTAGCTAATAATTTTATAATATTTAGTATCAGTTATTTATAAATTATATAATAATTATATATGAATATTTCCATGTAACAATTGCCAATTTTTGTACTTGTCCAGGGCTTCCAATCTCCTGATAATTGTATCATCAAACGAAAGAGAAATGCAAAGTCGGGTAGAAGTGCCTGATTTCAAATTTAGATATGTTCATGGGATTATAATTCTGAAGGATAGAAGGTTGCCGTAAGGCAACTTTCTGTCCTCTTTGAAACAGAAAAATCCATTTGATTATCTAAACCTAACAAGGATATGTTCATGGGATTATAATTTGTAAAGCTGGGTAGTTCTGAAGTGAACCTCCCAGCTTTTTTTTTGCCCGGAACTTGCCGCTGAATACCGCTGATTACAGCTGATTACTATTGCCTTAGAACTGGTTTTCTCCTCCGCCTTCTTCTTTCAGGTCGCTTTCCTGGCCTTTCTTCTTACCAGACCTTTCATGTGAATCAAGCTTACCAAAACGGTAACCAATATTGATACCGACCGACCTCACTGGTCTGACAGTAGTATTGTTCTGGTAAAAATCATCTCCCGAAATCTCTCGTTCCTGGGTGAGGTTTTCACTCAACGGTTGGAAAATGCTTAAACCAAGCGTCAACTTCTTCTTAAAGAGTTCTTGCTTGATGGCAAAACTGGACATGATCCAATTTGGATTTTTTCCCTGCACGGTGTAAGTAGGGGATCTGAAAAATGAAAAGCCTTCCATTTTTAGCGTTTCAGATAACGCATAGGTTAAGGTAAGTCGTCCGTTATAGTCTATTCCATTTCCACTCAGATCTTCACCTTCAAAGGTCCCTTCAGATGACCAGTAGTTCAAGTCAAAACCTCCCCGCACTGTAAATTTTTCCCCAATACTGACAGATCCGAATGCATTTACGCCAAATGCATAACGAACGCCGAAATTCTCATAAGTAGTTTCTGATACCCCTTCATCTGTAATCTTCAAAAGGCTTTCAATCAGGTCATCGGTACGGCGGCCAAAGACAGCCACATTGATCATTGACTTTTTGATGAATACATTGGTGCCCAATTCTAATTGCTGTACTCGTTCAGGACCCAATTCAGGGTTTCCATAAGAGATATCCCGTTCATCATTGTATTCGACAAAAGGATTGATATGACGTTGATTAGGACGCTGTATACGTTGATTATAGCTTATTTTAAGTTGGTTGTAATCACCTACTTTCTTTGACACGGTAATATTTGGCAGGAAGCTTAAATATTGATTGTCGAAAGGGCTGTCAAACGTTTGGAATGATCCACCAAGATCAGTGGCTTCAGCTCTTAATCCCGCCACCACAGTTATTTTTTCATCTACTGCAATGGTTGATGAAACGTAACCGGCAAACACATCCTGGTTGTAATAAAAGACATCCGTACGTGAAGGATCTTCAACCCAGATCAATTCATCAGGATTAAAAATGACATACTCGAAATCGCTTTCAATATCTCGCAAGGTTGCTTTCAAACCTGTTTCCATCAGAACCTTTTCTCCAAAAGGATGTGCATAATCTGTTTGTAATGTTAATTCCAGGTTATCTCCGATATCACCATTATTTTCAAGAGCATCAGGGACATTCTCAGGTACCGCATAATGCAGCAGATAATCGAAATCTGAAAGGTCATCATCCTTATCAAGCTCAAATGAAAATGACCACTCTTGTTTCTCCTTCGCAAACTTCTGTTCGTACGCTCCTTCAAGATCCCATCCGGAACGGTTTGTATATCCTTCAGTGGTTCTTCTATAAACCTCATCCAGCAAAGAATTATATGAGTAACTGGACAGGACATCATTTTCACTGTTCACTCTATTTCCACGATAGCTAAAGGAGCCGTTCAGTGCACTGAGTGCATTGAGATCATATTGGAAACCGGCATTTAATCTATATCCGAGACGGTCAGCCGTATTGGTTCCATCCTGTGTCAGCAAACTAGGGTCTGAATCACCAAACTCTTCGCGCCTAAATTTCGTGGTTCCTTCCTGTGGCCAATTGTAATGGCCGCCTCCTGATGCATTGACGCCTAATCTTCCCCGGCCATAATTAAGATTCATATTAGCCCGGTTAGATCGAGTCCCTGCGGTCAGGTCAGCTGTACCGGCAAGGCCTTCAATATTCTTTTTCTTAGTGATGATGTTGATGATACCTGCAGTGCCTTCTCCGTCATATTTAGCGGAAGGTGCGGTAATCACCTCAACGGACTTGATCTGGTCAGCAGGCATCATTTTCAGTGCATCTGCTACACTGGCGTTGAATATCCCTGAAGGACGTCCGTTAATCAGGATTCGCACATTTTCTGATCCTCTCAGGGAAACATTCCCATCAAAGTCTACAGAAAGTAAAGGCACATTGCGAAGCACATCTGCTGCGTCGCCTCCCCTGGTGGTGATATCACGCTCGGCATTATATACAATTCGATCCGGGCGGGCTTCCACTAATGGGCCTTCACCAACAACTTTGATTTCATCCAATAACTGGACAATGGGAGATAGGATGATTTCGCCGCAATCATTATCCGGCTTTTGAGGAGTCAGGCGTATATCTTTTACCTCCTTGATCGCATATCCTACATAGACAAACTGGAGTGTATATAAACCGGATGGAACATCAATGATTTTAAAATTGCCTTTTTCATCGGATACAGTCCCATTAACGATCTTGCCATTGATCTGGTCCTGGAGGCCTATAGATGCGAATGCAATGCCTTCACCTGTAATGCTATCCACAAGAACACCGCTGATGGCACCGGTTATCCCTTTCCCCTGGTTTCCTTGATGATCCGGCCTTTGGGCCAATCCACATAAGGACAATAACATAAAGGAAAACAAGAGCAGTTTTCTAAACATGAGACAAAAATAGATCGGTAATCCCTAAATACAACTCAGATAGTGAAAAGTTTTAAACTGTATTATATATTTTCATAATAGAATATTTTTCTTAAATTTCGGCACTCAAAACAAAATTCGCCATTATGAATAAAACACTCCTTTTTGTGCTGCTGATCGGCATCATGACGCCTTTTAGTGCTTTTGCTCAGCTTCCGGACGGATCCACTGCACCGGATTGGACGCATGATGATATTTTCGGAAACACCTATCATCTCTATGACCTTCTCGATGAAGGGAAGATGGTAGTGGTCGAATTCTCCGCAACATGGTGCGGCCCTTGCTGGAATTATATGCAGACAGGTGCCTTGGAGCAACATTGGGAAGAATATGGCCCCAACGGTACAGACGAATCCCAGGTCTTCTACATTGAAGCTGATCAGAACACAGGTCTCGATGATCTTTATGGCGAGACTCCTGAATCTCAAGGAAACTGGGTGGCAGCGATCCCATTCCCGATCATCGACCTTCAGGCAGGTGAGAATACTGACAATCAGTATCAAATCACTTATTATCCTACCTTATTTGCTGTTTGTCCGGACAAAACCCTATATGAAGTAGGACAAGTACCTGCATCCGTTTGGGCTGGCTGGATTGAAAGCTGTACCCTGGCTGCTGAAGTAGCCTCAGTTCAGGATGCCGATTGCTATGGCGATGGTGCCATTTTCCTGGATGTAACAGGTGGGAAAACACCTATCACATACAACTGGAGTAATGGATCTCATGGAGCTTCCCTTCAGAATGTAGGTGCCGGCTCTTATAGCGTTACCGTTACTGAAGCTAATGGAAAACTTGCTGTACTTCAAGACATCGAAATTGATGGTGCTGAAACACCAATCACGCTAGCTGATTCGGAAATTGAGAATGCTCTTTGCTTTGAAAGTTCCACAGGATCTGTGTCTATAGAACTTGAAGCAGGTGTTGAACCATACAGCTATGACTGGAGTAATGGATCTCATGCTCAGAATTTAACTAATGTTCCTGCGGGTACTTATACTGTTGTTGCAACTGACGACAATGGTTGTCCGTTTGAAGAAACATTTGTAGTAGATGAGCCAGAAGAACTAACTGCAGAATATGAAACCACTCCGGAATATTGTGATCTTGGCAATGGAACCATTGCACTTGAAATCGATGGTGGCGTAGGTAGCTATGAAGTTTTTGCATCTGAAGGAACAGTAGTTGGAAATAACATTTTTGACCTAACTGGTGGTTCTGTTACAGCAACTGTAGAAGATGGTAATGGTTGCATCTGGGAAGAGGATGTTGAAGTCGAGTTTGAAGCTGCACCAGATCTTTATTTCACGCCATCTCCGCTGATTACTTGTTTACAACCAACAACTAATGTCACCGGATATGTAGATGGTGGAAGTGGTGATTATCAATATGATTGGAGCACAACTAATGGTAACATCATAGGAGCTACCAATCAACCTACTATCCTTGTCGACCAGGAAGGTGATTATCAGCTTGAGATTAATGACATCTTCTCAGGATGCCAGGTATATAATGTAGTTGCTGTAAGCTCTACGCAAGATCCTCCTGCTGTTCAGGCTGGAACGGATGAACCTATCAGTTGTGAAATACAGGAGCCTGTACTAGCTGGCACAGGAGCTCCAAATAATATCATTGAGTGGAGTACTCCTGACGGGAATATCCTTTCAGGTGCTAACACTTACACGCCAACTGTGAATGAACCTGGATTATACATCATTGAAGTCACTAATCCTGCAAACTCTTGTGTCAATGTTGATAGTGTGATAGTCCAAGATCAGATTGATCCTGCTGCTGCTAATTTCCAATTTCAGACCAGTGGTTTAACCATGATTGGAACTGATATTTCAACAGGTAGCAATTTATCAGGTTGGGCATGGACGTTTGGCGATGGAGGTACATCTTCCGATCCGAATACCGTACACACCTTCACAAGTGAAGGAACATACAATGTTTGCTTGAGTGTTCAGAATGGTTGCGGATCAAGCAGCAATTGTTTCGATGTAGTAGTTACTCCTGATGGAAGTACGATCCTTGTAAATGCAGATATTCAGAATGTACTTTGTCATTCATATGAAACAGGAGCGATCACAGTTCAGGTTAATGGTGGAACAGGTAATTACACATACGTCTGGACTGGCCCTAACGGCACTACCTACACTGATCCTGCTATTGACAGCCTTCCTGCTGGTGTTTACCAATTAGTAGTATCTGATGATCAAGGAAACCTTTTCATTGGAGAATTTACTATAACACAACCTGATGCGATAACCTTGGTTGGTTCTACAGTTGTGGACAATCTTTGTTTCGGTCAATCGAATGGTTCAGTTGCAGTTGATATTACTGGTGGTGTAGGTCCATTTCAATATTCATTTAACGGAGGACCTTTCCAGGCTGAAAATTCTATAAACAATCTTCCGGCTGGTGTTATTGAGACTTTGGTGAATGATGCCAATGGTTGTCCATTCATCGCTGGACCATATACGATCCAGGAACCAGCAGTGATTGGTCATGAGGCTGCTATCACTTCTGTAAAATGTTTTGGAGATGCTAACGGTTCAATCACTTTAACCATTTCTGGTGGTGTTGCTCCTTATACTTATCTCTGGGATGTCAATGGTAATACAACTTCTGAGGTTAATCAACTTCCTGCTGGTACTTATACATGTGCAGTTACAGATCAGAATGGTTGTTTAAGCCAGGCTAGTGTTCAGGTGACACAACCAGACGTACTTGCTACATATGATGTGAAAGCAACTGATGCATCAAACGTTGAACAGAATAATGGAAGTATCACTCTTGAAATATCAGGTGGTGTAGCTCCATATGTGGTCAGCTGGAACAATGGTGGTTCAGGTGATACTTTAGTAGGTCTGATTCCTGGTGAATACTTTTACACCATCACAGATGCTAATGGTTGTATTACTACCAACACAACACCGATTGTGATCAGTGGTACAGTTTCTACTAATGCGGCTGATTGGGCACAATACATTTCTATCGTACCTAATCCTTCAAAAGGCAATGTGATTGTAAGCTGGAAAGGGCTCCAGGTAGAAAACGGAATCATGACTTTGGTTACGCTTGAAGGAAGCCCACTGTACACAAGGAAAATCACAGAAGGAACAGGAAGCTGGGACTTAAGTGGTGCAGGACTATCCAGTGGTGTTTACCTCGTCTTACTTGAAATGAAAGGCGATGTAGTTCCATTTAAGTTGGTTATTCTATAGACAGATTATTAATTCCCCATAAATGAAAAAGCCTGATGGAAACATCAGGCTTTTTTATTTAGCAGCAAAATTAACTAAGCTACGGCTGGGGCTACTGCTTTACGCGGCCTGCCTCTGCCTTTACTAGATTTTTTAACTGCTTTTGCTTTCACGCTCTTTTTTGCGCTACCAGGTGGCCGGCCCCTTTTTCCGGTTTTCTTGGTTGTAACAGCTGCTGCTTTCGCAACACCTGGTTTGCGGCCCCGTTTGGCACCTTTCGTTTTAGCTACGGCTTTTGTGGCCTTCGCCTTTTTAGTACCAGGTTTCCGACCTCTCTTTGCTCCCTTCGCAGGAGAGGCAGTATCCTGTAATTTGGCCAATACCCAGTCCGTAACACGTTTTCGGGTACCAGCATCAAGGCCCTGCAGCGCATCGTACACCGATGCCATGGCCTTCAATTCTGGATCATTCATTTTCTAATGTTTAAATAAGGTTAAAAAATAAAAAAGGTAGTATTTATACTACGCAAGATAATCATGATGATGTCATCGAGGATACAAAAGGATGAAAACAACGTATTCGTCCTTAAGGCACAATGATCTTTTTGTTAATTTTGAACCATGAATAGAACTCTTCAGGGCAAGCGCCTTGCTTGCCATTATTTTGCCTTCTCCGTTATCCTTTCCGGTTTTTTAGTAATGACATCAGGAAGCCTGGTTGCTCAAAAATATTATACAGCAGAAACCAGTTTCGCGATCAAACTTGGGACAACCAAACCCATTTATGAAACTACCTGTGTCCTTCCTACAGATGCCACAAAATTGAAGGAACGCAAGGCTAACAAGCCGAAAATCATTCCAAATTTTGCCGGCCGACGCCCTTTAACTACGCATAATCCAGAAGCTCTTCCGAAAGGCCCTGACCCTCTATATGATGCATCCATGAACCGAATGCCAACCAATGACATCTTTCCTGTTGTCAATATTGAAGGAATCAATCAATCCTCTTCCGGTGGTTCTGCTCCGCCTGATGTCAACGGGGATATTGGCCGGGACTATTATGTGGAAATTGTTAACGCCACCTTTTTCCGGGTCTTTGATAAAGCCGGTACGCCTGTCAGTGGACTTATTTCAGCTAACACAATCTGGAGCCAGGTAGGCCAGACTTCTTCAGGAGATCCTGTGCTACTTTACGATCAGGCAGTTGACAGATGGTTATTGACAGAATTTCCATCTAATAACAGGGTACTTGTCGCTATTTCGCTTACCAGTGATCCAAGGGGTAGCTGGGATGCTTTTGCTTTCCAAACGCCACGATTTCCGGATTTTCCGAAATATGGAATTTGGGGTGATGCTTATTATCTGACGACAAATGAATCAGGAGGTAATTTTCCAATTTATGCCATCAATAGGAATGATATTCTAGCTGGCGTAGATATGCCGAGAATCCAAAGATTAACAGTTCCTAAAATTGGAGGTGTATTTTTTGAAGTAGCACAACCTGTGGATTGGGATGGGCTAACTCCACCACCTGCAGGAAGCCCGGCCATCGTAGTAAAACTCAATGATGATGATTGGGGTATCGCAGCTCAGGACGAAATTCTTTTTCATAAAATCAATATCAACTGGGATACGTCAACTCTATCCAATGTTGAAGTGATCTCCTTTCCGACATCACCATATGATACAGATGGTTGTGCCCTTGAAAATACCGGTGGATTTTCCTGCATTCCTCAACCGAATGGACAAGGCATAGATGGTGCGGAATGGATCATCACTAACAAAGCACAATACAGGAATTTCGGTACGCATGAAGCCTTTGTGATGGCATTTATGGTAGATGTAACAGGCGAAGATGTAGCAGGAATACGCTGGATGGAATTCAGAAAAACAGCAACAGAAGATTGGCACATCTACCAGGAAGGAACAGTTGGTTCTGATGATGGCTTGCACAGATTTATGCCTTCTATAGGTATTGATGGTTCTGGAAATATAGCCTTGGCGTATGCCATTTCAGGGCCTGATAAATTTCCTTCGTTGAGATATACCGGCCGATACAAATCGGATGACTTGGGTATGATGACCTTTACTGAGTTTGAATTTGCAACAGGAGCTGGTGCCCAGGGATTTGACCGTTATGGAGACTATTTCTCTATGTCTGTTGATCCAGCTGATGATGCTACGTTTTGGTTCGCAGGCCAATATCTTCCTAATAACAGCGAATGGTCAACGCGGGTAGTGGCATTTGTCGCCCATAGAGACACCATTGATGTTTTTCCACTGTCGCTCCTTTCCCCAGCGAATGATGGAACTTTAGGTGAACAACAAGCAGGCTTCAGTGTCTATAACCGCGGACTAACTACAGTTTTTACATTTCCTGTTGGCTACCGATTTAATGAAGGAGAATGGATTACAGAAACACCTGTTATTGATAGCCTTCCAATTGATGAAGAGTTTACTTACAACTTTGTGACCCCATTCACTATTGATGCACCGGGTTCTTATCCATTGCAGATTGCGACCTTTCTTGATAATGACGGCAATAAAAAGAATGACACACTTACGTTTACAGTCATTAAATATGGAATGAAGGATGTCGCTTTAGAATACCAGTTGACGCAAGAAGGAGGAGTAATTTGTGATCAGGAAGCGTCCATTTCCTTTTTATTAAAAAATGCAGGCATTGATACAGTCCGCCAAGCTACTTTCGAATTATCGTTATCCGGACAACCAGTAGATACTTTGTTATGGGAAGGAGAATTAGCGTTTGGTGAAGAGACTGTTTTTACTTTTCCAGCCAATGTTGCTGACGGAGAAAATATGTTCAGCATTGACATTCAATTTATCAATACAACTTTCACAGATGAAGTGCCGGCCAACAATCAAATTGAATGGATAATTACCGCTCAGCCTGATGGGAAGGAAGCTATTCTTGAATTTACCACAGATAATTTTCCACAAGAAAGTACCTGGAAATTATTTGATGCCACTAATACAGTGATTGCTACTGGTGGTCCATTTGCCGATCAGCAGACAACTTATTTTGAATCCTTTTGTCTCGATCCGGAAGCTTGCTACACATTTACGGTCTATGATGCCTTTGGAGATGGTATGTCTGCACAGGGTGTACAAGGCGACTTTGAGATATTCAATGAAGATGGTGTACTCATCGCTGAATTGGCGAAACCGAATTTCGGATCACAAACGTCAAGCCAGTTTTGTCTGACGAATCAATGTCTGTTCACCTTACAAGTTGGTGTAGAACATGAATCGTCTCCAGGAGCTGCTGATGCCATGGCGCTTGGAGAAGCATCCAACAACCTTGGCCCTGTGACCTACAGCATCAATGGAGGTGTCAATTTTCAAACTTCATCTACCTTCCTTCATCTCACACCGGGGACCTATAACATGATCGGAAAAGATGCTGCCGGTTGTAGAGATACTGTTTCTTTTGAAGTGTTATCTTGTAACCTTCAAACTTTGATTACAACCCAGCCTGCTGTTGGTGGTGATGTGGGTCAAATTCATGTGAATGTTTCTGGTGAATTAGGCCAGGTATTATATAGTCTTAACGGTGGTGCTTTTGTAACAGATTCCTTTTTTATTATGTTAGAACCTGGTGATTATGAAGTGACCGTCAAGGATAGTGCTGGTTGCACAACTATAGATACTGTTACTGTTTCAACCATGGTAAGCACTTCTTCGATCAATGAAGATTATTTTATGGAAGTGTATCCGAACCCGGGCAAAGGTGTGTACCAGGTAGAAGCTATTTTTCCTATATCAGATATCTTTCTCCCGTATACCATTTATTCACCGGAAGGTGAAACATTATTGAATGGGACGATCGTCAAGTATGATGATCGTTATAAAGGTGAAATTTCAATAGCCGCTTATCCTCCCGGTATCTATTACTTCGCATTCCGTCCCGGCAAAGAAATGATTGTCACACGGATCATCAAAGTGGAGTAGGGCATATGGTTAAAAACAAATATGCCGGAGAAAAGGAGATTCGGGATAAAATAAAGGATCTGTTTTCTTACCGGAAACTTACCGACCTGATGCGCCATGCGCAATTGGATAAAGACAAATCATTTGTAACGCAGCTTACAAATGTCCAATACCAGATTTATCTGCTTGATGCTTATTTGGAAAGTAC
>Ga0157380_10000627_pt1 | contig 21695 bp, 17 predicted proteins | sample S35metaG_FD_119757 | JGI IMG/M metagenome (GOLD analysis project Ga0157380, IMG submission 119757) | Switchgrass rhizosphere microbial communities from Kellogg Biological Station, Michigan, USA - S3-5 metaG | ecosystem: Host-associated > Plants > Roots > Rhizosphere > Soil | place: USA...
AGCGGCGATTTGCTGCTGCAGGAACTCAAGCGACGTTGCACGTTCACCGCCACCGATAACTTCACCGTAGCCTTCAGGCGCCAACACATCGACACACAAGGCAAGCTCATCTCTTTCCGGATCGCGGGCCATGTAGAAGGCCTTCACTGCGGCAGGATAATGATGAACCATCACCGGCTTATCGAAGTGACTTGAAATGTAAGTCTCATCCGGCGCGCCAAAGTCACCACCCCACTCGAATTTCGTTTCCAACTTTCCTTCGGCATGACCCTGCTGTAAAAGCTTCACTGCATCATCGTAGTGAACTCGAGGAAAAGGCGGAACAATCCCCTGAAGTTTGGCCGTGTCTCGCTCCAGAACCTTCAATTCTTCCTGGCGATCATTCAGCACTCGATCGGCAATGAAGGACAGAAATCTTTCCGAGAGATTCAAGACGTCATCCAAGTGGGCGTAAGCCATCTCAGGCTCGACCATCCAGAACTCCGTCAGGTGCCGGCGAGTCTTGGATTTCTCAGCCCGGAAGGTCGGACCAAAACAATAGACCTTACCGAACGCAGCCGCAGTTGCTTCGTTATAAAGCTGGCCAGACTGGGTTAGATAGGCTTTCTCGCCATCAAAATAGTCAGCCGCGAAAAGAGTAGTGGTACCCTCACACGCTGCCGGAGTAAAGATTGGCGCGTCACAAAGAGTGAAGCCGTCGCTATCCAGAAAATCCCGGACGGCTTTCACTACCGTATGGCGAATCTTCAAGACCGCGTGTTGGCGGCGTGAACGCAGCCAGATGTGCCGGTGATCCAAAAGGAACTCGGTCCCGTGCTCCTTTGGTGTAATCGGGTAGTCATGTACATCCTGAACCACCTGAGCATCGATGACGTCGATTTCGAAACCACCCGGCGCCCTGCTATCAGCCCTCACCTTTCCGCGAATGATCAAGGCTGACTCCTGGCCCAGCCCTTTTAGCTGTTCGAATAGTTCAGGCGAAACCGCATTCTTTAGCACCACGCATTGAACGACGCCGCTGCCGTCTCGGAGTTGCGGAAAGATGATCTTGCCGCTCGAGCGCATGTTGTAGAGCCACCCTTTCAAGGTGACTTCCTGATCAACGTGCGCAGCAAGCTGGTTGATGTAAGTTTGGGTTGCTGAGTTTGGTTTTATGGATTCTGATTCGGTAACCATGAGTGCCTACGGAACCGCTCTTAGATTGCGAAGGTGTTCGCGCTGGCATCCGGGGCCAAATCTAAACGGTATCTGGTCAAAATTAGTAGCAGCTTTATTTAAGTTTTAGTCTTGATGAAATCATTCGTCTCAAAACCGGGAACCGTTCAAGCCATTCGGCTGCCTGAACGGCTATCCCAAGCATAGGATTGATTAATGGCTCGTAAGTGGCACCACGGCCGGCTACAGCTGTTTGATACGAGAAGGTGCCCACGGCCTTGAGTCCTCTCTGAACTGTAACCAGTCTAAACTCGTTTGCAAATTCGTCCGGATCTATTGGACTCAATCCTAATAGCGACCGCTCTTCCAACAAGTACAGCCTATGATGACGCAATTCAGCTAATGAAGGCGAACACGCCTGGCGATCCAACAAAAGTGACACGAGATCGTAACTGGCCGGGCCCATGCGCGCGTCCTGGTGATCAATGACGCGCAGATGTTTCTTCTTGTCCACCAGAAGATTCGCGGCGTGGAAATCGCGATGACATAACACTCTGGGAACGGCGGCAATCTCAGCCGCGAGATCATTGAGCTCGACTTTCAGCTCGGTCTCTTCATTCCGTTTAAGAGTCTCGCCACGCAAACTTCCAAAATAGTGTTCCCGGAAAAAGTTGAGCTCCCAGGAAAGTTTTGGTTCATCAAAGGCGAGCCGACTGGCGATGGAGTTCGTTTCGCAGGCTTTCTCAGTGGCCTTTTGAATTCGAGCGATAAGATTGATCGCTTTTTCCTTGTAGTCTTCGCACTCCTCTTCAGTGGCGGCCTCGTAAAAGCGAAATAACTGTTGGTCGCCAAGATCCTCTTGAACAATGATTCCGTGCTCTCCATCGGTCGCGTAAATCTGGGGCACTGGAATTCCCGCATCGAGAAATAATCTGGTGACGTCGAGATAAGGATGTACTTCGGCATCAAACGGCTCGGGATAAACCGCTGCCACGGCGGTCCCGTTCTTCCAAGGCACGCGGAAATAACTGCGCGTCGAAGCATCCGGAGTCAGGGCAGTAATCGGATTCTTGTCGGCTCCGGCCGAGCTCAGATATTGAGCCAGTCGATCAGCTGCCGAGCTTTTGAAACCGTTGATCGCCACTTGTTTAGGTGAACTCATCGAGCGAAAAGTAGAGTTTCTCTAATCGTGTTCACTATAGCAAAAGCGGGACAACACCGCCGGGTCCCGCCATAGCCGTCAGTAAAATTGGGCTGATTGTATCATTGCGTGAGAGGCACAACAAAATTCTCGCCTCGGACCTCACCTTTGAGAGCTTTGGGAGGCGGCGTTGAGCCTTCAATCAGTGAGGCGCGGACGACCACTGAATTCTCAATGACTTCACCGGGCGCGATGTGCACAGCGTCACCAAGGATGGCGCGGTTGACGCGGGCGCCTTCTCCAATGGTCACGCCATCCCAAAGAATCGAGTTTTCAACGTTAGCTCGTCCGTCTATTTCACATCCATGTCCCGCGAACCAGGTTCGCTTTTCTTCAGCTAACAGTTTCAAACTGATCTCGAGATAACGCTGCACAGTAGAAAGTTCGTACCACTTCCCTTTACCAACATGCGCGGCAATTCGTTCGCCGCTCGCAATGGCTTTCGGATAAACGTCCGTGACTGAGTCTGAAAAGACGCCGCGTGGGATGTAATCAAAAATACGCGGCTCGAAGATGTGTATGCCGGTGAACATCAGTGGCGGCTCTTCTAAGTTCGAACCCGGTTGCGGCATTCCGGCAAACTTCTTGATCAGACCATCTTCTACCTCAACTACTGAGAAGCGTTCTCGCGCGTTATTTGGCAGCAGAACCATCGTTGCCAGAGCTTCACTTCGCCGGTGCGTTTCCAACGCGGCAGTCAAATCGATATCGGTGATGATTTTGCCGTTGACGACAATAAACGTGTCATTCTCGAGATATGACTTGGCGTTATCGAGGGCGCCACTAGTGCCAAGAATGACTGGCTCTTCTATGTAAGTGAGTGACACTCCAAAACGAGTGCCATCGCCCAGAGCCCTTCTCACTGATTCCGGCTGGTGATGGAGGTTGACGAGGATTTCGTCGCAGCCAAAACGCGCTAAGTATTCCGCAACGTATCCGACTAGTGGCTTACCCAGAATGGGAAGCGCCGGTTTGGTTCGATCTTCAGTTAATGGCCACAGCCGCGTTCCATAGCCGGCTGACAGAATCATTGCGCGCATGGATGGCATTCTACGAGCTGCCGATGAGGAGACAAAACGAGGAGACCCTATCCACCGGTAGCGTCCCAACACGAGGTTTCAGTCGAGTAAGGAGAAAGAACTGGCCCACTCCGTAGGAGTCGAATGTTTATAGTTGCACAGTCCGGAACACACGACGTCGTTCGGCGGGGCGGAATGAGATTGGATAATGCTAGTCAAGTAGAGTTCCGCCCCGCCGAACGACGATGGGCCGGAGGTGTCCTTTTTCTATAAACATTTAACCCCTCCGGGGTAGAAACCAGACCACGTGAGCAATCGGCGTAATCTGCGGATAGGATCTTGCTATGAAGCTTTGGAGGCGTCGCGCATGACCAGGTCAAAAGTGCCGGGAGCTATTTTGCGGAAGCGACCATTGCGATTGAGAGAAACCGCAATGCTGATGGTGGGATTCTGTCCGGTGAATTTGAAGCCGCCTTCCTTGAGTCGATTGTAGATCTCGTTGACGTGCAAAGGCGCTCCCTCTTCTCTTAGAAGCAAGGTCACAGCCTGCGGAATCGTACGATCAAGAAAACGGTCGCTGACAGCCTCTACATTGTTGCGCACTTGAGGAATGGGAATGCGGCGCGCTTCCATCGAGCTTTGGCCCCGTGGTGGCATCCCGCCGTTCCGGTGCATTGCTGCTTCGAGCTCAGCGTCGGAGGGTAAATCGAGAGCGAGGTTTGTGGTCGCCAGGACTGACGAAAGCCGGCGGTAGAGAGACGCTTCGGACTGGCTTACTACGATGTCTAGTTCAGCTAACTCGGCCCGCACAGAATCAGCTTCAGTCTCAAGTTCTCGCAATCGCGCTGACAGTTGGGCCCTCGCCTTCCGCGACTCCTGCAGAATTGAAGCGAGCTTGGCAACCAGATTTTCGTTGGACCATTCCACGGGCAAAAGTTTAGCGGCTTATCCCTGATTAGACAACAACTATTCCCAACCCACACGCTCTTGAATTTCCGCTGGGCCACAATATTGCCGGATTTTGTTAGGAAAACTAAACATATGTGGATGCGGCTTTGCCGCCGCACAGTGCGGAAAGGCTCTGCCTTTCCGTTCCCGCTGAGATAAGTTTAGGAGGCTACGCCTCCTATTCTCGCGGAGGCATAGCCTCAAAGAAAGAAAAACTAGAGTCTGATCGGAAAGGCACAGCCTCTCCGTACTGTGCGGCGGCAAAGCCGCGCTCGTTTAGGAATTCAGAGCTAATTGTCGCGCGCGAGAACGTAGGTGGGAATGGCGCGCAGTGACTCAACATACTCAGAGTCAGGCAGGATATCTAGACATCTTGCTGCGGCGGTGGCGTATTCATCAGCACGAGCCTGGGCTCTTTTAACCGACCCGGTCCGGTTTACGGCCTCGATGAGTTCCCCACGGGAAACAGAGTTGTAAGCTCCCTCACCCACCACAGTCTGAACGAGCTGACGGGCCGCATCACCACTCTCCATCAGGTAAATCAACGGCAACGTAAGCTTGCCTTCGAGCAGATCCACGCCCGCAGCCTTGCCAAGCGCCTTAGCACTGCTGTTGAAGTCCAATAAGTCGTCGATGAGTTGGAAAGCGGTACCGAGATTCATGCCGTAGTCGCGTAGCGCGACACGCTGGGCCTCATTCGCGCCTCCCAGCAAAGCACCAACTTCACAACAGGCGCTGAACAGAAACGCCGTCTTGCGCTCCAACACATCGAAGTATTGCCCTTCAGTGATGCCGGTCTGGCCAAGCAGCGTCAGTTGCAACAGCTCACCTTCAGTCATCTTGCGAGTAACTGCCGTGAGAATATCGAGAATGGGAAGTGACCGCTCCGCCAAACTGGTTTCGAAAGCCGACATGTAAAGCCAGTCGCCCATCAGAACCGCAGTTTGGTTACCGTATTGATTATTTATGGTAGGACGATTTCGACGTGTGCTCGCATTGTCGATGATGTCGTCGTGCACCAGCGTTGCCGTGTGCAGGAACTCCATCACAGTCGCCATGCGAATGGAATTGTAGCGAGCACCCTCGCCGCCTACGGCATAGTTGGAAAGAATGGTTAGCGCCGGTCGAACTCGTTTACCGCCGGAGGAGCGAAGATAGTTGCCAATGTAAGCAATGACCTGAATGTTCGAACTTGCCTGGCGCTCGAATTCAACCTCCACGTCGCGAAGTTCAGCAGAGATCAAGCTGAAGATGCGCTGCGCGGTCAGTCTTACTTCTTCGGCTAATGCGGTCGGACTCGTCATATCGTTGGCGGCAGTCGGCAAAGAGCAAAGTGTTGCACGTGCTTAATCGTCTTTTGGAGGTATCTCTTCACCTTCTCGCTACTGCGCGACTTGCCTCTTTGCTCTTTGCCCCGTTAGTGCGTTCGATAGTTCGTGAACTGCATGTGAATACCAAAGTCTTTGGCTTTCAACTTGGCAATGATCTCCTGCAACGTATCGCGATCCTTACCGGTGACGCGCACGACATCACCTTGAATCGATGCCTGAACTTTCACCTTGGAATCTTTGATGGCCTTAACAATCTCTTTTGCTTTTTCCTGCGGGATTCCCTGTTGAATATGCGCTCGCTGTCGAACCGTTCCGCCGGCAGCCGGCTCAGATTTGTCATAACTAAAAGCCTTTAGAGGCACGCCACGGCGAACCAACTTTTGCTGCAGGATATCATTCATATTCCGAAGCTTGGTGTCGTCTTCAGCTGAGAGGACCAAATCCTTGTCATCAAACTCAACGAGTGCAGCGCTGCCTTTGAAATCAAAACGCTGGTGCACCTCTTTCATAGTTTGATTGATGGCATTAACGATTTCTGAGCGATCAACCTCGGAAACGATATCGAATGAATTTTGTTGGGCCATTGGTTCTCGTTAACAAAGATATCCGTGAACAGCCTGAGAATAACATCAAATCCTGAGCATGTGAAAGTGTTCTCTAGGTACGTATTTGGTTTTAAGCAGACCGATTGCCGGACCGAAATTCTGCTTGAGTGTCGAATTGCGGCTTTGCCGCCGCACAGTGCGGAAAGGCTCGGCCTTTCCGTCGGGTGACGCATTAAACTTGGAGGCTGTGCCTCCATTTCGAGAGGCATAGCCTCAACCTGCCTTGAGATGGCTCTCGGAAAGGCAGAGCCTTTCCGCACTGTGCGGCGGCAAGCCGCATCCTAAGCACTTGTCTCACAAGGCCACCTTAGTCCAAACAAATTAGCGAAATTAGCAGCCGTGATCGCGCCGATCTCTTCGACGGTCTTACCGTGAATCGTACCGATCGCGCGAGCCACTTCGATGACGTGAGCAGGTTCATTCCGGCGCCCGCGATATGGAACCGGTGACAGATACGGACAATCTGTCTCGATCAACATCCGATCGAGCGGAACCTTAGCTGCCACGGCTCGCAGGTCATCGGCCTTCTTGAAAGTCACCACTCCCGCAAATGAAATTAGCAGGCCCAACTCCAGCGACGCTTCCGCCAAAGTCAAAGAACCGGAAAAGCAATGCATGATGCCGCCAAGGCCCGATTCCTTCCATTCATCACGCAGTATCTCAATCGTGTCATCTTCAGCCTCTCGAGTATGAATGACGATGGGCAGCTTCGCTTCTCGAGCCAGCACCAGCTGACGACGGAAAGCTGCACGCTGCACATCGCGAGGCGAATTGTCGTAGTGATAATCGAGTCCTATCTCGCCCCAGGCGACGACTTTGCGGGAAGCCTTCAGAAGTTTATGAATCCGCTCTTCGGCGGCTTCGTCAAAGAGCCTGGCATCGTGAGGATGAACCCCAATTGCCGCGTAAAGGTCTGGGTGGTGTTCGGCCAGCTCGACAGCCCGTTCAAGCGAACCATTGTGTGGATCGCCTGTACCCACATTTAAGATTGCGCGAACACCAGCATCCCGGGCCCGTTGTATTACCTCATCGCGATCGGCGTCAAACTCCGGACCATCGATGTGTGCGTGCGAATCAACAAAAACAGACGATGGACGACCGACGATTGACGATGGACTGTCAGCCTGATGTACCAGCATTATTTCAAGCGAGCGCCGTTCGGCACGTCTTCGGTGAAGGTAGCAATAACAGGCTTCCTCCCTCGCCCACCGAAGCGGCGACAACCATTCCCTGCGACTCATAGCCTCGAAGCTTTCTCGGCTTCAAATTCGCAACCACAACGACCTTCCGCCCGACCATCTTTTCGGCCTCGTAATATTCAGCGATGCCGGCGAGAACCTGGCGAGGCTTCTCTTCACCAATATCGATATTCATCAACAAGAGCTTGTCTGACTTTGGCACACGCTCAGCCGTGACTACCTGGCCGACACGCAGGTCAACTTTGGCAAAGTCACCAATCTCTATAAAAGTGGCGACGCCCACAACTGCATCCGCTTCGGTTGCGCCTTTTTGTTCGGGTGCGGGTGATTTCACAGGCGCCGCACCCGGGACTGCATCTGCCTCGGTGGCATGCGTTCCTGAACCCGTTCCCGCACTCTCGCTTCCCTGTTTTATCGCTGACATTGTTTTTGCTTTTTCTATTCTTGGAAACACTGGCCGAACTTCTCCCAGCTGAGTGCCTTCTGCGAGTCCACCCCATTTCAAATTCGCCGGATCAATTGCAGCAGGTGATTCCGTCAATCCCAATTGTCTGTAGATCTCTGCACTAGCAGCCGGCATCACTGGATACAACAAGACGCATAGCCACCGTAAGGTTTCAGCTGCTCGATAAAGAACTGCGTTTAGGGTTTGACGCTGGTTCTCATCCTTGGCCAGGTCCCAGGGTTTGGCATCGCTTATCATCTTGTCGACGCGCGCGATGATCGTCCAAAGAACTTCAAGGGCCCGACTAAACGCCAGGTTATCAAACTGAAGCAGGTACTCGTTGCGGGCAGTTTCAATAAAGCCGGCGATCGTAGTCTCGTCCGTGTCGACGCCGGTTCGCTTCGCCATCAGCAGCTTGTCTTCAGCAATCTTTCCGGAAGGAATGCGGCCATCGCAATAGCGAGCGATCATTGTAAGAGTGCGGCTGGAGAGATTCCCCAACCCACTGGCAAGGTCACTATTTGTTCGATCGATCAGACCCTCGTAACCGAACCTTCCGTCCTGACCAAATACCATTTCGCGCAAACAGAAATAGCGCACAGCATCCACTGAAAAGTGACGCTTTAACACATCCAGCTCAATCGTGTTGCCCAGGGTCTTGGACATCTTGCGGCCATTCGGATCGAGCCACATTCCGTGCGCAACGATGCCGCGAGGTTGCGGCACGCCCCCTGCCAAAAGGAAGGCCGGCCAGTAGACTGCATGAAATCTAAGAATGTCTTTGCCCACGAGATGGAGCGCGGGCCAGAACTTGTCGAAGCCAACAACTTGCTCGCGCTCTTCATTACCAAAACCAATTGCGGTGATGTAGTTCGTCAGCGCATCGAACCAGACATACATCGTGTGGGCCGGATCATCCGGGACCGGAACGCCCCAACTTACAGAAGTCTTCAGACGACTGACGGATAGATCTTGTAAGCCACCCTTAACGAAAGCGGCCACTTCATTCCGGCGAGTTTCAGGACGAACGAAATCAGGCTGCGCATAAAGAGCCAGAAGCGCTTCGTCATAATCTGAGAGACGAAAGAAATAACTTTCCTCTGAAACGCGATCCAGTGGCGTTTCATGAATCAGACATCGCGGCACCTCTTCGCCTTCAGCCTTAATGTATTCGTCTTCGGTTTTGTATTCAGCACATGGCGCACAAAACCAGCCTTCGTAATGGCCTTTATAAAGCGCGTCATTCCCTTTGGGAGTCTTGGCTTTCGCAACTCGCCGCCACAGCTCACTGACTCCCTGATAGTGAAAGGGCGCAGTCGTGCGCATAAAAACATCAAAGCCGCCGTGGATGGTGTCGAGACCAAACTGATCAGTCATCTCTTTGTAGTAGTTGACGACGTAATCGGCCTGCTGCTGCGGCGTTCGTCCGGCCCGTTCGGCGGCGCGCTCAATATTGATGCCGTGTTCATCCGTCCCCGTAAGGAAGTATGTTGGAACACCCTGTTGCCGTTTTCGGCGCGCAATAGTGTCCGCCACAATCATTGTGTACAGGTGTCCAAGATGCGGCAGACTGTTCGCGTAGTAGATTGGTGTGGTTACGTAAAAGGTGTCCATCTGCGACTTATCATGAACTTTCTTGAGCGAGATCGTAGAAACAAAGACAGTATCTTATCCGCCACCGCAAGGGCAACCGGCAAGTCTGCGTGAAACAGGCGTTTAGAGTTCAAACTTTAGTTTGTGATTTTCGAAGCCAACAAACTGAAGTTTGAACTCTAAACGCCCCGTTTCGCGCGTTGTCTTTATTCGCGGCCTGTTATAAACGCCATAGCCTCGGCCCTCGTTCGTGGATCCTTACGGAAGCCGCCGAGTACGGCAGAAGTGATTGTCTTCGCCCCCGCCTTCTTAACTCCTCGCAGAGTCATGCAGGTGTGTTCAGCTTCGATGACCACCATCACACCCAAAGGCCGCAAACCTTCATAAAGCGTCGTCGCAATATCTGAAGTTAGTCGCTCCTGAAGTTGCAACCGCCTGGCAAAAGTCTCAGCCAACCGCGCCAGCTTTGACAGGCCAACAATGCGACCATCTTTGGGGATGTAGGCGATGTGACACTTCCCGACAAAAGGCGCGAGGTGATGTTCACAAATAGACGCGATACTGATGTCACGCACGATTACCATCTCGTCGTGCTTATCACCCGGCAAAGGATTCACATGTTGACGGGGATCTTCAAACATCCCCGCGGTCAGCTCGGCATACATCTCTGCTGTTCGGCGAGGAGTGTCGAGCAGGCCAGCCCGTCGAGTATCTTCACCGATGCCTTCAAGGATTAACGCAACACCGCGCGAAATCTTTTCGAGGTCTGCACCCGCGGCCTTTTCACTTGCTTTCCTTGATCCCGTCTTTTTTTCAGCCATAGCTACCTGTTTGGTTCAGGATGACGCCAAATTAGCAAAAGCGAGACGCGCCTCGTCTTCAACCGCTCGCAAGGCCACGTTCGCGCGCACTGCCGCAATCCGACACTGCTCGTATTCCGGCATCTGATTAATCATTCGACCATTAAGTCGGGCTACTTTAACATCAATGGGACCGTACTGCGTTTCCACCTTCACTATTTCCCGCTCGAGCGCCCGGCGCGAAACACTGAATGTTCTTAGCCCCAAAGTCGTCGTTTCTGAGAACACCATCTCCGATAATCTTTCACGATCTTCTTCCCGGCAAAGGATCGAGACTAGCGACGCCGGTCTGCTTTTCTTCATGACGATTGGAGTGAAATAACAATCCAGCGCCCCAAGCTCCAAAGCCCTATCCATCACATAACCCAATACCTGAGGCGACAAATCATCAACATTCGTCTCAATCATTACCAGTTGCTCATCAGTTACTCCCACTGCTGGCTCGCCAATCATAACTCGCAGAACGTTGGGAAATTTCTCGTACTCGCGCGTGCCGGCGCCGTATCCAGTTCGTTCCAATCGTAATGGCGGCATCGGACCAAATTCCGTGCAAACGCTGCTAATGATTGCAGCGCCGGTCGGCGTAACCAACTCGCCTTTCACTTCGGTTGAATAGATAGGCACGCCTTTTAATAGTTCGGCAACTGCAGGCGGCGGCACCGGGAAAAGACCATGGGCCATTGAAACTGTTCCGCTTCCCACGTGAAGTGGCGAAGATACAAAGCGCTCGATGCCGAGCAGCTCGAAACAGATCGCCGCGCCCACGACATCCACAATTGCATCGAGGGCGCCAACCTCGTGAAAGTGCACGTGGTCCACAGGCGCGTTGTGAACTTGCGCCTCAGCTTTTGCCAGCCGGGAGAATACGAGGGCGGCGCGTTCTTTCACCTTATCGTTCAGTTGGGATTCGTAAATTATTTTTAGAATGTCGCCGAGATGGCGATGCGCGTGTTGTTCCTGGGTGTTGACTCGAGCGTGTGTCGCGCTAATGCCTGAGCGATCGACTATGGCAAACTCGATTTCAAATCCGGATACACCCAAGGCCCTAAGTTGATCAGCAAGCTCGCGTGGGTCGACGCCTGCGGCAACCATCGCGCCGAGAATCATGTCGCCGCTCGCTCCGGCGAAACAGTCAAAATAGAGTGTCTTCAATTTCGTTCCAATGCAGCGACCTTAGTATCCAGAAGCGGCAAAAGCTCGCCGGCTTTTCCGGAAAGAACTTCATCACAAACAGACGATAACGGTGTCATCTCCGGATTGACTTCACATAAATAAGCTCCGGCTGCTTTGGCGATTTCAGGCAAGCTCGCGGCTGGATACACCAGCGACGATGTACCGACAACAAAACAAAGGTCGGCCTGTGCAGCCTTCTCCGCAGCAAGCTCGAAAGCTCCAGCCGGCAGCAGTTCACCAAACAGAACTACGTCCGGTCTAACTTTATCGCCACAGCTGACACATTCAGTTGGCCGCGGTTCACCTGCGACTATTTCGTAACGCGTGTGACAGGAGACACAACGCGCTCGCCAAATATTTCCATGCAACTCGATGACATTGCGAGAGCCTGCCTTCTGATGTAAGCCATCGACGTTCTGAGTCACAAGCGTAAAATCCGGAAATCTTTCTGCCCAACTCGCGATCGCGAAGTGGCCCGGATTTGGCGCCAGGCTCTGTAAGAGATTGCGACGGTAATCAAACCATTCCCAGACTGCAGGGAGATCGCCCTGGATCATTCTCGCGGAGGAAATGGCGTCGAATGGCATGCCTTTCCAGACAGCGGCATTACCACCGCCACGAAATGTGAGCACGCCCGACTCAGCCGATATTCCCGCGCCGGTTAAAACCAGGACTCGTCGAGCTTCCGAGAATCGACGCACAAGCTCGTCCGATATTAGTTGATGATGTAACGATTGCATGGTCTCGGCGGATGGTAGCAGAGCAAAGTCCGAGAGTGTCAAGCAACGACATTACTTGGGCTCTAGCTGTAACGCAAACTGTTAGTTTGCGTGGATTGAGTGGCATTCAACCCACCGCAAACTAACAGTTTGCGTTACGAATAAAAACCAGGACGCTCTTGCACTAGCTCGTTAGCACGACACTACTCGCTAAGTTATACTGTCTCCTTTTGCGATCAATGAATCTATTCAGCTAGCGAGACAATAACAAACGGTGACCTTACTCGAGCTACAAAATCGACTGAAACAACAGCTGCGCGACACTGCATTGACTCGCTGGGGCGTGGAGTTGGAAAGCATCAACGCCGAAACTCCACCTCGTCCGGACCTCGGGGATATTGCGTTTCCCGTTGCGTTTGAGCTGGCTAAGCTTATCAAACAGGCTTCCGGCATTAAGCAAGTGCCCCGCGTAATCGCCGAAGAACTCAAGTCCGCACTTCTTTCTGTTCCGACTGTCGCTCGCGTGGATGTGGCAGGCGCGGGTTATCTGAATGTCTTCTTTAATCGAGCCGAGCTCCTGGCAGCATTCTCACCACCTTCATCGGTCGAAGCCACGGCTGATGCCGGCGCCGATATCAGGCCGAAGAAGATGGTTGAGCATACCAGCATCAATCCAAATAAGGCGGCGCACATCGGTCACGTCCGCAATGCAGTTCTGGGAGACACCTTCGTTCGCATTCTCAATGCGGCGAACGAGCGTGTAGAAATACAGAACTACATCGACAACACCGGCGTGCAAGTAGCCGACGTCGTGGTCGGATTCATGGACCTTGAAAACATGTCGTTGGACCAAATCAAGGAACTCGACGCATCGCTTACTGATCGATCATTTGATTACTACTGTTGGGACCTCTACACACGAGTCGGTCTCTTTTATCGCGACGATGATCCCAACGCTGCTCCAAATCCTGAAAAGCTAAAGTTGCGAACCGAGGTGCTGCATGCGCTTGAAGAAGGCCAAGGCCCTACGGCTGAGCTCGCCGATTATGTCGCCACGCGAAATGTCGAGTGCATCCTCGACACGATGGAAAGACTCGACATTCGTTACGACTTGCTCGCCCGCGAGTCAGACATTCTGGGTCTGCATTTTTGGGAGCGAGCTTTTCAGCTGATGAAGGAAAAAGGCGTCATTCGCCTCGAGACCGAAGGGAAAAGTAAGGGTTGTTGGGTGATGCCGTTCGAGTCCCACACCGGAACCGATGAGCACGAAGCGGATAAGATTATCGTGCGTTCCAACGGCACCGTGACTTATACCGGCAAAGACATCGCTTACCAACTTTGGAAGCTTGGCCATCTGGGCCTGGATTTTAACTATCAACCGTTCCGTAATTACGACGATGGGCACGTGGCATGGGTGACCACGACGAACGCGAACTCAGAAACTCTGCCTGAAGTGCCGAGACCTAATTTTGGTGGCGGTGTCGCCGTCTACAACGTAATTGATTCCCGTCAGGCCTATCCTCAGGAGATCGTGGCGCGAGGTGTTTCCGCGCTCGTGCCTGAACTGGGACGCGACGCCAGCGTGCACTTCGGCTACGAGATGGTCGCTCTCTCGCCTGCTGCCTGCGCAGAGTTGGGAATGCAGTTGAGCGATGAAGACCGCGCTCGACCATTTATCGAAATGAGCGGGCGTAAAGGCCTCGGAGTCAAAGCAGATGATTTGATTGATCGCCTCGAAGCAAGTGCGTTGAGCGAAGTGGAGTCAAGGCACCCGGAGCTTTCACCTGCCGAGAGAAATACCACGGCTCACGAAATTGCAATCGGAGCGCTTCGTTATTTTCTGCTCAAGTTCACGCGGAACTCGATAATCGCCTTCGACTTCAAGGAAGCCTTGTCTTTCGAAGGTGAGACCGGGCCGTATTGCCAGTACGCCGCTGTTCGGGCGAATTCGATCTTTCGCAAGCTGGACGAGGCCGCGATAAATGCTGCGCGCGAGTTGATCGCTTCAGCGACAACAGATGCGCAAATCGCCACCCGCATATTGGAGTTTCTTGATACGGAAGCCGGCACCGAAGTATGGAGCACGATAATGCTCGCAGAACGGTTCGACGAGGTCGTTAGTCAGGCAGCAAATTCTGCTGAACCAGCGAACCTTGCCAAATACGCGTTCACGCTGGCTCGCGCCTTCAATCTTTTCTACCACCGTCATCGCATCATTGCCGAAGAAGATCTGATCAAGAAGGCCATCTTGACCGCGGCAGCCGATATTACGCGCCGCCAATTAACTACGGCGTTAGCGACACTGGGCATTAAGGTGCCGGAACGAATGTAGCTCAGGGCTTTTGGTGATTTCTGAAATCGGGAGCAATACATTACCCGGAGCGGTAGCGACGGGATCCATTACCCAACGCTGTAGAAACGCACGTCTTAGGCCAGTTTGACTCTTCGATCCCGTCGCTACCGCTCCGGGTACTGTCATGCAAGTAGATTTCAGATTACGATACTAATGTCCCGTGAGGATGGATGTACTTTTTCAAGAATCTGAGAGTATAAAACCAACATGCTGATCGTAATGAAATCGGATGCGACCGAAGCGCAGGTCGAATCTGTAGTTCGTATCATCGAAGAGCTGGGTTACAAAGCCCACCCTATGCCGGGCGCAACGCGCACGGCGATAGGAATAACCGGAAATCAAACCTCCGTCGATGCATCCCATTTTGAAAACCTACCCGGCGTGGCCGAAGCCATTCGCGTCAGCAAGCCTTACAAGCTGATCTCTCTCGATCTGAGACCAGAGAAAACCGTGGTAAGAGTTGGTGATGCTGCGATTGGCGGCGATGAGCTCGCCATCATCGCTGGCCCGTGCGCGATTGAGAGTCGCAGTCAGGCCTTCGCTATCGCCGAGGCTGTTAGACGCAGCGGAGCTCGCTTTTTCCGTGGAGGTGCTTATAAGCCCCGCACTTCTCCGTACGCATTTCAGGGCCTGGGTGAAGAGGGACTGAGAATACTGGCCGACATCCGCGAGACTTATGGATTGAAAATTGTCACGGAAGCGCTCGACGAAAATGGCATCGACCTCGTCGAACGTTATGGCGATATGATTCAGATCGGTGCTCGCAACATGCAGAACTTTTCGCTGTTGCGGCGTGCCGGAAAATCTTCATTACCGATTCTCCTCAAACGCGGACTTTCGGCGACGCTCGATGAGTGGCTGCTTGCGGCCGAGTACGTCATGTCCGAAGGAAATTACCAGGTCGTGCTTTGTGAGCGAGGCATCCGCACCTTCGCTCAGCACACGCGTAACACACTCGATCTCGCTTCTATTCCAGCAGTGCGACGCTTATCCCACCTGCCCGTTATTGTCGATCCTTCGCACGGCACGGGAAAGAACTATATGGTTACTCCTCTCGCGCGCGCTGGAGTCGCAGTCGGCGCCGATGGATTGATTGTGGAAGTTCACGATCAGCCGGAGCACGCCTTATCTGACGGAGCTCAGGCACTGACTCTCCCACAATATGAAGAGTTGGTAAGTGAGGTACGGGCAATCCACGAGGTTATTACGCCTGCAACTGTCGGTTAGGGCTCGGTCAAAATTCTCCGCTAAGAATCCGAGGCAGATTATTGCTGAAGGCCGACCGTGGCATCACTCGATCGTAGCCTGCCTGCTGGGCGGCTGCCTGCAGCGCAGTATCGACGTGAGAAAAGAAACCGATCAACGGTACCTCGCGCAACTCGTCATCAATTTTGAACTCGCGAGCGATGTCCAGAGGCCCGCATCGCAGGCTGTGAAGATCGGCGAGCAACATCGCGGGCTTTTCCCTGCGTGCGGCTTCCAGAGCAGCGGACGTTGTCTTCACAAACTCGATCGGTAATCCCAGATGTTCCCCCACCGCGCGAACCTTGGAAGCGAAGAACAAGTCATCAACTGCTGCAATGATCTTTTTTGGCATAAAGGAAGTATCCAGACATTAAAATGCTCATTACGAACTCGGTCGACCACCCCAAAAGGGGTGAAATGTTTAGCGAAGACAGCGCCTTAAAATTCGATCGTCGTTCGGCGGGGCGGCTTTATGCTTGACCGAATATCGTCTAGTCTCGTGCCGCCCCGCCGAACGACGCTGAATCAGTTGTAGTTCTGCGCACTATAAACATTTCACTCCTTCGGAGTGACGCAGTCCTCTCGTGATAGCGTAGGCTTCGCTGCCAATCTCCGTATACACCCGGTCTTTGTCTTTCGGCTTGTTTCGCGTAAATTTGTTGCCTATGGCGGCGCTCGAGCAAACAACCAATCCTTTTCTCAACGAAGAGTCAAAACTTGAGTTCGGCCGCACCGAACCCTCGCCAGTTGTCGATGCAAAGAGCAGTCGCATTATCGTTGCGTCCTACAACATCCGTTACGCTGTCGGCAGATATCTAATTTCGAGCGGCATTCTTCGCAAGGTCGGCATAAACTCGCCGAGGCACCGAAGTCAGGCCGTAACCAACAACATTACTATCGCTGCTGAAGCCTTCCTGACTGGAAGCCGGCTGCCGCGTCCAGACATCTTAGCACTACAGGAAGCAGACAATCAGACATCTCGAGCTGGAGGCATCCACGTCACGCGCGAGTTGGCCACAAAGCTCGAGATGAATTGGGTGCATGCTCCCGCCGGCATTCCTCGAGGCATACCACCCAAAAAGCGCCAGTGGTGGTTAGACTTTGAAGAACAGATCGGGCTGAACGATCCTGGCGATACAGGCGTGGCCTTGCTTAGTCAGCCGCAGCTCAGCGACGTCACGCGTATCGATTTGCCGTGGCATGATTGCGCCTGGCGACCTCGTTTGGCTATGGCGGCTACTGTGAAGATTGGTCCTGTTCAGCTTCGTATTTTCAATGCTCACATCGATCCGCATCCAGGCGCCGAGGGCCAACTGGAACAGTTAGAGACGATGGTTAACGAAGCCGACGCCTGGAATGGGCCAGCGCTGGTTATGGGTGACTTCAATACTTTGTCGAAACAAAAGTGCCTTGATACGCGAAGTTTCTTAGAAGCACGCGGATACAGCACTCCCTTTCCGAGCGGGATCGATACGTGGCGAGGAGCCGGGCTGCGCTTCCATGCTGACTGGATTTTTGGTCGCGACGTGAACTTCCTGAAGTGGGGGGTCGCTCGTCCTCTCAACGTTTCCGATCATTGGCCCATCTGGGCCGAAGTTGATTTGTCGTTGTGACACAATGAGTTTGTCGCTCAACCCAAAAACGCAAACTAACAGTTTGCGTTACGCCCAACATGCCGACCGAAACGATTACAAGTCGCGATAATGCTCTGCTGCGACGAACACGTTCTGTGCGCGACGGAAAGATCGAGGAATTGATCTTTGTCGAAGGGCTGAGACTTTGCGAAGAAGCGTTGCAGTCAGGGTTGCCTATCGAGGCCGCAGTCGTATCCGAAGAGTTAGCTCGAAAGAGAAAAGCGCAACCATTAGTGACGGAGCTTACGAAAGCTTCTGCTCGCCTTGTTTTGGTAAGCGAGTCCCTGCTGGCTTCCGTTTCGTACACGAAAACTCCTCAAGGCATTATCCTGCTCGCCGCTCGCCCGGCGATGGATGAACAAAGCTTCAAAGCCAAACAGGCAAAGTCTCCTCTCCTGGTAGTAATGCACGGGCTCAACAATCCAGTGAACGTTGGTGCCATTGTGCGAACCTCTGAAGCCGCCGGCGCTACGGGAGTGATCACCACAACCACGACGTCCGATCCTTTTTCGGCAAAGGCGTTGCGAGGCGCGATGGGATCTGCGTTCCGCTTACCATTCTGGAGTCACGCGCGCTTTGCAGAGGTCATCGATTGGTGCCGGCAAAAGAAGATCAAAACCATTTGCGCCGACGTTGCCGGAAGTGAGCTCTATTCAAACATTGATTGGACTGGAGGCAGAGCGCTGATCATGGGTCCCGAGTCTACAGGACTCAGTGCGGACGAGATTGCCTCAGCCAATGCGGTGGTAAAGATTCCGATGAAAGGTCAGGTTGAGAGTCTTAACGTCGGAGTGGCAACTGGAATACTCCTTTACGAAGCAATGCGCCAGCGTAACGAGGGAAAAGGGTTCTAGCTCTGACGTGACTCTACTTTATCGAGCCTTTCTTCCAACCCGACCAGGTCGGCTCGAATCCTGAGGTTGTCGCGCGAAAAAACCTCCATCCTTCTCACTAATTCACCGACGACTTTTTTGAGCTCAATGATTTCAGCCAGGGCGCGTTCCCAGATCGGCTTCGTTTCGAGTGCGCGTTGTTCGTTGGCCAGCTCCAAGGCTCCGAGATGCTTTTCGATTCGATCGAATCGACTGTCAGTCGCACTTCGCCAAACATCCATCGAGTCCCGCCAGCCATCAATAGCGTCGAACCGAGCATCAATCGAACTGAACCGCGCATCAATGGAACTGAACCGCGCATCCATAGCGTCGAAGCGGGCAAACACTCGATCCTCGAACGATCGATTGTCGCCAAGATTTCCGGTCGTCGCGTCGCTCATCGCAGGCATTATGATGACTTCGCACAAATCACTCAAGCATTACTTCTGAATAGCTAATACGAAAATGAACGGTTTGTTATCGCTCGCAAAGATCTCTACAGCAAAATCGGCCGTCCCTAACACTCCCCTACTCCGAAATCATCATTTCAGTTAGAATAACGCGGTCACGAAGAAATTAGGTCTCTCCCCACGCAGTCACAAATTCGACTGCGTTTTTACCGTAAGAATGGAGCGGGGTCGATAGGCAAACTTGAATCTAGAGGAACACTCAAACAAATAAACCTCAAACTCGTATTGACATCTAAATGCCTGACGATCAAAAACCAGTTCCCCAGAAGAAACGCGAAGAAGCCCTCCCAGAACGCCTGCTGCGCAAAGTTCTTGAAAGCATGGGCGACGTAGTCGATCGAAAGTTCGGTCGCACAGTCGAGCCAAAGAGCGGCCTTACAACTTCCAAGCTGATCGAGCGGATGAAACGTACTATTGATGAGCGGGTTCGCAACGAAGGCCCTAAAGGTCGCATTGCCCCTCATCTCATGAAACTCAAGCTTGAATGGGGCACCCACGCGGAAGCCCCGCCTGAGATTCTCAAGGAACTGGAGCACGAGTTGCTCGCGGAAGCAATCGACCACATTAACGATCATCGTTATCGTACGCTCGCTCCAATTCGAATCGAGTCCGAAGTGGACATCTTCACGACTGGAATCTCGGTTGAACCTACTTTTGGCGAATTCGAAGAAGAGCTCAAAGCACAGGACGAAGCGAAGCGAGTCGCGCAGTCAGGCTTCCAGATTCCTACTGCCTCCCCTCCTGAGCCCGATGTCGAAATGTTGGCACGCATTACCATGCGTGATAGCCCTCGAGAAATCCATCTGGTATTCAAGCCCGGCGGCAAGCGTCTTAACGTTGGCCGAGTTTCCGATAACGATTTGTGCCTGAACGATACCAGCGTTTCAAAAATTCATGCCGCCCTCGTCATGAATCAACAAGGCACGTTGTTAGTCGCAGATACGGGCTCGACTAACGGCACCTTCATCAACGGTCGCCGTATTTCATACGGTGAGTCTCGTCCCATTGAAGAGGGCGACGTAGTTGGATTTGGTGATATCGAGGTGCGATTTAAGAAGCTTGATTCATAGAGTTTCACTCAACACATGCCACTGTTGCTCTTTCTCCAAAGTCCAAGTCCTACGCCGGTCACTGCGCACCCTCCAGAATGGCTCGCGGCTTTCTTAACGCTGATCTATGTCGGAGTTTTGCTTCTAAGCGTAGTGGTATTGGCCTTCGGTCTGCTGCGCTACCGCTTGAATCGCGCTAAACAAGCCTCACCTACAGTTGCCGGAGACCTGCCGAAGGCCGTTAAGAAACGGCTGGGCGCAACGACGACGAATCGCGGCCTCAAAGCGCTGAGATGGGTGTTTGTGCTTTTTGCGGCGGGAGTCTTTGGTTTTCATGTTTACTGGGCGAAGTATGCAGCCGGCAGCAATGAAAAATTTCAGGAGCTAGGTTACAAAGACCTGCGCAACCGGCGTCTTTCAGAGTCAACTTTGCGCGGCTGGATTTTTGATCGCTCAGGCAAGCTCGATCGCTCGCTGGCCTACTACCGTCGCGACTCCAGTGGAAATATCGACCGCGAGTATCCGATGGATAAGGCCTTCGCCCACCTCTTCGGATCGGATCGCGGCGATCCGGGGTTGGAGCGAGCTCTGTTCGGTATTCAGAGTGGCGCAGTTCCGGAAGCATATGACATTGCCAAGGGCGCGGAGGGAGCACGCAAAGGCAACCCCGATATTCGCATCACAATCGATCGCGATTTACAGCAAGCCGCTGTGGATCAACTCAAAGGTAAACATGGCGCGGTGGTAGTGCTGAACCCTCAGACCGGTGAAGTACTTGCTCTCTACAGCGAGCCTTCCTACAGCCTGGCAGAAGTCGAGGACGAAGCCAACTGGATTCGCCTCGAAGCTAATGAACGCGACAAGCCACTGGTGAGTCGAGCTCTCGGCGCTTACTACATTCCCGGCTCCACTTTTAAGACGGTAACGATGACGGCCGCGTTCATTGCGGGCATTCAGGATACTGAATTTACTTGCAGCGGTGGCGGCTACTACGCCGCTCAAGGGGCTAATCCAATTTTCGACGACGGCGGCGCCGGCGAAGTTCACGGCAAGATCGGCATCGATACCGCCTTCGAGGTTTCATGTAACCAATACTTTGCACAAATGGGTGTGCTGCTCGGCGCTGAACGTCTAAAACGGGCTGCCCAATTGTTGGGGATCGGAACCTACGACACGCCGGCCGAAGCTTTGCGGGGTCGCAAGCAAACCGAAATCTGGAATGCCAGCAACGACGCAATCAAGAAAGCACTTGCGCCGCGCGAAGCGACCATAGTCACCGGCAAAGGGGTTACTCGTTATGATTTGGCGCTGATGGGTTATGGACAGGGTTACGCTGGACAGATGACACCGTTCCAAATGGCGTTAGCGGCCAGCGCTGCCGCAAACATGGAAGGCAAACTCATGAAGCCAAAGATTGAGTTTGACCGTCCACCAGAAATGTTCAAGCAAGTACTGTCAGTAAGTTCAGCGCAGCGCATCCGCGAGATCATGGGTTTGGTGACCGGTGGGCCAAGCGGCACTGCTCGTGGTGTTTTTGCGCCGGTCAAAGCTGCGGGAATCAACACTGGCGGTAAGACAGGCACGGCACAGAAAGTCATTCCGGTTTACGACGCCAAGACCGGTGCGCCCAAGACTCGACATCGAGTGGAGAAAGACAATAAAGGAAACATCATTCGCGAGTACGAAGAGACGATCATGGATAACGATCATCCGCGAATCGATGCCTGGTTCCTTTGCATTGCGCCCCTTGAGCGTCCCCAATTGGCTATGGCTGTTCTTGTAGAGGGAGGCGGTTACGGATCGAAGGCTGCGGCTCCTATCGCG
>Ga0157380_10000628_pt1 | contig 21682 bp, 24 predicted proteins | sample S35metaG_FD_119757 | JGI IMG/M metagenome (GOLD analysis project Ga0157380, IMG submission 119757) | Switchgrass rhizosphere microbial communities from Kellogg Biological Station, Michigan, USA - S3-5 metaG | ecosystem: Host-associated > Plants > Roots > Rhizosphere > Soil | place: USA...
GCTCTTCACCAGCCTGCGCCTGGCAGCGCTCTCGACCTTGATCGCAACCGCGATCGGCACGCTGATGGCGATCGCGCTGGTCCGCCACACCTTCCGGGGGAGGCGCCTGGCCAACCTGCTGATCGTGATCCCGATGGCGACGCCCGAGGTCGTGATCGGCGCCTCGCTGCTCTCGATGTTCATCTACTACACGTTCGCGCTCGGCTTCACGACGCTGCTGATCGCCCACGTGATGTTCTCGATCAGCTTCGTCGTCGTCGTCGTGCGCTCGCGGCTGATCGGCTTCGACCGCAACCTCGAGGAGGCGGCGGCGGACCTCGGCGCGACGCCGCTGGCGACCTTCCGCACCGTCACCCTGCCGCTGCTGGCGCCGGGGATCGTCGCCGCGGCGCTGCTCGCCTTCGCCCTCTCGATCGACGACTTCGTCATCTCCAACTTCAACTCGGGGACGACCGTGACCTTCCCGCTCTACGTCTACGGGGTCAGCCTGCGCGGCATCCCGGTCCAGGTCAACGTACTCGCGACAATGCTCTTCATCGTGACCGCCATCGCCGCCGCCCTCGTGCTGATCCAGCAGCGCCGCGCCGAACGCATGGCCGCAGTGCGTCCCGAGGCTGAAGACCTCCCAACCCTCACCCCCGCATGACCGCCGACGGGCCTGAAACGGGACATATAGACACGTTTGAGGCCCGTCGACCGGAGGAGAGGGCGGTGCGGTTGGCTAACTACGTTGGGGGAATGTGGCGGCCTGCGGATGGGGTGGCCACGCTTGACGATGTCGACCCGGTTAGTGGCGAGACGACGGTCCTCGTGCCGCTCTCGGGGGCGGTGCAGGTGCGCGACGCGGTCGCGGCGGCGCGAGCCGCACAGCCTGGCTGGCGCGAAGTGCCGCCGCAGCGACGGGCTCGGGCGGTGCTGGCCCTGCGCGACGGGCTGCTGAAGCGCAGGCAGGAGCTGGTGGCGCTGGTCAGCGCCGACATGGGCAAGACGCTGGAGGACGCCGACGGCGAGGTCGGCCGCGGGATCGAGTCGGTCGAGTCGGCGGCGGCGATCCCGCACCTGCTCAAGGGCGAGACGCTGGAGGGCGTCGCCGCCGGGGTCGACGTCGAGCTGGTGCGCCAGCCGGTCGGCGTTGTCGCCGCGATCACCCCCTTCAACTTCCCGGCGATGATCCCGCTCTGGTTCCTGCCCTACGCGATCGCCTGCGGCAACACCTTCCTGCTCAAGCCCTCCGAGCAGGACCCGCGCCCGGCTGCCCTGATCGTCGAGATCGTCGACGCGATCGAGGAGATCCCACCCGGCGTGGTCAACCTGGTCCACGGCGGGCGCGCCGCGGTGACGGCGATCCTCGAGGATCCGGGCATCGACGCCATCTCTTTCGTCGGCCGAGCCGAGACGGCGCGGATCGTCGCCGAAGGCGCGGTGCGGACCGGCAAGCGCGTCCAGGCCCTGGGCGGAGCGAAGAACTCGCTGGTGGTGATGCCCGACGCCGACCTCGAGCAGGCGATGCCGGCAATCATGGGCTCCGCCTTCGGAGCCGCCGGCCAGCGCTGCCTGGCGGGCTCGGTCGCCGTCGTCGTCGGCGACGAGACGCGGCAAGTCGAGGTACGAGAGGCGCTGGTGGAGGCAGCTTCCGGCCTCACGGTCGGCCCTGGCGACGACCCCGCCACCGACGTCTGCCCGATGGTCTCCGCAGCGGCCCGGGACAAGGTCGCCGAGGCGATCGACCGAGCATCGGCAGACGGAACCAGCCTGCTGCTCGACGGGAGGGACGACGCTGGACCGGCCGGGACGCGCCTCGGCCCGACCATCGCCATCGCGGAGCCCGAGTCCGAATTGGCGCGCGACGAGCTCTTCGGCCCGCTGCTGACCCTCGTCGACGTACCGGACCTCAACGCGGCAATCGAGTTCCTCAGCGGCTCCCGCTACGGCAACGCCGGCGCGATCTTCACCCGCTCGGGTGCCGCCGCGCGCCAGTACCGCTACGGCGCAGAGGCCGGAATGCTGGGCGTCAACGTCGGCGTCCCCGCTCCGGTTGCTTGGTTCCCCTTCAGCGGATGGAAGGACTCCATAGACGGAGACCTCCACGCCAACGGCACGGACGCAGTCGACTTCTACACCCGCAAGAAGGTCATAACCAGCCGCTGGTAGCCATTCAAGATGTCGCACTACCCGCCGCTATGCGGCGGGTAGTGCGACATCGCGGGACCTGCGGGTCTCGCCGGAGTTTGCGGTCGCACTTTCAGCCGCTATGCGGCTGAAAGTGCGACATCTTGGAGCTAGCGGCCGATGTGGAAGCCGATCAGCTCTGGAACCCGTGAGACGAGTGAGCTGATGAGGCCCGGAGAGCGGCCTGCAAGCTCAGCCGTCTCCTTGCGCACGATCGCCGTCCGGATCGCTTCACCTCCCGCCCAGCTGAATGGCTCGGGGGGCACGCGAGGTGGGGACGGATCGACGAAGGCGAGTCGGGAGGGCTCGTCGCGACGGTCGAGGGCAAGGGAGGCGAGGGTGCGGCCGACCATGTGGGAGGGGCCTACGCCGTTGCCGGTGTAGCCGGCGGCGGCGAAGGCGCGGCCGCCGCGCAGGGGGAGGACCAGGGGCAGGTGGGTTGGCGAGGCGTCTATGGGGCCGCCCCAGGCATGGGTGAGGCTGTGGTGCTCGAGGCCGGGAAAGTAGTCCCTTAGGTGCGCGGCGGCTTCGGAAATGACCTGTGCATCGAGCTCTGCGCGCCCATGCAGGCGAGCACCCATCGCGATCCGGCCGCCGCCCCAGCCGAAGAGGATCCTGCCATCGGGGGTGGTGCGGAAGTAGTCGATCAGGGCGCGGCTGTCGGTGATGCACTCGCCGCCAGTCCAGCCAACCTCCTCGAGCAGCTCTGGCACCGGCTCGGTGAGGACGATGTGGGAGGAGGCGACGGTGAGACTGTTGCGAAGCGGCCCGCGCGGTGCCTTCGCCGCGGCGCCGACAGCGAGCACGGCCGAGCGCGCCCGCACCCCCCCGGCGGCGGTGTGTGCCTCGACCCCATGCGGCGAGCCTGCCAGCCGGGTCACGGGCGATCCCTCACAAATCTCCACCCCGGCCCCCCGGAGCCTCTCGCGCAACCCCAGCGCCAACCGCGCAGGCTGCACCGTCGCCGCATCGGGGTAGAAGGCGCCGCCGCGGAAAGCAGGCGAGGCGCAGCGCTCGGCGACCTGCTCGGGCGAGAGCGGCTGGATCGCATTGCCGACGCCCAGCTCTTCACAGGCCTCGAGCGCATCGGACCAGACGCAGTCGTGCGCCTCCGCCGTCGAGACCTGCAAGTACCCCCCGGGCGTGAACCAGGCATCGACCTCCTCCTCAGCGCAGAACTCCCCGATCCCAACCGCAGCAGCCTCGGCCGCCCGTGCAACCGCCAGAGCGGCCTCATCTCCCCACCGCCCCCGCATATTCGGCAGCGAGAACCACATCACGTTGCAGAACCCCCCGTTCCGCCCAGTGGGCCCCAACCCACACCGTCCGGCCTCCAGCAACACCACCCGAGCCTCCGGCTCCAGCTGCTTCAGATGCCAAGCCGCCCACATCCCCGTGTACCCACCGCCGATGACGACCACATCCGCCATCCGCTCCCCGACCATCCCCGGCGCAACCTCAGCCGCCGAGGCCTCCTCGAGCCAGTACCCATGAGGGGTGTGCCTCACGGGACCAGTCTCGCAGGAGGAAGCGCTCAGCCCACGGGCCTGGGAGGGAGTAGCGAAACCCGCGTGGGCGGCTGGCGAGCGCCGGACCAAGGGGGGCAAGGACACAGGGAGGACGCCGTACCGCGCGGTGTCCGCCGCCGCCAGGCGTGCGCGCGGGTTTCGCTGGTCCCTCCTAGGGCGCGGGTTCGGTTTCCGGAGGCCTCACCTGGACACATGACTTGATGCCGAGGAAGTCGGGGGAGATGCCGCCGTCATCGTTGTGGAGGACCCACTCCATCAAAGCTCGGCAACGCACCTGCGATTTGTCCTTCTTCGATTCAAGTGTTATGTACAAGGAGCAACGCATTCGATGGTCGGAGATCCGCTTGCAGCCACCCGACTTCGAGTCCACGCAACTCGTTTCCGCGTCGTTGCTCGAGTTGCACAGGATGCGAGCGAAGGTCTTGTTGGCCTTGGCCGCTCGTGAAGCTTTCAGCGTGTGAGCCCCGGCAACGCCGGGTGAAAGCACCGCGAGCAGCAAAAAGAAGACGAAAAGCTTGGCTGACGATCTCATCTTCGAGTCCTTCCCGGCGAGCTGGCGCCATTTAGACAAATAAATACTTCTTAGTGTCTATATGAAAATTGAGAAGTTTGCATTGATCCCTGCCGAAGCCGTCGACTAGATTCCCCTCGTGGCCACCTTCGACGCCCTCGCCGACCTCCCCCTGGAGATCGAGGGCTATGAGCTCCAGCCACTGGAGCTGCACCTCCCAAGCTTCGAACGGCTCAGCACCGTCATCCACATGCGGGGCGGCGGCGAGGACGGGTTGGGCGAGGACGTCACCTACGACCCGGTCGACCACATCGCGCTCCAGGACGCCGGCCCGACGCTCGACCTGACCGGCTACTCGACCCTGGGCGAGTTCTGCGGGATGCTCGGCGAGCTGGACACGTTCCCCGCCGCGCCGCAGCGGGAGGTCTCTCGCCTCTACCGGCGCTGGGCCTTCGAGTCGGCGGCGCTCGACCTGGCGCTGCGCCAAGCGGGCAAGGGCCTCGCCGAGGCCGTCAGCCGCGAGCCGCGCCCAGTCGAGTTCGTCTGCTCGATGCGGCTCTCGCCCGGCGGCGATGAGCCCTCCTCGATCGAGACACTGCGGGCCAAGCTCGATCGCTACCCCGGCCTGCGCTTCAAGCTCGATCCGACCAACGACTGGGACGACGAGCTGATCGCGGCGCTGGTCGCGACCGGCGCCGTCGACTCGCTCGACCTGAAGGGCTTCTACAAGGGCACCGTCGTCGACGTCGAGACCGATCCCGAGCTCTACGCGAAGCTGCTCGCGGCCTTCCCCGACGCCTGGATCGAGGACCCCGACGTCACCGACGAAACCCGGCCGATCCTCGAGCCCGTCCGCGACCGCCTCACCTGGGATGCGCCGATCCACTCGATCGCCGACATCGAGGCGCTGCCCTGGCCGCCGAAGATGGTCAACGTCAAGCCCTCGCGGATCGGCGGCCTGCGCGAGCTCTGCGAGACCTACGACTACTGCGCCGAGCGGGGCATCGGCGCCTATGGCGGCGGCCAGTGGGAGCTGGGCGTCGGCCGTGGCCAGATCCAGGTCCTCGCCTCGCTCTTCCATCCCGACACGCCCAACGACACCGCCCCCCGCGGCTACAACGAAGCGACGCCGCCAGCCGGACTGCCGACCAGCCCACTGGAGCCGCAACTGACTGAGGTCGGGTTTCGATGGGACGAAGGGTGAGGGGCCGGTGCCCCCTCTGTCGTCCAATCGCCGGTCTAATCAGACCGGCGATTTGAGTATCCGCCCGTCCGAGGGGGCACCGGCCCCTCACCCTTCGGCTGGCCGTTATCCGGCCATGCCCGCGGCGGGGGGGGCGGTCGGGTCGGAGCCCTCCTCGCCCAAGCTCTCGCGGGCGATGTAGTCCTCGACCAGGAGCAGATTGTCCTTGGAGCGCTCGACGACGTTGAGCAGGTCGCTCATCAGTGCGACCTCCTCGACCTGCTCCTTGACGAACCACTGGAGGAACTGCTCGGCGCGGTAGTCCTTGACCTCCCGGGCGAGCTCGAAGAGGGCGAAGATCTCGTCGCTGACCCGCTTCTCCTGGTGAAGCGCCGCCTTCACCGGAGCGACACCGTCCGAGAAGCTCGTCTCCTGCGCCTTGATGTCGGGGATGTGGATGTCCTCGCCAACGTCGAGCAGGTACTGGACCATCATCATCGCGTGCTCGCGCTCCTCCATCGCCTGCCGGTAGAAGAAGGCGGCGAGGCGCGGCAACGTTTCGGCGTCGTAGTAGACCGCGACCCCGACGTACTGCTGCGAGGCCGCGAACTCGTTGGCGATCTGCTCGTTCAGCGCATCGGCAAAGCTTTTCTCTGGCATGGCTCTCCTTTGCTCAGGGGGCGGTTTGAGCAACGTAGCCGAAAAGCGAAATTCGGCTGGCCGAAGGGACAGGGAGGGCACCCTCTCGCCCGTCCAATTGCCGGTCTAATGAGACCGGCAATTTGAGTATCCGCCCGTCCGAGAGGGTGCCATCCCTGTCCCTTCCCGCTACCCGAGCCAGCCCGCGCGCTTGCGCATACTTTTGATCCGGCGGAACTCGGCGATGTCCTCACGGAGCGCCGCGGGAGCTGGGGCGGGAAGGAAACGTGCGGGGAGGGGTGACTCCACTACGCCTGTGTCTGAGCTCGAAACCTTGTAGGCACGGGCGCCGCGGCGGGCGGTGATCGCGGATGGTGGGCCGGTGCCTTCCCAGAGGAGGCCGGCGTAGTCGTCGAGGCCATAGCCGCCGGGCATGCCGCCGGCCACGGCATCCAGATAGGCGGCGCGGCGCTCGGGCTCGTTGTTGTAGTGAACGCAGAGGCTGCCCCCCAGCAGCCCCAGCCCGGCCTCCACCTCGGGGCGCCCGGAGGACTTGGTGATCCCGGCTTCGAACCAGCACATCGCGCCGGCGCTTTGGCCGGCCAGGACGATGCCCTGCCTCCATGCGAGGCTGAGGATCGCGCTGAGCTCGTGCGCCTCCCAGACCGCGAGCAGGTTGACCAGGCTGCCGCCGCCGACGTAGATCAGGTCCTGGGCGAGCAGGTGGTCGCGCAACGCCATCGGCCGTCGCCCAAGCCGGAACAGGGACAAGTCGGAGGGCTCGCAGGGCCGCTCGCCGAAAGCGGCGTAGAAGCGGCCGATCTGCTCGGAGGTATCGCCGCTGGCGGTCGGCAGGATGCAGATCCGCGGCCGCCCCCCGGCCCGCTCGGTCGCCAGCCGCAGCATCAGCTCGCTGACCGCGCGGTCAGGCGGGCGCGAGCTGAAGTCGTGGCCGCCGAGGGTGAGTATGCGGGTGACCATCAGACGACTGACTCCATGGCCGCGGGTGTGCGGGGTTGTGGGGTCATTCGTCTCAGGCTGCGATAGCCCCGGCCGTCGATCCGGGCAGGGGCACCACCGGCAAGGGCGGGTCGGCGAGGTAGGTCGTGGCGAGCTGCATCTCGACGACGTGGCCCCCGACCGCGTCGAGGCGGTACCCGCGCGCCGCCGGACGGGAGGCGACGACACGGCGGAGCTCGTCGCCGACGAAGTGCAGAGCAGCGCCGTCCTGGGCCGCGTAGCCGGAGCGCATCCCCGACCGCAGCAGCGCCCGGTAGGCGAGGCCGAGGCCGGAGCCTGGCTCGTAATGAACGCAGTTGCTGAAGGGCAGCAGGCCAAGCCCCTCGACCCGCCGAGGGGCTCCGTGGAAGCCGCTGAGGGCCTCGGCAAACCAGCACAGCGAGCCGGCTGAGAGGCCGCAGAGGACGACTCCCGCCTCCCACGCCTCGCGCAGGATCGCGTCGATCCCGTGGGCCCGCCAGACACCGAGCAGGCTGATGACGCTGCCACCGCCGACGTAGATCAGGTCCTGGGCAAGCAGGTGCTCGCGCAGGTCGGCCGGGCCCTGCTCGCGCCGGAAGAGCGAGACGTGGCTGGCCTCGCAACGCTCGGCCGGGAAGGCACGGTAGAAGCGAACGACGTAGTGGTCGGCATCCCCACTGGCCGAGGGAAGGAAGCAGACGCGCGGGCGCTCGCGCGGGCAGAGCCCGAGCACGTACTCGTCGAGCAGGGGGTTGCCCGACTCCATCGAGAAGCCACCGCCGCCGAAGGCCACGATCTGACGAGGCGCAGTCTTCATTTGCAAATGGTCGCGCCGGGCGAGACGAGGATCGTTGTACAGGGGTCCGAGATTCGACCCCGCCCGACCGCCCGCGTGTACATATGCCGGCCCGCCAGCTTGCTTTCCGGCCAGCTTTTTGCCACGCTGGTTGCCTGTAGTCCAGCGGCAGCTGCCAGGGAGGTGGGCTAGACGGGCAAGGGGGGCCCGAGCACACCATGCCGCGATGACAAAGCCGATTCCCACCTCTGCGCCCACCGGGCGGCACCTGCCGACCGCAGTGGGAACCCAGCGTGAAGAGATCCTCGCGGCAACGATCCTGGTCGTCGGCCGCAAGGGCTACAGAGACGCCACCGTGGCCGACGTGATCGCGGAAGCCGGGGTCACCCGCAGCGCGTTCGAGGAGCATTTCGAAGAGAAGCACGACTGCTTCCTGGCGGCCTACGACATGGCGATCGAGCGGCTCTTTGCCGAGGTCGACGGCAACTGCGATCACGGGAAGGGCTGGCTGGAGCGAGTGCGCGCCGGCCTGGCGACGATCGTCGAGCTGTTCGCACTCGAGCCGGAGCTGGCACGCATCGCTGTGGTCGAGGCCACCACGGCTGGGGCCGACGCCCGGCGGCGCCACTGGAACGCGATCTCCAGGTTCACGGAGTACCTGGTCGACGGCCAGAAGCTTGCCAAGGGCAGGGAGCTGCCCGCCAACATCTCGCTGATGTCGGCTGGCGCCGTTTCCGGCCTCATCTTCGAGGAACTGCTGGCGGGACGGCCAGCGGAGCTGCCTGCCCTCCTGCCTGACCTGCTCTTCGCGGTTCTCGTGCCCTATATCGGGCCGCGCGCGGCGGCGGCGGAGATGCGTCGCGTCGGGCGGGCCTGAGCCTCTGAGGCCTGCGTGCCCTCGGTCATCGCTAGACGCAGTTTCAACCTCAGCCGGTGCAGGCGCACCTTGACGGTCCCGTCCGGCAAGCCCAGCCGCCGAGCGATCGCTTGCTGGGTTAGATCCTCGGTGTAGCGCAGTCGCAGGAGCTGGCGATCGTCCTCGTCCAGGTGCTCGAGCACCGCGTGGAGGTCGGCCCGCTCGACGGTCGACGCGATGCGCTCGTCTTCGGCGCCCTCGCGGATCTCGATCTCGGAGACGGGATCGGGACGGAGGCGTTCGTGCTGACGATAGGCCTCGTGGCGCACGATCGTCGCCAGCCACTCCTTGCGTCGCTGGCCGTCGCGGAGAGTGGAGCGGCGGCGCCAGGCACGCAGCAGGGCCTCCTGGGCTATGTCGTCTACCTCGCTTGGATTGCTCGTGTAACGGTGAGCCATCCGCACGCAGAAGCGGTGTGCCTCATCCCACTGCCAGTCTTCCCCAGCGCTTGAATTTGAAAGCTCGGAAACGTTGATTGCTCAACCGTACTACTTCTAAATTCAAACGGGGAAATTTTAGTACTGAAACTTTCTTTACTGTGTTTTTGGCTTTATTTCCGGGAGGCCGGACTGGGCCGAGGAGAGCAAGTCGGAAGCAAGGCCCCAACGGCGCTGCAGCTGAGGTTCGATCGATTCGGTCTCACAGGTTGGCGTCGCGAGGCACTCGCCCCAGGCGTTTGCGGCATCGATATAGCGGTTCAGCGCCCGCTCGCCGGATCCGCCGGCGACGAGGAGGCAGCCGATCGGCAGCCGATCGGCCCGGATTCGGTCATAGGCCGCCTTCACCTCGCGCAGCTCGTCCAGGTAATCGTCATAGCTCAAGCCCACGGCCAGGCTCTCGCGCAGAGCGTCCATCGAGTCGAGGAAGGGGCGCATCTGGCTCTGGCACCGGTTGTCCACGGCCGAGCCAGCCACCGTCTCGATCTTGCTCGGCGCCCCCGCCGGGCGGCCGGCGCCCGCGGTCGACTCGTCTCCGCAGGCGGGCAGGATCAGCGCCAGGCTCAGCAGCGCGCCGACTGTCACCGCTTGGCCGAGGCGCATCGGCAGAGGCTAGCCCGTCGAGGGTGTGCCAGCGTCTTTGCTGTAGAAATTCGACCGATGCCGAGAGCGCGCAAGCTCGCGACCGTGGCGGGGGCGCTGGTGCTGGCTCTCGCCCTGACCGCACCCTCGGCAAGCGCAAGCGGCAACGGCAGCGTCCTGGTGGTGGGTGACAGCCTCGAGGTTCTGGCCTCTCCCTATCTCGAGCGGTACCTGCCCGGCGTGCGCCTCACCGTCAACACCGGGGGCGGTTACAACAGCTACCAGATCCTCGACCTCTTCCGGGAGAGCTACGACCCCTCCCACTCGGTGATCGTCTTCGACGCGGGCACCAACGACAACCCCGCCTACCCAGAGATCCTCGCCGAGAACCTGGCCGCGGTCGCGGCGACCGTCGGCGACAGGTGCATGGTGGTTCCGACTGTCCACGGCTTCACCGTCGACGGCGTCGACAACACCGGCAAGAACAGGGTGGTCGAAGCTTTCGCCGCGTCTCGCCCGGGAACGCAGGTTCCCGACTGGGCCGGCGCCGTCGCCACCCATCCCGAGCTGATGCAATCCGACGGCCTGCACCCAATTGCGGAGGGCGCGGAGCGCCGCGCTCAGCTGATCGCCCGGGGCATCGAGGGGTGCCTCGCCTTCATCTCGGCTCCCACGCGCGAGCCAGCGCTGGAGTCCGGCCCGGAGCTCCCTCCCGTTGGGAAGCTCGCGAGACGGCAGGAGTCGGTGACCGAGGCGATCGCGACCGAGCTTGTTCGGAATCTCCTCGTGCAGATGGCCCAGCGGCAGTTGCCATTGGCGGCGATGCTTACCATGGCTTCCTCCTATGCCTGAGCCTGTCAAGCGCGGCGAGCGCTACATGCCAGGGCTCGACGGCCTGCGCGCGATCGCGGTGCTCGGCGTGATCCTCTACCACCTGGGATTCGACTGGGCCGAAGGAGGGTTGCTCGGCGTCGGTGTGTTTTTCACCCTCAGCGGCTACCTGATCACAGACATCCTCCTCAACCAGGCCGGGAAGGGTGGGATCAAGCTGAAGTCGTTCTGGCTGGCGCGGGCCCGGCGCCTCCTGCCCGCCCTTTTCCTGATGCTGATCGTGGTGATGGCGTGGGTGACGGTGATCGGCCCACATCAACCCGCCGACTTTCGCAGCGCCGCGCTATCGGCAGTTGGTTACTTCAACAACTGGTGGCTGGTCTTCCACGACGTCTCCTACTTCGCCCGCTTCGCGCCCCCCTCACCGCTCAACCACCTCTGGTCGCTCTCGGTGGAGGAGCAGTTCTACATCTTCTGGCCGTTCCTGCTGATGGTTGGGATTCACTTCGTGCCGGAGGTGAAGAGCACGACGGGTGTGCGCCCGCGGCTCGCCGGAGTCACCCTTTTCGCCGCGGTCTGCTCGGGCATCCTGATGGCAATCCTCTACACCCCATCGCTGGACCCGTCGCGGGTCTACTACGGGACCGACACCCGCGCCCTGGAGCTCCTCTTCGGAGCGGCCCTGGCGATGGTTTGGCCGAGCCGCCGCCTGCGGGCAGGGATCACCGCCCAGGCGCGCTGGACGATCGACGCGATGGGGGTTGTGGGCCTGCTCGTCATCGGGTTGATGTTTTGGAGCTCCAGCGAGTTCTCGCCCTTCCTCTACCGCGGAGGCTTTGCACTGCTGGGCCTCGCCTCGGTGCTCGCCGTCGCCGCCCTCGCCCACCCCGCTTCGCGGCTCGGTCCCCTCGTTGGCTGCGGGCCGATGCGTTGGATCGGCCAACGTTCCTACGGCATCTACCTCTGGACCCTGCCGATCATCGTGCTGACCACGCCCGAGGGGGCGCTGGGCAACACCGACCCGATCCGGGCCATCTTTCAGGTCGCGGCGATCATGGGGATCGCGGAGCTCTCCTGGCGCTACGTCGAGGATCCGATCCGCCATGGCGCCCTGAGCAGGCTCTGGGCTCAGTTGCGATCGGGACAGTGGCGCCCCGAGCGGGTGCCGAGACGCGGCTGGGCGCTCCTTACCGCCAGCGCCTTGGTCGCTGCCTTCGCGGTGGCCGGCCTCGCCGGGGTGGGGGTGTCGAACGAGTCGAGCGCCATCGGCTCCGCAACGGTGACCAAGACGATCACCGCGAAGAACGTGAAACGTGCCCCGCTCGCGACCTCCTGCGAAGCAGTCGTGCACATCGGCGACTCGACCTCGGAGGGCCTCGTCTCCGAAGAGTGGTTGCCGCCCAGCGAACTGATCAGCTCCCAGTACACGCGGGTCGGCGCGACCACCCAGCACCTCGAGGTGTCGGGAGCCCGCTCGATCTACGAGAACTTCGAAGGGGAGCCCAATGCCCAGGAAGTGGCGGAAGCCTGGACGAACGAAGGGTTCGAAGGCTGCTGGGTGATCGCGATGGGCACCAACGAGGCAGCCAACGTCGCCGCGGGGTCGAGTGTCACCTACGACGACCGGATCGACAGCATGATGTCGACGATCGGCGACAAACCGGTGATGTGGGTGAACACCAAGTCACTCGTCGCCAGCGGGCCCTATTCCGCCACCAACATGAGGGAGTGGGACAAGGCGCTGCGGAGCGCATGCGACCGCTACCCATACATGCGTGTGTACGACTGGGCGTCCGACGTGAAGGACGCCTGGTTCATCCCCGACGGAATCCACTTCACCTCGCCCGGCTATGCCGAACGGGGCAGGCTGATCGCCGACGCCCTGCTGGACGCGTTCCCCAACGACAAGCAGCTGGCGATGGCCGACAAGGACAATTGCCTCATCGCCCTTTAGGTCCCGACGGCACCTTGGTGAAGAACGCCCAGCGGTCGTAGAGGCCGAGGGCCGCCGCGAGGGTGTCGCCGCGAATCGTCGCGGCGGCCCCGGTGCCGATCAGCTTCGCGTAGTCGATCCGGGGCGAATCGCCCCGCTTCGTCACCACGACGTCGCGCAGACGCCCGCGCACATATGAGCCGAGACGAGAGTCCATCTCGGCCTGCGAAAAACGGAAGGTCCAGCGGTGCTGGGGGGCGTAGTAGTCGTAGGGGTCGGCCACACTGCGCAGGTAGGGAACGTCGGGGGCACCGAGGAAGCCGGACTCGGTGCGACCGCCGGAGGAGGAGAAGTACGTGGTCTGGGCAATCTCGCCGCCGAAGGTCGCGACCTGGCCACGGGTCGAGCGCACGGCCGCGTCGGTCCGCTCATCCTCCACCGCGACGCCACCGTAGACCTGTGTTCGCGTGTCGGGATAGAGATCGAAGCCGTCGCCTCCCACGTCGGTCGAGAGCGCGATCGAGCGCGACGCCACCGCGAACGCCCGCAGCGTCGCCATCGGCCATTCGGGAGGCACCTCCGCCGGCACCGAGCCGCGAGCGTAGTTGTTGACGTTGAGGACGTTGACGACGTTCAGGGCCGAGCCGCTCGGGATCGCTTCGAGCGAACCGCGATAGACGCCCACCCCGCCAATCCGGACCGTCGCGCGAGAGTCGGCGCGGAGGCGCTCGCCGCAGCGGGCCAGCAGCTTCCCCGAGCCCGACAGCAACCGCACCGAGGAAGCGCGCCTACGTGCCGTGTAGGTGCGGGTGGGATCAAGCTCGCGCCCGCAGGCCGCGGTCGCGCGCGAGAAGGAGACATCCCCCGAGCTGACCGTGAGCAGCACCCGAACCAGCGGGGCGCTCGACATCTCGGCGATCCCGATCCCGCGAAAGTAGTGGCCGAGGATCTGCCGGTAGCCGGCGCCGTGCAGGCCGTAGCCGTAGGCGCCGTAGGCGCTCATCCCGACACCGTGGCCGAACCCGCCGCCTCGCACGACCCAGGCGGTGGCGCTTGCAACGGAGGGGGCACTGGAACAGAGAAGGACCAGCGCCAGCCCTGCGATCCACGCTCTCTTCATCCAGCCGAGAATATCGGCGCCGCCCGCCCTACCTACCTGCGAAGACGCCGTTGCGCGGTTTCGCGCGACGCGCAAGCACGCGCGCGCTCCGATCAGGCAACCTGGAGATTTGCAGGCGCACTCACCGCGAGGGCTTTTCACACACCATTGGGTGACGACTCACTTTGGATTCCCTGGTCTCCGGCAGCAGACTACTTCTCTCTGACCAGTCAACCCCGGTTAGCGCCGGGAAGGAGATCGAAAAATGAAATCAGTGAGGATTGTCTGCCTGGCAGCCTTGACGGCTGCCGTCGCAATGGCCTTGGTTGGCGCTTCGTCTGCAACAGCAACTTCTTTATGCAAAGTGAAAGAAGATCCATGTGCGGCGAAAAATTTGGTGACGAACCTTCATCTCGTCGAGTCTGCTGGCTCTGTAGAAAAACTCTCAAACAGCACCGCAAACATTTTATGCTTAAACGTATTACAGGAAGCCGAAGTTGGAGAAGCAGGCGGAGAACTTCAAGAGATTACCGTCACGAATTTAACCTTCTCCGGCTGTGGCACCAATGCTTCTCACAATAATTGCACTGTCAAAGCCGAAGGAGAAGCACCGGTAAGTTGGCACATTAGGTTACATTTCTTCCTCTTACTCTTATTATTAGGGTTAGATGGTGTGATGGCGGTCGAGTGCACTATCCTCGGCTTTGTCAAAATCGACTGCCTGTACGACGAGGGAAGCATCGAAGGCGCGATGGTGGAAGATGCGTTAGAAAGCGAAGGCTCCGGTCACGGGATGATCACTTTCAACAAAACTCCACTTGAAGTTGCCGGCGGAGAACTCTGTCCCAAAGAAACCGCGATCACCGGCTTACTGGAACCCTTAGAACACGTTTATGCCGCTGAATAGAAATTCCATGGACTCCTGACATCTCAGGACAGGCGCGGCTGCCCCTGGATTTCCGGGGTGGCCGTGCCTTAATCATCTGGACCGTGATCTCTGCCCCAACACCGCGACGGTCGACGGCTTATTGGAACTTAGAACACGTTTACGCCATGGATGAAACTCGGTGTGTTCGGGTGAATTCGACGGTGCGGTCGTCGCAGGTTTGCGGCGACCGTGCCTCAGAGGACCTGGGCGTCCAGAAAGCCGGCGACCAGGATCAGCCAACCGCCGATCTCGGTGACGATCAGGGCAACCATGAAGGCATGAAGGCCACTGATGGGATGGTGGAACTGGTTGTCGGTGTCCCGCCGCCAGCCGTGGAACACGTACCCGGCGACCGCCGCGAAGAAGTAGAAGGCGAGCGCACCCGCCGCGAGCAGGTTGACCAGCGTGCTCCAGCCGCTCAGCTCGACGAAGGTCGCGACCAGCAGCAGGGCGAAGCTGTAGAGCAGCGCCGCGCGGTGGGCGATGTCGACGTAGGGGTGCGCCTGGCTCTCCTCGGACTCGACGATCTGCTGGTACTTCCAGACGCCGAGCAGCAGCGCCCAGAGGAACATCAGCGCCGAGGCCAGCAGCACCACCTTCGTGTCTCCGCCCAGCTCCACGGGCGGATCCTATGCTTCGCGCACCCCAACCAAGGAGCCACAGATGAGCACCGAGACCTCTCTCGTCACCGGCGTCGACTTTGTCACCCTGCCGACCCAGGACTTCGACAGGGCCGTCGAGTTCTACGGCACCACCCTCGGTCTGCCCAACTCGGCCCGCTACGGCAAGATGCCCGGTGCCGAGTTCGAGACCGGCACCGTGACCATCGCCGTGCTTGAGTCGGAAGCGTTCGGCATCGAGTTCCGCCCTCACGGCCACCCGATCGCCCTGCACGTCGAGGACGTGGCGGCCGCCCGCGCCGAGCTGGAATCCCGAGGCATCGCGTTTGCCGCCGAGACGATGGATTCCGGCGTCTGTCACATGGCCCACTTCAAGGACCCCGACGGCAACGCCCTGATGCTCCACCACCGCTACGCGCCGCGCGGCTGAAAGCCACGACTCGCTCTCCCACGAGTAGCGCCGGTTGTAGTGTCCAGGGCGATGGAGGCGGCAACGGCACCGCGGACGCAGTGGACCTTCGCCCAGTGGGGAATCGTCGTCGTCGCGGCCTTTCAGCTCCTCTGGGCCACGGCGGGGCTGATCGCGGAGCCGAGCTTCGACTTCGGCGACGGAGCCGCGACGGAGCGCGTATTGGGGGTCGACTTCAACGGTGTTCACGCCCTATCCGGCTTCCTCCTCTTCGGTCCCGCCTTCTACTTCGCCCTCAAGCCTCGCTGGGCGGTCCTCTACGCGATCTACGTCGCCGTGGCGCTGCTCGTCACCGGGGTCTGGGCGATCTTCTCGACCAGCCCCGCCGGCATCTTCACCTTCCCCAACAACGGCGCCGACGCGATCCTCCACATCGCCACCGGCGTCGTCTTCGCGGCCATAGCCGCGATCCAGCTCGGCCTAGACCGAAGCTAGCGCGCCAAGACTGCCACCCCGGCGCTCCCGTCGCGAAAGGACGAGTGTCAGAACGCTCCGCTAGTCCCCGCCGCACGCAGAGCTAGGAAGAGGATCACGCCGCAGCTGACGGCCATGATGCCCATCTCGCGGCGGACTATCGCCAGGGCGAGGGACTGCTGCGCCTCGGGGCGCAGGGCCTCGATGTCGATGTCGCCCAGCTCGCGCTCGGCGGCGCCCCCCCGGGCGCCCTCGGCGATCAGCGAGACGACGAGGGGGAGGATCCCGTAGAGGTAGTGGAGCTCGTCGTTCGGTTCGTGGCCGGTGAAGACGAGCAGGCCACCGAGCATCGCCTGCGCGAAGACGGCCGCCTGGGCCGCACGCAGGAAGTACCAGAAGGGGATCGAGGGACGGTCCCGGAACCAGGCCACGCCGCCCAGCGCGAAGGCGACCAGGTTCAGCGCTATCACGGCACAGCCGACGACGAGGTGCACCTCCGGCACGGCTATTTCCTCCTAAGAGGGTCGGAATTCGGCTTGCTGATGCGAAAAATCACTATGTAGCAATCTGTTACAAGGTGGGTGTATAAAGGCGGTTGCGGGCGGTGGAGCGAGATGAACCGCGCCCCGCGAATCGCCCGCGTCGACTTCGAAATACCAGTGCTGAAGAGCTACCTGCCGATTCTCGTCTTTGCCTTCCTCGGCGTCACAGTTGGGGTGGCTTTCGCGATGCTCAACCACGTGATCGGGCCGAAGCGCCCGAAGCACCCGACCGCGGCGAGCCTACGGCTAGGCGAGCCCTACGAGTCGGGGATCCCGGTCAAGGCCTCCCACGGGCTGCGCTTCGGCGTCAGCTTCTACCTGATCGCGATGCTCTTCATCCTCTTCGACATCGAGGTCGTCTTCCTCTACCCGATCGCGGTGATCCTCGAGGACGCCGACAGCATCTTCGTCCTCGGCGAGCTGGTCACCTTCGTCGTGCTGCTGCTCGTCGCCTTCGTCTACGTCTGGCGAAAGGGTGCGCTGGATTGGAGGTAGAGCGCCAGACGATGCGGTCACGGCAGCTGCGCGCCCGCGACATGCTGCGCGGCGACCTCGAGGGCGAGGAGCTTGAGCGCTACGTCGAGGAGAGGGTCGTGATGACCAATTTCGACAAGATGCTCGGCTGGGCGCGCTCGAACTCGATCTTCCCGCTTACCTTCGGCCTCGCCTGTTGCGCGATCGAGGGGATACCGATGGCGGCCGTTACGGCCCGATACGACCTTGCCCGCTTTGGTGCTGAGGCCGGGCGGGCCTCGCCACGCCAAGCCGACCTGATCATCCTCTCGGGCAGGGTCTCGATCAAGATGGCGCCGATCATCCGCCGCCTCTACGACCAGATGCTGGAGCCGAAGTGGGCAATCTCGATGGGAGCTTGCTCCTCGAGCGGCGGCATGTTCTCCAACTACGCCGTGGTCCAGGGCGCCGACAAGTTCATGCCGATCGACGTCCATGTGCCAGGCTGCCCGCCGCGGCCGGAGGCGGTGCTCTACGGCTTCACCAAGCTGCAGCGAAAGATCCAGGGCAACCCCGACCAGGGCTGGCGCGCCCGCTACGGCGCGCACGGCACCGAGGAGTGGGCGCGGGGCGGGCCGCGCAGCGAACCCAGCACAGAGGCGGCGGAGGCCTACGAAGCCGCCAGGGGGCTAATCGGTGCCTGACGCCCCCGGACTGGAGCTGATCCGGGGGGAGATCGAGCAGGACCACCCGGGCGCCGTGCTGGACACGGGCTTCGAGCACGGCTGCGCGAGCCTGGCGATCGATCCGGCGCACGTCCTCGCGGTGCTCGGCTGGCTGCGCGACGCCCCGGGGCAGGGCTACCGCTTCCTCTCCAGCCTCCACGCGGCGGACTACCTGCCGGCTACCCCCCGCTTCGCAGTGCATTACGAGCTTCTAAACAGGGACAGAGTCGAGCGCATCCGGGTCAAGGCGTTGCTGGAAGACCCTTCCTCCGCGGGTGGCGTGGCCTCGGGGGGGCCGAGAACGGAGGCGCAGCCCCCGCCCGCAGGCCCCCCCGAGGCCGCGACGGGCCCCGCGGCTGGAGCTCTCCCGGAAATCGATTCCTGCGTCTCGATCTTCCCGACGGCTGAGTTCCAGGAGCGGGAGGCCTATGACTTCTTCGGGATCGTCTTCAACGGCCATCCCGACCTGACCCGGATCCTCCTTCCGGAGGACTACGTGGGCTGGCCACAGCGGCGTGACTTCCCGGTCGGCGGCGAGCCGGTGACCTTCACCTACAACGAGCACAACTATGGCTAGCCGCCCCCGGACGCGAGAGCGAGCGCGCGAGATCGCCGGTGATGATGTGCGCGCGCGAGCGGGAGCAGAGGAGGCGGCGCCCGGCCTCGCCGAGCGCACCGAGGTGATGACGGTCAACATCGGGCCGCACCACCCGGCCACGCACGGCGTGCTGCGGCTCGTCGTCGACCTCGAAGGCGAGGTCGTCAAGGACCTGAGGCCGATCATCGGCTACGTCCACACGGGGATCGAAAAGTCCTGCGAGGACAAGAGCTACTGGAAGGTCATCCCCTTCGTCGAGCGGATGGACTACCTCTCCTACTTCTTCCAGATGGAGGCCTTCTGCGGTGCGGTCGAGCGCATGATCGAGCTCGAGATCCCGCCGCGGGCCAAGTACCTGCGGACGATCTTCCTCGAGCTCAACCGGATCCACTCCCACCTGGTCTGGCTGGGGACGACGGCGCTCGACCTCGGCGCGATCTCGATGCTCTGGTACTGCTTCCGCGAGCGCGACCGCATCCTCGACCTCTTCGAGATGGCCGCGGGGCAGCGGATGCACACGCGCTACTTCCAGGTTGGCGGCGTAATCGAGGACATCCCGCTCGGCTTCGAGGCAAAGCTGCGCGAGTTCATCGCCGACATGCCGGTGCGGGTGGGCCAGTACCAGGATCTGCTCGATCGCAACGAGGTCTTCCTCTCGCGGACCAAGGGCACCGGGATCGTCTCGCGCGAGCGACTGCTGGAGCTGGGCGTGACTGGGCCGCTGCTGCGCGCCGCCGGCGAGCCCTGGGACCTGCGCAAGGCCTTCGACTACCTCGCCTACCCGGAGATGGACTTCAAGATCCCGGTCGGCACCGTGGGGGACAACTACGACCGCTACCGGGTGCGGGTGGCGGAGATGGTCGAGTCGACGCGGATCGTCGAGCAGGCACTCGACGGCCTGCCCGAAGGCCCCTTCATCGCCGACGACCGCAAGTACGTGCTGCCGCCGCGCTCGGAGCTCTCGACCTCGATGGAGTCGCTGATCCACCACTTCAAGCTCGTCACCGAGGGCTACCGGGTGGGGCCGAGCGAGCTCTACTACGCGATCGAGTCCCCGCGCGGGGAGCTGGGGTGCTTCGTGCTCGCCGATGGGTCGGCCAAGCCGGCGCGGGTGCACTTCAGGGACCCGTCCTTCGTGAACCTGCAGGCCTTCAGGGACATGTCGGTCGACAGCTACGTCGCCGACATGATCTGCAGCCTCGGCATGCTGGACCCGATCCTGGGTGGGGTCGACCGATGAGCGGTCTCCCACTCGACCAGGCGCTGACCGAGGGTCGGATTCCGGATCGCACGCCGGAGGAGGTTCCCGAGCTGCACGAGGTCGGTTGCCCCGATGAGCTGCGGGAGCGGATCGAGGAGCTGATGGGGCGGTACCCGGATCGGAAATCGGCCTCGATCCCGGCGCTTTGGGCTGTGCAGCGGCTCTACGGCTGGTGCACGCCGGAGGGGATCCGGCAAGCGGCCGCGGTTATGCGGGTCACGCCCGCGTATCTGGAGTCGGTGGCGAGCTTCTACGACCTGCTGCACACCGATCCAGTCGGGACTCACAAGGTCGCGGTCTGCACCAACATCAGCTGCTGGATGCGCGGCGGCGACGAGCTGCTCGAGGCGTTCCGGGCGGCGGCGGGGGATGACGAGAACTTCTTCGTCACCGGGTTCGAGTGCCTGGGCGCCTGCGACATCGCCCCGATGGCCTCGATCGACGAGCGCTACTTCGGACCGCTCGAGGCCGCGGAGGCACAGACCGCGATCGACCAGTTGCGCGAAGGCGCCGACGTCCTGCCCGGGAAGGCATTGGAGAAGCGCCCGCTGCCCGGAGGCTCCGATGCCTGAGACGCGGATGCTGCTCAAGAACGCCGAAGACCCGGCGCTGCGAACGCTCGCCGGCTACAAGGGCTACGGCGGCTACGCGACCCTGGAGAAGGCCTACCGCGAGCTGGAGGCCGACGAGGTGCTGAAGGAGCTCGAAGAGTCGGGGCTGCGCGGCCGCGGCGGGGCCGGCTTCTCGATGGGCAAAAAGGCGAGCTTCCTCCCCCGCGGCGGGGGCGTCGACAAGTACCTCTGCTGCAACGCCGACGAGTCCGAGCCCGGCGCCTTCAAGGACCGCGAGCTGATGCAGCGCAACCCGCACCAGCTGATCGAGGGGATCGCGATCGCGGCGCTCGCCGCCGGCATCGGCCACGCCTTCATCTTCATCCGAGGCGAGTACGACTCGCAGGCCGACGTCCTCGACGCCGCCGTCGCCGAAGCGTACGAGGCCGGCTACCTGGGCAAGGACATCCTCGGCACCCACCGCGACCTCGAGCTGGTCGTCCACCGCGGCGCCGGCGCCTACATCTGCGGCGAGGAGACGGCGCTGCTCGACGCGCTCGAGGGCAAGCGCGGCAACCCACGCCTGAAGCCGCCGTTCCCGGCGGTGCAGGGCCTCTACGGCGGGCCGACCCTGATCAACAACGTCGAGACCCTCTCCAACGTGCCGGGAATCGTCGCCAACGGCGCCGAGTGGTTCCGTGGCTTCGGCACCGAGCAGTCGCCGGGGACCAAGGTGGTCTCGATCTCCGGCTGCGTGCGGCGACCCGGCAACTACGAGGTCGAGCTCGGCATCCCAACCCGCGAGCTGATCATGGACCTGGCCGGCGGCCCGATCGAAGGGCACGAGGTGAAGGCCTTCTACCCGGGCGGCTCCTCCTCCCCGGTCCTCACGGCCGAAGAGGGCCTCGACCTCCCCTACAGCTTCGAGGCGATGGCCGAGGCGGGCTCGATGCTCGGCTCGGGCTCGATCATCGTCGCCGACGACAGCGTCTCGATCCCGCACATGGCCCTGCGCACGGCGCGCTTCTACCACCACGAGTCCTGTGGCAAGTGCACCCCCTGCCGCGAGGGGACCAACTGGACGGTGAAGATGCTGGAACGGGTCGTGCGCGGCGAGGCGACGCCGATGGATCTCGACATCGTCGCCTCGGTCCAGGAGAACATCATCGGCCACTGCCTCTGCGTGCTCGGTGACTCGATGGCGATGCCGGTCGGGGCGATGGTGCGCAAGTTCCGCGACGAGTTCGAGGCGGTCATCGCCGAGAACCAGGCGGTGGCGGCATGAGCGGCAAAGAGGTGACCCTGATCATCGACGGTCGCGAGGTGACAGCAACCGAGGGCGAGATGCTGCACGACGCCGCCAAGCGGGGCGACGTCGAGATCCCGGTCTTCTGTTACGAGCCGAAGCTGGGCGAGCCGGTCGGCGCCTGCCGCATGTGCCTGGTCGAGATCGAGGGGATCCCGAAGCTGCAGACCTCCTGCTCGACCCCGGTGCGCGACGGCATGGTCGTCCAC
>Ga0157380_10000629_pt1 | contig 21677 bp, 22 predicted proteins | sample S35metaG_FD_119757 | JGI IMG/M metagenome (GOLD analysis project Ga0157380, IMG submission 119757) | Switchgrass rhizosphere microbial communities from Kellogg Biological Station, Michigan, USA - S3-5 metaG | ecosystem: Host-associated > Plants > Roots > Rhizosphere > Soil | place: USA...
CCAGAACTCCGTTACCGTGAGCGGCACCGTGGTCGAGTTCCAATGCGCCGTCATTCGATCGCGATCGAGCGTCAGAGCGCCTTGCTCGAGCCGCTCGCCCGGCGCGTCGCCGGCGCGCAATGCCTCGACGCGCCGGAAAAGTGCGGCCACCCGCGCGAGCAGGTGCTCGATGCTGGTGCGTTTAGTGAGGTAGTCGTCGGCCCCGAGACGCAAGCCCGCCACGGCGTCGAGCTCGCTCTCGCGCGCGGTCAAGAAGATGATCGGCAGCTGCGCCGACTGGGCCCGCAGTTCCCGGCACAGCTCGAAGCCGCCTTCGACCTCGCTTCCTAAGTTGACGTCGATGATGACGAGGTCCGGGAACCGGTTGGCAAAACCCGTGAGCGCCTCTTTGCGGCCCCCGTACCCGACGACGCGGTAGCCCTGACGGCGCAAGCCAGCGAGATAGTTGTCTCGTATCGCGACCTCGTCCTCGACGACAGCAACGAGCTTGGCGGTTGACATAACGCTTGCAGGACCCTCTTAGAACGCCCGGCCCCGGCCCGTGCTTTGCATAGCGTTCGTAGCGCCAGGTCACGTTCCGTTCAGGTTGGGCTTGGCATGATACCGCCGCCTACTAGAGGAGAACCGTGCATGAGGATTCAGAATTGGTCTAGAGCCAGTGCCGTTGCAATCGGCGTGGCCGTCGCACTGTCGGCCTGCACCACCCTCGACCCCTATACACGCGAGGAGGGGCCAGCAAAAGCGCAGCGCCAGGCGGTTATCGGGGCAGCCGCGGGTGCAGCCGTGGGGCTCATCACGGGCGATAGCTCGATGGAGCGCAAGAAGCGCGCCCTCGTCGGCGCGGGTCTCGGCGCGTTGGCCGGTGCCGGTGTGGGCACCTACATGGATCGACAGGAGGCCAAGCTGCGGGCTGAGCTCGAGCGGACCGGCGTCAGCGTCACACGTATCGGCGACAACATCACGCTAAACATGCCCGGCAACATCACTTTTGCGACGAACAGCGCCGATTTGAACGCGAACTTCTACGAAGTGCTGAATTCGGTGAGCACTGTGCTCGACGAGTTCGACCAAACGGTCATTGAGATCGCGGGCCACACGGACAGCACGGGAACCGACTCGTACAACCAGCAACTCTCCGAGCGGCGGGCAAGCTCAGTGGCGTCGTACCTGGGTACACGCAGCGTCCTGCCCGCTCGCATCATTACGGTCGGCATGGGCGAGGCCCGACCGCTTGCGACGAATGACACGGATGGCGGTCGCCAGCAGAACCGCCGCGTCGAGCTCACGCTCGTACCGTTGACGCTAGAGTCCTAGGCTGCAACAACGGCGAAGGGCGCACCGTTCGACACGGTGCGCCCTTTTTTTTCGTCCATCCGTCCGGGCGGGTCAGGCCGCAGCGAGCTGCTTCTTGAGCTTCGCGATCGCGTTGGCCTCAATTTGGCGGATGCGCTCCGCCGAGACTCCATACTCCGCCGCCAGCTCGTGGAGGGTAGCCTTGTTGTCGACTAGCCAGCGGCGCGACAGGATCATGCGGCTGCGCTCGTCGAGCTTGCCCAGCGCGGCGGCCAAGCGATCATGGTCGTCGGCGTCGGAGTTGTCGCGCTCGACGGCGTGAGCCGGATCGCTGTTGGGGCTCGGCAAGTACGTGGACGGCGCGAATTCGTCGTCGTCCTCGGGATAAGGGTCGAACGACACGTCGTGGCCGCTCAACCGCTTCTCCATTTCCGCGACGTCGCGCGTGGTTACGCCGAGATCGGCTGCGACGGCCTCGGCCTCCGCCTGGCTGAGCCAGCCGAGATGCTTCTTGGCCTTGCGCAGGTTGAAGAACAACTTGCGCTGGGCTTTTGTGGTCGCCACGCGAACGAGGCGCCAGTTGCGCAGGACGAATTCGTGAATTTCGGCGCGGATCCAATGGACCGCGAACGAAACGAGGCGCACGCCCACATTGGGATCGAAGCGCCGCACGGCCTTCATGAGCCCGATATTGCCTTCCTGAATGAGGTCGCCGAGTTGCAGCCCGTAACCCGCATAGCCGCGCGCGACGTGCACCACGAAGCGCAGATGCGACAAGACCAGGCGCCTCGCGGCATCGAGGTCGTTCGTCTCGCGCAAGCGGGCGGCGAGCTCGAACTCTTCCTCGGCGCTCAGCACCGGAATGGCATTGGCGGCCTGAATGTAGTGGTCCAGGCTGCCAAGCGGGCCCGCGAGCATGAGCTCGGTGGGGCGGATCGCTAATGCAGTGGTTGTCATGGGTCCTCTACCTCCGAAGGGCATATTAGCACTCGGGGCCTTAGAGTGCTAAGGAGGGCCCGCGTTCCGTGAGCTCGGTCTACTTGGGCTCGATGGCGCGCAAGTGGCGGGCGGCCGCGAGCCCGGCGCCGGCCCAGCCCAGGAACGCGCCGCCGAGGAGCAGTAAGCCGCTTTCGGGGAGCGACAGCCCGGCCAGGGAGAAGCTGCTGCCGTAGAGGTCCGCGACGGCTCGCACCGGGGTGGATAGCAGCAGCAGGCCGAGCCCGACGACGGCCAAGGCGACGATAGCGCCGGCGAGGCCGTAGCAGAGCCCGAGGTAGAGAAAGGGCCGCCGAATGAACCCGTCGGTTCCCCCGACGAGCTTCGTGACCTCGATCTCGACGCTGCGGTTGTTGATCTCGAGCCGGATCGTATTGCCGACGACGATCGCCACCGCGAGCCCGAGGAGCACCGTGGCGAAGTCGACGAGGCGCCCCGCGAGCGCGAGCATGGCGCGCAGCCGCGTGACCCAAGCGGTATCGACTTGCACGAGCTCGGTTTCGGGGAGAGCCTCCATCGCTTTCGCGAGCGCCTCGACGTCGCTGGCGATCCCGCTCGCGGGCCTAACCACGAGCGTGTGCGGCAGTGGATTGCCGTCGAGCGCATCGAGGGCCTCGCCAAAGCCCGATTGGGCGCGAAACTCCGCGAGCGCCGCGTCACGATCGATGACGGTGACGGCGGCAACGTCTTCACGTCCCTCGATCGTCAGGGCCGTTCGCCGCGCCGCGTCCTCCGCGACGTCCATCTTCAAATAGACGGTGAAATCGGCGGCGCTCTGCCAGGAGTCGCTGACGGCATCGGCGTTGTTGACGGCGACGCGCAAGCCAGCCGGCAGCGCCAGCGCCGTTGCGATCACGAGAATCGTCAGCAAGCTCGCGAACGGTTGACCGGCCAGGCGTTTGACGGCGCCGACGAGGTTGTCGCGATGCAAGCCAAAATAGTGTTTGAGCGCGGTCACCGGTTACGCCTCGGCAGGGGTGTCGCCGGCGATTTGGCCGGCAACGAGCCGCACGCGTCGGTGCGGCAACCGCTCGACGAGCTCGAGATCGTGCGTGGCGATCAGCAACGTGACGCCGACTTCGTTGAAGCGCGTGAACAGCTCCATGATCTCGAGCGACAGCTCGGGGTCGAGATTGCCCGTCGGCTCGTCGGCGATCAGGACATCGGGACGCGGCGCCACAGCGCGTGCGATCCCGACGCGCTGTTGCTCGCCGGTCGACAACGTGATCGGCGCGTGCGACTCGCGGCCACGCAACCCCACTTGGTCGAGCGCCGCGCGCACGCGCTTCTCGATCTCACGTCGGCTCGCGCCCGCGATCACGAGCGGCAGTGCAACGTTGTCGAAGACGCTGCGGTCGTAGAGCAGCTTGTGGTCCTGGAATACCACCCCGAGGCGTTGCCGGAACGGCGGAATCTTGCGGCGCGCGATGCGGGCCGTGTTCTGATTGTTGACGAGCACCGTGCCGCGCGTCGGCCGCTCGATGAGCGCGATCAACCGCAGCAGCGTGCTCTTGCCGGCGCCCGATGGGCCCGTCAAGAACACGAACTCGCCGCGCTCCATGTTAAACGACACGCCCGAGAGCGCCTCTCGGCCAGTCGGGTAGCGCTTGTAGACGTTCTCGAACCGAATCATGACCGGGCGTCGCCTAGCAGCGCCCGCACGAACTCGTCGGCCCGGAAATCGTCGAGGTCCGCGACACCCTCGCCGACGGCGACGAGCCGGATTGGCACTTTGAGCTGGCGCGCGAGCGCGAGCAGGATGCCGCCCTTCGCCGTGCCGTCGAGCTTCGTAATGGCGATCCCCGTGACCTTGAGGCGCTCGTGGAATTTCAGCGCCTGCGCGAGTGCGTTCTGGCCCTGGCTACCGTCGAGCACGAGCAGGACCTCATGCGGCGCCGTGGCGTCGAAACGCTGAATGACGCGCTTGATCTTCTCGAGCTCGTCCATCAGCCCCGCCGCGGTATGCAACCGGCCCGCCGTGTCGGCGAGCACCACGTCGATGCCGCGCGCTCGCGCCGCGACGAGCGCGTCGTGGACGACGGCCGCGGGATCGGCGCCGGGGTCCTGTGCGACGACCGGCACCTGAGCACGTTCACCCCACTCCTGCAGCTGCTCCACCGCAGCCGCGCGGAACGTGTCTGCCGCGGCGAGCAGCACAGTGTGCCCCTTGGCTTTCAATCGATGCGCGAGCTTGCCGACCGTCGTCGTCTTGCCCGTGCCGTTGACGCCGATGGCCAAGATCACGAACGGGCGATGCGCGGCGGCGATTGCGAGCGGTGCCTCGACCGTGCGCAGCAAGCCGACGGCCGTCTCACGCAGCAGCTCGACGGCGGGCGTGGCGGGATTGCGTTTGGCAGCCGTGCGCATCGCGTCGACGAGCCAGGTCGTCGCGTCGACGCCGACGTCGGCGCTCAATAGACGCGTCTCGAGCTCTTCGACGGTGCTCTCGTCGAGCGGCTGCGCGCCCAAGGCGAGCAGCTCCGACGTCAGCCAGTTCTTGCCGCGGTTCAAACGCGCTTTGAGCTTGCCGAAAAAACCCGAGCCTTGTTGTTCGTTTGCAGCGGCGGACATGCGGAGCAAAATTCTCTGTGACGTGCTTCTGCTAGTGTGACGCACATGGTAAAGCGCAACACCGGGCGCGTGCACGGTAGCGTCCGCATCATCGCCGGTGACTGGCGCGGGCGGCGCATCGCAATCCCCGACGGCACCGCCGTTCGTCCGACGCCGGATCGCGTGCGCGAGACGTTGTTCAATTGGCTGCGCGACTCCATCGTCGGCGCGCGCTGCCTCGACTTGTACGCCGGTACGGGCGCGCTTGGCTTCGAGGCCTTGTCGCGCGGCGCTACGGAGGCATGGTTCGTCGAGCAAGATGCAGCGCTCACGGCGGCTCTGCACTCGACCGCGCAGCATTTCGGCGCCAAGCCGCACGTCGTGCGCCGCGATGCGCTCGCGTTCCTGCGCGAGCCGCCGGCCGCGCCTTTCGATGTCGTGTTCCTCGATCCTCCATACGCACAGCCACTCGATCCGTTGCTGGAGCTGCTGCCGCGTTGGCTTAGGCCCCAAGCGTTGGTGTACGTCGAGCGGCCGCGAAGTGCCGGTCTGCCCGCGGTGCCTGCAGCCGAGTGGTCGAAGAAGAGCTACGCCGGCGCCGTCGAATACGGGCTCCTGCGGTTCGAAGAGGCTACAATGCCGCGACAGTCCCCGAGCGAAGCGCATTCCCCGTGAAAATCGGCGCCATGTATCCCGGCACCTTCGACCCGATCACTCGCGGCCATGAGGACATTGTCCGGCGTTGCGTGCGATTGTTCGACCGCGTCGTCGTCGCGATTGCCTCCAACCCCAAGAAGGAGCCGCTGTTCTCGCTCGACGAGCGAGTTGCCCTCGCGAAAGAGGTGTTGGGCGACCTGCCCGAGGTTTCGATCACGGGCTACACCGGCCTAACGGTCGATTTCGCGCGCGCTAACGGCTTCAAAGCCATTGTTCGCGGCTTGCGCGCCATCTCCGACTTCGAATACGAATTTCAACTAGCGACGATGAATCGCCACCTGATCAACGGCGTCGAGACGGTGTTTCTCACGCCGTCCGAGCATCACACGTTCATTTCCTCGAGCTTGATCCGCGAGATCGCCGAGTTCGGCGGTGACGTCAGCGCGTTCGTTCACCCCGCCGTGTCCGAGCAGCTGAAGCAGAAGCTCGGGAAGCGCTAGTGCTCGAGTCGCAGCTGCGGCGGTTACGCTGCCTTCTTCCCGCGGCGGTCGCCGCCCTCGCCGTCGGCACAGTCGCCGCGCAGCCCACGGCGCCGGTGCGCGCGAACGAGCAGCTCGTCGTCTCCGCGAATCCCCATGCCTCTGAAGCCGGGCGTGCAATCTTGCGCGCCGGAGGCGGCGCCGTGGACGCGGCGATCGCCGTGCAGCTCGTCTTGACGCTCGTCGAGCCGCAGTCGTCGGGAATCGGCGGCGGGGCGTTCATGCTGTTCTATGCGGCGGCGGATGGCCGAGCCGGTGAAATCACTGCTTACGAAGGCCGCGAGACCGCGCCCGCAGCCGCAACGCCGGACATGTTCTTGGGCGCCAACGGCCGGCCCGAGTCGTTCGCGAATGTCGGCGTCGGTGGGCTAGCCGTCGGCGTGCCGGGAGCGCTGCGCATGCTCGAGCTCGCGCATCGCGAGCACGGCCGCTTGCCGTGGGCCGACTTGTTTGCGCCGGCGATCGAGCTTGCCGAGAACGGCTTCGAGGTGTCGCCGCGCCTGTTCGGCTTACTGAACGGCTTCAAGCGGTTCGCGCGCGGCGAGGACTTCCGCAGCTACTTTTACGACGCGAACGGCGAGCCGCACCCCGTCGGCTATCGGCTCCGGAATCCCGCATACGCCGCTGCGCTCGAGCTGCTCGCGGCGCGCGGCGCGGAACCGATGCACACGGGGGAGCTCGCGGCCGCCATCGCCGCCGAGGTCCGCGACAACAACGTTCGGCCAGGGCGCATGACGCCGCAGGATCTCGCGTCGTACGAGGCGAACGTCTCGCCGCCGCTGTGCACGCCGTATCGGTCGTGGCGCGTTTGCGGGCCGCAGCTACCCTCGTCGGGCGGCGTGACGACACAGCAAGTGCTCGGCATGCTGGCGCACTTCGAGCTGCCGGATATTCGCAAGGAGCCGGCACAAGCGATTCACCTGTTTGCCGAGGCCAACCGGCTCGCCTTTGCTGATCGCAATCTGTACCTGGGGGACCCGCAATTCGTGCCGGCGCCGGTCGCTGGGCTCCTTGCTCCGGGCTACTTGCGCTCGCGTGCGGCGCTCATCGATCCAAGCAAAGCGATGGCGACGATCGCGCCAGGCGAGCCCCTGCCGGCGGCGGCTTGGCAGTTTGCGCCGGGCGAGCCTTCGGAGCGGCCGTCGACGAGCCACTTTTCGATCGTCGACCGATTCGGCGACGGGGTCGCGATGACGACGAGCGTGCAGGGCGCGTTCGGCAGTCAGCTGATGGTCGGCGGGTTCATCTTGAACAATCAACTGACGGACTTCGCCTACGCGCCGACGATGGGCGGCAGGCCGGTAGCCAACCGCGTCGAAGGCGGCAAGCGGCCGCTGTCGAGCATGTCGCCGACGATGCTGCTCGACGAGCAAGGGCGGCTACGCCTTCTCGTCGGCTCGCCGGGCGGTACGCGCATCATCGGCTTCGTCGCGCAGAGCATCGTCGGCGTCGTCGACTGGGGGCTCGACGTGCAGCAAGCAGTCGCCGCGCCGCACTTCCTGGCGGAGGAAGGGCCCATTGAGCTCGAAGAAGGCACGGCGATTGCGGCGCATGAGCCGGCGCTCGAGGCGCTCGGTCACAACGTGGCGCTGAACGACATGAACAGCGGCCTGCATGCGATCGCGATCGAGTACACGCGCCGAACGCGCGTCTTGCTCGGCGGCGTCGATCCGCGCCGCGAAGGCGCCGCGCTCGGCGACTAACGCTGACAGCGTGGGCAATAGTAGGTTGCCCGCTGGCCGAGAACCCGCCGCTCGATTGCCGTGCCGCAATTGACGCACGGCAAGCCGTCGCGCTCGTAGACGCGTAGCGAGCCGCGAAAATAGCCCGGCTTGCCGTCGCCGCCGACGAAGTTGCGGAGCGTCGTTCCGCCTTCCTCGATGGCGTCGCGCAACACGTCGCGCACCGAATTCACGAGCGGCTCGAAGCGCTGCCGCGCGATTCGGCCGGCCGTTCGCCGCTGATGGATGCCCGCGCGGAATAGCGCCTCGCTGGCGTAGATGTTGCCGACTCCGACGACGACGCGGCCGTTCATCAAATGTTGTTTGATCGCGACGCGGCGGTTGCGGCTTGCGCGCCAGAGGTAGTCGGCGTCGAACGCGGCGCTGAGTGGCTCTGGGCCGAGATCCTTGAGCAACGGGTGCGAGCCCGGCGCCGTCGTCAGCATGAAGCTGCCGAAGCGGCGCGGGTCGTTGAAGCGCAGTGCACCGCCGTCGGCGAAGTGCACGTCGATGTGATCGTGTAGGCCCGGTGCGAGCGGTGCGGGCAGGTAGCGCAGGCTGCCCGACATGCCGAGATGCACGAGCAAGGTTCCGGCGTCCGTGCCGAACAGCAGGTACTTGGCGCGCCGCTCGAGCGTGTCGATGCGCATGGCGGCCAGGGCACGCGGCAGCCCTCTCGCGACGGGCCAGCGCAGCCGCGGCTCCCGCACCTCGATGCGGGCGATCGTGCGCCCCACGACGTGCTCCACGAGGCCGCGGCGCGTGGTCTCGACTTCAGGCAGCTCGGGCATGGCGCGAGCTTACGCTGGACGCGAATCGGGGCCCAAACCTTAAGTCTTCGTGACCTGGTGCACGTTGGCGCCCCATTCGATGGAGTAGCCTCGGTCAATCGGCTATATTGCGGCGCTAACCTATGGCCAGCGCCCTTCTGCCGCGGCCGCTACCTGCGAGGGACCCGCACACGTGAACTTCTTGTACGAGCACTTCTACGGTCTTGCGAACCTGAGCTGGCTCGGCTACGTCCTCGTGACGCTGCTCTTCATGCACGTCACGCTGATCGCCGTGACGCTCTACTACCACCGCGACCAGGCGCATCGCTCCGTCGATCTGCACCCCGTGGTTCGGCACATCTGCCGGCTCTGGCTGTGGATGAACACCGGTTCTTCGACGCGGGAGTGGGTGGCTGTACACCGCAAGCACCACGCTCACTGCGAGAAGGAAGGCGATCCGCACAGCCCGCGTTTGTTCGGCTTGAAGAAGGTCGTGCTCGAGGGCGCCGAGCTCTACCGCGTTGCAGCGCGCGACCGCGACACGCTCGACAAGTACGCGAAGGGCACGCCGAACGACTGGCTCGAGAACAATCTCTACCATCATCCGACGCGCAGCTACTACGGCATCGCGTTACTCGTCATCGCGAATCTGGTGCTGTTCGGTGTTCCGGGCATCATCATGATCGCCCTACAGCTGTCGAATATGCCGTTCATGGCGGCCGGCATAGTCAACGGCGTCTGTCACGCGAAGGGCTACCGGAACTTCGAGACCGACGATGCGGCGACGAATCTCTGGCCGCTGGGAATTCTGATCGCGGGCGAGGAGCTGCATAACAACCACCATGCGTTCCCGACGTCAGCGCGGTTCTCGATGCGCCCCCACGAGGTCGATCTCGGTTGGCTGCATTTGAAAGTGCTCGTGTGGCTTGGCTTGGCGAAGGTTCGTCGCGTCGCCAATCCCCCGCAACTCGAGCGCACGTCGCGAGCCACCACCGACCTCGACGAGCTGCGCGCGATCATCGTGCACCGCATGCACGTCTTGCGGCACTACACCTACAACGTCACGTTGCCGGTGCTGCGGCGCGAGCTCGAAAGCTTGGGCGAGAACGCAAACTCGTTGGTGCGTGCGACGCGCCGACATTTGAGCCGGCATCCGGAGATGCTCGACGCTTCGTCGCGGCAACGGCTCGACGAGCTCGCGGAGCGCCATCCGCACTTCAAGACAGTGCTCAAGTTTCGCAGCGAGCTCAAGCAGCTGTGGGAAGGCGCCCACACGAGCAACGAGCGCTTGCTCGCCGAGTTTCGCGAGTGGTGCACTCGCGCCGAGCAGAGCGGCATTCAGGGCCTCGAGGAATTCGTCGGCTACCTGAAGTCGTTCCGTGCAATGCGGGAGCCCGCTCTCGTCTAGCTCGCCGCGATCTGCCGTAGACACAAAAAACCCGCCGAAGAGGCGGGTTTTTTTTTGGTTTTGCAGCGCTCGGGCTACTTGATCTTGGTCTCTTTGTACGTCACGTGCTTACGCACGACGGGGTCGTATTTCTGGACCTCCATCTTCTCCGGATGAAGACGGCGATTCTTGGTCGTCGTGTAGTAGTGGCCGGTGCCGGCGGAGGACATCAGTCGAATTTTCTCGCGCATGGTCTAGCTCGCTGTTAGAGGTGCTCGCCCTTGGCGCGCAGATCGTTGATGACCTGCTCGATGCCGAGCTTGTCGATGATTCGCAGGCCTTGGCGCGACACTTTCAAACGCACGAAGCGTTTCTCGTTCTCGAGCCAGAAGCGCTGGGTATGTAGATTCGGCAGGAAACGGCGCCGCGTCTTGTTATTCGCGTGCGAAACCTTGTTGCCGACCATCGGCCGTTTGCCGGTGACTTGGCACACCCTGGACATACGAAAATTCCTGAACTGCCCTCGAAGGGGCCGGGACTATACCTGCTGACCCCTCGCGCGAGCAAGGCGCAGAACCTCAAACCAGGCCGCGCTCGGCCAGGGAAACGTGGCCCCCACGGCTGACGACGACGTGATCGAGCAGCCGGATTTCGACCAAGGCCAGGGCCTTGGCAAGCTTCAGGGTGATGCTGCGATCGGCCTCGCTCGGCTCCGAGACCCCCGAAGGGTGGTTGTGGCCGAGTATGACGGCGGACGCATTGTGGGCGAGCGCCCGTTTGACGACCTCGCGCGGGTACACGGTCGCGCCGTCGATCGTGCCTCGAAAGAGTTCTTCGTAGCGGATCAGCCGGTGCCGCGTATCGAGGAATAGGCAGCAAAACACCTCGTGCGGCAGGTCGAGCAGCTTGGCTTTGAGGTAGCGGGCCGCATCGGCCGGCGCGGCGAGGGCGCAGCGTGGTTCCACGGGCGCGCCGAGATAGCGGCGGCCGATCTCGAGGGCGGCCAGCAACCGCGCCACCCGGGCCGGACCTAGGCCTTTCGCGCGCGCGAGCTCCGCCGGGGCGCTACCGAGGAGCGCGGTCAAGCTGCCCCACTGGGCGAGCAGGCTGCGAGCAAGCTCGGCCGCCGGCTGGCCGCGTAGGCCGGTGCCCAACAAGATGGCCAGCAATTCGCCGTCGGAGAGGGCCTGGGGCCCCGCTTCGAGCAGGCGTTCACGGGGCCGCTCGGACGAGGGCAAGGGCATGGGCGTCTCCAAGGGGCGGAAGGGCGCCATCCTCGCGCCGGCGCGGTTTTCGGGCAGCACGGATTAGTCCGCGAAGACATAAGAAAAGCTCGAATAGCCAGTGGCACCGCGCGAAGAACCGAGAGTAAGCTCGGCCCCGGAGACTCCCCATGGCAAGCACGGAACGCGCCCCGGCGCCGCGAGTGTTGCTCGGCGTGACGGGCGGCATCGCAGCGTACAAGAGCCCTGAGCTCGTTCGCCGCCTCATCGAGCGCGGCTGCGAGGTGCAGGTCGTCATGTCGCGCGGCGCACGCGAGTTCGTCGGCCCGCTGACGTTTCAGGCCGTCTCGGGTCGCCGTGTCCGCGACGATTTGTGGGATTCCGCCGCTGAGGCCGCCATGGGGCACATCGAGCTCGCGCGCTGGGCCGACGTCGTCGTGGTCGCTCCGGCCACCGCGAATTTCTTGGGCACCCTGGCCGCCGGCTTGGGCGCCGATCTGCTGTCGACGTTGTGCCTCGCGACCACAGCGCCGATCGTGCTCGCGCCGGCCATGAATCAAGCGATGTGGGCCAATCCGGCGGTCCAGGCCAACCGAGCGTTACTCGAGGCGCGAGGCGTGCGGTTCCTGGGACCCGCGACGGGCGATCAAGCGTGCGGCGAGACGGGGCCGGGGCGCATGCTCGAGCCCAGCGAGATCGCCGCGGCGCTGCTCGAGCAAACGGGCCGCCTGCGCGTGCAGCCACTGAAGGGTCTCAAGGTCGTCATCACGGCGGGGCCCACGCGCGAGCCGATCGACCCCGTGCGCTACATCACCAACCGCAGCTCGGGAAAGATGGGGTTCGCCGTCGCGGTTGCGGCGCGCGAAGCAGGCGCGGAAGTCGTGCTCGTGTCGGGCCCGGTATCGCTGCCGACGCCGGCGGCCGTGCGGCGCATCGACGTCGAAACAGCCGAGCAGATGTACGCACGAGTGCATGACGAGATCGCCGGCGCGCAGATTTTCATCGGCTGTGCGGCGGTCGCCGACTATCGGCCGCGCGATGCCGCCGAGCAAAAGATCAAGCGCAGCGCCGCCGAGATGGAGCTCGCGCTCGTCCGCTCCCCCGACACATTGGCAAGCATCGCGGCTTTGCCGCGCCCACCGTTCACCGTGGGGTTCGCTGCTGAAACACACGACGTGGCGGCGCACGCGCGCGACAAGCTCGAGCGCAAGCGAATCGACATGATCGCCGCGAATCAGGTAGGCCCCGACTGCGGGTTCGATCGCGAGACGAACGCGTTGACGGTCTATTGGCCGGGCGGCGGCGAGCTCGCGCTCGGTGAAGGCGGCAAAGGGCAGCTCGCCCGCCGGCTCGTCGACATCGTTGCCGAACGCTATTCCGCTGCCCGCACCATCGCGAAGCCCACCTCACGCGCTGTCTGACGGCGCATTCGTCAACAAGGCCCCTACGTGACCAGCACCGCCCGGCGTGTCGAGCTCAGGATCTTGAACCCGCGAATCGGCAAGGATTTGCCGCTGCCGAAACGCGCCACCGCGGGCTCGGCGGGTCTCGACTTGCGCGCTTGTCTCGAAGCGCCGCTCGATCTGAATCCCGGCGACACGAAGCTGATCCCGACAGGGCTGGCGATCCATTTGGCGGATCCGCAGCTCGCCGCCGTCATCATTCCGCGCTCGGGGCTCGGCCATAAGCACGGTGTCGTGCTCGGCAATCTCGTGGGGCTCATCGACTCCGACTATCAAGGTGAGCTCATGATCTCGTGCTGGAACCGCGGCGCGCACCCGTTTCGCATCGAACCGGGCGAGCGCATAGCGCAGCTCGTCGTCGTGCCGGTGGTCCAGGTGGAATTCGATGTCGTCGAGAATTTCGCCGCGAGCGATCGCGGCAGCGGCGGTTTCGGCCACACGGGCCGCGGTTGATCGCTAGACGCCCTTGAGCTCGCGGAAGCGAGCGATGTCGCCGTCGAACGAGGCTCGCAGCGCTGCCTGATCCGAGCGTGTCCGCGCCAACGTCTGCTCGTAGAGCGAGATCGATGCCGTCGTGCGCGAGATGTCGAGCGCCAGATTCTCGGGAATCTGCGGCGCGTCGGCGTTCGTCGTGTATGGCTTGAATCCGCTGGCCTCGTCCTGCAGGCCGATGAGCCGCTTGCGAAGGTTGCCGAGATACAGCTCCGTGACCTTGATCTGCGATTCGAGCAGCTCGAGGCGCCGATCGCGCAGGTCCTCGATGTCGGCCACTGTCAAATAGGTCTCGAGCAGCATGCGATCGCGGCGGGCGATCTCGGCTTTGGCTTGCCGCGCGGCCTCGGCCTCGGCCTCGCGTTGCTCGAGGACGGCGCGCTCGGCCTCCGTAACCTCGCCTTCCTCGAATGCGACGCTGACGCCTTGGTCGTTCAGGACGTTGCGATCGAGGTTGGCGTATTCGGGGGGGATCTTGTCGCCGTAATGGACGACCCCGTTTTGGTCCTTCCATTTATATAGGCGCTGGCCCTGCTGCGACTGGGCGCTACCGGTCGACAGCAGCGCAAGCGCTGTAACGACGAGCAGTGTGGCGCCGAGCTGGGACAAGTTATGTAACCCTCGATTACCGTGGCCAAAGAGTAGATATACCAAAATTCGGGGGACCGGAAGCCGGTCGGACGCCATTTCTGCCAAGTACCTCTCAATCTCGAGGCCTTTCTAGGCCTCCCGGGGGACCCCGTAACGATTGCGGTACGCGCGGACGGCCGGCAGGTACTGTTCGAATTCCTTGTCCTCTTCGATGTGGTCGATGAGGTCCGTCAACGTCACGATACTCCTGATCGGCACCTCAAGCTCCGCCTCGAGCTGCTGCACGGCCGAGATGCGCGCTTTGGGCGCGACCTCCTCGCGGTCGAGGGCCACGAGCACACCGGCTGGCGCCGCGCCGGCCGCGCGGACGATGTCCAGCACCTCGCGAACCGCCGTCCCCGCCGTGATGACGTCGTCGAGGATGAGCACACGCCCGGCGAGCGGTGCGCCGATGATCGAGCCGCCCTCGCCGTGATCCTTTGCTTCTTTGCGGTTGAACGCGAACGGATAGTCCTGGTCGAGATGACTCGCCAACGAGGCCGCCGACAACACGACGAGCGGGATGCCTTTGTAGGCGGGCCCGAACAGCATGTCGAACTCGACGTCGAGCGCCGCGATCGCCGATGCATAGCAACGGCCGAGCTTGGCGGCTGCGTACCCGCTGTTGAACAAACCGGCGTTGAAGAAGTAGGGACTGATGCGCCCCGACTTCAGCGTGAACTCGCCGAACTTGAGGACACCGAGCTCGAGCGCGAGCTCCAAGAATTCCGTCTTGTAAGCGTTCATTCGTATTCGATCCGTGCGGCTTGAGTATCATATCGCTTCCGATTTCCAGCCGGCCGATTTTTCTTGCGAGTCGTCACCTTCAACGCGAACGGCTTGCGCAGTGCAGCGCGCAAGGGTTTCTTCCGATGGTTTGCTCGACAGCGCGCGGACGTCCTCTGCGTGCAAGAGCTCAAGGCGCGCGACGAGCAGATCGCCGACGCCGCGTTTCATGCGCGTGGCTATCACCGAGCTTGTGCGCACGCCGAGAAGGCGGGGTACAGCGGCGTTGCGATCTATTCGCGTGCCGAGCCCGTCGAGATCGTGCGCGCGATCGGTGAGCCGGAGTTCGATCGCGAAGGTCGTTACGTCGAGGCGCGTTTCCGCGACGTTGCGGTTGTCAGCGCGTATTTTCCATCGGGATCTTCGAGCCCAGCGCGTCAGGAGGCCAAATTCCGCTTCCTCGCCGCCTTCGATCGACGACTCGTCGAGCTCGCGCAACTCGGGCTGCCATTCGTATTCTGCGGCGACTTCAACATGGCTCACCGCACCATTGATCTGAAGAACTGGCGTTCACTCCAGGACTACCCGGGTTTCACGCCGCCGGAGCGTGCGTGGCTCGACTCGTTGTTCGCGGGTCGCGGCTTCGTCGACGCGTTTCGCGCCGTGAACCAAGAGCCGCACCAATACACCTGGTGGTCGAATCGCGGCCAAGCGTGGGCCAACAACACGGGCTGGCGCATCGACTATCAAGTTGTGAGCCCCGCGCTCGGCGCGGCCATTCGCAAGGCGGTCATCTATAAACGTCAGCGATTCTCCGACCACGCGCCGTTGACGATCGATTACGATTGGGAACTGTAGTGATGCAGTCCCCTGGTTGGCGCAGCCATCTTCCGGAATCGGTTCGGCAATACACGGAAGCCGCGCCGATCGCGGCGTTGTTGCTTGGTATTTCGTCCGGCGCCCCCTACGCGATGATCGCGGCGACGTTGACGACGCGGCTCGCGCAAGACGGAATTACCAAGAGTTCCATCACGGCGTTCTCGCTGGCGTTCTTGGTCTACAACCTCAAGTGGCTATGGGCTTGGGTCGTGGACGGTGTTCGTTTGCCGGTCATCGGTCGCTTGGGGCAGCGCGTGTCGTGGCTGCTGTTCGCGGGCGTTCTCGCCATCGCCGCGATCGTCAACCTCGGGCTTGCGGACCCGACGACCAGCCTCACAGCTACCGCCGTTGCCGCGATTCTCGTTGCCGTGGCGGGCTCCACCTACGACATCGTCATCGACGCCTACCGAATCGAATCGCTGGAGCCGCGACAGCTCGGCGTCGGTTCCGGCATGTCGCAATACGGATGGCGCATCGGCTCCGTCGTTGCGGCGTCCCTTGCGCTCGTAATCGCCGCGCGTGCCGATTGGCACGTCGCGTATATCGCATGCGCAGTGTTCGCGCTCCCCGCGATGGCGGTCGGTCTCATCTTCGGTGAGCCGCCGCGGCATCGGCCGCTCGCCTCATGGACGGGATTTGCGGCGATTGCCGAGTCGATCACCGGCCCGCTGCTCGAGTTCTTTCGCCGCAATGGTGCGCTACTCATCCTGCTGTTCGTGCTCGTACACAAAGTCGGCGACACCCTCGGGCAGCTCACGCTGCGCCTACTGTTGAACGACCTCGCCTACACGAACGACGAGATTGCCCTTTATGACGTCGGGATCGGTTTCTGGACGCAGCTCGTCGGCATCCTCGTCGGCGCATCGCTATTCACCCGAATCGGAATGATGCGCTGCGTGTTCCTGAGCCTTTGGCTCATGGCGATTTCGAACTTGAGCTTCGCGGCGCTCGCGGAAGTCGGCAAATCCAATTTAGGCCTAGCCGGAGCAATCGGTTTCGAAAACTTCGCGAGTGGCGTTGGCGGCGTCGCGGTCGTCGCCTATTTTTCCGCTCTCTGCGACCTGCGCTATACCGCTGCGCAGTTCGCGCTGCTGTCTGCTGCTGCGAGCGTCGTCGGACGAATCGTCACCGGGACCAGCGCGGGAGCGCTCGTCGAGAGCATGGGCTACACCAACTTCTACCTGCTCACCACCGTCGTTGCGCTGCCCGGGATTCTGCTGTTCTGGATCATGATGCGCGGCAGATAAGCCGACTCCCTGCCCACCGAGAGTGGAGCTCGGCCCAGCGCGCGAGACCCATCGTCATAGCGTAGACCCCCGCGTTCGGTAGTGGAGATCGGCGACCTCGTGGCCGAGGCGCACGCCGCGGCGCTCGAACTTCGTCGGTGGACGTACGGCGAGCGGCTCCCTGCCGAGCGCATCTGCCGACGCCGGCTCGAACTGCGGGCTGGCGGCGAGCACCTCACGCGTGTGGCGTGCGTAGTCGGCCCAGTCCGTCGCGACGTGCAGCAGGCCGCCCGGTTTAAGAACTCGCGCGAGCTCCGCGACGAACGGCGGCTGCACGAGCCGCCGCTTGTGATGCCGCTTCTTCGGCCACGGATCCGGGAAGAACAAATCGACGGCGTCGAAGCTTCCTACCGGAAGCAGCTCCGGCACGACGTCTGCCGCGTCGCGCGCGATCACGCGTACGTTCGTGACGGCGGCCTGCTCGAGCAACAGCAACAGGTGACCGATACCCGGCTCGTGAACCTCGATGCCGAGGTAGTCGACCGTAGGGTTGTTCAGGGCGTTCGTGACGAGGGCTTCGCCATCGCCGAAGCCGATGTCCAGCACACACCGCGCGCGGCGCCCGAACAGCAGTTCGAGGTCGAGCTGCCCGCTCGGCTCCGGCACTCCGAAACGCGGCAGCAGCTCGGCAAAGGCGCGGCGCTGGGCGGCCGTGGCCCGGCCGGGCCGGCGGACGAAGCTACGGACCTTGCGCAGCCGGGTCGGTGCCGCGCCGGGGGTTTCCATGCGTTTCCTTGCTGGTCAAACCGCGGGGGCTGCAGGCTATACTTGATTGGGCTGCGGGTGTAGTTCAATGGTAGAACTTCTGCTTCCCAAGCAGATAGCGTGGGTTCGATTCCCATCACCCGCTCCACTTTTCCCTCCCGCACCGGACCTGGTTCACTCCCCGCCTCGCGAGGATTGACGGCCGTCACACAATTGGGTCCTTAAGCGGTCCTCCGGCCTCAGAAAAACCTATCCTAGGCCGACTAACAACGAACGTGGTCACCGCGCGAGCTTCAGTGCTTGCGTCGTGCTACGCCTTGGGGTCGCGGCTCGAGCTCCGGTGAATGGCTGACAACGTCAATAGATTGCTGATCGTGGACGAGGATGGCGCTGTCGCCGACTTCGTCGCCGCGGTCGCACGCAAGACTGGTTACACCGTCGCGAGCGTCAGATCGGGCGCCGGCTTCGTGCAATTGCTCGAGTCGTTTCAACCGTCGCTGATCGTGATGGACCTGCACCTGTCGGACACCGACGGCGTGGAGCTACTGCGCTCGCTCGGTGCGCGTGCCTACACGGCGAGCGTCGTTCTGATGAGCGCCGACGAGCGCGTGTTGTCCGCCGCGCACGAGCTCGGCGTGAGCCATGGGCTCGCGATGTGCGGCACACTCGAGAAACCGATCGTGGTCGCGGACCTGCAAACGAAGCTCGCCGCGATGCTGCATCAAAGCTCGGAGCTCGATACGGACGACCTGCGCCGCGGTATCGCGAACAACGAGTTCGTTCCCTACTATCAGCCGAAAGCGTCTCTCGTGCAGAGCGGCTGGATCATTGACGGCGTCGAAGCGCTGGCGCGCTGGCAGCATCCGCGCCTCGGGCTCGTCATGCCGCACGAGTTCATCCCGCTCGCTGAGCAGACCGGCCTCATCGGCGACCTCACGAACGTCATGCTGAACGCGGCGCTGCGTCAGGTGCGCGCGTGGCGGGAGCAGGGGCTGCGCCTTACTTGCGCCGTGAACCTGCCGCCGAGTCTCGTCACGGATCTGAGCTTTCCCGACCGCGTTGCGGCGCTGCTCGCCGAGAACGAAGTCGACGGCAGCCAGCTCGTGCTCGAGATCACCGAGACGGCAACGATTCAGAATCCCACGACGACGATGGCGATCCTCACGCGCCTGCGCGTGAAACGCGTCGGCCTATCGCTGGACGACTTCGGGACGGGTTATTCCTCGTTGACACAGCTCTATCAGATGCCGTTCAACGAGATGAAGATCGACAAGAGTCTGGTCATGAACGTGCCCCACAGCCGCGAGGCCAACACCATGGTCGGCTCGTTGATCGAGCTCGGCCACAACTTGGGGCTCAAGATCTGCGCGGAAGGCGTCGAGAACCGCGCGGCACTCGACATGCTCGCGATCATGGGCTGCGACCGGTGCCAAGGCTACTTCATCAGCCGTGCCGTCCCGGCGGCGGACATCGTGAGCTTCGCGACGCAATGGAACCGAGACAATCCGGCCTCGTCGTTCACGACCCTGCCGCGTGCGGTCGTTTGACGGGGCCTGCTGGAGCACCAACGTGAGCGACACCCCCGCAAACGACAACCGACTGATGGTGATGGACGACGATGCCGACGTCGGCGCTTTCTTCGGGCAAGTGGGCGAGGACCTCGGCTTCGAAGTCAAGGTGATCTCGGACCCGACGCGCTTCGGCGCGACCGTTCTCGAGTTCATGCCGACCGTGTTGCTGCTCGACCTGCAAATGCCGAGCCGCGACGGTATCGAGCTCTTGCGCGAGCTCTCCTCCCTCGCGTGCAAGCCCAAGGTGCTCATCGCAAGCGGCCTCGACAGTCGCGTGCTGACGTCGGCCGCCGAGCTCGGCACGTCGATGGGTGTCGATATCGCAGGCTCGTTCTGCAAGCCGATTCCGCTCGACGAGCTCGAGGTGCTGCTGACGCGCTTGAAGTCGCACACCAAGAGCATCACCGCGAACCAGCTTCGCGAGGCGGTCCACCAGGGCCAGCTCGTCGTGCACTACCTGCCGACCGCGACGTTCAAAGGGCCGGGCCGCTGGATCATCGAAGGCGCCGAAGCGCTCGTGCGCTGGCAGCACCCCGAGTACGGTCTGCTGTACCCGAAGGACTTCATCCGCCTCGCCGAGGAGACGGGCCTCATCGTCGAGGTCACGGACTTCGTGTTCCGCGCTGCGATGGAGCAAGCGCGCGTGTGGTTCGCTCATGGGCTCTACATGGAGCTCGGCATGAACCTGTCGGCGCAGTTCCTATCCGATCTCAAGTTCCCGGACCGCTTGCTGAGCTTGGTGCGCGAGAACAACCTCGATCCGTCGATGGTGACGCTCGAGCTGACCGAGACGGCCGCGATGCAGGATCCTGCCGTGGCGCTCGACATACTGGCCCGGCTGCGCGTCAAGAACGTCAATCTGTGCCTCGACGACTTCGGCACGGGCGCTTCGTCGTTGACGCACCTGTACAAGATGCCGTTCAGCGAGGTGAAGCTCGACAATCAGTTCACGAACGACATGCGCTTGCGCGAGGACGCGCGCGCGCTCGTCGAAGGCCTGGTCTATCTCGCGCACAAGCTCAAGATGCGCGCCTGCGCCGAGGGCGTCGAGGACGAAGGCACGCTCGAGCTTTTAGAGGCGATGCGCTGCGATAAGGCCCAAGGGCATCTGTTCGGCGCCGCCGTGCGCGCGCGCGAGCTCGAAGCGCTCGTCGAGCGCTGGAACAGCCGTTTTCCGAGCAAATCGCAGCACAAAGCGGGCGGCTAGCTGCGTTTTACCGCCGGGTTCTCTCCCGCTGAAACGGTTTGCTACGATGAGGTCTTCGCTCTCACGAGGGCTCTCGCTACGAGCGTAATCCCATGAGTCGACTACTCAAGATCCTCGGCATTGCTGTCGGTGTCGTCGTCCTGCTGTTCGTCGTCGTGGCCGTCGCCGTCAGCCTGTTGTTCGACCCGAACGACTACAAGGGCGAGATCGCCGCGGCCGTGCAGAACGCGACGGGCCGGGAGCTCACGCTGGACGGCGACCTCGAGCTCGCGCTGTTCCCCACGATTCGCATTGCGGTCGGCGCTGCCAGCTTGAGCAACGCGCCTGGCTTCGGCGACGAGCCGATGGCGCGCATCGGCAGCGCCGAGCTGCGCCTCGCCTTGCTCCCGTTGCTGGCGCAACGGATCGAGATCAGCCAAGCGCGCCTGGCGGGGCTCGAGCTCAATCTCGCGCGCAATCGCGCCGGGGCCAACAATTGGCAGGATCTCGGCGGCGCTCCTGAACCGGCCGGCGACGTGCCCGCTGCCGATGGCGGCGGAGCGCCCGTCGATCTCGATCTCGGCGTCGGCGCCATCGAGGTCGACGATGCGCACATTGTTTGGAACGACGCTGCGACGGGTAGCCGCTGGGAGCTGACGGACTTTGGCCTGACGGCCGAAGACTTCGGTGTCGATCAGCGCTTTCCGCTGCAGATGCAGTTCGCCTTGGCGGGCGCGGACGTCGCGGTCGAAGTTGCAGCCGACATGCAGGCCACCCTCGTGCTGGCCGATAACGCCTATCGGCTCGACGAGCTTGCGGTGACAGTCGACGGCAGCGGTGCGGGTTGGCCGGGCGGGCCGAGCCAAGCGGAGCTGAGCTTCGAATCGCTCGTCGCCAATCTTGCCGCGGAGACGCTCGAGTTGAACGGGCTCACGCTCGAGTTTCTCGGCATAACGATGGCGGGCTCGCTGTCGGGGCAGCGGCTCATGAGCAATCTAGCGCTGACGGGCGCCGTCGACATCCGCGAGTTCGCGCCGCGCGAGGTGCTCGAGCGGTTCGACGTGGCCGTCGCAACGGCCGACGACGCCGTGCTCACGCGCGCGAGCGCCAAGGCGAATTTGCTCTACAACTCGAGCCAAGTCGGGCTGCGAGACATGCAGCTCAACCTCGACGACTCGACGCTGACGGGCCGCGTCGCGCTCGAGGGCGAACGGCTCACCTACGATCTCACCGTCGACGACATCAACGTCGACCGCTACCTGCCGCCGTCGGAAGAAGCCGATGCGCCGGCCGAGGAGGGGTCGCTCGACGAGGTCGATCTGCCGCTCGATGTGCTGCGCACGCTCGACGCGCGCGGCGAGCTCAAGTTCGGCCGCGCGAAGTTCAGCGGTCTGACACTCACCAACGCCGCCTTCGCGCTCAATGCCGGCAACGGCGCTGTGCGTTTGACGCCGAGCGCGCAACTCTATGGCGGCCGCGTCACCGGCGACATTCGCGTGCAGGTCGAAGCCGATTCCGCGCGCATGAACGTCGAAGAGAACCTCGACGACGTGGACCTCGCGGCCCTCGGCCAGGATCTGCTGGGCTCGCAGGACATCACGGG
>Ga0157380_10000630_pt1 | contig 21676 bp, 18 predicted proteins | sample S35metaG_FD_119757 | JGI IMG/M metagenome (GOLD analysis project Ga0157380, IMG submission 119757) | Switchgrass rhizosphere microbial communities from Kellogg Biological Station, Michigan, USA - S3-5 metaG | ecosystem: Host-associated > Plants > Roots > Rhizosphere > Soil | place: USA...
AGCCCATCCTTGTCGGTGGTCCATACCGTGCCGTCACGGCGCAGGAACGAGGCGCCGGCGCTTTCCTCGCCGCCGAAGCCGAGCGCACCGCTGACGAGTCCGTCGACGAACCATTTGAAACCCACCGGCACTTCGTAGAGTGTGCGGCCGAGGCGGGCAGTCACGCGATCGATCATGATGCTGCTGACCATGGTCTTCCCCACGGCGGCCTTGGCGCTCCAGTGCGGACGATTCTGGAACAGGTAGTCGATGGCCACGGCGAGATAGTGATTCGGCAGCATCAGTCCGGTGCTGGCGGCGACGATGCCGTGACGGTCGTGATCGGTGTCGCAGGCGAAGGCGATGTCGTAACTGCCCTTCAATCCGATCAGCCGTTGCATGGCATGCGAGGAGGAAGGATCCATGCGAATCTTGCCGTCCCAGTCCGCCGTCATGAAGCGGAAGGTGGCATCCACTTCTTCGCTGACCACCGTCAGGTCCAGCTGATATTGCTCCGCGATGCGCGCCCAGTAATGTACGCCGGCGCCACCGAGCGGATCGACGCCCATGTGCAATCCGGCCGCTCGGATCACGTCGAAGTCGATCACGTTGCCCAGGTCGTCGACATAGCCGGTCACGAAGTCGTGTTCGGTCGTGGTGGACGCCTTGCGTGCCTTTGCGAATGGCGTGCGCTTCACCTCTTTGAGTCCGCCTTCGATCAGGGCGTTGGCGCGGTTCTCGATCCACTTGGTGATGTCGGAGTCGGCCGGGCCGCCATTGGGCGGGTTGTATTTGAAGCCGCCGCCATCCGGCGGATTGTGCGACGGCGTGATGACGATGCCATCGGCCAACCCGCCTTGCCGGCCCCGGTTGTAGACGAGAATGGCCTGGGAGATCGCCGGCGTCGGCGTGTATTCATCCTTGGCAGCGATGCGGGTTGCGACGCCGTTGGCCGCCAGCACTTCCAAGGCGCTCGCGAATGCGGGCGCGGACAAGGCATGCGAATCGAAGCCCATGAACAACGGACCGTCGATGCCCTGCTGCCTGCGGTATTCGCAGATGGCCTGGCTGATGGCCAGCACATGGGCCTCGTTGAAGCTGCGCTCGAACGAGATGCCTCGATGGCCGGAGGTTCCGAAGGACACGCGTTGTGCGGTGACGGTCGGATCGGGCTGCTCGGTGTAATACGCCGTAATGAGCTTCGGGATATCGACCAGCAATGCGGGTGGCAGCAGCTTGCCCGCCAGTGGGCTGTATTTGGAGCTCAACGTAGGTCCCCTTACGAAAAAATCATCTGCGAGGCAACGATGTCCAGCGGTCCGAGGTCGAGGCCCGGACGGGCTTTACGTTAACCGAATGGCAACACGACGCAAGCGTCCGGTGGACCAGATGGTTCCGCGACGATTGAAGTAGCTCCCGGACGCCCCATACATGGCGCATGGTTCGAGCAGAATTCGAACGCCACTCCCGTCAGTGCCGGCTGATTCGTCCGTCCGAGGTTTTCCTTGCGCCTTAACCGCTTTGTGTTCGTCGCCGGCATCCTGGTGCTGCTGCATCTCTACATTGGACTGCGCCTGTTACCGGCCCTCGATCTGGGCCCGGCGGGCCTGGGCGTCGGTATCGGCCTGCTGGCCCTGTCCGTGGTGCTCATGCCGGCCGGCATGCTGGCGCGGTCCATGCAATCGCCGGTGTGGTCGGACCGTCTGGTCTGGGCCGGGATGCTCACGATGGGCTGGTTTTCGTCCACTTTCGTCCTGACCCTGTTGCGGGATATAGCAGCGCTCGTCGCATGGTTCGTCGTGCCCGCGAACAGCTGGGGCGCGTTCGTCCACTGGTCGGCCGTAGCCGTGGTGGTCCTGGCGCTGTTCGCAACGCTCGTTGGACTGGTCAACGCTCGGCGTCGGGCCAAGGTTGTCCACGTCGACGTGCCGATCGCTGACTTGCCGGGCGCCTTGCACGGCTTTTCGATCGCGCAGATCAGCGACATCCATGTGGGGCCGACTATCAAGCGCGGCTATGTAGACGCCATCGTCGATGCCGTCAACGATCTGCACGCCGATGTGATTGCCGTGACCGGCGACCTGGTGGATGGCAGCGTTGCGCAGCTCGCTCAACATGTCGAGCCGCTGGCTAGATTGCGGGCCAGGCATGGTGCCTATTTCGTCACCGGCAATCATGAATACTATGCGGGCGAACGCGGCTGGACTCACAAGCTGCGCCAACTCGGTCTCAAGGTCCTGATGAACCAGCACGTGGTGCTGGATCACGACGGCAAGTCGCTGGTGCTGGCGGGCGTGACGGACTATGGCGCTCATCATTTCGACGCCGCACAACGCAGCGACCCGACCGCGTCGTTGCAAGGAGTGCCGGCGAATTCCGGACCTCGCATCCTGCTCGCTCATCAGCCTCGCAGTGCGCCGGCTGCGGCGGAAGCGGGTTTCGACCTGCAACTCTCGGGACATACGCACGGCGGCCAATTCTGGCCCTGGAACCTGTTCGTGCGCTTTCAACAGCCGTTCACCGCCGGGCTGCATCGCCTGAATCGACTGTGGATCTATGTCAGCCGCGGCACCGGGTATTGGGGACCGCCGAAACGTTTCGGTGCGCCGTCGGAGATCACCCGCATCCGGCTGGTGCCGCAGCAAGCCTGAAGTGGCAAGCGGCGATTTCACAGCAGAAATCCACAGCACACTGGTACAGGACTTTTCGGCGGAGCCGTCGTATGCTCGGGCCATGAATCACCATCAGAAATTTGCGCTCACCGTACCGGTGAACGCCGTCGATCATGCGATCGGCCCCGATCACGCGCCTGTCACCATCGTGGAGTATGGCGATTTCGAATGTCCGAGCTGCAAGCAGGCGGCGCCTGCCGTGAAGCTGCTGCTCGATCGCTTTCCCGGCAAGGTTCGCCTGGTCTGGCGTCACTTCCCACAAGAAGAAGTGCATCCGCACGCGATGCATGCCGCACAGGCTGCCGAATGCGCCGGCGACCAGGGAAAGTTCTGGGAGATGCACGACCTGCTGCTGGCGCACCAGGCGCATCTCAAGTTGAACAATCTCAAGAGTTACGCCGAGCAGCTGGAACTCGACGTAGCGCGTTATACCGCCGAGATGGATGACGAGATTTATCTGCAGCGCGTACGCGAACACCAGAAGAGCGGCGACGCCAGCGGCGTGCGGGCCACGCCCACGTTCTTCATCAACGGACATATCCAGGACGTATCGTTCGGACTGCACCTGCTGGTGGAAGGCGTCGAAGCGACGCTCAAGAGGTAATCATGGCGCAGCATCAGTGCACGCATCTCGACCAGGTCCGCGTCAGCACGCCGAATACTCGCGGCTGTGAAGAATGCTTGAAGACCGGCGATACATGGGTGCACCTGCGGCTGTGCCGATCCTGCGGCCACGTGGGCTGCTGCGACGATTCGAAGAATCGCCACGCCACCAAGCATTTTCGCGCCACGCAGCATCCCATCATCACGTCGCTGGAGCGCGGCGAGAAGTGGAGCTGGTGTTACGTGGATCAGGTGGCTATGGAGTTCGACGAGTAGGACAAGCAATCAAGCCAGGCTTCCGATCAAGCCCTGTACATCGACTATCGTCACGCCGAAACGCGCCGCCCGTTTCTTCAACTTGAGCAGTGCCTTGTCGCGCGTCGCAAGCAACGTGGCGCGACTATGCCAGGCAAGCGCCAGGAAATGCTGATCGTCCGCATCGCGGCAGCGCGGAAACTTGGGCGGCAGCAGCAAATTGGCAAGCGAGAACTCCTCGGGCAGCGTGGCAGCTGTCGCGGCCGTTACGTAGCGAGTGAAAATAGCGGTTTGCCTGGCGGCGTCGAGATTGAGCTGTGGATAGGCAAGCACTCGCAGCAACTCGGCACTCGCGGGCGGAGACGTCAACACGGCAACCTTCCGATGCGTCACGGCATCGCGTAACGGACCCATATAAGGATCGTCGAACACCAGCCAGTCGATGACTACGTTGGTATCGAGAATCAGCGTCATCGGTTCCGGCGATAAGCGCAACGGCTGCATTCGAACTATCATTTCTCCATGGACGCCCTGCTGCATATTATCGAGACTTACGGCCTGTGGGTCGTCTTCATCACCGTGCTGCTCGACCAGGGCGGCCTGCCGCTGCCGTCGTATCCGCCGATGATCGTGACGGCCGCGCTTGCCGTCGAATCGAACCACTCCGTATGGCCCATCGTGGCGGTGGCCACGCTCGCCACGCTGATCGCCGACCTGGCCTGGTTCGCAGGCGGCAGGAAATTCGGCTCCACGCTGTTGCGGGCGATGTGCAAGTTATCCTTGTCCGCCGATTCTTGTGTAGGACTCACTCGCAGGATCTACGCGCGTTGGGGTGCGCCCTCGCTCGTACTAGCCAAATTCATTCCCGGCTTCGCGGCGGTGTCGACGACACTGGCAGGAGAGTCCGGAACGCTGTTGAGAAAATTCGTTGTATACGACGGACTCGGTGCACTGCTCTGGGTGGCGAGCGCCGTGGGGCTGGGCATGATGTTCCACTCCGCCGTCGACGCCCTGCTCACTCAACTCGACGATCTGGGCCATTACGCGCTCATGCTGCTCGTCGCCGCTGCAGCCATTTTCGTTCTGCTGAAATGGTGGCAGCGTCAGCGGTTCATGGGCGAGATCCGCATGCCGCGTATTTCCATCGACGAATTGCAGTCGCTGCTGCAGGCCAACGACAAGACGACCATTCTCGACGTGCGCTCGCCGGAGCACCGGGCCCGTTCGGGATGGATTCCCGGAGCGATCCAGGTACGCGATCCGTCGGAACTCAAACTGGATCCGGCGTCGGAAGTGATCGTCTATTGCGATTGCCCCAACGAAGCATCGGCCGCATTGCTGGCGAAAAAGCTTCGCGAGCAGGGATTCAAGCATGTCCGTCCGCTCGCTGGAGGCTTGGCTGCGTGGCGAGCGAGAGGCCTGCCGTTGGATCAACAGATGGAATCGTCTATTTTCGCGGAGACGGTGCAGTCCTCCGTGACAGTGATGAGCAGTACAGGGAAGAGGCCGTACGGGCCGGAGTTGCCTTGAGCACGTCGGTGGGGTTTAGGAAGGATTCGCGCGGAGAACTCGGAGACGAGAAGCAGAGAATGATCAGGTAAGAGTTCGAACTGCCTTCGCGAGCAGTTCCTTCTCTTTTTCTGCCCCGCGTTCCCCGCGTTCTCCGCGAGATATTTCTTCCGGCCCTCTCCATGTAAGATGCCGGCGACTACTGAGGCGAGGCCCATCTATGTCCAATTCTCTACAGCGTCTAGCCAGCCCGTCCGGCCTGAGCGTCAGTATCAATGCGAATGGCGCCATCGGCCGCATGGATGCAGGCGAGGTAACGATCAATCTGTTCCCGGGGAATGAACTCGAAGGCGGCTGCACGAACCTGTATCTGCGGCGCTACCTCGGCAACAAGCTCGACTATGTCGAGCTGTTGGGGCCGAGGAGTCCGACGCGGTTTGCTTACGATGAGGACAGTAAAGCGTTCTTGGGCGTGGGCGAATGGCATGAGACCGGTTATCGCCTCGCGCTGGTCCTGGCGCAGGATTCGACGTCGTGGTTCTGGCATGTCGCGATCGATAACCGGAGCGCGGGTCCGCAGTTTCTCGATTTGATCTATGCGCAGGACCTGGCGCTGGCCGCGTATGGCGCGATTCGACTCAACGAGTTCTATGTCAGTCAGTACGTCGATCACGCACCCCTGCAGCACGCGTCACGCGGTGTCGTGATAGCGTCGCGACAGAACCAGGCGGTCGGCGGAAAATTTCCGTGGAGCATCGTTGGCTCATTGCGCCGAGGTGTGGCATTTGCAACCGATGCCATGCAGGTACACGGAATCTCAGGCGGCGCTGGCGCTGCGCCGGTCGGCCTGAAGGCAGGCCTCGGCGAGAAGCGCTTACAACATGAGCACTCGATGGCTGCGATTCAGGACGAGCGCATCGCGCTGGCGGCAGGTGAGCGCGTCGATTGCGGCTTCTTCGGATCGTTGCGGGCTCATCATCCTGACGCGACGACACCGGCCGATCTCGAACTCGTCGATGCCGTGCTGGCAGCGAGTGAAGCACGATTCGTCCTGCCGTCCGTGAAGAATGCCGCGAAATCTGCAAGTTCATTGTTCACTTCGGCGCCCTTGCTGGAGATGGGCGAGTTATCAGCCGACGAACTCAGCGCGCTGTGCGGACCCGAGCGAACCCATGTCGAGAAGGACGAGAAGGGACATTTGCTGTCGTTCTTCCACGATGGCGATCGCCATGTCGTCCTGCGAGCAAAGGAGCTGTTGGTGCAGCGTCCGCATGGCCATCTCCTGCGCACCGGCACGCAACTCGTTCCGGATGAGACCGCGCTGACGTCGACGACCTGGATGTCGGGCGTGTTTCATTCGATGGTCACGCAGGGCCATGTGAGCATCAACCGCTTCCTCTCGACCACCCACAGCTACCTCGGCCTGTTTCCTTCGCTCGGCCAGCGCGTGTTCGCGGAAATCGGCGGCCAGTGGCAATTGCTGGACTTGCCCGCGGCATTCGAAATGGCTCCCGCTGCCTGCCGCTGGATCTATCGACATGCGGGTGGAATCATCGAAGTCCGCAGCGTCGCGTTGAGCGATCCACACGAACTCAGCCTGGAGATCCTCGTCAGCGAAGGAGAGCCGCTGCGGTTCCTGATCAGCCATCACGTCGCGCTCAATGGCGATGATGGCAGCATCCCCGGTCCTGCTGCCTGGAAAGAGACGCCCGAAGGCGTCGCTATCGCACCAGCTGCCGGGACAGAGTTGGCGCAGCGGTTTCCTAGCGGCGATTTCCTGATCGCGCCGTTCGCCGGCACTCGATTCGAAACCATCGGCGGCGATGAATTGTTGTTCGTCGATGGGCAGTCCCGGCAGCAACCGTATGTCTGCATGATCACGGCGCGCGCATCGAAGGTCGGACTGACAGTGCAAGGCCGCCTGATCGATACAGCAGCGACGAGCGTGCCTGCCGAAGCATCGAATCTGACGCTGAGAGCGGCGAATGGCGCCATCGGCGCGCAGGTGAAACGATTGGGAGATATTCTTCCCTGGTTCACTCACAACGCCTTGATTCACTATCTCTCGCCGCGCGGGCTCGAACAATATTCGGGTGGAGGCTGGGGAACGCGCGATGTCAGCCAGGGTCCAGTGGAACTGCTGCTTGCGAGCGGCAACACGGCGCCTGTCCGCGACCTGCTGCTGCGAGTCTTCAATGCGCAAAACGCCGACGGCGACTGGCCGCAATGGTTCATGTTCTTCGCGCGTGAGCGCAACATCCGGGCCGGCGATTCGCATGGCGACATCGTGTTCTGGCCCGTGCTGGCGCTGGCCCAGTACCTGATAGCGTCGGGCGATGCCGGTGTGCTGGACGAGAGCGTGAATTTCTTCGACGGCGAGTCCGCCACGGTCTGGCAGCATTTACAGCGTTCCCTGCAGCTGATCGGACGCCGCGTCGTTGCAGGTACTGCACTGGCCGCTTACGGTCACGGCGATTGGAACGATTCGCTGCAACCGGCCGATCCGACCATGCGAGAGCACATGTGCAGTGCCTGGACGGTGACGCTCCATCGCCAGATGCTGATCACGCTGGCGCAGGCGCTGCGGCTCATCGGTCGTGAGCAGGATGCTATTCCGCTCGAGCGCAATGCCACGGCGGTAGAGAAGGATTTCCAGCGATTGCTGCTGGTCGACGGAGTGCTGGCCGGCTATGCCTTCTTTGAATCCAACGGCACGGTGCGCTACCTGTTGCATCCTCGCGATGCCACCAGCGGCGTTCATTACAGTTCACTGGCTATGATCCACGCGATCCTGGAAGACATGCTGACGCCCGAACAGGTTCGACAGCACCTGCAGCTCATCGACCGCCACCTGACCGGCCCCGACGGCGTTCGCTTGTTCGATCGGCCCATGCGCTATCACGGTGGGCCGATGCAGTTTTTCCAGCGGGCCGAAAGCGCGACTTTTTTCGGCCGCGAGATCGGGCTGATGTACATGCATGCCCATCTGCGCTACGCCCAGGCGCTGGCGCATCTCGGTCAGGCCGAACGTTTCTTCAAAGCACTGTGCCAGGCCAATCCCATCGGGCTGCGTGACATCGTGCCGCAGGCCACCCTGCGCCAGTCCAATTGCTACTACTCCAGTTCGGACGCCGCCTTCACCGACCGCATCGACGCGAGCGAACATTACGATCGGGTCGCCGCCGGCGCCATCGCTTTGGACGGCGGCTGGCGTGTCTATTCGAGCGGCGCGGGCATTGCATTCAGCCTGGTCGTCCGGCGCTTCCTCGGCCTCAACCTGGAGGCGGCAACGATCAGCCTGGATCCCGTGATGCCGGCGGCACTCGACGGCATGCAGGTAGCCACTTCGCTGCTCGGACAGCCAGTGACGATTATTTACACAGTCGGAGTGCAGGGTTACGGCGTCGAATCGATCGAACTCAACGGGAAGCCGCTGGCGTTCGAGCGGGAGAGCAATTACTACCGCACAGGTGCGGCGCGAATCGCGAGGTCAGTGTTTGACTCGGTACTGCGCAAAGAAGGGAACGAAGTGCGGATTCGATTGGGGTAAGCTCGTTCCCCCGCGATTTTCAGGATGCTTTCCACACCGGCCAGGACAATCGCAGCAGCTGCTCCAGAGACTCCGAGACTGCCGGGTTGTAGCCGATCGAATGTACGTCGCTCGTATGCGGCTCCAGGTCGGCGGCTTCGAGAATGGCGGTGGCTTCCTCCGTGGTGATCGCCCGTAGCAGCTGAGTGTCGAGTTCGATTTCGATCAGCGCGTGGTCGGCCTCGGCTTCTTCATACAAGCGAGCGACGTCGGCGATTTCCGTGCGTGGATTGATCATCGGCTTCAACTCCTATCGACAAGCAAAAAGTACGTCTACGCGACCTATGGCAAGGGATCAATACGTGAGATCACGGTGGGATCCCGTAAGTCCATCGCCCACACGCAAAGGCAATGCCTGCGAGCAACAATTGTTCCGCTGTTGACAACGCACCCGTCGCGGGGATTTGCACGAACTTCATGCTGCGCAGGTCTGCCGGCCGCGTCGGCTGAATCATCCTGTTCCGCCGATCGGATCATTCTCCGCGAGGAAAGTGCTCGCGATCATGTCGCGGCAGGGAACGAAGGACCCACGTTCCGCGTAGTGGCCCTGGAGTTGTTCCAAGTAGTTGCCTGACTGCCGGCCTGACACTCCCGCCCGGATCATCGTTGCGGCGGCGACTTGGCCAATGCACGCGATCGGTTCGAGCCAATAGCGACCCAATAACGAGCAAGAGAGGGGAAGGATTCCATGCGTACCTATCAAGTCGGCCTCGGTATAGCGATGGCGGCCATAAATGCCGCGCCCGTTCTGGCTCAAACTCCGCCACCCGCACCCGAGGACAGCCTTTTCGGCGTGGAGACGGTGGTCGTGACTGGTACTGCGGTAGCAGAACGAACCAAGTTCGATTCGAGCGTTGCCATCTCGACGTTCAGCGCTGCCGATATCGCGCAGCAGGCCCCGGCCAGTTCAGCGGACTTGATTTCCGCGGTGCCGGGATTCTGGGTGGAATCGACTGCCGGCACCACGCAGGGCAACGTATTTGCCCGCGGCATCATCCAGGACGGCGGCTATCGCTACGTGGGCTTGATGGAGGACGGCATTCCCATCTATCCCGTGTTCGAGCTGTCGTTCTTCAATCCCGATCAATTCGTACGCGTCGACGATACCGTCGAACGCGTCGAAGCGCTTCGCGGCGGTACTGCTCCCATTTTCACTTCGGGTGCGGTGGGCGGCGCCATCAATTTCGTCACGCGCTCCGCCGGCCCTACCGAGGAAGGCTCGGTCAAATTCGGCATTTCGGACTACGGTATGTATCGTGCCGATGTTGCATGGAGTGCCCCGATCAACGACAAATGGGGCGTAGCACTGGGCGGCTACTACAGGAAATCCGACGGCATCCGCGATCCGGGATACACCGCGGATGAGGGCGGACAACTGCGAGCCAAGGTGTCGTACCAGTTCGATGGCGGCGACCTGGACATCTTCGCCAAGTACATCAACGACAAGTCGCTGTTCGTCGTGCCGATTCCCTTGCAGGGGAATCCGTCGGATCCGAAAGCGGTCAATGGCCAGGATCCGGGAACCTATTCATTGAACAGCGAGGATCTCGCTCGTGCCGGATTGCCGCCTTCGGCCGCAAATGTCGGCCTGGCGGGATCGGACCTGCGCGACGGCATTCATCCCGATCTCTTCACGCTCGGCGCCCGCTGGAAAATCAAGCTCAACGATGTCGTGACCCTGAACAACCTGTTCCGCTACACCGATGGCGAAGTGCGCTTCGACGGCATTTTTTCAGGCGACCCGCCGACTACGGGAACGGCATTCGCCGCCGGTCGCGGCGTCGCGCCGGTCTACACAGTGTTGGCGACGGGCCAGCCGTATACGGCCGGGCAGCTCGTGCAGAATCAGGGTCATTGGGTCGTCAACAAGGAATATGATGCGATCCAGGACGATCTGCGGCTGAATTTCACCCTCGACAAGCACAGCCTCACGCTCGGGCTGTACTACGCGGACTACGGCATGAAGGACCGCTGGAGCCTGGGAAACAACCTGCTCATGGATGTGAGCAACCGGCCGCATCGGCTGTCGCTTGCCGGCGTGACCGATCCAAACGGATTCACGCAATACTCGACGTTCAATCTGTTGACCGACTACGACGCGACTTCGTATGCGGTCTATGCCTCCGACGAATGGCAGCTCACCGATGCGCTGCGGATGGACTTCGGAGTACGCTACGACTCGGACAGCATCGACGGCACCATCAGTAATGCCGGTAACGTCAATCTCGACGGCAATCCAGCGACGCTCTACGACAATGCGACATCCATCGTGAGCGGCCCGCGCACTCGCGTGGACAAAGACTTCGACAATACCGGCTACTCGGTCGGCTTCAACTACGAGTTCACGGATCGTCACGCGATTTTTGGTCACTACACCGATGCCGCGAAACTACCGCATTTCGACGATGTGCGTAACGGTGTGCTCACCAAGGACCAGGTCACCAACATCGAACTCGGTTACAAGACGTCACTGGACGTGGTCGTGCTGTTCGCCACGCTGTTCCAGACCAAGTTCGACAACGTACCGTTCACGGATATTCTCGCCAACGGAACGACGGTCGTGCGGCGGGCCGCGACCCGCACCAGGGGAATCGAGGTCGAAGGCCAAGTGCAGCCGTTGGACAGCATCGATGTGCGCTTCAGCGCAACGTTCCAGGATCCGAAGTACCAGGACTTCTCCGGTGCGGTACTCGACAATACCGGCAATCGCATCCGGCGCATTCCGAAGACCATCGCACGCATCACGCCGACCTGGCATTTCATGGACAAGCGGGGCCAGCTGTACCTGACCTACAGCTATTTCGGCGACCGCTTCTCGAACGACGAGAACACCATCGAACTGCCGAAGTATTCGAAGGTGGATGCCGGCGTGATCTTCGACGTGAACAACAGCTTCAGCTTCCAGGTATCCGGGGACAATCTCACGGATGAGGTCGGCTTGACCGAGGGCAATCCACGCACAGATCTCGGTGCCGCGGGCATCGGTGCATTGTTCATGGCGCGGCCTCTGTTCGGTCGCTCCTTCCAGGGTTCCGTGACGTACCGCTTCTGATGCCGGCCTTGCACCGTTCTCAAGCGAGATACGCATGCCTGGTCGCGGCATGCGTACTCTTGTGGAATTCTGCATGGGCCGTCGAACAGACGCCGGCGGAGATCTATGGCGAGCTGTTCGAGCAGGTTCAACTCGAAAGTGTCTTTCCCGACAGCAAGACATTTGCGGATGCGCAAGGTAAACGTCCGCCGGCGCAGATTCTCGCCGATTATCGGCGCGCCCGGCTGCGGCCGGGATTCGACCTGCAGCAGTTCGTCGCCGCGAATTTCGAGATCCCCAAGCTCGTTGCGAGCGACTACCACACGCCGCCAGGGCAGGATGTCCGCGATCACATCGACACTCTATGGAAGGTTCTGGAACGCGGTCCGGACGTGGAGCAACCGTACTCGTCCCGCATCGCCCTGCCGAATCGCTACGTGGTTCCGGGCGGGCGTTTCAACGAGATCTACTATTGGGATTCCTATTTCACCATGCTGGGATTGGAAGAGAGCGCACGTCATGACCTCACGGTGGGCATGGTCCGCAATTTCGCGTGGCTGATCGATCGCTACGGACACATTCCCAACGGCAATCGCACCTATTTTCTCAGCAGGTCGCAGCCGCCGTTCTTCGCGGCCATGATCGAATTGCTGGCGCAGAAGGACGGCGACGGCGTCTACCAGACGTTTCTCCCGCAGCTGCAAAAGGAATACGACTTCTGGATGTCCGGAGTGCAGGCGGTGAAGCCGGGCACTGCGTCGCGCCGTGTGGTGCGGCTCGCCGATGGAACAGTACTCAATCGATACTGGGACGATCGTCCTGCACCGCGCGAAGAGGCTTGGAAGGAAGACGTCGCCACCGCGAAAGCAGCAGGAGGCGAGCCGGAAACGACTTACCGCAACTTGCGGGCGACGGCAGAGAGCGGCTGGGATTTCAGTTCGCGCTGGTTCGCCGACAGCAAATCCTTGACCACGATTCGTACCGGCGATGTGGTGCCGGTGGACCTGAACAGCCTGCTGTATCACCTCGAAGTCATCCTGGGTCGTGCTTACGCAGCGGCTGCGGATGAGCCGCGGGCGAAGCAGATGAGCGAGGCTGCCGAACGTCGCAAGGCAGCGGTGCAGAAACTATTCTGGAACGAGTCGAGCGGCATATTCGTCGACTACGATTGGAAGCACCGGCATCCGATCTATCCGATCACCGCGGCCACCATGTATCCGCTGTTCTTCAAGCTGGCTGAGCCGGCGCAAGCCGAGGCCGTCGCGCTCGCGGTTCGGCTGAACCTGCTCGGCAGCAACGGTATCTTGACGACGAAATTCAGCACCGGCCAGCAATGGGATGCTCCCAATGGTTGGGCGCCGTTGCAATGGATCGCAATTGGCGGGCTGCGCAACTACCAGCAGGACGCGCTGGCAGCGACCATCGCTCAACGCTGGGTGGCGAAGAATCTCGCGGTGTTCAAAGCCACCGGTAAGCTGGTCGAGAAATACGATGTCGTTGCCGGCAGCGCCGGAGGCGGAGGGGGCGGCGAATATCCTTTGCAGGACGGTTTCGGTTGGACCAACGGCGTGTTGAGGAAACTGCTGGCGCTTTATCCGGCACTGGCTCAATGAAGTCAAAAAAGCCCGCGGATTTCCTACTCCGCGGGCAGGTGTCCGTTGCGAGGATTACGGCGCAACGGCTAGGAGCGAATTGAACACGGCCGGATTGTCCTGGTCGCCGAACGCGAAGTTCGTCATTTCCACCTCTACCGGCGCCGACGTTTCGTTGGTCGACGCCGGCGAGTACTGTGTGATGACGAAGGTGGAGAAATCCAGCGACGCAGCAGGGGCCGGCCCACTCGGCGACCGATTGCCGTAGTCGGAACCCCCACAACCCGTGAAAGCCGTGGCCGCGAGGGCCACGCAGATAGCAATGCGCTTCATGATGTCGCTCCTTACATCGAGGCTTGCGAGTTCGGTGAACCGGGCAGCGGCGTCACCAGGTAGGGGAACGAATCGGAATACGTGTCCGTGTCGTTGACCTTGCCCGATACACTAACTGTGTCCGCCGTCGCACCGGCGGCGCGTGCGCCGTCGGTATAGGGAGCGCCTGCGTTCGGATCGGCTGTCTGCGTACCGCAAGTGAGTGCAGCACTGCAAAGTGCACCGGCTGCGGCTCGCAGTTCTATGTCCACGACATCGTCGACGGGCCGGCGGCCATTGGGAAATCCAGCCGTATCGCCGGCTAGCACGCCCAGATCTTTCTGGGCAGCTGGAGCGGTGGGAGCGATCGACGTATTCAATCGCAGCATTTCCGCAGGCGATACCGTGGCCGGCTTGTTGAGTCCGGGCACACCCGTCAGAAACGCGGCGACGAGATCGTTACGTGGCGTGGCAGGTACTTTGGCCGCGTTGCCGAACAACGCATTCAGCAGCACCGGCAGCGTCGGCGTGGTCACGTAAGACAGGAACTGAGCATCGTTGCGCGGTTCGCTGCTGTTGAACTTGTCTTTGTCGGGCAAGCCGATCACCACTTCGTTCACCAGCGGCATGCCGAGGCGCGATACCTGTGTCCAGGCGCCGCCTTCGATCGTCTGTCGTGCAGGAGCGCTCGGCGAAGGATTGACGATGCGAGCCTGGCGAACGCTGGCAGTAGTCCAGGCGCCGATGACTGGATCGGATCCCGCAGTCAGGCACGCGATGGGCACTTCGAGCGCGAGGCTGGTGACATTCTTGTCCGCGAGCGTATTCGGCTCGCCGTCACGGGGGCCAGCAGGATTGGTATTGATCAGGTCGAAGATTTCTCCGAGGTTGACGACGAAGCCTTCCTTGCGCTGGCCAACGAAGACACGGCCCGGCAGCGTGCAGCCTGGGATGGTGGCTTGGTAGACGAAGCTGCCGGCGTAAGTCGCATAGTCGGCGATCGATTTGCTGCCGATGTTGTCGGCGGGTTTCAGGAATACGTCGCCGCCGGACGTCGAGTTGCCTACCGTCTGGCCGTTGGTCGAGCGGCGTCCGCCTTTCACCAGCGATATCTGATACGACTGCTGGAAATTCAGGTTCGCGGCCTGCGTGTTGATCGGGCCGATATTCGTGAGAGGAACCGCTACATTGCCGGTGCCCGCGGGCACGGCCAGGTTCTTGTAGGTATCGCTGAAACGAAACTGGAAGGTGAGGTCTTCGCGTCCGTCGCCGGTGTTGTCGATGTTGATCTCGTACAGTGCCTTCGAATCGAGTGCGAAATAGTTGGGCCCGCCGTACGCATCCTGCAGCGGAATGTAGTTCGCGATCAGGGTGACATAGGCAGCCCGGCCGTTCTCGTAGCTGCGAAACATATAGAAATCCGTGCCGTCGACGCGAGGCGCGCCGGCAATGAACGGAGCTTCACGATGACTCGAAGCCGGCGCGAGCGCCGGTGCAAAAGCGGTCGCGCACAATAGCGCCCTCTGGAAAATCTTCCGGCTCATGACATGCCCCTTCTTTCTGAAAAGCCAATCCGTAACACGGAACCCGTTGAATCGAGGCGCTGTAGCGCGCCTTCCGACCTCTACGGGGCTTGTGTCTTTTCAGATTCAGGAGTTCCGAGCCCTGATTCAGCGCTGCATTAGTGGTGAGCCTCGCCTGCTCTGGTAGCCGCTCTTTCCGGGGACACCATGATGCGATCCGTCCAGGCGATGCCAATCGCCGACAGAATGAAGACCATGTGGATGATGGTCTGCCACATGACGCCCTCGGCGGTCAGCGCCGAGCAGGCGACTTTAGTGGCGTGATCCGATGCCTGTGCGACGGCTTGCACCACTTCGGTGGAGCACTTCGGCAAGCCGCCCAGGGTGCCGGCGGCGATGAATGTTTTCAGCAGGTGGATCGAGCTGATGCCGATGATGGCCATCGCGAGCTTCACCTTGAGGACCGAGGCATTCACGTGACTGAGCCATTCCGGCTGATCCGGATGGCCTTCCAGCCGCAGGCGCGAGACGAACGTTTCGTAGCCGCCCACGATGACCATCATGAGCAGGTTCGAGATCATGACGACGTCGATCAGTCCGAGGACGATGAGCATCATTTCCTGCTCGCCGAGACTGGTGGCGCCGGTGATCAGGTGCCACAGTTCCTTCAGGAACAGCACGACGTAGACGCCCTGTGCGACGATCAGCCCCAGGTACAGCGGCAACTGCAGCCAGCGGGAACTGAAGATCAGAAAGGGGAGTGCGCCGAGCCTGGCTTGCTGTTCGGGAGGAAGCCGTTCGGAAGAGGGGTAGCCTGACTGCATGTCCTGTATCTTGTGTCCTGGGTAAAGCGAACATTATAAACTTTTAATGTTGCGCTGTTGTTGGCGGAGTTGCGGGGCGGCAGTCGATTCACTGAAGAAGGGTTCACTGAAGAAGGGTTCATTGAAGCGGGGGGCATTGAAAGAAGGGCGTGGAAGACGGTCGGTCGACGATCGGTCAGCGCGGGCCCGGTTGCGTGAGCATCCGGCAGAGTCTCCACGAGCGGCACTGTCGACGTGGTGGGTGTACCTGCTCGCCTGCACCGATGGCAGGACTTACGCCGGCATCGCGACTGACGTGCAGGCGCGCTTCCGTCTGCATCAGTCCGGCAAGGGGGCGAAATTCACCCGCTCCAATCGACCCGTGCAGATCCTGGGCATGCGACCTTTCGCCAGCCGGTCCGAGGCATTGAAGGCGGAGCATGCGTTGAAACAGCTTACAGTTCCGGCGAAGCTGTCTTGGGCTCGTGACTGTTGTCCAGTCAACGGAGAGACGAGTTCCGCGTGACTATCATGAGCCGGGCGGACGAGACGGATGTCGTCGATCGGCTACAAAACTAGCATGTTTTCCAGGGAACTCTTGCGCCTGCGAGGTATTGCGAGGTGACACTCATCGATGTGCGGGAGAGTTACCCATGAAGAACTACATTGCAGGATTACGTGCTGCCGCGGCATGCGGGACTTTGACGCTGCTGTCAATGTCCGCGATGGCTCAGACGCCAGCGCCTTCGGAAGACACGACAGTTTCGCCACCGGCTGCGCAGCTTCCCGACAGTGCAGCGCCGGCAGTAGAGGATAAGAAGATCGACCAGTTCGCTGATGCCTACATTGCCGTGCAGGAAATCCAGGTGCGTGCGACGCAGCAGCTCAGTGCGACGACCGACACCGCCAAGGCGAATGAGGTGAAACAAACCGCCGAGGACCAGATGATCAAGGCCGTGCAGCGCAGTGGTTTGCAGATCGAGGAGTTCAACCAGATCGTGCAGGCAATGGCAACCGACGAAACGTTGCGTGAAAAGGTGAGCGGTCGCATCGGTGAGCGCAAACGTACCAGCTGATCGTACGAGCCGATCGCGGCAGGGCGATGGTAGCGTTCAGATGATTTTCTTCTGAACTCATAACGCCTCCTCATTGCAAAGGGTCGACGCCGCATAGGTACGCGGCGTCGACCTGTGTCGATAGACGACTCCTATCCCCCTCATCTACAAGTGAGATTGCTCGGCGCGAGTAGCGGCGTGACTATTCCTAAACGTCTACGTCTACTCACGAAGGGTCCCTGAGGGGGCTACGGAGATCACATGTCGAATCCAGCTATCGTTCCCGTGTCGGATGCTACGTTTGCACAGCAGGTGCTGGAGGCCGTCGGGCCGGTTCTGGTCAAGTTCGAGGCCGACTGGTGTGGACCCTGCAAGGCCATGAAGCCGATGATCGATGAGATCGCGACGGAGTATGGCGACAAGCTCACCATCACCACCCTCGACGTCGATCAGAACAACCAGACAGCGTTCCGCTTCGGGGTCCGGGGCGTTCCCACCGTGCTGTTGTTCAACCAGGGCAAGGTGGTCGGCCAGAAAGTGGGCTTGCCACGCAAGGCGGACCTGGTCAGCCTGATCGACAGCAAGTCGGGCACCGTAGCTTGACTCGGAAGTGGAGCCTCGAAGTGGAGCCTCTCGGCTGAACCGAGGCCATCCTTGACGTGGATCATCCCGCGCTGGCCGCCGAGTTCCCGGTAGCCAGCGCATTCTATGTATCCCCGTATGTATCCAATCGGGTGACAAACGCTTATTGCAGCGCGAGCGTGTTGCTTGCCATCTCGGATTATGATGAGGTGCCGGCCGTTGCTTCAGGGCGACTGCTTCGTACTTCAATCGGGATGACGAGTGATACCAAGACACGCGCTGTTGCTGGACCTGGCAGGACTGTTGACGGGATGTGCGCTCGTTTTCTTCGTCGACGTTAGCACTCCCCCGACGCTGGCAGCGAGCGTCGCTTATCCCGGTCTCGTTCTGCTCGCCCAGCGCGACCACCATTCGCGCCTTGCTGTCGCTACCGCCACATTCTCGAGCGTTCTCATCTTCGTTGCGTTGGGATGGGAGGGCGCATTGTCCTGGCAGCTCTCCGATACTTTCCTGACGGGTATTTTCACACTGACACTGACATGGATGGCAGTACTGCTCGGCTCACGCCGCCAGGCTACCGCCGCTAGTGCGCAAGAGCCGAAAGTAGCCGCTGAGGTCGAGCCACAAGTAGCGCGCGAATCGACCGAGCAGATCGAATCGCAAGCGAACATCGTGCGCCTCACCGAAGTGCAGCGTGCCCTGCTCGATCGCCTCAACCTAGCGACACAGACTGCGGGCATTGCTATCTGGGATCGCGATCTCGTGACAGGCGAATTGCAGGCGGACGACAGTCTCGCGCGAGTGTGCGGTCTGCGTCATGGCATCGAAGGATTCGAACCGCTGCTGGACGCCACTCATCCGGACGATCGCGAGACCGTGGCCAAGTCCCGCAGCCAGGCAATCGACGATCCTTCGCACGACAGCATCCTGGCCATGCGTCATCGCATCGTCAGGCAGAGCGACGGCGCCGTCCGTCATCTCCAGACTCACCGGCGCATCATGCGCGATGGCACGGGCAAAGCGATTCGCGTCATCGGCGTCGCCTGGGATATGACCGAACAGGTGGAGGCGACTGAAGCGGCACAGGCTGCGAGTCGCGCGAAGAGCCAGTTGCTGGCGAACGTCAGCCACGAAATCCGCACGCCGATGAACGGCATCATCGGCATGACGCGCTTGTTGCTGGATTCGCCGCTGAACGATTCACAGCGCGACTATGCACAGACCATTCACGTCAGCGCGGATGCGTTGCTGCGAGTCATCAACGATATTCTCGATTTCTCCAAGATCGAAGCCGGGAGGATGCAGATCGAGTCGGTGCCCATGGACGTGCGGCAGACGGTTAAAGACGTGGTGGCAACGCTGGCCGCTCCGGCGGCTGCAAAAGATCTGCAGCTGATGCTGGATGTGCAGGCGGACGTTCCGGCGTGTGCGCTGGGCGATTCGCAACGAATCTGCCAGTGCCTGATCAATCTGATCGGCAACGCGATCAAGTTCACGCAACGCGGAGAAATCGTCGTGAGCGTGCGGGTACGCGAAGCGCGGACGGATGCCGTCGTGACACGCTTCGCCGTGAAGGATACGGGGATAGGAATCGCGGGCGCCGCTCAATCGAATCTGTTCGAGCCGTTCGTGCAGGCCGATGCGTCGACGACCCGCAATTTCGGCGGTACCGGGCTGGGGCTATCGATCGTAAAGCGCTTCGTCGAAATGATGGGCGGTACCCTGGGCTTCCAGAGCGCGGTCGGCGTCGGGTCGACCTTCTGGTTCGATCTGCCGCTACGGACCGTCGAGAGGATGAGTGAAGAAGGGGCGAGCGCGACACCTGCAACCGTCGAGGGCGGCGCCGGTCCCGATACAGGCCGGACGAGATCCGGCAAGGCAGGGCAGTTGGCCCCGTTGTATTCGGGCAGGGTGCTGGTCGTGGAGGACAATCCGGTCAACCAGAAAGTCGCGCGGCACATCCTGGAACGGCTGGGATGCGAAGTCCTGATGGCGCAGAACGGTGTCGATGCGCTGGACCAGCTCTCGACCCTGCAGGTCGAGCTGATCCTGATGGATGTGCAGATGCCGATCATGGACGGCATCGTCGCCACGTCCCGGATTCGCGAACTGGAAGCGCAGGGTCGCGTGCGTACGCCTATCGTCGCTCTCACTGCGAATGCCATGGCAGGCGACTATGAGAAATGCATGGCCGCCGGGATGGACTCGTTCCTGACCAAACCGCTCAATGTCGATCGCCTGCGCGAAGCACTCGACAGCTTTGGACTCCGGGCGGGCGCAGATCCGACAGCCCTCGACCAGCCGCAGTTCGCACTCGCAATGGAGCGGCACACTGGAACAGATTCGAATGACGCTCGTCCGCCGGTCGACCTCAACAAGCTCCATGAGCTGACCGAGGGCGATCCGGAATTCACCGCGGAGTTGATCGCGACGTTCTACGACAGTACCAGCCTGTGTCTCGAAGACATCACGAGCGGTGTGCGCAGAGACGAGCGCGAACAGATTGTCCGCACGGCCCATCGCTTGAAAGGGGCAGCATCGAACATTCACGCCGACGACCTGGCGGAAGTGGCTGCCCTGTTGGAATCCACGGCGACCAGCCTGACGCCTGCCGAGTTGAGCCACCAGATTGCGACGCTGCGCTCACAAGCGCTGCGCACCGTCGAATTTTTGCGCGCGGCACAGCAGAATGGGTTCGAGAGCAGCGCCGCCTGAGCCGAGGATTACATGCCCGCTACCGAACCCATCGTCATCGTCACTACCGGTGGCACGATCGACAAGGCCTATTTCGACTCTCTCAGCCAATACCAGGTGGGCGAGACCGTCGTCGCCAGATTGCTGAGTATCGGGCAGGTGACTCATCCCTATCGGATCGTCGAGGCGCTGCGCAAGGACAGCCTCGAATTGACGGATGAGGATCGGGCGTTGCTGGTCGAACAGGTCGCGGCGTTGGAGAGCCGGCAAATCGTCGTGACTCACGGGACGGACACGATGACGGAATCGGCCCGCGCACTGGCATCGATTGCGGACAAGACTATCGTGCTGACAGGTGCGCTATCACCAGCGCGTTTCGCGGAGAGCGATGCGTCTTTCAATCTCGGGATGGCTTTCGCGGCGGTGCAGACACTTCCCGCCGGGGTCTATGTCACCATGAGCGGGCAGGTGTTCCGAGGTGATCAGGTACGAAAGGACCGCGCCAACGCTCGCTTCGTCCCGACGACTTGAACCGCGGTTCGATGGTTCCTGCTCGAATCCTTCCCGCCCGGGCCGCGGCCGTTGCTACTTGGTAACGGTCGCGGATCTTCCGGTGGAATTCTGTACGTCGACCAGCCAGCCGCGCGAAGGCTGCCAGCCCGCCAATTCCTGGCGCCGCTTCTGCCACGACTGCTCGAGCGCCTTGGCTGCATCCGGATGCGTGGTGGGCACCGAGCTGGCGATACGGACCAGGCCCTGTGCGCTGAAAAACTTGTTCATACCCATGTGTCACCTTCCCGGCAGACGCTCAGAACACTTCGCGGATGCCGTCATCGCGGTCCGCAACGTCCATCGCGTATGCAATCACCATGGCGATCAGGACCAACGACCCCACCGCCATCCCCAACAGTATCCGACCTAGTGTCCCGGTCATCTTGAAGCCCTCGGCCGCAACGGTACGCGCTGTCGAGGAAACGATCATCCGCCTCGCAGGCATCGTTGAGATTCCTGGAATGCATGAATCGCTTGCTCGCCAGCAGCGTAGCCATGGTGCCCGTCGAGATCCCCGGTGACATCGCACCGAAGAGCCATCTACGGGAGCAGAGGGGAGCCATCCTGGTCGTCGGCCTGCCATCGCACGCGTTGATCGAAAGTGCACGGCTCTGTGCTCAATCAACAGTTGAGTTGTTTATCATAAGTCCAGGGTGGATAAGGAGACGCCAATCGGCGACAGCGATGATCGAGGCGCCGCAGACAGGTGGGTGTCCTCGATCTCGACCTGGCCGAGCCGGGCATGAACTACGTTGAATGACGTTTGTAAGAGACGGCCAGCGACAGTTATCTTGCGGGACCGTCATCTGCCGCCCATCAAGGAAAGTTCGATGCCCAATTCCTCTCGCGTGACTTGCCGTGCGTTGCTGTCGCCAGCCCTGTTGTGCTTGTTGGTGTTACCTGGCGTCGCGCTCGCTCATCCCGG
>Ga0157380_10000632_pt1 | contig 21665 bp, 13 predicted proteins | sample S35metaG_FD_119757 | JGI IMG/M metagenome (GOLD analysis project Ga0157380, IMG submission 119757) | Switchgrass rhizosphere microbial communities from Kellogg Biological Station, Michigan, USA - S3-5 metaG | ecosystem: Host-associated > Plants > Roots > Rhizosphere > Soil | place: USA...
AATTCTCTGAATCGCTGAATGCTAGCTGTAAAAGAAATGACTGTATTTCAAAAGGTAGTCTCTGATATCATGTGTTAGCGTTTTACTCGCTTCAAGATCAGTAGTACTCAATTTGTCTATCTTTTCTTTCAGAGGCTTTAAGTATGCATTTAGCTGAGTGAGCGCTTCTCCTTTCATAGTGCATTTTTGTACGATCTTTTGATAGGAAACAGCTAATCTTTTTTGTAATCCACGATAATCTTCAAGCGTTGCGTTTTCAGCCATACCCTTGGTCATACCCAACATTGCACCCATTCCATCTGTAGTAGGAAAATTGGCCTCCCATTTTGCACCCTTATTCAACTTGACATCGATACCATAGGTATGTCCATCTTCACCTGTATAAATGTTTCTTGGCTCCTTACTAGTTGCAACGCTGTCAACTCCTTTCTCTTGAGTGCTTTGGCAAGAGGCATAAGTTATAGCCATGAAAACGGAGGCTAATAAAAGTAGCTTTTTCATATTGAAATATCGACGGGTGTGTTAAATGCTAAACGTTAAATGGTAAACGGTATTTGACCTTGACCCGATAAAAGTAAGCTAAATTCTAAAAGTAGAATCATATCCAAGCATACTCACGTCTCACGTCTGGCGCCTCACGTCTATCACTCCATCACCCCATTAAATCGAACAGGCATTAGCTTCTTGAACATCACCTAACTCAAGTGCTTTCGGAAACAGTATATTATTCTCCAGGTGAATATGCAGGTGTAAATCCTGCTCAAATTCTTTAAGTAGTGCGTAAGTCACTCGAAAAGTATTACAGGCATCAGCAGGGGCCTGGTAGTGATTGGTAAGGCTTTCAATTTCAGCGAAACGTTCTCCTTCGTGTTCATGTTCTTCCATCATCACTTCAATTGGATGAGCTATGATGCTATTAGGCAACTTTTGAAACATGGAGTGCGATGCAGGTGGTATTGACAGTTTGCGGATGAGCGGGAATAAAATCGTTTCCTCTTTTTTCATATGCTGCGCAAGCTCTTCTGCTGAAGCCAGGAATAGCTTATGAATTCTATAAAGTTCAGGATGACTTGGGCCATGTTTGTGACAGAGCTTCTGAAGGTTGCGCAGAATGACTGGGGTTACTTCTTCTACGTATTTGTGATGTTTTTGCTCGATGTGATCAGCCAAGGATATAGTGGACCATAAATGAAAGTCAGTTTCATCCGGCTCAATGCCTGATAGTAAGAGTTTGAGTTCGCGCATGACATCTTCAGTCATGATGTTCTTTCGTTGGCAGGCTTCTTCAATGGAGGTGTTTCCTTTGCAACAGAAATCAATGCCATATTTTTCGAAAATGCCTGCGGCCCGATAGTCTACTGCTACGACTTCGCCAACTTTTTGCTGGTAGGTGAATTCCATGATTATAAATATGTAGTTAGTGAATATGGACATACTTTATCATGGGCAAAGATAAGGGAATTATTTAAATAAGGACAAAAACATCCTTAATTAATCCGATCCAGGTAAAATTTATCTTTTGTAAAGAGTGAAAAGCAGTCCGGGAAGGGAGAACCTATTTAACTACAACCATCTTCTGTGCCTGCGTGAAATTGGTGCCAAGCATTTGAACAAAATAGGTGCCGGGAGCCCACTGCTGGAGATCCATCGGTTTAGTATGCGGGCCGGCTTCATTCCATTCATCAACCATGAGGTTAGAAACCACATTGCCTTGCATATCCATGACGCGAATAGAAATATGGTCAGGTTGCTCAAGCATAAAATTCACAAAAGCCTGGTCCGTAGAAGGATTTGGGGTGACAGGAGCGAGGTAATGATTGACAAAACTCAAACCCGGATCATCGACGGCAGTTGTCTCTTCTTCGAAAACAACATCCTCATCACCATTGGCATAAATCACAAAAGACATTGGTAAGAACAACATTTCATCTGTTGTTTTTTCACCCCAGGTGACAAATGCAGGTGGGCTGTTTGGGTTACTTGGATTGCTGCTGGTATTATCATACGTAGCATATGCATGGATAGTAGTACCCGGTTCGAGAATGATGTATTTTTTAAAGTTATAAGAACCTTGCCAATTAAAATCCCAATCAGGGATGCGAATAAGGTTTGTGGTGTCTCCGTTTGGATGCACAGCATAAACCTCATAGGACTGGTTTAAAAGATGTGCATGTGGCCAAATGGCAAATAGACTGATCTTAAGGGGAGTGGTAAACTGACAATGAAATGTTTTGACGGTATTCGGAAACATTATGAATGGTCCGTTGGTAATTAATGGCTCAAAAGGCAGGAAAATGAAATTCTGTACTTGCCTTTCAACCGGTTCTTTCTTGAAGAAAATATTGACAGTCGAACTATCTTTTTGTGGGAAAGGAGTTGGCCCATAATGTACTTGCATCAATAAGTCTGAGCCGGCAGGAAGAATTTGTCCAAGCCCTTCTGGAAATGGAATTGGTTTTTGACCGGGCACATAACCAGGAAACATGTTTGCAAGAGAAGCATCAACGCCAAAGCCACCAAATCCGTCATAGCCATATGCAGGATCTGCCTGGTCCAGGATCCTGGCTTCACCGGTATCATCATAACTCAACAAGGAGTGATGCAGAATCTTTGCATTTCCTGGACGTAATTCAACGGTAGAGATTTGCTTATCTTCTGTGAGATGAGTGGGCAACACAAATACACGGTATTCATCTGCATTACCACCATGATGTTCGTATGCTTGTGCCATAGACAAGACTAGGTCAGGAGTTCCAATTTGTGATCCTGTCGGAAATTCAGGAAGCTCTGGTTCTTCAGAAGCATTACCATAAGGTGCTTCATTATCTGCCCATTCAGCAATAAGATCAATTTGTTCCTGGGACAAGAATCGTTCTCCCTGGAATCTTGAATATTCAGGATCTGCTTTCCATGGTGGCATGTATCGGATAGAGGTCACATATTTGATCGTCGGTGCCCATGGTTTGATCTCATCATAATTGGTCATTGGAAACGGACCAATCTCACCCTCACGGTGACACTTTGTGCAGTTATTATAAATGATCGGCGCGATGTCCTTTGTAAACGTAACATCTTGTGCAGATACAAGTGAGCTGATGAATAGAATGGTTAATGCGGTTATTACAGATCTCATATGTTTCTTATGTTCAATTAATGATTTTAAATTTTAGCTACCAGCTACCAGCTACCAGCTACCAGCTACCAGCTCACTGCTCACTGCTCACTGCTCACTGCTCACTGCTCACTGCTCACCGCTCAATCGGTGAAGTTAATAAAACAACCTATCGCCTGCGTCTGCACAAGAAGCTGTGGATCCGGATGCGTAAGCCAGTCTTCAATGATTCCTACAAGGTCGTATTGCTGCGGATGGGTTTTGCGCTTACCTACACGGACATAACTATCATCAATTCGCCCCCTGTATATCTGTTGGTCTGTCCGATGGTCCCATACGGCAACCTCTGGCGTGATTGTAATTCCTAATTTCCTTGTAAGGTCTTTACTATAATCTTCATGAAGAGGAAATGAGATATGGTAATCCTTTGCGAAAGCCTCAATCCGCTCAACCGTGGTGGAAGCATTCGGAAAATACCCTACAAAACCAACCTTCCTGGAACCATAGATTTCATGGAGCCGGGACAGCTCAGGGGTATAAAACTGGCTGATCTTACATTCGTCATGGAGGAATACATAAACAGTCAGGCTATCATTAGGTATGGGTTCTGGATAGGCGCCAAATTCATTCCTTAACGGGTAACTAGTTAGAAAAAGTAAGGATAGAATTGCCTGCAGGATCATTTACCAAAGATAAGTGACTGACGGACACAGAGTCCGAAATTACCGTTAACCAATTCTTAATCCGTCAGTTATCTCCAGGATATGGCCAAAACCCCTTACTTTTGCCTTGCTTTATGCTACGGGTAGCCATTTCATATATCCTAACCTCCATTGTCCTGCTGTCTCAGATAGGGCTTCCGGTTCATTTGCATTATTGTAAAGGGATGCTGGAATCCGTTTCTGTTTTCATCAGCCAGGGATGTGATGACCACCAGGAAGTTGCCGATCTACCTGCTTGTTGCAAGAAAATGGAAGCCAGCCACTGCACTCCAGGTGCCGGTGATTGCTGCGATGATAAAGTCAGCATCCTGATTCAGGACATAGAATCCTTGATTCCACATTTTACCAAGTGGAATGTCATTGTGCCAACTCCTCAAGAGCTGTCTATTAGCCAACCTAACAAAGTTGAATTAGTATCATTCCCTTCCATCATCGGAATCACCACTGATACTGGCCCTCCCATATACATCCTTCATCAGTCGCTTATTTTCTACGCCTGACCGTTTTCATGATTTTTTAGGTCATACACGAAGTTGTTTGTTTTAATCAACAACAAGTTTCATCCAGTGTCCAAATACCTAAATCAATGAGTATCCAATACTCACGACTCACGACTCACGTCTGACGATTTTCATTTAGCAACTCACAAAATAAAAACATGAAAACATTACATAATAGCATCTTCAGCTTTTTCCTGTGCACCATTATGGTCTTAGGATTTTCCTCAATAGCATCAGCCCAAGCCAAACCTGCAAAAGGGGTGGATCAAACAGTATCCTTCATCGTATATGGTGTATGCGAAGATTGCAAAGCCCGAATCGAATCAGCAGCAATGGATAGCAAAGGCGTAAAGAAAGCAGAATGGGATAAACAATCCAATATGCTTGTGCTCGTAGGATCCGAAAAAATGGATAAGCAGAAAGTAGCCGCTAACATTGCAAAAGCAGGTTATAAATCTGAACTGGCCGATGCAGATCCAAAAGGATATGCCAAACTACCGGGATGTTGTCAGTACACCCCTGAGTCAGAAAAGCACTAACCAGCGATGAAAAATTACCTATTGATCCTGTCCGCCTTTTTCATCATGATGAAGGCGGGCAGTGCTCAGGATATTTCTGTTCGTGGCATCGTCATGGAAGAAAAACTGGATGGCACCTTGGCGCCAATAGAGTTTGCCAATGTGTTTTGGCTAAAAACCACACGGAGTACTACCACAGATTCATCCGGGTATTTTTTTATAGCCCATGCACCTGATGATGGAGATAAACTTGTCTTTCAATTCCTGGGATTTGATCCGGACACAGTGATTGTCTCTCCTGGTCAATATGTGTCGGTGCTATTTAAAGAGGAAGCCAATGTACTTGGAGAAGTTGTAGTGGCTCACCGCAAGCGGACAACAGAAGTATCTTTTCTGAATCCACTCCAAGTGCAAAACATTTCCAAAGAAGAACTCTTCAAAGCTGCGTGTTGCAACCTATCTGAAAGTTTTGAAACCAATGCCACCGTAGATGTGAGTTTTACAGATGCGGTGACTGGAGCGAAAGAAATCCAGATGCTTGGGCTTTCCGGCAAATACACCTTGATCAGCCAGGAACAAATGCCAGGCGCTCGTGGAATAGCGATACCCTATGGATTGTTGTATACACCAGGAGCGTGGGTCGAATCTATCCAGATCAGTAAAGGCGCAGGATCGGTTGTGCAGGGATATGAAAGCATGACAGGTCAGATCAATGTGGAATTGAAAAAACCATTTGATGAAGACAAACTATTGATCAATGGATTTTTTAGTGAAGCATATCGTTCTGAACTCAATGTATTTACAAAGGCTAATGTAAGCCCGATGTTTAGCACGGCATTAATGGGACACGTTAGTATTTATCCGACCGAACATGATCGAAATGATGATGGTTTCATGGATATGCCAAAAGGCAGTTTGTTGACCTTTGCTAATCGTTGGGATTATCATAATACCAAGACAGGTTTGGAGGGCCAGCTAAATGTCCAATGGGTACAGGATCGTAAAGAGGGTGGACAGACATCGCATGATGGTGACACCGAACATTTATACCGCACCGATATTGAAGGCGACCGAATTCAGGCTATTGCTAAAGTCGGATATGTATTTCCAGAAAAGCGATATAATTCAATAGGTACGCAATGGGGATTTACACGTCATGTTCAAAATTCTACCATTGGACCTACTTTGTATGACGCAGCGCAAACTTCGCTTTATGGTAATTGGTTGTTTCAATCGATCATTGGCGATAGCAGGCATAAATATGTGACTGGCTTAAGTTTTAGGTATGAAGATTACCAGGAACAACTGAGTATGGTTCATTATGATTTTGAGGAAGTAGTTCCAGGAGCATTTTTAGAATACACCTATATGCCGGATGATCGGATCACAGCAGTTGGAGGTATTCGTCTCGACTATCACAACATTTATGGATGGCTGCTCAATCCAAGATTACACTTGAGATATGCTCCTATGGAAAAAACGGTGCTGCGTGTATCTGCCGGAAGTGGAATGCGCACTCCTTTACCGATTGCTGAAAATCTAGGCTGGTTAGCGAGTTCAAGAGATTGGACGATTGGTCAACCGGGTCAGACATCAAATGATTTTCCTTACAACGGCCTTGAAATGGAACGTGCCTGGAATTTTGGTGCGAGTATACAGCAGGAATTCACACTCGACTATAGGAGCGGTCTTGTCATGGTTGATTTCTTTCACACACGTTTTTCTAACCGTGCTATTGCAGATCTTGATCAGAGTCCACAAGCACTATCGATATACAACCTGGATGGAGAATCATTTGCCAATACCTTTCAGGCAGAAGCACAATATGAAATACTAAAAAGAGTCGACCTTAAAGTTGCTTACAAATTACAGGATGCAAAGATTGCTTACCAACAAGCTGGTTTGAGAGAACAAATTTTCACACCTCGATCCAGGTTCTTTGCCAATGTATCTTATGTTTCCAGTGTAGCCACCTACAAAGGTCATTGGAGAATAAGTCTAACGAGTCATTACACCGGCGCTCAGCGCATTCCTGATACAGATACAAATCCTGTAGCTTTTCAACTACCTAAGGAATCACCAGGCTATTGGTTATTCAATGGCCAATTAACACGCGTATTTTCAAAAGAATTTGAAATCTATGCAGGTGTTGAAAATGTTGGCAACTACAAACAAGATCCTGTGATCATTGATGCAGAGAATCCACACGGCCAGTATTTTGATGCAGGCTTGATCTGGGGCCCGATATTCGGAAGAGAGTGGTATGTGGGATTCAGATATACAATCAAATAAAAAAGGCCTGCACACATTCCGTGTACAGGCCTTACTTATATAACTAAACTCTGCACTTACTGTTTCACAAAAGGCATTGAGCCGAGGATTTTTCCTCCGAGTACGAAATTAAGACTATACATGCCACCTTGTAAAGAGGTTACATCTAAGTTGATAATTCCATTGGCCATGTCTTGTGCATTGATACGATTTGAACCAACCTGGCGTCCAGTCTGGTCAAATATGCGGATCAACAGATCTTGGTTTGCATCAAATCCATGCTTAATCGTCAACTCATCAAATGTTGGATTCGGGTAAATGATCTCCACATATTTGTTGACTTCATTTTGCAATTCTTTGATACTAGTCGCTCCAGTTGTATACAGTTGAAGGATTTCTTCGCTGGTCAGCGCTTTGTTGTAGAGTTTTACCTCATCAAGTGCACCTTCGAAGTACTGTCCTCCATCTATTGGATTGTTACCCATCCCTAACGGGAATGCAGTGCTATTTAATTTCGTAGCTACTGGTTTACGGTTGACTTCTACACCATCGATATAGATGATATCATCCGTCCCATCATGCACCATAGTAACATACCACCAGAATCCAATGATTAATTCATTGCCGTCTTTAGCATCCATATCGGATATGAATTCTTCAAACTGCAGGTTGTTTCCATTGGTTGTCCAAACTACTCTTAAGTGTTGTGGAAGAGAAATTTTCCAACGTTCGCTCCAATGACCAAAATCAATCAGGTAAGCTTCTGCATCATCAAGATTCTGACCATCAACCCTCACCCAGAAACCTACAGTTGCATAATCAGAAATCAATTGTACTGCATTTGGTGCGAGAACTGAATCACCATCCCCATCAAACGCAATGCACATACCTGCTGCGTTTGGACGATTAGTAACCGGTTGGAAGGTAGGATTGCCGCCGATAGCACCGTGGTTGTTGTATGGTGTGGCATCGTTTGCATTTCCTTCAAAAGGATAATGCGCTACAAGTCCAGGCTCTGCTGTTACAATAGGCTCGGTAGTGGATTCCGTGATAAAAGCTATCTCCGAATCATTTCCGGCAAAGTCATAAGCATATACTTCGAATGTGTATAACGTTGAGGGATCTAGTCCACCGATAAAAACAGAAAGAATATCTGCATTTACAGAATCCACATATTCACCATCTACGAATGTAACATACCCTTTTACGGCAGTATCATCTGTGGAAGCCTCCCATGAGAAAACTGCAGAATTGGCTCCAGCAGATACTGCAAGGTTGGTCGGAATAGTAGGTGGTGTAATATCCGGTGTTTCATCCATGCCGGATACAAGTGTAATAAATGAAGGAAGCGATTCATTGCCTGCAAGATCTACCGCGGAAACACCAAACTCATAAGAAGTCAAAGGTGTTAAACCACTGACGGTAGCAGTAGGATCTACTGTTGTCTGGATCAAGACACCATCCTGGAATACATTATAACCGGCAATACCTGAATCATCATCAACAGAAGGTTGCCATGTAAGTGTGACAGTTGTAAAATCGACTGTACCGGCAAGATTGATAGGAGCATCTGGTGCTGTAACATCAGTTTCTCCTGGATCTGCGGATTGTGCGGCATACAAGGCTGCCACCTCAGGTCCTGTCAAAGCGGTTTCATAAATCAACAAGTCATCGAGTGATCCATCAAAATAATTTGCTACATCGATCGGATCATACCCGATACCCAAAGGGTGCACAGTAGTATTCAGATCCCCTGGAGAATCTTTTTCGTTCGCCAAAACACCATTCACATAGATATAATCTTTAGTACCATCATGTACCATCACCATATGAGTCCAGGTGCCAGGAACAAGTTCATTACCACCTCCTGCATCGAGATCAGAGCAGCAAGAAGTTGCATGCGTTGTCCAAACTGCCTTGCCATGACTTGGTAAAGAGATCTTCCATCTTTCCTGCCATCCACCATAAGAAAGTAAATAAGCTTCTCCTGAAGCTGGAAGTGTATTTGGATTCACCCAGAAACTTACTGAAGTTAAAGGTGAATTTAACTGTGGTGAATTGTCAGCAGTAACGCCTGCAGTTCCATCAAAATTCAAACTATGGTTTGCTCTTCCAAAACGATCCTTCGCGGATGTGGCAGCTGAAATAGTTCCATTATTATGATAAGGGGAGTTATCTTTTGCATCTCCATCCAATGCATAATCCGCAACAATATCACCAGGGAATCCAGGTAAAGTGCTTTGTTGTGCATACAGGTCAGCTACATCTTGATCAGAAAGAGGGTTGGTGTATATGCGCACTTCATCAATGTCTCCATTCATAAAGTTTCCTTTATCAATTGGATCCCATCCAATCCCAACCGGGTATTTAGTATCATGAAGAGCACCACCTACATCCTTAGATGCGGCCAGCGCACCATTGATATAGATTTTGTCTTGTGCCATACCGTGTACAGCGACAACATGCGTCCACTCGCCAGGCACAAGTTCATTTCCGTTGCCGGCATCCATGTCAGAGCAGCAAGTTGTAGCATAAGTTGTAAATACTACTTTGCCATGAGCAGGAAGTGACAATTTCCAACGCTCCTGCCATCCACCAAAAGACATCAGATAAACTTCACCATTTGCAGGAAGCTCATTCATTTTAACCCAGAAACTAACTGATGTCCAGTCGGAATTGTATTGGGTTGAGTTTGGTACTGTAACTGCAGCTTCTGCTACAGGATCGATGGAAACAGCATTTTGAGGATATCCAAAACGATCGTAAGTCAGGGAAGCATCAGATTGACCATGATTAGCAAACTGGCTTACATCATTCAAATCACCTGCAAAAGGTAAGTTCAATACCAAAGGATTCGGATCGATGATAGCTGTGCTTTGCTCTGCATATAAATTAGCAATTTCAGCATCACCCATTGCATAATTGTAAATCTGGAATTCATCTACAGATCCATCGAAATAATTACCTACATCGATTGGATCGTAACCAATACCCAATGGGTGTGTAGTATTACTAAGGTCACCGGCAGATGGTTTCTCATTAGCCAACGCACCATTTATAAAAATCCTATCCATGGTACCATCATGCACGAATACGGCATGAACCCATGTGCCAGGAACCAATTCGTGACCACCACCTGCATCCAAATCGGAGCAACAAGTAGTTGCATGTGTTGTCCAAACCATTTTACCATGGTCAGGAACGGAAATCTTCCATCTTTCTTGCCATCCACCAAAAGAAGCGATATACCTTTCACCGGTAGCTGGCAATGAATTGGCCTTTACCCAAAGAGAAACGGTAGTTGTGGCTGAATTTAGTTGGGCAGAGTTCGCAGCAGTTACGCCGGCATCTACACCATTGAAATTTACTGCTTTATTGCCAAATCCAAAACGGTCTGTTACAAATTCAGCGTTTTTACCAGTGGCATTATTCCGGAAAGAAGATCCATCAAGGTAATCTCCATTGAAACTGTAAGCAGCAACAAGGCTATTGCCAATCACGGGAGTTTGTGATTGTTCTGCATAAAGGTTTGCTACGTCTACATCGGTTAAAGCACCATCATAGATGGTCACTTCATCCAGGGCACCTTTAAAGAAATAGTCGACATCAATCGGATCATAAGCAAACCCAAGTGGTCTTGCGGTTGTAGCTAAATCACCTGCAGCATCTTTTTCATTAGCCAGGACACCATTGACATAGATCTTGTCTTTAACACCATCATGGGTCATCACCATGTGTGTCCAAGTGCCTACTTCAATAGGATTGCCTGAATCAAGATCTGAACAGCATGTTGCAGCATGTGTTGTCCAGATTGGCTTACCATGAGCAGGAAGTGAAATTTTCCAACGATCCTGCCAACCTCCGTTGGACAGAATATACACTTCACCCTGTGCGGGAATTTCATCTGCTCTCACCCAAAAACTGACAGACGTCGTCGCAGTTTGAAGGAATGAACTGTTTTCAGCTACCAGGTAACTTTTCGAGCCGCTGAAAACGAAAGCCTGGTTGGCTATCCCGAAACGGTCCTGGGTTAATGTTGCACCATGAATGGTGGCATGATTCTCGTTAACAGAAACGTCTTTTGCGTTCCCATTAAAATCGTACTGCGCTACGATCTGTTGTGCCTGCATATGGAACGCTGAAATACACAGCGCCAGGAGCGGCATCAACCGTAAATAAATTCTTTTCATTATTAGATCGATTTTATGTTAGTGATATTGTTTAATGCTTTTTTTCGATGACAAATGATTTTGCCCACACGGTATTGTTTTGCTGAAGTTTTACAACATAGTACCCGTTGCTCAAAGTGGATATGTCAATCTTTTGATTTATGGCTGTTAGTATTTCATTCCTAACAGTCTGACCCTTTGCGTCGGATATAGATACGATATATTCATCCAACCCAGTTACATCATTAGGATTAAGTATTATATAGTCATCTGCTGGGTTAGGGTGGATTGACAAATCCATTCCTGCTTGTGTGGATGGATTGAAAATGCCGGTCATGATCATCCCACTTTCTGAGGCTACGGAGTCAGGAAGCAAGGCATAATCAAAGATTTTGATTTCATCCAGGATCCCGCTATAATTATACATTTGATCATCAGGAAGGATTTGTCCTATCTCCAGATCCACTGGACTGGCATTGATATTTCCACTGAAAGGAATAAAACTTTCAAGCTTCCCATTGATATAGATCATCATATACCGGCCATCATAAGATGTTGCGATATGATAAGTTTTGGAATTTGGTTCCAGGATAGTTTCAGAATCCAGGTCTCTTACCTGGCCGTTTGCTGTTTTTAAAGTCCATCTCACTTTGCGATCAGGAGTGATTGAAATTTTCCAACGATTTTGCCAGCTCCCATGTGATAGCAGAAATCGTTCCTTATCACCTATGATGCCTGGTTTTGCAAAACAGGTTACTGTAATACCTTCATCAAAATTGAGGATAGTTGAATTTGTCACCTTAATGTGATCATTGCTGCCATCAAAAAAATAAGCTGCCGAAGGATTGCCTAATGAATCCTGGTTGAGCTTAGCACCCATCACCTGGCCATGTAACATATTGCCGCTGATGTCCTGTGCATTGCCTTCAAACGGATACCATGCAATCAAGTCACCATCAACAAACAAATCCAGATCAAGTACAATCAATCGGATACTGGCTGTAGCTGTTCCACCTCTTCCATCAGAGACCATCAAGATAATGGTAGAAATCCCTTCTTCTTGCGGGGCAAGCCAATCAACGAGGTCATCTGATCCGATGATATCCCCTTGGGTAGTAGACCATGTATAAGTGATCTCATCGTTGTTCTGATCACTCACTGCTGCTTTTAATGAAATCGTACCACCAGGTGAAGTATATCTTGTGGAAGCCGAAAGGCTATGAATCTCGGGGGAGATATTAATTTCAGCTACAACTTCGATAATGAAGACTGCGGTATCTTTCTGTTGATCTTCATCTTCGATGATCAACTTCATTTCATACGTACCCTCTTGATCGGGTGCAGTCCATTCGGCTGTTTTTTCCAGTCCTGAAACATTTCCACCAGGCCAGATGAAGGTATACGTCAGATCTTTTGTTTCCTGGTCGATCCCTTTACCATATAACGTCACTGTGCTGTTCTTTTCTACCGTATTGCTTTGTGTAGCGAAAGCTTGTATCCTGGGGGTTCCGTTGTAAGGGACAGATGTTTGCATATAATCGACGACTATACCATTAATGAGCATTTTGTTTTCTTCATAAGATATCGATCCTCCGGCGGGTGCTATGACAATGGAAATAGCTTTGTCGGCAGGAATAGCAATTGTAATTTCTCCAGTAACATTTTGCGAGAGAAAGGTTTCGGATATCGCATCATAAATATCTTTCGGTTCCGATCCTACATCAACAAGTACAGACTTTGGTGATAAGTAAGGATTGAAAAATAAATAAGAGGGATAAGCAGTATCACCGAAGAAATCTGTCTTCAACAAATCCAGCTTCAGTATTTTTTCTTCATTTGTGGTTTCAATCAGAGAACCCATGTAACCGATGGAGGAGGTGCTATAGAGTGACAGATTGGTTGCTGCCCAGCCTCCTTTCAACGCATCGCCTGTAGAAAAAGGACTTGATCCTTGCCATTGTTCACGTAAAGCCTCATAGCCCATCACCCCTTTCGGATCATTTGCATCTGACCATGCATCAGCGTCCTGCAAGTGGCTTGGTAAAAACCCGGGATACATCAATCTTGTAGCATTCGACACATTGAGCATCCACTTACCAATCGCACGCGCAAAACGCTTATCATATCTAACCAATGGCACTAACGCACCAGCTTGCTGAACTCCGTTTAATTGAAATGCATAATCGTTTCCATTATCATTAGCTTCACCTACAAGCCCGGATACATCAAATGTATTCCATGTACCAACGATGGTACCCCACCCACGAATTGGTCCTCTATTGAAAATCCAAAACAATAATTTTTCAATATTGTATTCGGTAGCAATCTCTGCATTCATTTTAGCGGCAGCATAAGCACCATAAGGGAGTTGCAATTCATAAGAAGGATTACTGTTCAGGTTGACCAGGTATTCCATACTCCATTCTGCACTACGGAGATAATCTTCATTGCCTGTCTTTTTGTAAGCATGATAAAGCAACCACGAATAAGCACCAGCCGCTTCAGGTTCATGTACACCATCAGCATTAGGTTGCATATTTAGAAAATCCCATGCCCTGTAATCCATAAATGCCCTTGTCCATGGTGTAGCGCTTCCACCCATCGCTCGTACCGCACCAGACATCCGATCTGCAACATGATGGAATTGATTTTCTGCATCTCCAATGGAACCATACAAGTCATAGAGTTGATAGAAATAAATATTTGGCAACATATCATACCACCAGTCGCTACCACTATGTCCACCGATATTATTGAGATAAAGAAATTCGCCATTAGCACGATTGAAATAATCCTGACTCATTAGTATCCAGTTGCGACCAAACTGATTTGTCTTGTCAATGCCGGCTAAAGTTGCACCAACCAAGGAGGGCAGCACATTTATTCCTTCACCATTATTGTTACTGAATGTTCCAACATAGGTATCTAATCCAAAAGTTGGTTGGGCAGGATAATTGGTTCCCTGCGCTTTAATAAAGACGAGCGGAAAATACTGCCCTGTTTTTTGTTCATCATATGCCAGGGAATCGTAAGCAGTAGCTACAGCCTTCCAGTCACGCATAAAATAAGGAGAAGGTTCATTCGGCATTTCGTCCACACGATCTATATCAATCTGATCCACCTGAGCGACCACAACACCGCAACACAACCACAGAAAACAAACAAGACGCAAATAATGTATCATATACTTCATTAAAACCTTTATTAATAACCGGGATTTTGTGACAGGTTTGGATTAAGATCAAGTTCGGTCTGTGGAATTGGAAAAACTTCATGTTTTCCAACTTCAAATCCATCCAGTACATCAACCGCAATCCCCCATCTCACGAGGTCAAAAAACCGATGCATTTCAAAACCAAGCTCTACCAATCGTTCATGACGAATCAGGTCTATGAGTTCACCTTGGTCAGTTGTCGTAATTGCCGGAAGTGTGCTGGCTGGATCTGCAGCCTGGGCGCGTGCTCTTGCTCTGACTGCTTCCAAAGGAACTAATGCTTCTCCTGTTCTTCCAAGTTCTGCAAGCGCCTCTGCTTCCCATAACAGCACATCAGCATATCGAATGGCAGTATAGTTGATACCACCATCTGATTTTTGAGTGACTTCGTCTTTATGCTGCAAATACTTTCTTGGACTTGCACCCGTGGATGAGTAAGACGCTTTATAAGTGACTCCGAAGTATTCTTCGTTGTGACGTGCTACACTGAATTTCAATCGTGGGTCATTAGGTTCAAAAGCATTGACGAAGTCCATGCTGACTTCTGCAAATCCATATCCATCTTCTACCTTTTTGGAAAGCCACCACTGGTTGAGTTGGTTACCTACGCCAAGTTCAAGATTGGCATGCTGGATTTCCCAAACTGATTCACTGTTATTTTGTGTGGAATCATAAAAGTTATTCCTGTAATCTTCCTGCAAAGCATAAACACCGAGATTCCTTATATCAGTAGTGCGGCTGAGAACACTTTCATAATCTTCCAGGTAGAGATAGGCTTTTGCAGCAAGTGCTAATGCAGCTCCTTTTGTCACACGACCCACATCACTTCCAGCATAACTCAATGGAAGGCTCAATGAAGCCAACTCACAATCTGCAGCAATCTGGGCAAGGACCGATGATTTTGCTGTTCGTGTTACAAGCACTTCATCCGGAGGTTGTATTTCAAGGATAAGTGGAATGTCGCCAAAAACCTGAGCCAACACAAAATGATAATATGACCTGAGGAAAAGAGCTTCTCCGACGACACGGTTTTTAAGTTCTTCATCAGCATCCACTAGAGGTGTTTTGGTAACCACAATATTCGCTTGCACGATTCCTGCATAATTCAATTTCCAGAAATCATTGATCTCTTGCGTCGCGGCAGTATGTTTCAGAATATCGATGTCAATTAGTCCTGGTCGTGAACCATCACCGCCAGCTAATGCCTCATCTGAAGCAAGTGTTCCGAAAGCCCAGTAAAAATTATTGTTGTCATTGTTGATGAGCAGATATTTGTATGCTGCATTAACACCTTGGATGGCATCATCGCCTGTTTTGAATACGTTGTCCGCATCAAGACGGCCAAGTGGTTCTTTGTCAAGTATACCACTACAAGAGATGCACAGGGTGCAAATCAAAATGAATAGAACTGAGGCTATAGTACTGTTTCTCATGTTTTTTTAAAATTTCAGGTTCACGCCAACAAGAACAGTCCGGGGAGATGGGACTGTACCCCAATCAATACCAACTGCGAGGTCGGACGAGACGTCGTATCCACGCGTATCATTGGTGTTCGCTTGAATTTCAGGATCAAGCCCTGAATACTTAGTAATGGTGAGAAGGTTCTGTGCTGATACATAAACACGAAATTCCCGGATACTGTTTGATTTTAAGATGCTACCAAAATTGTAACCCAGCGTCATATTGCGGATGCGGGTATAAGATCCGTCCTCCAGGAAGCGTGTAGAGATCCGACGGTTACTGTTGCGGTCATCGACGCTGACTTTTGGAATATCTGTGTCAGTATTGGTCGGTGTCCAACGGTCCAGGATCTTAGCATAGCTATTAAATCCACGCAACTGGGTTTCATAAGCAAAATTGCCATAAAGGAAATACACATCATTTCCATATACCCCTTGGACCAACATCGAGAAATCAAAATTTTTGTATCGAATGCCCAGGTTAAATCCGAGCGTAAAATCAGGAAATGGATTTCCAAGATGTGCGCGGTCATCATCATTGATCACCCCATCACCATTCAGGTCAGCAAATTGAATATCACCTGGTCTAGTATCTGCTGTTTGAAATGCCGCAGCATCAATTTCTTCTTGTGTTTGGAAAATACCGACCATGTCATAGAGGTAAAAGGAACCCAATGGATAACCTGGTTCAGTTCGTGTAATAGGACCATCTGATAATCCAAACCCTCCAAGTAATGGCTCGGTACCAGCAATAGAAATTACTTCGTTATGGACAGTGGAGATATTAGCCCCAATGTCATAACTCAATTGATTGATGTTACTCCGATAGCTAACCGCAAATTCAAATCCTGTGTTCCTCACTGTACCGGCATTGATATAAGGAGGATTGAATGAACCAGCAGTCTGTGGTAATGGAACACGCACCAGGATATCGTCAGTCTCTTTGATGTAATAATCTGCGATAATTGAGAGCTTATCATTCCACATGCTCATATCCAACCCGAAATCAGTTTGGGTAGTGGTCTCCCATTTTATGTTTTCATTTCCCGTTTCCTCAACCTCAGTACCGGTGGCGATTTCACCTCCAAAAGGGTATTCCAATATTCCAGTTTCTACTAATGAACTGTATGGATAAATACCAATCTCCTGGTTACCTAACTGGCCCCAGCTAGCCCGGATTTTGAGATGGGATATGATGTCGACATTATCAAAGAAATCTTCTTCTGAGATATTCCATGCTGCAGAAATAGCAGGGAAGGTTGCATATCGGTTTTCTTTTCCAAAACGGGAAGATCCATCGCGACGTACAGAACCGCTTAAAATATACTTGCCTCTGAAATTATAGCCAGCCTGCGCAAACCAGGAATACAATCCCCATTCAGTAGCTATACCAGAAGCATTGATGTCACCAAGTTCCTGCGTAACACTGTTGTCAATAAATTGAAAATTGGGATCAGTGAGTAAAAAGTTACTGGCAGAAGCACCTAAGTAATCCGTGCGATTGTCAATAGCCTCCATACCGAGAAGTGCATTCAAGTTGTGATTACCTGACTTGCCAAGGGTAGTTGAATAGTTAAGGGTATTATTCCAGATGAGTGTTTTGTCTGTGACATTTCCCCTGTTGAGTGAAGTTGGATCATAGATGGCAGCGGATAATCTTTCTTTAAAGATGGTCTCATTATGAAAAAGAATATCTGCACCAAGGTTGGTCCTGAAAGTCAGGTTGTCAAGAATCGAATATTCGGCAAATACATTTCCAAAAAACCGATAACGCTGCACTGTCCAATCTGTGGCGTCAATAAAAGCAAGTGGATTTGCATTGCCATCACCATATAAAGTAGGATCACCGAGTGAAGATGAAGTCGGTATGTATTCACCATTCTGATCGTAAATCGGAAATACAGGCGCGGCTATCAGTGCATAACGAATACCACTCAATTCATTTCCCGGTCCGGCACCATCTCCTGAACTATTGATGACGTCACGATCCGTAAACGTGAATGAAATATTATTTCCAACCTTTAACTTCTTAGTGCCGATATCACCGTTGAAACGGAGTTGATATTTATCAAAGCGTTGCTTTTTAAAGATTCCTTCCTGGCTGGAATATTCTCCCATCAGGTAGAAACTTCCGTTTTCTCCTCCACCTGATGCAGAAAGAGAATACCGTTGTGTAGGGGCAGACCGAAAGACTTCATCAAGCCAATCGACCTCACCAAGTGTATCGAGAATCGCTAAGTCATAAGTATCAATCTGACGAATAGGATCACGTAGACTGTTTGCATTTGTGATAGCTTCATTGCGGATAAGGAGATATTCTTCCGTATTCAATAATTCAGGAAGTTCATATGCATTCTGTACGCCATAGTAAGAATCGAAACTAAAAGTGGGTACGCCTTTCTTTCCTTTTTTTGTAGTGATCAGAATAACACCATTGGCACTTCTTGATCCATAAATAGAAGCGGAGGCACCATCTTTCAAGATTTCAATCGATTCGATATCAGCGATCGAAAACATATTGATATTACCTGTTGTGGGTACACCGTCAATGACGTATAGTGGATTGTTGTTTCCGAGTGTTCCTGATCCACGTACACGTACTGCAATATCATCACCTGGAGCACCTGTTGTCTGAGTGACCTGTACACCTGCAGCTTGTCCTTGTAACGCCTGATCAAGACCTGAAAGCGGTAAATGCTCAATGTTTTCAGCCTTGACAGTAGAAATGGAACTGGAAATATTACTCTTGATTTCTTTGGTATACCCGATGACTACTACATCTTCCAACAACTGGGCATCTGACAGGAGAGTGATGCCAATCGTAGTTCTGCCATTGACAGGTATTTCCTGGGATATATAACCTGTATAACTAAAATGAAGCACAGCATCTGCAGGAGCTTCAAGCGTATATACGCCATTAAAATCGGTTACTGTTCCCTGTTGCGTGCCGATGATCACCACATTCACTCCAATGAGTGGCTGTTGATCATCTCCGGAGTACACTGTTCCGGAAACTGTCAGGGTTTGAGCCATGGCAAGCAAGGACAGGAGCATCAGGCCGCCTGTTAAAAACACTTTGGTTGCAATGAATGGACTACGTGTCATGCAGTAATTTTTTTTGAACAACCCGGCAACCCGAAACATGCACTGATCAGGAAATGCCATCGATATGTAAAGGAAGGATAGGGTGAAACTACAAATAAGCCCACCAGAAAATATGTACTTTAAGTGAAAAGAATGGTATTTTTATGAAAATCTGATAATTCATATTTCAGTAGGTATTAATATTATGAAAGTATATCAGGAAATCACACCGGTTACAGGTTCAGACCTGTTTGTGGTATTGGACTCCGTAAACAAAGGTTTCGAGTACCCTATTCACAACCATCCGGAATTTGAGCTTACCCTGGTCTCCGGCAGCGCTGGCACAAGGATCGTAGGCGATTCTACCCAGCGTTATAAGGAAGAAGACCTCGTGCTGATCGGTCCTTATTTATTTCATAAATGGGATGATAAAGAGAAGCAGGGTACGCCCAGGGATCCATGCCGTGTGGTGACTATACAGTTTGACATGCATTTATTTGACAAAGCGCTGCTGGCCAAAAAACCATTTTCTCTCATCCAGGCATTTCTTGGAAGTTCAGGCAGGGGGATTCGGTTTTATGGCAAGACCCTGGTAGAAGCAAAGAAGAAAATCCACCGATTGACGAAACTCAATGGAATGGAAAGTGCCACAGAATTTTTGTTGCTTCTCGATCAACTGTCCAGGTCCCGGCAATTTGAATTCCTCGCCAGTGAAGGATTTAATGTCAACCCGGTTCAGGTCAACAGCAAACGCCTGCATGCCGCCTATCAGTATTTAATGCGCCATTTTCAGGAAAGCGGATTGAAGATGTCGGATGTGGCAGGAGAAGTTAATCTTGGAGATTCTGCATTTAGTCACTTTTTTAAAAAAGCGACCAATAGAAGTTTTTCGGATTACCTGATTGCCATGCGACTGGAACATGCATGTAAATTATTGATTGAATCAGATGAACAGATCAGTCGGATTGCTTTCCTGTCAGGGTTTAACAACATGGCCAATTTTAACCGGATATTTAAAAGTGCCCATCATTGTAGCCCGATGCAGTTTCGTAAACTCTACCAGGAGAAAAGCAAATTTGATTGGAATAAACAGATTACCCCAGGACAATTTATTCCCCCGGGAAATATTCCTGTGAATACCGGAAAACCGCCACAATACAGTACTCGAATTGTGCGGTCATGAAAAGAGCATCATACCATTTAATAAAGGATAGTCTGATCCGCTTATGCAGTGTTTATTACAGGCATCTATTGGATTCATCTTACTATGTTGTCTTGCATCATGCAGCGACAACAAGCAGGATAGCCACACCTTTGTTTTTTGGGCATCAAGCAATCCTGAGGAAATAAAATTTACCAGCCAATATGTAGATCGATGGAATGAAAGCCATCCGGATCTCCCTTTTTCATTTCAACCTGTGCCTGAAGGGCAATCAAGCGAAGAAGTAATCCTGGCAGCGGTTGTAGGGAAGACTACACCGGATATTTATGCCAATATGTGGCAAGGCGATGTAGAAGATTTTGCCCAAAGCGGTGTATTGATTCCGCTTGATACATTAGATGGTTTTTTAGAATTTTTATATCAGCGATGTGATTCACAAGTAGTCAAGGAGATCACTTCTAATGATGGACATATTTACCAAGTTCCCTGGAAAGTAAATCCCATCATGATGATGTACAACCCGGCAATGTTTAATGATGCAGGAATTAAAGAAGTTCCTGCAGATTACTCAACCTACATGGATGCCGGTACGAAAATCAAAGAACATGCAATCAACGCAAATCTTGGGAAACATTGGTTAGGTATCAGCGAAGTAAACCCAATCTGGTGGCAACGCTTTTTTAATTTTTTACCACTGTATTATGCCTCTTCACAAGGAGCACCAGTTGTGAAAGATGGTAAAGCCGCATTTAATAATGAGCACGGGATAAAAGTTTTCGCTTTTCTGCAAAAATTATATAGCAGTGATTATTTTCCACGCGAACAACAGAAAGGGCAAAGCGATCCTTTTTTGGCTTCACGAATAGCAACAACATTTATTGGTCCTTGGACAATCGAACAGAATGAACGATTCAAAGTGAAAGGGTTTGAGTATGAATTCATCCATATGCCTGTACCGGATGGCTTCACCGGACCTATTTATACCTATGGTGATCCAAAGAACATGGTCATCTTCAATACCTGCAAAGATCCTGAAGCAGCATGGCTCTTTTTAAAAACCTTAATCACGCCTGAAGGGGATAAAGATTTTCTTTCTATGTCCGGTCAGCTTCCGAGGCGAAAAGATTTGGATTCCAATCCACTATTTGTAGATTATCTCCAGGCACATCCAAAAGTGATTCCATTTGCCCAACAAGCGAAATATGTCAAGGGTATGGATAGCGAACGCTATATGAAAGAAGTCCTTGACATCATCTCGCAGGAATATGAAGCATGCGTGGTATACGGACGTAAAACACCTGAGAAGGCTATTGAAGATGCAGCGAAAGCGGTTGACTTACTTTATATAACCAACTAGCCGGAAGCATATGAAACAAAGTAAATCCATAAGCTCCTGGCTCCTGATATCACCTTACCTGGTGCATATCTTGTTTTTTGTTTTGTTTCCCGTTGG
>Ga0157380_10000635_pt1 | contig 21645 bp, 31 predicted proteins | sample S35metaG_FD_119757 | JGI IMG/M metagenome (GOLD analysis project Ga0157380, IMG submission 119757) | Switchgrass rhizosphere microbial communities from Kellogg Biological Station, Michigan, USA - S3-5 metaG | ecosystem: Host-associated > Plants > Roots > Rhizosphere > Soil | place: USA...
CTGAGTCAGCCAGAATTGCCCTGCTTTGAATTGACTTCTGGTTGAATCTGAGACACGCGGTTTAGGAACGCGTTTCCGCAAACTTGTTTCCGCATCCATCACGCCATTCCCCTCAGACCGCGACTGAGAAGGAAGAGGGAATTCTACCGCCCCCTGCATGCGCTCGTGAGAATGTCCGTCATTCGATCTCAGACAACAAATGCTGTAGGGCGGCTTCGACGTGTTCGGTACCCACGTCGGCGTGACCAGCTTTGCCATGTTCTATGGCTTCGTTGAGATGATCAATCCCTTCGCTCAAATGCGAGCCTCTACCTCCCATCTTCGCAAACTGCAGCGACGTTTCCGCATGTTTCACAAGCTCCTCAGCATGCCCCTCTTTGCCATGGGCCACCGCTTGCTTGGCGTGGTCGATGGCCTCCCTGACATTACCCAAGGGGGACGGGTGGGCGTTCACCATGGGCACATCAACGAACGCTCCAAGCGCAGCCAGAATGAGGACACCACGGTAGAATTTGCTGATCAACTTTATCTCCCTCCAGGGTTAGAATTCACTGCCGAAAACGCCTGACCTTAACACAGGGTTTTGGTAGCCTGTCAAGAAGTCCTGACAGGCCTTGCGAAACCGAGTTTTTGAGCTTGCTTATGAGGTACAAGAAGGACTCAAAATGATTCACTCTGATCGAGCGTGCAAACCGAAATGATTTGGTTTTGAACCTGCGAAAAGAATATGCCACCCCACTCTTAGCCAAATTGAGCCGATCCTAGGCGTGTCGGAACAGGTTATTGGCCTCATTGCTGGAAGGAAGTTCGATAATGGAAAAGGGTTGGCGTGGAGAGGACTGATTATTAAGAGAAAAAAGTATGGGGTGAGTGACGGGTTTCGAAATGCACGGGATCCCCAGGATATTCAAGCAGATCAATCACTTACAAATGCAGATTGAACGAGGGCTGAAGTCTCCAACGCTCACCATCATTCTCAGGCTTACCCAGGCGCTCGGCTGTTCAGCTGGACAACTGGTCTCACATGTTGAGAAGCAGTTGAAGAAATAAAAGCCAGGCGAGTGGAGTTGCGGAGCCTTATCTCTTCCGCCACTTCCACGGCGGCACAGGATGCGGATCAGCCCACAACCCTTTCTTCCCATCTCGCGCTTCCCGCTCTAGCTTCTCTAATTCTATATCTGCTGGCGCGTATTTCCTGTACCACCAGCACCATCCCTCTTTGACCAGCGCGTGATTGACGTTGGTGCCATCTAGTGCGCCAAATTGTAACGCACGGCACGGAGTAATTCTTTCGTGTCAAAGGGCTTTTGAAATGTCTGACAGGCACCCAACAGTTTGGCCTTTTCTAGCGTCCCCGTACTCTCTAGCTCGCCGGTCATGACGATGACTTTCACATTGAGGAAGCTCCGGGTCAGCTCCAACATCAGTTCCAGACCGTTCATCTCAGGCATGAGAATATCCGTGATGATTATGTCTGCTGATTTCTCTCGATACACCGCAAGTCCAAGACGGCCATTCGAGGCCTCATGCACTTCATGGCCCGCGCCTTCGAGAACGAGACGGAGCAGCCTGCGTATGGATTCCTGATCATCAATGACGAGTATGCGTGCCATGGGAGTATCTCCCTTCTCACCTATCCACGCCTTCGTGGTTCGGTAAACAGTCTCTCTAGAAACCAGCATCGCGCCGATGAGCAGCCTGGAGCTAGGGTAAGTCAGGCCACTTGTCTGATGATGGACTCGACTCCAAGATGAACTTCGTCATCCTGATAGTCTGGCTCACCACTGGGGAGCGCCACGAGCTTCTTCTGGCGAGCCAAACGATTCTGTTCAATCACGGAGTCGCGAACATGCCCACAATTCATACACCGCAAGCTGGTCGTCCACATCTCTCCAAACGCGCCCTCCATGTCTAGCAAATGCTCTTCTAGCATGAGACCCTGGCAACGTGAGCAATACATGATTAACCTCCTTGGTCTGGGCCGTGGCACTCGTCGCTTATGAGACAAGGGTAGCGCAGGCCCTGGTCAGCACTAGACCGAAAGGAAGTACCTCAGAAGTAGGGTTTCTGGGATTGAGGAAGAGTGATTGTCTCATGGGGTTGCTCACATCAGTGGTAACATGAGCGCGGTGGGGAAGACGGTCTGAGGCCTACTCGATTCCACCTGCATGTCTTTTCCCGCCACTCCCACGGTGGCACCGAGTGAGGATCGGCCCACAAGCCTTCTTGCCCTACTTGTGATTTGTGACCAGCTGATCAAGCAAAGCAGTTGTCTTGGGCGGATGCTTAATCCTGCAGATTCCCCCACCCTGCCTTCCTCACGAATCTGAACATCGTCTCAGGGACGCGCCATCGAAGCCCTGCAACTTCTTGGAACATCTGGGACACCTGGCACTGGACCCGATGGGTTGATCCCTTGGCATCCTTCTTGCGCTCTAGTCTGAGCTGACAGGTACACCTCCTGTGACAGCCACAGGAGCGGTGGCGACAAGGCAGACGGGCCGCACCTCAGCGTTGCTACGATCTAGCAAAGGAGGACTGCCATGGCCTATGTGACCAGATCCCTCACCTCGCGCATTGAATGGTGTCGGCGGCAGAGCACGCAGACGCAGGCGCCACTGGAGATTGCCGGATGGCGCGCTGAAGCGGAGGGGCTTGAGGATGCGCTCCTCCATCGAGATCGCACAAGCTTGTATCGGCAGGGTCCGTCCTGTGTGTTCGTAAGGTACGTGACGGGTCTTCAAGATGGACGCGCATTGAGTCGCACTGAAGCAGTGAAGAGACGGGCGACGAGCACAGTCTGGAACGCAAGCGGAGAAGGCGTGAATCACAGCGGGTTAGGCGAACCGATCTAATGTAGTCTCTCGGTTTCCGGATCCGGTCGATGGCGGGATAGGGCCGTGTTCTATCGCAAGAAGGTTACGCGCTCCTCGTCATCACCCAAATAATCACCTCTTCCGCCACTCCCACGGCGGCACCGGCTGCGGATCGGCCCACAAGCCTTTCTTCGCCTCTCGCGCTTCCTTCTCTAGTTTCTCAAGCTCCGTATCCCCTGGCGCATACTTCCGATACCACCAACACCAGCCGTCTTTGACCAATGCATGATTGACGTGGATCCCATCGCGTTAAAAACACATCGGCAAGGGTGCGCTTGTACTTGTCCTGGCCGTGGGTCTGGAGGATTACATCTCTACCAAAGACAAGCGCGGAAGCCGCTTGCTTCGCTCGCGTGCCGAAAGCTTGACCTTTCTCAGGGCAGTCGATGCCACTGAGACGGATACGTTCAGGATATGTGTTGTGCAGGACTTCGATAGTATCTCCGTCGAGGACGGAGACGACGGGGCCGGTGAAGTCGGCATGGACGCGTGTAACAAGGATTACGAAGAGAATCTGGCCGAAAAGATGGAGAGGAATTGCTTTCAACGCGAATGCCTCACCATGACCCATGCAGATTTGACTACGCGGTCATTTCTTCATGCAAGCAAGTGCCCACAGGGTTCGAGCAAGACCATTTGGGGAAACTGGTACCCACTTAGAAGTTTCAGGCGAGTCAAACATTGTGCTAGAAACCTCCTTCCCGCTTGCCATATTGCCAGAGTAACTTCCGAATGCCAGCATCCGAATGCGCTCATCTAGACAGTCGTATTCGCTTTGCGCTTGTTGTGATAGATACGATCTGTCCCCACTGTTTTGTGTAGTCTTGTAGTCCAGCAATGTCCACATCTTCACCAGATTCCCGTTTCGACGAACGGTGCTTGGGTCGACATACACAGTGCTTCCTTCCTGTTTGAGCTCAGAAACCTTCATCCACTCCGCATACGCTGGTCCACTATCCAGCACCATGAGCGTTATCAGTAACCAGAAGCCCGAAAGGTGGGCAAGAGGAAGGTTGTGGTGAAGCGTGATGGGCATAGAGGCCTCAGAGGGAGGCGCATTGTAGGAGGAAGGCGAACGAGGGCGCAAGGAGGCTGTGTGCTCAGGCCCTATGAGATCAAGGAGGGATGGGATTATCCCGAAAGAGCTTGTCTTACTTCCGACTCTTCTCTAGACTTCACCGATATGACGTTGATACGGATACGGCTAATTTCATGGGGCGTAGTCCTGTGCCTGATCGGTCTGATAGGCGCTCAGATGCTCCCTGCGCCGCTATCACACGTCATGTCCTCGGAAACACCATACATCGGGAAGGTGTTCGCGCTTGATCCGGCATTGTTGGCCGGACGCATCGGGACAGGCGACAAGGCAAGAAAGTTGATGCCCCTCGTCACGCCCTGCTCCCAGAGTAAGAGTCTATGTGCTCGCGTGAATCTCCCTGCTCCCACCATCAGAGACGCCATACCGGCGTTCCCTCATGACCACGCCCTGCGCGTTTATCAACGCACCTCCGTGTATCGGATCTGAGCCTCGTTCCGATCTTTCCCTGATTGTCCGTTTGTTTGCATTGATGCCGGGCATGGCCCTCGTCATTGCGAAACGGAAAACCTCTGATGAGTCTTGCGTCATCTTGTAACAGAATATATAGCCAAGGAGCGTGACGATGAAACATCTTACCGTGATGAGTCTTGCATGTCTGCTATCGGCCTGCGTGTCTCAACAGACTGATCTTCATCAGACGACCAGTCACAAAACAGCGGACTTTCCCGTGACCGCGACCGATCTCTCGAATTGCGTGCACCGCGCTACAGAGACCGTCGATGCGTCTTTTGCGTTCCGTCTCCATCCGCGTGTCAACCAGACCGGATTCTCAATTACCGCGACAAAACGGTCCCACATCATTACTCGACGAGAACTCGTAGGCCTTGAGCTGCATTTTATCCCTCAGGGTGAGACCACCAGAGTGGAAATGCGGGAAGGAGTGACCGGTGGGTGGTTGCTGGCGCGTAAAGTATGGCCGCTCGTTGATCGCTGCGCTCAATAAGGAGCCGAAAATCCTATCGCCTCCTCGCGGCTCTGATGAGGTGGCGGACTGAGACTGGCTCCATCCCAGGAGCCAGTCCTCAGGCACGTCTCACTCTTGGAAGACACGAGGGGTCGTCTGGGCTCTCCTACCTGTCCGTGAGAAAGAACTGTGACCAAGAAACAAGCAGCAGAACTGCAAGCCAAGTGGAAGCTGCGCGGTAGTCCGCTCTGTCTGCATCTCGGTTCGTCCAACTCCCGCGAAACAAACTGTCGCGGACCATTTGAATGTGTTTATCAGGAAAAGATTTTGCGTCTGAAAATCATAGCCTCTCTTGGTAATCACATCTTGCAAGCGATAATCTGCACTTTGATAAATGCAGCGTTCTGTTGCAACTGTAATGTTCAGCGTCACAGGAAAGCACCAAGGGGGACCGCGCTATCGAGCAAGAATACTGTTCTTTTCATTGTGCCCGCGAAAGCCTCTCTACGGGAGTGACTGCTGCCAGATCCAGTTAAGGGTGGCCCGTCAAGAGGCTTAAAGCTTCGCGACTGGTTGGTCTTTGTCAGGCCACGAGACAGTTAGCTCCCCATCGGTCTCGCGCACCTACACCATGATGTCTAGAGACGGGGGGTCACGCCGCATCCAATGGATGCCGGGTTGCGTGGGCGGTTCTGTCCGCCATTGGCCATCCGTCGAAATTGGAGGGGGCGTATTAAACTTAGTGGTTGAATCCATCAGTCCTTCGAAATTCGCGAGCCCGATCCCCCTTTACCCTATCCGCTGAAGCGGCACGTTACACGCGCCGGGGGCTGTTGGTGGGGTTGTTATTGGTCTCGGATACGAAATCAATCAGTTCCTTCACATCTTTGGCGACAAGCAAACCGATCCCGACGATCATGACCACCATGGCCACCCCAAGGCCAAACATAAATATCGGCATCATGCCACCTCCTCTGTCTGGATGTTCACCGGCCAGGCAAAAACAAAGGCCCGGTGCCGGTTAGCATCGGGCCTTTCATGCGATTCCGCGGGGGTCCCAGGCGAAGCATATCCCACGTGGCAAACGTGGTTTAGGCCGTGGTTCCAACGCGGTCTCTAAGGCGCTTCCATAGTCAGTATCAGAATTCCCATGGCGTTCACGGCACATTCCCAACGCGTCCGTTGTGGCCGTGTTCCCATCGCGTCTTCTGATCTGTACCTACTCTACTTCGCCCGCGATAACGGGCGTACTCGGATAAACCCTAGAATGTCAGGTGTTGTGCCCCACTTAAAATGTAGACAGGTGGCTTAGTCAGCTGGATGTATGAAACCCACTGAAATTACTCAAAACCTATCCTAGCGGAACACAGCCAAGAATCTCAAAGCGCAATCTCACTTTATCTTTCTTTAGGAAGTCATCCAGGTTCATGCAACGTCGCCAAGAGAGGGTAAATGATGTTCGATGGTAGTACAGCGAGCAAAGGAGATCGGGAATCTGCTGCCGAATGGCGGTCAAGGTCCCCTCGTGGAACGACATGGTCGAGTTAAACCATTTTTCGCCATCTTTGTCTGATGGCTTCTCGGGATCATGCCGCCCGCGAGCCAATGTGGGACAATAAAGGCTAGACCGGCCTTGGGGAGGTGTCAAGGCGAGAAACTAGCGTGTGCGATTGAGCGGTTCGAACGGCGTGTTGGGATTGTAGCGATTGATCGGGTTCAGCGGATTATTGGGGTCTATTTCGTTGATAGGATTAAAGGGGTTGTTCGGGTTGATGCGATTGATCGGATTTGCAGGATTGCCAGGATCGAAGCTGTTAATTGGATTGAATGGATTCTTGGGATCAACGGAGTTGATGGGATTGAGCGGATTGTCAGGCCGGTACTGATTGATCGGATTGAAGATGTTGTAGTCGCGCTCGTACTTCTCAGAGAAGCCTGGCTCGGCGAATGCTGGTGTGACGGAGAGGAGGAGCAGCCAAGGAAGGATGAGGACAACCCACATGGCGAGCCTCCGAAAAACGAAATAGCCAACGTACTCAGCCTACTCCCTGCCTGGGAACAGCGCAAGCGGACAGCAAAAGCTCCTAGCACCTTTCCCCTCGTTTTATCTCCTCACTCCCAATCTGCGTTCTTGAAGCCGAGGGTGCGGGCGTTTTCCGTGACGGCACGCTTGGTTTGATCGCTAGCACCGTTCGGAAAATTGACTTGGATTTCCACGCTTACCTTAACGTCTGCATTGGGGTCGGCGGCGAGCACGGAAATGATTTCTTCCGCCACCTGGACCAGGCGCACCTTGGCAGTCGAAGCATTGATGGCGACGTTGCCGTGGAAGGCGTGGGGCCTTGTAGTCGGAGTCAGCCCAGGCGGCACAGGTCCGGGCGGTGTCGGGACGGGAGGAATCGGTCCAGGCAGCGTTGGTCCTGGGGGAGTGACTGGTGGATGCCCGGCCTCATACGTCTTGGCAGCTTCTGGTTCGATCAGCAGCAGGGTATCGTCCATTTGCACGTTGGGGTCGCCAAGTTTGAATCCGTCGAATATGCCCTCGTGTTGTCCGTAGGCGGTGCCGAAAAAGTCGCGGCTGCCTGCGCTTTTGACGATGGCTTGCTCCAGCACGCCGCGGCTCTTCATCCGTGGCAAATAGAGGTAGCGGAGCGTGTCTTCCCAAAAGGCCATCGCGCCGAAGGCTGACTTGTCGGTCTTCCAGTAGAGTTCATGCAACTTGGTCCGTAGATGGATCGGTGACCACGTAGCAATGACCAGTTCGTTGTCGATACACACCCGCTCAATTTCGTTACCTAACGAAGCTCCACCGGTGTTCAGGGGAAAGCTTTCAATCGTCGGCTTCGGATCGGTTGGTGTGGTTTGGCCGGGACAGAGTAGCCATTTGTAGCACTCCCGTGCGACACGGGGCAGCACATCCTCTGCCCCTTGCAACTGTTTCTTGGCCTGTTGCGCTTGAAGATTGTCGAGCACCAGACGCATAGCCTCCACATCTTCCACAATGGAGTTCCAGGCCAAGGCGATGCGGATGCAATCGCGCAGTCGCGTCAGCGCGCCATGATCTGGCGCGAGAAAGATCAGGCGGTTGCTGCGATACCGGGGCGTTGTGCCGTGGTTTCTAACATGGTCGAGCACGCCATCGAAGGCTATGCGTGATTCTTCACGGGAATATAACTGCTCTGGTGCTAGCACAATCAGACGGAGCGCCCCCTCTAGGAGCGGAGTTGCAGGGGCTCAGCGCATCTGTGATGCATGCATAACGAAAAAGCGCGGCGTTCGATTATTTCGTGACGACAATCTCGACTCGACCTTCTCGCCGCAGTATGTTGATGCCGACATCTTTCGCATGACCTTCAAGCGAGAGGTCAACGGTCGCGTCTCCAATCCTGAGATTCTTAATTTCGATATGCTCCAGGAACTGCGGCAAGACCGGTTGTGAGAAAGTTATGCATGCATGCGGGGCATCAATTCGCAAACCGAGACAAGATTGGAGCAGGAGAAACACCGCGACCGAGGACCACGTCTGAGGACTACAGGCAACCGGATACAGCGTCGGACCTTCACCGGACCGGCGCGAGAACCCGCAGAATAGCTCGGGCAATCGATGCAGCTCAAGAAAATGGCTGGCGTCGAAGAGCCCGGAAAGAATCTTCAATGCGCCTTGTTTGAATCCATAGGTGGCCATCCCGGCTGCGATAAGGGCATTGTCGTGCGGCCAGACCGATCCATTGTGATAGGCCATCGGATTGTATCGGACTTCAGAGGCTGCGACGGTTCGGACACCCCATCCGTTAAACATATTCCCGCCAACTAATGTCTTGGCTGTTCTCATGCCGTGCTTATAGTCGGCAATCCCCGTCCAGAGACAGTGGCCGGCATTCGACGTCTTGACTCGACAGGGCTGCTTGGACCCGTCCAAGGCTAAGGCATAAGACGAGAGGTCGTTGCACCAGAAGCGTCGCTCGAACTGAGTCCGTAGCTTGTCCGCCTGCTTGAGGAGACGCTCGGCCTGCTCCGTATGGCCCAGCACGAGGGCTAATTGAGCCGCGCCCCGCTTGGCGGCAAACACGTATCCTTGCACTTCGCAAAGCGCGATGGGCCCCTCCGCCGAACGGCCATCCGCATGAAACACGGCATCCTGAGAATCTTTCCACCCTTGATGAACGAGACCGTCTTTAGACCGGCGGCTGTACTCCACGAACCCATCGCCATCAAGATCTCCCGTATGATCGATCCACTGTAAGGCACGCTCAATATTTGACCAGATCTGGAAAATAAATGCCTGATCGCCTGTCCGTTCATAATACGCTCCAGCCAGCATGATGAACAGCGGCGTCGCGTCGATGCTGCCGTAATAGCGACCGAATGGAATCTCGTTGAGTGCCGCCATTTCTCCTTTGCGTGATTCATGTAAAATTTTCCCGATCTCCGCATCTTGCTCCGGAACAACCTCCCTTGCCTGAGTTGCCGCCAAAAAAGCCAGCACGCCGCGGGCGATGGTCGGATTGACCCACAGAAACTCAAATGCGGTAATGATGCCGTCGCGTCCGAATGGGGTGCTGAACCATGGAACACCGGCATAGGGATAGGGACCGTCGGAGGTGTCTGTGACCATCATGTGAAGGTCGTCAAGTGAGCGATTTAGCCAGACATTGAATTGCTCATTCGATGTCACGATGAGGCAATCGTCAGCTTTGGCAGAATGGAGCGCTCGTTCTACTGCGACGAGTGCGCGATCATACGAAAGATCACCCCTGCTTCGCCGGCCGATGTGACAGGAGATCGTGAGTTCCCACTGGACGACTTCTCCCGCCGGCAAGAGCGTGTCGCAGAGGATCTCACCGGGATGGACGGTCGTCGGCGCCGGCGCACAGCGGACAGTGACCCATCGATCCACACGATCCAATCCCTCATACCCGAGCAATAATCCATCTTTTGACGTGACGGTCTCCACGCGTCGGCCTCGACGATTTCGTTGCGTCCCACGGACTTCGAAAAGATCGGCAAAATCGGCATCCACAGAGATGGAGAGCCGGACCGGAATGGGAAGCAGACTATAGTTGTGGATTCGCAGGCGCTCGAAGCAGCTCCCCTGCCACAAGAACCGAGTCCGAGACACGTGCAGCGCTCCCCGCGTGACCGCTACTTGTCCCTCATGCGTCATATCGGGATTCATGAGATCGACGTTGAGTAAGACGTTCTTCTCCTTCACCGTCGAGCTGAGCAGCAAGGGCCGCTCCCCGTTCAGGGTCAGCTCGAAAAGGGACAGAAAGCGCGTCCCTTCGTGGTAGAGGCCTTGTGAGCCTGTTTTCAGAGAATGGATATCGCCGTATCGATCGAACAAGCCGAACGTGTCACCCTGCTTCAGCACCTCGACGTGTTCTTCGGTCAACGAGGAGGAGGCAACGATGCTGCATTGATCAGTGAAAGGATCGGTGTCTTCCATGAGTCCCTCTCATTGGTGTCGAATCGATCGGCTCAACCAAACTCCGAGGGAGGCAGTGAGAAGAAATGTCGCGCCAATTCCCGCAATTCCCGCCGATTCACTAAACCGCTCGGTGATCTGACCGAACATGGTGATCCCGCTGATGGCGGCCGTCATCGCGCCTGTGCCGTAGAGTCCGAGCACGCGTCCCACCATCATTCGAGGCGTCAGCTCTTGCACGATACCCCAGGCGATCGGGGTAAAGGCTCCCATCCCTCCTCCGATCATCATCATGATGAGGCCGACCAGGTAGAGGTCTGTCGTCCAGACGAGCGCTCCAATCGCCAGGCCGCTCACCGCACTCGTCCAGACGATGATATTGACTCGATCGGCGAGCGTTCGTCCCGTGAACCAGAGGAGCACAATCGACATGACGAGCAATCCGACTCCCAGGGCAGACCAGAGATAGCCCACTTCGACCGGCCCCAAACCCAACAGCTTATTGGCAAAGACCGGAAACAACGTCGTCAGGGCGCTGGCGCCGAATCCATAGCACGCCGCAGTCACGATCAGCAGCAAGATGATTCGTTGTTTGCTCACGACAAAGGCCAGCCCCTCCGTAAGATCGTGCCATAATGAACCACCGATCTTCGTTGGTCCAGCAGACGGCTGCGCTGTTCCCAGTCGCACTAACCCGAGGCAGAGCGCAGCCACAAGATACGTGACCGCGTTCAGACAAAGAACTTCCTGCGAGCCGAACAGAGCAATCCCCATCCCGCTCACTGCCGGACCGAAAATGATACCCAGACTGGTCGTGCTTTGGATCAGAGCATTCGCTGCTGTAAATTGCGCGCGAGGAACGACCAGCGGCACCGACGACGTCAGCGCAGGACTAAACGTCGCCATCGCCACCGCATCGATGAGGACAAGGATATACAAGAGATTGACCGTGAAGGTGTCGGTTGAAACGGCGCATGGAATGATGCCGATCAGCACCGCTCGAAATACATTAGCTCCGATGAGGAAGAATTTTTTCGGCAACCGGTCTACATAGACGCCGATGAACGGACCGAGCACGATGGGTGGAATCGTATGAAGAAGTCCGATGATGGTGGTTTTCACCGGCGAGCCGGTAATCGAATACACGAACCAGAGGAGGGCAAGGTTCGAGACACCGTCCCCGACTTGGGACACTAACTGGCTGAGCCAAATCAGACCGAAATCTCTCGTGAGAAGCAGGTGGCGGCGAATGCCAACGGGGACTTTTTCCTGTGCGACGTTGCGCGCAGGGGTGAGACCCGTTGTTAAAATCGCCGCAGGTTTCATCCCTCACTCTCGATCCTGACCTTGTCCGTCTTCACCGCTTTCACTCCTGGAACCTGCCTGGCCGCTTCTACTGCTTCCAACACGATGACTTGGAATCGTACGGCGCCGCTGAGCGACACCACTCCCTGTTCCGTTTTCACATCGAAATTGGCAGCCGTCACGGTGGCACTTTTGGTAAATCGCTCTTTGACATGGCGGGTAATGATCTCGTCTTGTTTGTGCGCGATGACCTCCAGCAGTTCTTTCACCACTTCCAATTTGTTCGATACAGACTTCACGGTCGGCACCATGCTCGCAATTTCCGCCGCCGCGGCCTTCTCCGCCTCGGTAGACACTTTCCCCCCAAGCGTGACCTCGTCTGACCCGGCCTCCACTTCGATCTCGTACGGAAAGAGGCGGGGATCGCCCAGCAACGCGAGTTTGATCGTCAGGATCAGCGAGGACACGGTTTTCCTGCCTGTCCCTTCTTTCCCCTTTTCTGCCCCCTCTTCTCCACTTTCATTTTTTGTCTTTGACTCATCACTCTTGGGTGTGGGCGTATTCGACTGAACAGGATTCGATTCCTGAGCAGGCGACTCGGCGGGAGGCAATTCTTTATGTGGCTTAACAGGAACCTTCGAGTCCGCCCCTTTGCTCTGATCGGCGGAAGGCTGAGCTGATGTGTTCGAACGCGGCTCACTCTGTACCAGTCTCGGACTCGCGAGCTGGCTCATGAGCAGGGCACACTGGCAGATTGCCAGAACGGCCATGCCCGGTCCAAAACCGTTGCGACTGAGCTGCGACCGTTTCACATCTCTCCCCTTCATTGCCATCGAGATCAGCCTAGCCTGGAATAGTCAAGAATACATGGTACGTCATCTCTAACTCAGCTGGACTTCATCTTGGACCTCGCAAGCCCGTTCATGTACACAGGCTGGCCGACATGGCCTTCGTGACGAGGCGATGGAGCGCGGCCACATGCAGACCCTCGTTTCACGCCTCACGTTTCACGGGTCTTGAAGCGGGCCGAGTACGATGCAGCTGATTGCGGATCGTTCGTCATCGTGGAACGGTCAATGTCGGACAGGTTCCTATGGAAGGACACTCGATAGAACCGGCTCACGCCGGAATGTAGTCGGAAGCGACCGTTATGAACGGCTGTCGTCGACTGAAAGCAGCTGCGACGGCTGCAGTGCCCAACAACAGGACTCCGATACCTATAAGGCTCGCCGAAGGTCCAATGACATCCGTCGCCCACCCAAATCCTGCCATCCCGGCCATAGCGGCAGCCATCGCGCCTGTGCTGAAGGTTGTAAAGACACGGCCTAAGAGATGTTCGGGCGTCAATTCTTGCAACATCGCCCAGACAATCGGCGTAAAAACGGCGGTGCTGCCACCGAACACAATGATGAGGGCGGCTGCCATGACCGGCGCCTGTAGCATGCCGAGCGTACACACCGCGACGGCGCCGACCGCCATAGCAGCGGAAATCAACAGTAGACGGTTTTGGAGATCTCCCTGTTTGATCCAAGCCAGCCAAAAAGATGCAGCCAGCATGCCGATCCCGAGTGATGACCACAACCACCCGAGTTCAACGGGACTCGCATCGAGATGTTGTGTCGCAAACACAGGCAGCAAGAAAATAAAGGCGCTCGCGCCAAAACTGAAGAACGTCGCGGTGAGCATGAGCAGGAGCACAGTCCGATGCTGAAGGAAGACAAACCGAAATCCAACCACAAGATCCTGGAGGATTGTGGGTTTGTCGACCGATCGCACGCTCACACACAGCGTTTCCTGCAGACGGATCGGCATGAGGCACAAAGCAGACACCAAGAACGTCGCCGCATCGAAGTAGAGAACATTTTGAGCTCCGATCATGGCAATTCCCACCCCGCTAACTACCGGTCCGATCAGAAGGCCGATATTGGTCGTGCTTTGAATCAACGCATAGGCGGCGGTCCGTTGAGAGCGAGGCGCGAGAAGCGGAACGGCCGAGGCTAACGCCGGACCAAACACTGTGGAGACGATCGACGTCGCGAAGACGAGCACGTAGAGCCGTTCGAGCGTCAAGGCCTCCATGGCGTACAATAAAGGGACGAGCAGGACCAGCCCCGTGCGGATAAGATCCACCCAGATCAATACCGGCTTTTTCTTCATCCGATCGAGATAGACACCGATGAGCGGGCCAAAGACCAACGGCGGAATGGTCTGGAGTAAACCGATGATCGCCATCTTGAAGGCCGACCCCGTCAGTTCATACACGAACCACAACAGGGCCACCTTGTTCATGCCGTCGCCGATCTGGGAAATGACCTGGCCGGAAAACAATAGACCGAAATTCTTCGTCCTCAGCAACTCCCATCCGGATCCTGCCCGACCTTCCATCATCTTGTCGCTGTCCACCACGGTGAAACCTCCTCGTAGTCCTCAATCATAGAATGCACGTGCCTGCGCATTTGAATAGGCATGATCTTGTTCTCCTATCGGCCTCATGAATCATGGCTCGAGTAGTATAACCGAAAGTGTCTGGCCTGCGGGTGAGATCTTTGCTTCGATCTTATCCCCTGGGCTGACCCTGTTCCTGACCTTGGTATTATCGTCGAGTTCGAGATGCACCTCTTTGCCAGATTGATCGGTGATGACATAGGATTTGTCCATGATATCGAGCGTGGCATCGCCTTGGTGATCCTTCGTCATCTGAAACTCACCGACAACCTTGGACACTTCGCCTGTCACAATTTTCAAATGTGAGGATTCGGAAGGCAATCGAGTTTCCGCCTGGGCTCCCAGAACCGCTATGAGGCCCACACTGCCGATTGCCATGGCCAAACTTGTCGATTTTATGGACTCCATATGGCACCCTCCTTCTGAAGATGGGAGAACATAGTTCTTCTCCTCTTTCATCCGGAGCATGATCCATGTTTACGCACTGGTCGATAACACAGGCCAGGAGGAGAAACTCGTGCTCTCTTCCTCTTTTTTGTAGGTCATACCAATCACGCGCTCATACAACCGGACATAGTCTTGCGCCATTCGTTTCACCGTGAACCGCTGCTCGAAGGTCGAGCGGCATCGTCCACGATCGATTTCAGGAATACGTTGAATGGCCGCTGTCATCTCGTCGAGTCCCTCGCAGACGAATCCGGTAACGCCGTCCTCTATGATTTCAGGTATGGACCCACGACGATAGGCCAGCACAGGCGTTCCGCAGGCGAGCGCTTCGATCAACACAAGGCCGAAGGGTTCAGGCCAGTCATACGGGCAGACTAACGCTGTGGCATTACCCAAAAATTCATCCTTCTCGGCGTCGGTGATCTCACCGAGATACTCGATTAATGGATCAGCGAGCAGCGGCTCGATTTCGGCGTGAAAGTAATCCTGATCTGCCGGATCAACCTTCGCAGCAATTCGCAACGGAATCCCGACCCGTTTGGCAATCTCAATGGCATGATCCGGTCGCTTCTCGGCGGCTATACGCCCTAGAAATGCCAAATAGGCCCCAGGTTTCGGATGAAAACCATAGAGATCGCTCGGCAAACCATGGTAGACGGTGGCCTGCCAATTTGCCCAGGAAACAGGTTTCCGCTGGGCATCCGAAATCGACACAATCGGCAACTCTCTATACTCACGAAACACCGGCTGCAGTTCTGGGAGGTCAAGCCGACCATGGAACGTGGCCACCGTCGAGGTCGGATTCCGCCGCGCGAAAGGAAAGCCCATGAAATCCAGATGGGAGTGAATGATGTCGAAGTCCCTGGGTTTTCCCAATCCCTGCTCCATCAGCATCAGCATAGGCGCATCTCGGTTGAAGATCCCCTTGTTTAGACGGAGCGCATGATTACACATCGGTTCTAGACGAGCGGTCGTAATCGAATCTCCGCTCGCGAACAGGGTCACGTCGTGACCGAGCCGAACCAGTTCTTCGGTTAGGTAGGACACGATCCGTTCTGTTCCTCCATAGAGTTTCGGCGGAACACTCTCCCATAAGGGGGCAACCTGGGCAATTCTCATCGGACTATTCCTTTCATCATTGCATCATTGAAGTTATTCCCCCGATCGAAGGACGACGACTCTCTCCCGGGACCAACATGCGATCGCGTTTCGTATTTTTGTCGACGTAGAGATACACGAGCCTCCCGAAGATGGCTTTGATGACATACACGGCTCCCTTGATGGACAACAGATCGCCCTTAATCGTTTGAGTAGACATCTCACCCTGAGCCATGGCGCTGGGAACAACGAGGCTTAGACTAAACAGTAGAACGATCATGCAACCAATTAAGCCAGACATGGCGCCACCTGCCTTGAAACTCTGAAAGGCTTACTCCATTTGCCATATCCGACGCGGCGGTGACGGCTTCCGAACCGGCCAGGAGCGAACAGCGTCAGGCAGCTGCCCATTGCGAGTCCGGAGCAGAGCGAGAACAGCTAGAGTTCAATTCGAAGCTGCCGGGTTGTGAGCTTCAATCGATTTCTCACCAACCTGTGTGGGGGGATGTAGACGCTTGCTTCCGCACCCAGCCACTCCGACTTGATTTGGTCTGGTGCTTCTTGCTCTTCGCAAGCGATATGCAGCAGACTGGTCATGATCCGAGGTTCCTTCCGCCGGTGAGCAGGCAGTGTACCGACGTCGCAGGCGTTACCTGTGTGCCGCGCGCCCCGTAATCAGCGTCGTCTTCCTGATGATCTCTTTGCCACCGGAAAGCCGAGTCCAAACTTTTCAGTGCACCACACCGGTTCACCCATCGGATTTTGTCTCGAATGGTAACGGTCGCATATGCCGGTGAAACCCTTTGTTGATCTCAATGACGTGAATCACCGTAGCATTTTCACCAAACAGAGAGTGGTCAATATCGAACCCGTGCCACCCCCCTCTTAAGGGGGGTTGACAGCGTTAGACAGACTTCTTAGCTGAGCCCAAATTATTGAGGTGTCTGAAGAGACTTTACTCTACTGCGCCTCCGGAACAGTGCCTACTAGGAAAAGGCCTAAGTGTGTGTGGTGGTGTCAGGATCAATTCGTATGGCCACAACGGGTTGAGGCTGCGCGATGTTGTAGCGGGGCTGAAAGAGTGGAAGTTCAGTAACCTCGAACTGTTCAGCAATGATGTCGGGCGTGGCAGTTTGAGAAAAGCGTCCACACATGACTATTGGGTTCCGCTTGCCCACGGACTGACCGGTCAGTCTCTCTCAGTTACTTCACTTTCGGCAGCATCCCCTTCTTTTCCAGCTCCTGAAGATGCGTTTCGGCAAGGTCAAATAATAGCTGTTTGACGGTCTTCCTCTGAATCGCCGCCGCCACTTTCATGCGATGCATCAATTCACGGGGCACGTCTTTGACGATCCAGGTACCCTTGGCTTCAACCGGTTGTTTGCGAGATGTCATACGGCCCGAGGGTAGCATTAGCATAACCCGGTAGCAACCATCCCTCCTATTGACATATAATCTAGGATATATATATAACTTCTGTGCAATGACCGTGCGGTTATTGCACACGGATGTTGAGGGAGACTGTATGAACGCCGTCGGATATACCCGAGTCAGCACCGATGGGCAGGCAACCGATGGCGTCAGCCTTGAGGCTCAGCAGGCAAGAATCCGAGCGTGGTGCGAAGCCAATGCCTATGCGCTCGTCGATATCCATGTTGATGCCGGCCCTCAGGCTGCCGAGCGGACAATCGTCCAGGCCTCCAAGAAGCCCTGACCTCTGCAGCTCGACACAAAGCCGCGTTGGTCGTCTACTCGCTCTCCCGGCTGGCGCGTTCAACTAAAGATGCGATTGCTATAAGTGAGCGGCTCGCCAAGAACGGGGCGGATCTCGTGAGCCTTTCCGAGCGGATCGACACGACGACAGCAGCAGGGAAAATGGTGTTTCGCATGCTTGCAGTGTTGGCGGAGTTCGAACGAGACCAGGTGGCCGAGCGCACTAAAGGCGCGTTGGCGCACCTCCGCAATCAAGGTAAGCGCATCAGTGGAAAGATTCCGTATGGGTACGATCTGGCATTAGACGGAGAAAATCTAGTGTCCAATCAGAAGGAGCAAAGCGGTCTTCAGCTGATACAAAAACTTCGAGCCAAAGGGTTAGGCCGGCGCCGAATTGCAACTCAGTTAATGAAGCGTGGCATTCCCACAAAGACGGGGTCTTCATGGAGCCTACAGGCAGTGGGCAACATTTTACGTCGAGTAACGGCATCTCTTCCTGCAAATAACTGTACATAGGACCCTACAACCGGAGAGTCATCCCGGCATTAGGGGGACTGCTGGCTTTTATGCGCCGAACCCGAGGTTGCTTGTAAACTATTGCGGTGAAGCGATGGTCAATTTTGAGGGGGCATGACGTTAAGTGCCTTGCGGGCCAGGTGAGCTTCGGGGCCTTCCGAATATTGGTCGAGGACCCGCTCAAACATCAGCCGCGCTTTGTGATAATCACCAAGCCTTGAGTAGGTCTGGCCGATCTTAAAAGCTGAGGCAGCTAGTTTGGGACTCGCGGGGTTATAGGAGGGGACGTTATAGAAGGAAATGAGGGCATCTTGATAGTGGCCTAGGCGGTACTGGCATTCTCCGATCCAGTATTGCGCATTCGCGGCTAACGCAGATTGGCGATGTACTTCAATAAACAGTCTGAACCCGGCCAGTGCCGCTTCGTAGTCACCATGCGTAAATTCTTCCATCACGCGATCATACAAATGCCGTGAAGTGTCCTGAACGTTCGTCGAGGCAGCAAGTGAAGGTGTAGTGAACCCCAACATGGAGATGACGAGACACGTCCACACCAGTTTTGTTCCCATCGTTCCCTCCTGCCGTTAACTACATAAGTAAATACGTGGGAACCTATATGCAATCGGAGTACCAGGGATGACGATGAAGGAAAGGTTGAGAAAACACAATTCCCTAGTACGACTAGCGTCGTTAATATCACGTATGAGTAGTAAAAAGAGCACGCGTCATGGAAAAAACCACAGCCGGTACCGCTCACACATTTTATTATATAGCCATGAATCGGACAGCTATGCTGGTTAATTTAGCAGTGGATGTGAATACCGGGCGATTGTTGCACACGCCACGATGTGGCACAGCGGAAGAATAAGTCAGTTGTTTACTTAACCCCCGAGAACTCATATCTCGAAACCCCTGTGAATAGGGATGTTATCAAGGCAAGTTGAACTATGTAGAAAGCATGTGCAACGAAATGAAGGGCCACCATGAAAGACGGAAGAATCACGAGAGCCGCCATCTATGGGCGGGTGTCGACAGACGGCCAGAGCGTGGACAATCAACTTCGTGAACTTCGGTTGGTGGCTGAGCGGAACGGGTGGCAGATTGTTCAGGAGTTCGTCGATAAGGGTATCAGCGGCGCCAAAGGCCGAGAACAACGGTCGGCCTTCGATGAGCAGCCTCTTCAGTCATGCCGTGGAAGATGACCTTGTGGCAGTCAATCCCGCCCTGAAACCCGGGAAGTTCCTTCCGAAGATCAGCAAACGCCGAAAGATCGATCCCCTCACCCGTGAGGAAGTTTCATTGTTGCTGGAGACAGCGAAGATGAAGCTACCTCGATACTATCCCCTCTTCCTCTGTGCCGCACGCACTGGGCTGCGCATGGGAGAATTGCTGGCGCTGCAGTGGCAGGACATCGACTGGCGGGCCCGCTTCATCGAGGTACGACGGAACTACCCCCACTGGCAATTGACCACGCCGAAGAGCGGAGAGACTCGGCGTGTCGATATGTCACGGGAATTAGGCCAGACGCTAAAAGACCTACCGCTTGAGCGTCAGATCGACGCAGGCGCGGCCGGCGCTGAGATCCCCCTTTGGGTGTTTCCGAATGAGACCGGTGGATTACTCCACCCGCATAACATTCGGGACCGGGTGTTTTACGGTCTATTAACGAAGGCCAAGCTGCGACGGGTGCGATTCCATGACCTCCGCCACACGTTTGCCTCCTTGCTTCTCTAGAATGGCGAGAGCCCGGTCTACGTCAAAGACCAACTGGGGCATTCCTCGATCCAGATCACGGTAGACTGTTACGGACATTTAATCCCAGGGGGAAACAAACAGGCCGTCGACCGGCTCGATACCCCGATTGCCACGCCGGTTTTTGAGGCCGAATCCGCAACCCCCGCGCAACTAGTCAGGGCGACGGAGCGTGAGCATGCGAGAAATACTCTAGTAGATCAAACAGTTATCGGGAGAAGGTATGGGGTGAGTGACGGGTTTCGAACCCGCGACCTCCGGATCCACAATCCGGCGCTCTAACCAACTGAGCTACACCCACCATACAGAGAAGACACTCGACACAGGTTCTATGGCGGAGGGGATCTTAACAAAGACAGAACAAGACCCGCAACCAGGCATGGCGTCACAACATCAATCGCGAGAGCCTTCTGTTCGGCTCTCATTCCCACTCATGGCAAATGACGATTAACAATTGTCAGCCCCTGGCATTGAAGGCTGCCTGCATTTCCGTGAGAATTGCGGCGGCGGCAGCGGCGGGATCCGAAGCATCTCTGATGGGTCGGCCGACCACCAAATAGTCAGCCCCCGCCGAAATCGCCTGGGTCGGCGTGGTCGCTCTGGCATGATCATCGACATCTTCACCGGCGGGACGCACACCGGGCGTGACGATCAGAAACCGCGGACCGATTTTGGGGCGGAGGATCGCCGGCTCTTCGCCCGAGGCCACCACCCCATCACAGCCTACCTCGGACGCCAATAAGGCGCGCGCGGTGACCAAATCCTGGACGCTCCGCTGAATGCCCATGTCTCGGAGATCGTGGCTGTCAAAATTGGTCAGCACCGTCACCGCCAACAGTTTCAATTTGGACTCTCCACGACCTTGAACGGCTGCGGCCAGCGCCTTCCGGTTTGCATGAACCGTTAAGAATTCCACGCCCATCGCCGCAACCCGTGCAGTGGCCCGACGAACTGTTTCTTCAATATCAAGAAACTTGAGATCCAGGAACACCCGCTTGTCTTGGGCGATCAGGCGTTGGACCATCTCCGGTCCGGCGGCGGTGAAGAGTTCCAGTCCGACCTTCACAAACACGATCTGATCATGCACGCGATCGAGAAGCCGGTTGGCTTCATCGCTTGAGGGCACGTCGAGGGCTAAGATTAAACGGTCACGGGCTATGATGGTTGACACAGGTTTGTCCTTTTGAAAAATGGCTCACCTTGACGCTTCGGAGAACCGTGTGGTACAAGTGCATTCTTTTCTAGAGGAGTCTACTATGCCGGTTGTACATAAATCGACGATTCGCCGAGCCCGCCAAGCTGTGAAGCGCCACGATCGTAACCGTGCGACGCTGGGTGCCCTCAAGAGTCTCGTAAAGAAAGTCCAATCGGCCGTGGCCGAGAAAAAAGTCGAGGATGCAGCGGTATCCCTGCGTCAGGCCACTTCGGCTCTCGGCAAGGCCGTGACGAAGGGTGTGATGAAACCAAATACGGCTTCGCGTCGGATTGCTCGCCTGACGCTCCATGTCAACTCCTTGTCCGTTTCCCGCTCGTAATCGTTCGCACGTTCGAGATGGTTCTTGCCCTCATTGGTTGCGCCAACTCGGCCCCACGACCCGGTGAGGGGAGACGTACGTTGACTTGTGTACGGTCGCATAACCGTAATAACACGTCTTCAAGAATTCGAGCAGGACGCCCACCACTTCCACCCTTCAGCCTGGCGTCGGCATCTAAAAACAACTGCAGCGCCTGATGTAGGTGGTTGTCGGGAAATTGATCGAGAAATGCTCGCACCTTGTAGGGATCCATACGCAAGGTCCGAGCGGCCTCCCCCTCACGACCCCCTTGCCGTACGACTTCCTTAACCTTCCACAGTCTCCGATATTGCCAGGCCAGTGATCCAAGGATTCTCAATGGGGCTTCCCCCGCTTCCAAATTCCTGGCCAGGATCGCCAATGCTCGCCCGCGGTTTTCCTCACCGATCGCTAACGTCAAATCAAACACTGAAGCGCCGGGTTCCGTTCCGCGCAACGTCGCCACATCGCCGGCGGCAACAACCTGACCAGGCGAGACATACGCAGCCAGC
>Ga0157380_10000636_pt1 | contig 21640 bp, 17 predicted proteins | sample S35metaG_FD_119757 | JGI IMG/M metagenome (GOLD analysis project Ga0157380, IMG submission 119757) | Switchgrass rhizosphere microbial communities from Kellogg Biological Station, Michigan, USA - S3-5 metaG | ecosystem: Host-associated > Plants > Roots > Rhizosphere > Soil | place: USA...
GCGCATCATCATCGAGTCACACGCACCGACGGTCACGAGCACGTTCGCCTGCGCCGTCCAGAGCGAACCGTCGCTCATCTCGGCGATGGCGATGACATCCTGGGTGCCGCTCAATCGCATGTTGGTGCTGAACTCCGCCTTCGCCGCCTTGGGTCCGAGCGTCACTGCGGCGATCCAGGGTCGTGGATTGCGATTCGCGAAAATACAGACACGCTGCACGTAGTCCATCTCGGTCATGGGACTGTCCACCGTCACTGTCAATGGCACCAGGTTGCCGCTTTCGGCGAGCGGCGGGAGTTTCAGGGTGACACGTCCCGTCTGCGTTGGTTTCTCGCCGAACAATGAGCGGATGGCCGCGAGCGTCTCAACTTCCCCCGCGACACTTCGCATGGGCCGCAGGGCAATCGCAACGAGAGTCGCACCCACGCTGGCCACTGCTTTTCGGCGACTCACGCTCATCGCAGCGTCACCAGGAAAGCGACCAAGTCTTCGACTTCCTGTGCCGTCAGTATCGGCCGTCCCGCATATTTCGCCTGCACGCGCTGCAGCCCCTGCGTCACGTAGTAGGCAGGCATCAGCGTTTCCGGATCGAGCGAACGTGCATCGACGATCCTCTGGCGCAATTGCGCGGACGTAAACCGTGCACCGACACCGTCGAGCGGCGGGCCCAGATCGCCGGACGCTGACGGTTGCACTTCAGCGATCGGCAGGCGATGGCAGATCGTGCAATTGCCGCGGTTCGAATCGACCGCGACGGCTTTACCGCGTCGTGCATCGCCCGGTTGACTCGTCAGCGGCTTCGACATGCCGGTGTCTGCACTCGCATGGGCACAGGCAAGCGCTGCCGCTGCAGCCACCGCCGGTACGATCAAGCAAACATGTCGGCGGTGATATTTTCGTACCATGACTCGGCGTAGGCGGCTTCGCGCTTGAGGACGTCGTCGGGTGCTTTCAGGCGTGTCGTGCGATCGTCCTGGAACGTCAGGCTGATGGCATCGTTCCGGATCTCGAACACATCCGCGATCGAGAAACCGTAGCCGGGCTGGGCGATGCTGTAGCAGGTGTTGACCAGTTTAGGTGATGCGAGCGTTCGGCCAGCTATATCCGCGAGAATCGCGGCACCGCACGCCTTTGCCTGGCAATTGGCGGCGAAGCCCGACTTGGGCATGTCACCGGCGATGGCGGCATCGCCCAGCACGTAGATGCGCTTCTGCACTTTCGACTCGAACGTTGCCGGATCGACGGCACAGAAGCCATGGCCCTGGTCGAGCCCGGCGGCAATTGCTATCTCTCCAGCGCGCTGCGGCGGAATGATATTGGCGACCGCGGCGTTGTGGTCGTCGAATCCCGTCGACACCGTCAGGGTCGCGGGATTCACCGACATCACCTTGCCCGATTGCGATCCCGGCACCCATTCGACCATGCCGGGATAGAGCCGCGCCCAGGCCTCCATGAACAATTTCTGCTTGGAGAAGCTGTCGTTCGAATCGAGGATCAGAAGCTTGGACCTGGGCTTGCGATGCTTCAGGTAGTAGGCAATCAGGCAAGCGCGTTCATACGGGCCGGGCGGACAACGAAATGGCGTCGGCGGCACCGCGATGACGACAAGTCCTCCATCCGGCATGGCCTCGAGTTGCTTGCGCAGCAGCGTGGTCTGAGGACCGGCCTGCCAGGCATGCGGCATGAGCTGCGATGCCGATTGATCGTAACCCTGCACGCCGTTCCACACGAATTGCACGCCGGGCGACAGCACCAGATAGTCGTAGTCGAGCTTGGCGCCTGTCGCCAACGTCACTCTCCTGGTCACCGGATCGATAGCTGTAGCCGAATCGTGTACAACTTTGATGCCCGCGGCGGCGACCTTCTTATAGTCGAAGGTCAGTTTCGACAACGGCCACAATCCGCCGAGCACGCCATTGCTGAAGGGACAGGAGACGAACAGTCGTTCACGCTCGACCAGCGTGATCGACACGTTCGAGTCATGTCGTCGCAGGTAACGGGCCATGGAGGCGCCGCCAAAACCGCCGCCGACGATGACTATGCGAGCGGCCGACGAGGCAGCTATGCTTGTCGCCGCCGCCAGCGGCATGACCGCGGCGGCGGCGAGAAACGTGCGGCGAGTGCAACGGCTCATGGCTTGCTCACCGAGCTGAAGTAGTCGGCCAGCGCATCGATCTCAGCATCGTTGTAGCTGCGGGCAAGGCGATTCATGATGGTTGCGTCAGCGGCTTGTGCACGAAACGCTTTGAGTTGAGCCACCAGGCGCGCCTTGTCGGCTCCGGCAATGGAGGGAATCCGGCCGAGGCTGCGTCCGTTCAAGCCGTGACAGCTGGTGCAGCCGTCGGCGAGACTCGCTGCATCTGGAGATGCCGCACTCGCAATCGCCATACCGGCGCACACCATTGCAATGAGAGCCATTGCGAACAGTCCCGTTGCGATTCGCGGGAAGCGCCAAGTAGTTTGTGTACTTTGCATAGTTGAGCGGAGCCAGCCATGACCGTATCCCTGACGATAAACGATCAAACGGTGACGGTCGATGCCGACCCGGCGACGCCCCTCTTGTGGGTGCTGCGCGATCACCTTGGCATGACCGGAACGAAGTTCGGGTGCGGTATCGCGCAATGTGGCGCCTGTACCGTCCACATCAACGACCAGGCCATGCGATCGTGCCAGTTCCCGCTGGAAGCAGCGGCCGGCATGAAAATCCGCACCATCGAAGGCCTGAGCCCCGATTCGAGCCATCCATTGCAGCAGCTCTGGGTGGAGTTGAACGTGCCTCAATGCGGCTACTGCCAGGCCGGTATGCTGATGGCTGCCGCCGCGCTGTTGAAACAGAAACCCAAACCCAGCGACGACGACATCGATCAATACGTCAGCAATGTGTGCCGCTGCGGCACCTATCCCCGCATTCGGGCGGCCATTCACAAGGCGGCCGAGAGGATGCAGGCCGTGGGAGCCAAGACATCGGAGGTGACGGCATGAGCGTCAATCCCATGAACTCCCTCGCGACGAACGATGGCGACCTGAGCCGCCGCCAGTTCATCGTCTCGACCTTGGCTGCGGGTGGTGCGCTCGTCATCGGGACTCGCAGCGGCTTCGCAGCGGTACGGGACACGGTGCCGCTGGCCGCAGGCACCAGCGAGTTCACTCCCTGGCTGACCATCGCGAAAGATGACACTGTGACGGTTCGCGTGACCACACCCGATATCGGCAATGGCACCCTCACGCAAGCCGCGGCGTTCATCATGGAAGAGCTGGGCGCCGACTGGAACAAGATCAAAACCGAGTACGCCTCCACCAGCCGCGATTTCACCGAGGGCGGTGTCTATTCGAAAGTCGGCGGCATCATCGGCTATTTCAGCGGCCGCTCGACCGGTCCCGATCGGATGAAGACATATCTGCAGGTCGGTGCGAGCGCCCGCGAGCGATTGAAACTTGCCGCGAGCCAGAAATGGGGCGTGCCCGTTGCCGAGATCGAAGCGAAAGACAGCAAGCTGACGCACGCGAAATCGGGGCGCACGCTGCGCTTCGGCGAAGTCGTCGACAAGGCCGCGACGGTGAAACTAGCCGCGGAACCGAAACCGAAGGAGCAGTCGCAGTGGACCTTCCTCACCAAGACAGCGCCTGCGAAGAAACAGCTGCCGCAGATCGTCAATGGCTCACTGATCTATGGCATGGATGTCCGCCTGCCCAACATGGTGTACGCCGCGTTGCGCCAGTCCCCGGTGCATGGAGGCAAGCTGAAGAGCTACGACTTCAATGCGATCAAGAATATGCCGGGCGTGCACGCAGCCGTCGTGGTCGAGCCGGGCAAGCCGCACGCATCGGATCTGAAGTCACCCTTTCCGCTCGGCCTCTCGACGACGCAGAGCGCGGTTGCGGTGATCGCAGACCATTACTGGCAGGCACGCACGGCGCTCGATGCATTGCCGGTCGAGTGGGATGACGGTCCAGGCGGCCAATGGAAAACCACCGAACAGATGAACCAGGCGGCGCTCGCGGCGTTGGAGAAAGAAGGCGAAAAAATCGAGAAGAGCAGCGGCGATGTCGAGGCAGCGTTCAAGAGCGCCAAGGTCTTGGTCGAGGGGAGCTATCTCACGCCCTATTGCGAACAAGCGCCGATGGAGCCGCTCAACGGCACGGCGCTGGTCACCAAGGACCGCGTCGAGCTCTGGCATCCATCGCAACATTCGCAGATGGGCTTCCTGGTCGCCGCGGATGAAACGGGAATCGATCCTACGAACATCACCTTCCACCAGACGCATGTAGGCGGCGGGTTCGGTCGACGCATATTCTCCGACGACGTCCGCATGGTCGTCGCCGTCGCGAAACAGTTCCCCAATCGGCCCGTACACGTGATCTGGTCGCGCGAAGAATCGACGCGACAAGGCCGCTATCGGCCGCTCATGGCCGGCAAGCTGAAAGCCAGCCTCGGCGACGACGGCCTGCCGACGGCGTTGCTGGCTCGCGTGTCTGGGGGCCCTGACTTCTTCGTCCGCGGTTTGCCGGATAGCGCGATCGGCAACGGCGTTGTGCCAAACGTCCAGATCGAATCGCAGGTGGTGCCGTTCCATGTCATGACGGGTCCCTATCGCGGCCCGGGCTACAACTCCTGCTCGTTCTTCCTCGAGACGTTCATCGATGAATGCGCGATCAAAGCAGGTGTCGATCCTCTCGAGTATCGCTTGAAGCTCTATGGCAAATGGGCCGACCTCGGCTGGACCAAATGCCTCAAGGAAGTCGCCGCGAAATCCGGCTGGGGCGAAAAGCTGCCCAAGGGCCAGGGCCGCGGCATCGCCATCGCGAACTGGGGCATGGACGGCAAGCCCGACGCAGGCACCACGTGCGCGACAGTCGCGAAAGTGGAAGTGTCCAAGTCCGGCGAACTGAAGATCCTGCAGATCGACGTCGCCTTCGATACGGGCCGCGTGATGAATCGCGATGCGGTCAAGACCGAACTCGAAGGCGGCACGCTGTTCGGCCTCAACATGAGCCTCAACGAGGAACTGAATATCAAGAACGGGCAGATCGTCGAAGGCAACTACGATGTCTATCCCATGATCCGCATGGCCCACACGCCACGCAGCATCAATATTCATTTCGGCGGCCTTTCAGACAATCCACGCTTCAACGAAATCGGCGAACCGCCGGTAGGCCCGATCGGGCCGGCCGTGGGCAACGCGATTTTCCAGGCCACCGGCAAACGGATTCGCACTACCCCGCTTCGTAAGCACGACTTGCGCTGGGCCTGAAGGAAGCTACGTGAAGAAACTCGGCGGCGTCGTCGCGATCCTGGTCGTCCTCATCGTAGCAATCGTCATCGTCGTCAAGCGGACTCCCCGGAGTCCGCTCGCGGCAACGCCTGCGATGAGCAGTCGCACCCCCACCGAGCAAGCCGAATATGCCGCGCGGCTCGCCGACTGCGTCGCGTGTCATTCCACTGCCGAAGGCAAGCCGTTCGCCGGCGGCTTGAAGATGGGAACGCCGCTCGGCGCCATCTACGCGACCAACATCACTCCCGACAGGGACACCGGCATCGGCAACTACACGCTCGCCGAATTCGACAATGCCGTGCGTCGCGGAGTAGCGCGAGATGGACGACGACTCTATCCAGCCATGCCGTATCCGTCCTACGCCAAGCTGGCCGACGCGGACGTCAAAGCGCTGTACGACTACTTCATGCACGACGTGCAACCCGTCTCGCAACCGAACATGAAGAACGAGCTGAAATGGCCGCTCGACATGCGCTGGCCATTGGCGCTGTGGAACGTCGCATTCTTCCAGGATGCAACCTATCGGGCGAAGTCTAATTCGGATGCGGCCTGGAATCGCGGCGCCTATCTCGTGCAAGGTCCCGGTCACTGCGGCAGCTGTCACACGCCGCGTGGCATTGCCTTCCAGGAAAAGGCGCTGGACGAGAAGGACGATCTGTATTTGTCGGGTGCGTTGCTGGATGGCTGGTACGCATCCAGTCTGCGTGGTGATGCGAAGACGGGGCTCGGCAGCTGGTCGGAGCAGGACATCGTCGAGTTGCTCAAGACCGGGCACAACCTGCACGCCACCGTCTATGGCTCGATGATGGATGCCTTCAACAACAGCACTCAGTTCATGACGGACGAGGATCTAGCGGCAATTGCGCACTATCTCAAGTCACTGCCGGCCCGGCGGTCGGAACAGCCGTTTGTCTACGATGAAAAGACCGCCACGGCGTTGAATGCCGGCGACTTGAACTTTCCGGGCGCGGGCACCTATCTCAAGCAATGCGGCTTCTGCCACGCCGCCGACGGGCGCGGTCACGGCAAGCTTCTGCCACCGCTCGCGGGCAATCCTACGTTGCTCGATGCCGAACCAGCGTCGGTCATCAACATCATCCTCAACGGCGCCGGACGCATCGTCGCCGGCGGCGTGCCCGATTCCTATCGCATGCCGCCCTATCGCGTCCTGCTATCCGATCGCGAGATCGCCGACTTGGCCACCTTCATCCGCACCAGTTGGGGCAACGATGCCAGCCCCGTGACGACGGAATCTGTCGCCGAGCTGAGAGGCTCGACAGACAGCACCAGCGACCGCGTGATCGTGCTGAAGATGCGGTGAGTCGCCGCACCGTCTACTTCAGCGAGAATGGCCTTGCTGCGCTCATAACACGCATGTCAGCCGGTCCGCGATACCCCGGTTCCTGGTTCCGTATGAGGCATTCTCGCAAGAGCACGTCGGACATTGGCAGGGTTCGGGGGCAGGCACTCAAGTCGGCCCGCCCGATGTCGATAGTGGAAACGATTGCTCCAGTCTTCGGGATCCGTTCGCTCCAGCGCTGCGTCCGTCCGTAATACGTGGTGATGACAGCGAGGTGAAAGAATCCCGAGGTTATGATGATCGTTTGAGCCAGCCAGCGAGAGCCCGCAAGCTATGAAGAACCGCGAGAACCCACTGACACTACTGACCGCTGAACTGACCATTAGCTGCTGCCTGATGCTGCAACTATCCACGGCCGGGGCGCAGGAAGCGGGAGCGATCCAGGACAACAGCTTCCTGGTCGAAGAGGCTTACAACCAGGAAGCGGGCGTCGTCCAGCACATCAATACGCTGCAGCGTTCGCGGTCGGGCGATCTCATGTATACGTTCACGCAGGAGTGGCCCGCGCCCTCGATCACGCATCAATTGAGCTACACCGTTCCCATCCAGCGCCTCGATGGCAGCAGCGGCATCGGCGATGTCGCGCTCAATTATCGATATCAATGGATCGGCGATGGCGAGGCGACGTTAGCCGTGTCGCCACGCGTGACCGCTCTGCTTCCGACGGGAGACGATCGCAAGGGCCTGGGAGTCGGCGCAGCCGGCGTACAGGTGAACCTGCCGGTGAGCTATGTCCTGAACTCCTCGTTCGTGACTCACTGGAATGCCGGCGCGACCGTCACTCCCAGTGCCCGCGGCGACTCGGGTGCGGACTTCCACAAGACCGACTTCAATCTCGGCGGCAGCCTGATCTGGCTCACCAGCGACACATTCAATGTCATGCTGGAAGCTGTCTACTACAGCACGCAGTCGGCTGACGGCGACGGGCGCAAGCATCGTGAAAGCGCTGTCTATGTCAGCCCGGGCGTTCGTGGCGCCTTCAACCTGGCCAGCGGCCTGCAGATCGTTCCCGGACTGGCGGTGCCGATCGGCATCGGCGCGTCGAGCGAGGACTATTCGATCTTTGCCTACCTGAGTTTCGAACACCCGTTCTGAGTCAGCCTCGTTCCGATTCGGCCTCGTTCCGATTCGGCTCGTCGTCTGACGGCTCGATAAATGCGACATCGGTGCGCGTGTAGCGATATTATTGAATAAGTATTCCAAGGGGGCTCCGCCAGGGACGGGATAGCAACAATGAAAATCGCCGCCATGCCGTTTTCGATCCGAGCGCGCCTGTCGGCCATGATGTTTCTGCAGTTCTTCATCTGGGGCGCGTGGTTCGTGACGCTGTCGACCTACCTGGGTCGAACCCTGACGTTTTCCGGCGTAGAGATTGGACGCGCCTATTCGACCATGCCGTGGGGCGCCATCGTCGCGCCCCTGATCGTCGGCATCATCGCCGACCGCTTGTTCCGGGCGGAACGCGTGCTGGCCGTGCTGCACCTCGTGGGAGCCGCGTTGTTGTGGTGGGCGGCGTCGGTGCACACGTCGAACGAGTTGTTCTGGATCCTGCTCGCCTACGCGCTCTGCTACAACCCGACGCTGGCATTGGTGAATGCCGTGGCGTTTTATCAGATGCAGGAACCGGAGCGCGAATTTCCGTCGATCCGCGTCTTTGGAACGCTTGGCTGGATCGTCTCAGGACTGATCATCGGATTCGCGGCGGTCGAAGCGACCTCGATTCCGCTGCAGTTGGCCGCCACCACTTCGTTGCTGCTAGCTGTGTTTGCCTTGTGCCTGCCGGCGACGCCACCCAGCGGTGCGGGACGCAAATTCTCTATCCGAGACGCTCTCGGCCTGGACGCACTTGCGCTGCTGCGTCAGCGCTCCTTCGCCGTGTTCATTGCCGCCTCATTGCTGATCTGCATTCCGCTCGCCTTCTACTACAATTTCGCCAACTTGTTCCTGAACGAAGCCGGTCTCGGCAACGCCGCCGGCAAGATGACGCTCGGCCAGATGTCGGAATTCTTCTTCATGCTGGTCATGCCGTTCTGTTTTGCGAGGCTGGGCGTGAAGTGGATGCTGCTCGTAGCCATGGGCGCTTGGGCGCTGCGATATGCGTTGTTCGCATTCGGCAATGCTTCGGAACTCGTGTGGATGTTCTACGCCGCCATCCTGCTGCACGGCGTGTGCTACGACTTCTTCTTCGTGACCGGCCAGATCTATGTAGACAAGGCCGCTCCACCGCACCTGCGTGCCAGCACTCAGGGTTTCATCACCTTGATCACCTACGGGGTGGGGATGCTGATTGGCGCCGAAATCTCCGGGCGCGTGGTTTCCGCACATACGCTGGCGCAGGATTCGAGCGGGGCTGCCGGTCATGAGTGGACCGCAGTGTGGCTAGTACCGGCCACCATGGCGATCGTCGTCGGGATCCTCTTCTTGCTGTGCTTCCGAACGGATCGAGTGCGGATCGGCGTGGGCAGCGTGACTGACGCCAAGCCAGAAGCATTGCCACCCATCTAGCAGCGTCCCTTTCAGCGACCCAGCTCGGCGAGCAGCCGGTCGATCGTGTCCTGCGCCTGCCCGCGGTAGCCGCGCCGAAGAGATTGAAATGGTTCAGCACGTGATACAGGTTGTACAACCTCTCGCGCACCGCGAATCCGGGCTCGATCGGCCAGGCAGCCTCATAAGCATCGTAAAATGCTGCGCTGAAGCCACCGAATAGACGGGTCATGTTGAGGCGCCGGCTTTCGTCTGCATGCGCCATTGCGTCTCGCCGGAGAGATTCGCCACAGCCGGCGCTTCGATCGATTCATTCAGCAGTACGGAGGCTGCCGCCGCAATCCTGCCGGCCGTGATCATCGAGAGTCCGGATGCAATGCCGTCAGTGAACGGCGGGACGCGGATCGCCTTTCCGAGCACTCTTACCGCGCCGCTGCGAATGACTGCCTTCCTCGATCTCCTCGACGATCTTGGCGCAGAACGCGTCGAGGTCGCCGGGATTACGGCTGGTGATGATGCCGCGATCGGCCACGACTGCGCGGTCCACCCACTTGCCGCCTGCGTTGACGACGTCCGTCTTGATCGACTTATACGACGTGACCTGCAGGTCCCGCACAGCATCCAGCTCCACCAGCAACCAGGGCGCGTGACAGATCGCCGCGACGACCTTGCCCGCATCCAGGAACGAACGAATGAACTGTAGTGCTTTTGCATTCAGGCGCAGCAGGTCGGGATTGATTTGGCCGCCTGGCAATACGATTGCGTCGTATTCGTCCGCCTTGGCCGCATCGAGCAGCTGGTCCACGGCGGCGCTCTCGCCCCAGTCCTTGTGCTTCCAGCCACGGATCTGACCGCTCTCCGGCGAGACCACTACGACTTCGGCGCCCGCTTCCCGCAACTTGCGCTGCGGGACCATCAATTCGTCCTGCTCGAACCCGTGCGTCGCCAGGATGGCGATCCTCGCTTTCTCGATCTTGGCCATGACTCATCTCCAGCAAATGTGCCCCTGAAGGTGGGTAAGTTCACGACTGAGGATGGAGTTCCAGTGGCCTGCAGGAATGTATATTGATAAGCGACGCGGATATTCATAAGCGACGCGGCGCCAAACGAAAAAGGCCACTCGGATGAGTGGCCTTTTATTGTTTGGTGCGCCCGGAGAGATTCGAACTCCCGACCCTCGGCTTCGTAGACCGATGCTCTATCCAGCTGAGCTACGGGCGCATGAAAACTGTTTCCAACCGAACTGGCGGAGAGTGAGGGATTCGAACCCTCGATGGGCTTTTGACCCATACACCCTTAGCAGGGGTGCGCCTTCGACCACTCGGCCAACTCTCCGGCGCTGAACCACCAACCAAACCGCTGCCACCAGCGGGCGCAGCATTCTCTCCGCATCGAACTCTCGCAAAAACCGGCATGCCGGGCTTCGTACCGCCCGTCGACGGGACCACCGCGCGCCTGGACCAGCTCCAGGGCAGGCATGCTTCCGCGCCGCAATCTCTTGGGAGACCCGGCGGTCAGCGCCTGCGATCGGAGGTCTCTGGGAAGTCGCCCGACTGCGAAGGCGGGCAAGAATACTGGGGGAATCCCGGTACGTAAAGACTTGAAAAAAGAAAGGCTTCAGTCACCTGGCCGCGGAGTGACTCGGGACGGTACTCCGCGGCTGAAAAGGAACGATCAGGACCCGGTGCCGGATACAGGCCGGTGACTTGCACTGCCGGCAGCTTCCTCTTCGCGCTTGATGCGCTCGTAGATCTCTTCGCGATGCACGGCAACTTCCTTCGGTGCATTGACACCGACGCGGACTTGATTGCCTTTGACGCCCAGAACGGTAACCGTGACATCGTTTCCGATCATCACAGTCTCGCCGACGCGCCGAGTCAAAATCAGCATGAGTCGCTCCTTGCTTGACAGCAGAGTCGATCAGATGCTGGCGTGCCGGCGGTGGAGATCACCGCGCGTTCGCAGCTCGCATGTGAATGACTCATGATTGAGGTTAGGTTACAGGGTACTGCTTTGGAATCCGGATTTCCCTGAAATTCGAAATCTCCCTCACAGCAGATGACATTTTGTAACGAAATATGTTCGGAAAATCGAAGTTTTTTTCATTCATTGCGTGAGCGAAAGGTTGGACGCAACTACGATTACCATGCAACCGCACAAATACGCTTGGCGGTAAAACATAATCGAATATTTTTCTGTCATGCCTGCGCGCTGCGCAGTCCCCATAAGGACTGCCCACAGCAAACATAGAAGCAGCGCAAGGTGCGCTGCGATTAGCAGGGTCCTACGCGCCTAACGTTGTCTCAATCCAGGCGGGCACCGAAGCCAGCGCAGTCTCCAGCCGCGAAGGATCGTTGCCGCCTGCTTGCGCCAGGTCGGCTCGGCCGCCGCCACGACCTCCCACTGCCTGCGCCACGACATTGACCAGGTCGCCAGCTTTCACTCGCGAGACCAGGTCGGCCGTGACACCAGCGATCACAATCACTTTGTCCGGTTCCGGCACGGAAGCCAGTACTACGATCGCGGATTTCAGTTTGTTCTTGAGCTGATCGATCGCCGCGCGCAGTGCGGGCGCATCTGCGCCGTCGACACGGTTCACTACGACTTTCACACCTGCGATCTCAATGGCGGACGCGGAGAGATCGTTCCCCTGCCCGCTTGCCAGGCGCGATTTCAGCGTGGCGACCTCCTTTTCCAGCCGACGACTGCGGTCGACGAGCTGGCGGACTTTTTCTTCTACGTCGTTGCGACTGGCTTTCATCAGCGCACTCAGGTCGCGAATCACCTGGTCGGATTCGGAAACCCAAGCGAGCGCTCCGTCGCCAGTGACGGCCTCGATGCGCCGAACGCCCGCGGCCACGCCGCCCTCACTGACAATCTTGAAAAGACCGATGTCACCGGCACGGCTGACATGTGTGCCGCCGCACAATTCAGTCGAGAAATCGCCGATTTTCAGCACGCGTACTTCGTCATCGTACTTTTCACCGAACAACGCCATCGCGCCCGAAGCCACTGCGGCGTCGTATGGCATCAGCGTGATCTCCGTGGCGGCATTCGCGCGGATCTCGGCGTTCACCAGATGTTCGACTTCTTTGAGTTCGGCAGGAGTCATTGCAGCGTAATGCGAGAAATCGAAGCGCAGCCGATCTGGAGCGACGAGCGATCCTTTCTGCGTTACGTGAGTTCCCAATACCCTGCGCAAGGCTGCATGCAGTAAGTGCGTAGCCGAATGATTGGCCATGGTCGCGCGGCGCAGTTGTTCATCGACGCGAGCCTCGACTTTGCCACCCGTGCTGAATTCACCTGCAATCACACGGCCCACGTGAGCGTATGCAGTACCCAGCTTGATGGTATCGGTCACCTGGAAGCGCGCTTCACCCGCGACCAACACTCCCTGGTCGCCCACTTGCCCACCGCTTTCGGCGTAGAAAGGCGTGCGATCGAGAATCACGCGCCCTTCCTCGCCTGCTTTGAGCACGGACACGGATTCGTTGCCACGAAGCAATCCGACGACGGTTCCCCGCTCATGCAGCAATTCATAGCCGCGGAAATCGGTCTTTCCCTCGAAAGTCACGCCGGCTCGCAGATCGACGCCAAACTTGCTGGACGCCTGCGCGAGTTCGCGCTGCTCCTTCATCGCGTCCTCGAAGCCTTGTTGATCGATGCTCAAGCCTCGTTCGCGCGCGATGTCCGCGGTAAGGTCCGCGGGAAATCCGAAGGTGTCGTAGAGCTTGAAGACCGTCTTTCCCGGGATGACTTTGCCGGTCAGAGAGTCGATGGCACTTTCCAGCAGGGTCATGCCTCGCGACAACGTCTCGGCGAAACGCTCTTCCTCCTGCAAGAGCACGCGCTCGATATGTCCGCGCTGCGTGTTCAGTTCGGAGTAGGCCGCGCCCATTTCCGCGGCAAGCGCAGCAACCAGCGAGTGAAAGAATGGCCGCGTCTGCCCGAGCTTGTATCCATGGCGGATTGCGCGGCGGATGATTCGACGCAGGACATAGCCCCGTCCTTCGTTCGAGGGCAGGACGCCATCGGCGATCAGGAACGAGCACGCACGAATGTGATCGGCGATCACACGCAGCGAACTGGACTTGAGATCCGAGGTGCTCGTCGCCTGCGCAGCGGCGTTGATGAGATTGACGAACAGGTCGATCTCGTAATTCGAGTGGACGCCCTGCATCACAGCGGCGGTGCGCTCGAGTCCCATGCCAGTGTCCACCGAAGGTCGGGGCAGAGGCGTGAGCACGCCGTCGGCCGTCCGATCGAACTGCATGAACACGAGATTCCAGATTTCGATCCAGCGATCGCCGTCCTGATCGGGCGAGCCGGGAGGACCGCCCGGTATGTGCGCACCGTGATCGTAGAAAATCTCCGTGCAGGGACCGCACGGACCGGTCTCTCCCATCTGCCAAAAGTTGTCCCCCGACGGGGATTTCGCGGCGTCATCCCCCGACGGGGATTTCGCGGCGCCATCCGAGCCGCCACCCGGCTTATCGCCGATGCGGACGATTCTCGATGCCGGCAACCCCATTTCCTTGTGCCAGATGTCGAACGCTTCATCGTCCGTGTGATAGACGGTGACCATCAGCTTCTGCGGATCGATGCCCAGCCACTTCGCACCGGTGACGAATTCCCAGGCGAACTTGATGGCGTCGCGCTTGAAGTAGTCGCCGAAGCTGAAATTACCGAGCATTTCGAAAAACGTGTGGTGGCGGGCGGTATACCCGACGTTTTCGAGATCGTTGTGCTTGCCGCCTGCGCGCACGCAGCGCTGCGAACTGGTCGCCCGGTTGTAGGGACGCTTGTCCTTGCCCAGGAAGACATCCTTGAACTGCACCATGCCTGCGTTCGTGAACAGCAGTGTCGGGTCCGAGCCCGGCACGAGCGAACTGGAGGGCACGATCTGGTGGCCGTGCTCCTGGAAGAACTGCAGATACAAGGTGCGCAAGGCTGCGCTCGACAATCGCTTGGTCGTCATGACAACTGAACTACGAAGGCTGACTGAATGGACTGGGAATGCGCCTACGGATCGATGTCGGCGGCATCGTCCGCCAAGTCGATAACGACGGTGCTGGCGGCGGAAAGCTTGCCCATGGCGACGCGGATCTGTGCGCTGGTAAAACCGCGATATTGAAGGAAGCGGGACTGCTTTGCACGTTCAGCCCGGCTGGAGGGAGTTCCGCGGAATTTCCGCGCCCGGACTTGAGCCGCGAGGGAATCCCAATCGACCTCCGCGGTCCGCAGGTGTTCCTCGATCACCTCAGAGGCGACGCCGCGCTGGCGCAACTCGGCCCGGATACGATCCGGCCCTTGTCCCCGCTGGGAATGCTGGCGGATGAAGCTCTCGACGAAGCGGTTATCCGAGATCATTCCGCGCTCTGCAAGCCGCGTTATGACCGCCTCGAGCGCAGCGGGATCGAAACCCTGGGTCTCCAGCTTCCGCCGGAGATCGCCCGCCGACAGCTCCCGGCCGGTCAACATACGGACGGCGGCGAGCTCAATGGCACGTTCGTCCGCACGCTTATCTTCCCCGGAGAGCTTATCTTCCCGATTGGAACCGAAGCGCAGGCGTCCGGGACTTCGATGCAGTGACACCGGCTAGCTCCCGGTGGAACGGCCCTCTTCGCTAGCGAAGAGGGCGCGTGGTGGATTGGCGAAACGGATAGGGATGCGAACGGCGCCGGCTCAGGCCGTTTCCGATTCCGCAGCTGCGGCCGCAGCCGCAATGTCTTTCTTCGACGGCAGCAGTTTCGCGCGCAACTTGGCTTCGATGTCGCGTGAGATCTCGGGATGCTGTTCGAGGAACGTGCGCGCATTCTCTTTGCCCTGGCCAATGCGTTCGCCGTTGTAGCTGTACCAGGAGCCCGACTTCTCGACCATGCCGTGCAGCACGCCGATGTCGATGATCTCGCCGTTACGCGAAATACCCGCGCCGTACATGATTTCGAACTCGGCTTCGCGGAACGGCGGCGCCACTTTGTTCTTGACCACTTTCACGCGCGTCTGGTTGCCAACCACTTCCTCGCCGCTCTTGATCGCGCCGATGCGGCGGATATCCAGGCGCACCGAGGCGTAGAACTTCAGCGCGTTACCGCCGGTCGTCGTCTCGGGATTACCGAACATGACGCCGATCTTCATGCGGATCTGGTTGATGAAAATGACGATGGTATTGGAGCGCTTGATGTTGCCGGTCAGCTTGCGCAGTGCCTGAGACATCAGGCGAGCCTGCAGGCCGACGTGAGCGTCGCCCATTTCGCCTTCGATTTCGGCCTTCGGCGTGAGCGCCGCGACCGAGTCGACTACCACGATATCGACCGCGCTGGAGCGAACCAGCATGTCGGTGATTTCGAGCGCCTGTTCGCCGGTATCCGGCTGCGACACCAGCAGGTCCTGTACGTTCACGCCGAGCTTGGCAGCGTAAGCGGGATCGAGCGCATGCTCGGCGTCGACGAAAGCTGCCGTGCCGCCGGCACGCTGCGCTTCCGCAATGACCTGCAGGGTGAGCGTGGTCTTACCCGAAGATTCCGGGCCGTAGATTTCAATGACGCGACCCTTGGGCAAACCGCCCACACCGAGCGCGATATCCAGGCCGAGCGATCCGGTCGAGACCGCTTCGACATCGTAGGAAGCGCTGGCATCGCCGAGGCGCATGACCGAGCCTTTACCGAACTGCTTTTCGATCTGGCCAAGCGCGGCACTGAGCGCTTTCTTACGATTCTCTTCCATCTGAATGACCTCGATGAGTGAGGAATGGACGCCAGGACGGGCCCCGGCGACAGGCGCGTATTATTTCACAAGCCGCGCGGGAGCGAGACCCTTTATCTGTATATTTTCACAGTTTAATCGTGGAGCGGCCAGCGACCGATTATTCGATACTCGGAGCCTTGTGGGCCGGGGTTCGATTCGACCAGCGCGAAGTCGGTAGCAGCCCAGCGGATGGGGTCGATGACGGCATCGATCCGCTGCTTTGGCCGGCGCGCGAGCGTCACGTGCGGACGAAATTCCTGCGAAGACAACACTACTTGTTGTTCTGACAGACTGAGTCGCAAGCGAGCGGCGAGCGACATCAGCAGTGACGCCGGTTGCGACGTCACCAGGCACAGGACATTCGCCGCGGCCCAGGATTCAATGCGGTCGAAGGAGAACTCGAACGGCGCATTCCGCACCGACGCCGCGATGTCCTGCAGCCGTTGCACCGAGTCGCCGGATACCGAGCCGACGAAAGCGAGCGTTGCGTGAAAGTTCTCAGTGCGAATCGCATCGCCGCCGCTGCGCTCGACCCAGTCACGCGCGATCGATGAGATGCCTTCGCGAACTGCGTCCGCAGGCCATAGTGCAAAGTACACACGACGCCGACGGCTTCCGGATTGAGCCATCTCGATCATTAGGGGCCATCTAGGGACCATCGATGAGCAGCACTTCTCCGAGCGACCGGGCCACTGTCTGGCGACGCACCGCCTCGCGATCGCCGGCGAAGAGCTCCATGGCCACCCGCGTTTCGATTTCGCCGCCCTGATACCAGGCCCAGCCGAACCAGACGGTGCCGACGGGTTTGCCGGGCTGCGCGCCTCTTGGTCCTGCGATACCGGTCACTGCGACTGCAATCTGACCGCCGAGAGTTTCGAGCGCCCCGATCGCCATCTCGCGCGCTGCTGCTTCGCTCACGGCACCGTGAGCGGCAAGCGTGGAGGGCAGCACGCCCAGCAACGATTGCTTCAACGTATTGCTGTAAGAAACCACGCCGCCGAGGTACCAGCTCGAACTGCCACCGATATCGGTCACGACTTTGCCGATCCACCCACCCGTGCACGACTCCGCACTGACCAGCCGCCGTTCGGAGTCGATCAAGTGCGCGCCGACCTGTGCTGCAAGCCGCTCCAGGACGGCATCGGTCACGGCTGAGGCCTGATTGCCCTGATTGTTAGTCGCCATCGCGCATGCATACGACCGTCCGCGGAGCACGTCAAGTGCCGCAGGAATACAAATTCGCAACTCGTCCAGCCGCTGCGGCCCCTTGTACTTCGACCGGGCGGTCCGATTCGAAGGGTCCGCGATTCTGCGCGCCGCCGAAGGCATAATAGTCTTCTTGGGGCGCCTCCCGGTCGGTTCGCTTGGGCCCCTGCGCATCCCTTCCCTTGCATTCATCATCCGAGGCAACGAGTTGGCAGACGACGCCCAGCACACTCCCATGATGCAGCAGTACCTGCGCCTGAAAGCAGAGCATCCCGATACGCTGCTGTTCTATCGCATGGGCGATTTCTACGAGCTGTTCTTCGACGATGCGAAACGCGCCGCGCGATTGCTCGACATCACGCTGACAGCGCGAGGCTCGTCGGCGGGGCAGCCTATACCCATGGCCGGCGTGCCTTATCACAGCGCAGAGACTTACCTCTCGCGCCTCGTGCGCCGTGGCGAATCGGTGGCGATCTGCGAACAGATCGGCGATCCGGCGAAATCCAAGGGTCCGGTCGAACGTAAGGTCGTCCGCATCGTCACGCCCGGCACGGTCACCGACGACGCGTTTCTCGAAGCCCGTCGCGACAACCTGCTCGCCGCCGTTTTCACCGAAGGCGCGCGTTTCGGATTTGCGTGGCTGGAATTATCGAGCGGCCGCTTCAGCGTCATGGAAGCCGACGGCGAAGAAGCACTGACCAGCGAATTGGAACGCCTGCGGCCCGCTGAAGTACTCATCTCCGAACAGGCGCGCCTTCCCGGTAACGCGCCGACTCGCGAACGGCCGCCGTGGCATTTCGACCTGGACAGCGGCACGCGCTCGTTGTGTGCACAGTTCGCCACCCGCGATCTAGCTGGCTTTGGTTGCGAGAATCGTCCGCTTGCGATTCGCGCTGCCGGTTGCCTCCTCAATTACGTCCGCGACACGCAGAAGGCGGCGCTGCCTCACCTGCGTGGATTGCGCCTCGAAGAACGCAGCGACTGCGTTCTGCTCGATGCAGCTACGCGCCGCAATCTCGAGTTGGATATGAGCCTGGCCGATCGGCCGGAATGCACGGTCGCCGCCGTGCTGGATCGCACCGCGACGGCAATGGGCGGACGCGAACTGCGACGCTGGCTGCATCGGCCTTTGCGCGACCGCAAGACCATCGAACTTCGATTGAATGCAGTCAGCGTGTTCATTGCCCAAGCCCTGCACCCACAGGTCCGCGAGCTTCTGCAACACGTCGGCGACATCGAACGTTCACTGGCACGGGTTGCGCTCAAGAGCGCAAGACCGCGCGACCTGGCTCAGCTGCGCAGCGCCCTGTCACGATTGCCTGAAATTCAGGAATTGCTGGCCCAGGCGGACGCGCCATTGCTGACCGACCTGCTGAAACAGGTCGGTACCTATCCCGACCTGCATGCATTGCTCGACCGTGCCATCGTCGAGGCGCCGCCGCCGTTCTTACGTGACGGCGGCGTCGTCAAGACCGGTTACGACGCCGAACTCGACGACCTGCAGCGCATCAGCGAGCACGGCGATCAATACCTGCTCGACCTCGAAGCGCGCGAACGCGAACGCAGCGGCATTCATAGCCTCAAGCTCGGTTACAACCGGGTGCAAGGCTATTACATCGAACTGAGCCGCAACCTCGCCGACAAGGTTCCCGCCGACTATCATCGTCGGCAGACGGTCAAGAATTCGGAACGCTACATCACGCCTGAACTGAAAGAGTTCGAAGAGAAAGTCCTCGGCGCACGCGACAAGGCGTTGGCGCGGGAAAAGCAGCTCTACGATGAATTGCTCGATAAGCTGATCGTCAGGCTCGCTGAATTGCAGACGACCGCCGCCGCACTCGCGGCGCTGGACGTGTTGTCTACTTTCGCCGAGCGGGCCGTTGCGCTTCGCTATGCGGCGCCGACACTCACCGACGATCCGGTGATCGAAATCTCGGGCGGCCGGCATCCGGTGGTGGAGCAATTCATCGAACAACCGTTCGTACCGAACGATCTCGACCTGCACGATCGCCGCCGCATGCTGGTGATCACCGGTCCGAACATGGGCGGCAAATCCACGTTCATGCGACAGACCGCGCTGATCGTCATTCTCGCCCGCATCGGCAGCTATGTACCCGCAGCAGCGGCTCGCGTCGGACCGGTCGATCGCGTGTTCACCCGCATCGGCGCGTCCGACGATCTCGCGGGTGGGCGTTCTACGTTCATGGTGGAGATGACGGAAGCCGCCAACATCCTGAACAACGCGACCGAGCACAGCCTGGTGCTGATGGATGAGATCGGCCGCGGCACCAGCACCTATGACGGCCTGTCGCTGGCCTGGTCCTGCGCGACTCATATCGGCAAGCACGTGCGTGCATTCACGTTGTTCGCGACGCATTACTTCGAACTCACGGCGCTGGCAACTGAAATCGACGGCTGCGCCAACGTGCACCTCGACGCGACCGAGCACAGCGACAAGCTGATCTTCCTGCACGCAGTGAAGGAAGGGCCGGCGAACCAGAGTTACGGATTGCAGGTCGCATCTCTCGCGGGCGTGCCGCCCAAGGTGATCTCGGCGGCGCGGCGCTATCTCGGAGAACTGGAACGCAAGTCGCTGGCGGCGCACTCGGCGGGGCCGCAGCAGCAGTTGCTGCTCGAAATACCTCAAGAGATCAAACCGCACGAAGCAGTGACCGCGCTCAGCGAAATCGATCCGGATTCGCTGACGCCGCGGCAGGCGCTCGATGCGCTGTACAAGCTGAAGGCGCTGCTGTAGTCCGGGCCTAACGCCGAAATCTCCCGTGCGTCAGGAAGTGAACCGTCTGATTCGCCACCTCGCCTGAGAACACGAGGCCGCTGTGCGACGCGTTCATGACGAGATGATCCTTGGCTCCGGGGAGCTGCGTTTCCGCGACGGTCACGGTGCCATCGTGTTCGCCGTCGAGGGTCGCGAACAATCGGCCTAATCCCCGCCGCGACGATCCCGCAATCACTCCGACTTCGCGCCGGCCCGCCCATTCATGCGAGCGGCAATCTATGCATTCCTCGCGAATGGAGATGCCCAGGATCGCGCGACCGAACGGCAGCTTTCTCGCAATACCCTGCGCGGCAAGGCTGCCCTGCAACGGCGATCCGAGCATCACGACGCGGCCAGGTGGCAGATCCTCAGTCAGCTGCAAGGCCCGCAGGATCGCAATGCCGCCGAGGCTGTGTCCGACGAAATGCAGTTCGTCGGCTTGCTGCGCCCGTGCGAACTCTTGCAAGCGTTGCGCATGCTCGGTCATCGAGTGGCTCATGGAGCGATACTCGAAGGCGGTCGGGCGCAGCTGCGCCATGTCTAGACGCCGCCGCAGCACGGTCATGTGGAAGCCGGACATCCATAGACCGTGAACCAGCACCACCGCCGCCATGCCCGCCATCGAATCGTCTCAGTCGACCTTGAGCGGCAACTTCACACGGATGTGCAGTTCCTTGAGCTGTTCTTCGCTCACCGTCGTCGGCGCGTTGGTCATCAGGTCCGCGGCCGTCTGAGTCTTCGGGAACGCGATGACGTCGCGGATGCTGTCCGTGCCCGCCATGAACATCACAACGCGATCGAGACCGAAAGCGATGCCGCCATGCGGGGGCGTACCGTACTTCAACGCTTCGAGCAGGAAGCCGAATTTCTGTTGCGCTTCTTCGGGGCCGATACCCAGGAGGTCGAATACGGCCGACTGCATCTCGGCGCGATGGATACGCACCGAGCCGCCGCCGATTTCCGAACCGTTCAACACCATGTCGTAGCCCTTGGAAACGGCGTTCGCCGGATCGGCACGCAACGCGGCGGGATCGTCACCGCGAGGCGCAGTGAACGGGTGATGCATCGCGAACCAGCGCTTGCTCTCCGCATCCCACTCGAACATGGGGAAATCCACCACCCACAGCGGACGCCAACCGCCGCTCGACAGGCCCAGGTCGTTACCGACTTTGAGGCGCAGTGCGCCGAGCGCATCGCTGACGACCTTCGCAGTGTCGGCGCCGAAGAAAATCAGATCGCCGTCCTGCGCGCCCGTGCGCTGCATGATGCCGTTGACTGCCGCGTCGTTGAGGTTCTTGAGAATCGGCGATTGCAGTCCTTCGCGGCCCTTGGCCAGTTCGTTGACCTTGATGTAGGCGAGGCCGCGTGCTCCGTAGCGTCCGACGAATGTCGTGTAATCGTCGATCTGCTTGCGCGACAGCTTCGCTCCGCCTTGGGGCACTCTCAGCGCCGCCACGCGTCCGTTCGGATTCGCAGCCGGGCCGGCGAAGACTTTGAATTCGCTGTCGCGCACCAGGTCCGCGACATCGACCAGTTCGAGCGCGATACGTAGATCGGGCTTGTCCGATCCGTAACGGCGCATCGCTTCTGCGTACGTCATGCGGGGCAATGGCTGCTGCAGGTCGACGTTCAGCACGGTCTTGAACAGGCTGACCATCAGCGCTTCCATGTGCTGCATGATCTGCTCCTCGCTCATGAACGAGGTCTCGATATCGAGCTGCGTGAATTCGGGCTGGCGTTCGGCACGCAGATCTTCGTCGCGGAAACAGCGGACGATCTGATAGTAACGGTCGA
>Ga0157380_10000637_pt1 | contig 21634 bp, 19 predicted proteins | sample S35metaG_FD_119757 | JGI IMG/M metagenome (GOLD analysis project Ga0157380, IMG submission 119757) | Switchgrass rhizosphere microbial communities from Kellogg Biological Station, Michigan, USA - S3-5 metaG | ecosystem: Host-associated > Plants > Roots > Rhizosphere > Soil | place: USA...
AGAAGTACGGCGTCTCCTCTGCAGATATCCTGGTCGAACTCGGCCGAATGAAAACCGTGGGTGGACAAGAAGACATGATCGAGGACCTGGCCATCAATATGGCGCGAGCCCGCAAATCGGGCGACCTCCCCGCAGATCCAGCAGCAAGCAGCGCTTCGAGCGATCGCGCTGCATAGCTGCATTGCTGCCCGCTGCTGGATCGGCCTCCCAGGGCCGGCGATCATGCCGGCGCCCCCGAATGCGCATTGCCCCTTCCGGCAACGTCCATCATGTCCAGCGGCCGAACCAGCATGAGCACCGCGTTCCGGTCGTATTGGTGGAGATTGGCGGCTCGGTCTTCTTGTGCGATTTCCTGGATTGCCAAACGCATGCCATCAGGATTGGAGAACACACAATGACGACAAATTTCCCAGATGGCGCCGCCATGGTTTTCGGGGGAAGCGGCGGTATCGGCAAAGGAGTGGCGATCGAGTTCGCAAAGGCGGGCACCAATGTCGCAGTGTGTTATCGCACGAAGCGGGACGTTGCTGAGAACACTGCCGAAGTCATACGCGGTTATGGCGTCGCGGCAAGCATCCACCAGGTCGACGTACGCGATGCGGTACAGGTACCAGCGGCTGCCGCTATTCGCTGGCGCATCGCTCGTCTTGAAAAGGGGACTGCCCTTCACAATCATGAAAAGAGACCGGACGGCGAACCGTCCGGTCTTCCTGTGCGTGCCGAATCAATAGCTGAGGTCGCTATCGTTGCCGCACGCCGATATGCCGCCTCAGCCGCCGCCGAAAGAATACCGCAGCGTGGCGCCATACTCGCGGCGAGTGGTGTAGTTGACGCTGTTGTAGCCCGTGTCGAAAATGCCGGCAAACGCGCTTGCGGGCCCTCTGTCCAGTATCGATTGCTTATCCAGAATGTTTTTCGCCCAGATCCCGACATCCCACGCGTGGCTGCCGCCACGCACGCCCAGGTACAGATTCAACAATCCATAGCCCGGTGCAGTGAAATTGGGCCTGACGTTGTCGTTGCTCGGCGCATATGTGAAAAGACCGCGCGCATACCCTTCGACGTTCCCAAACGGCACACTGTATTCCGACTGCAGTGTCGAACTCCATTTGGGCTGTTGAGAAATCGAGGCGTTGCTGCTGCAGAACCGCACCGTCCCGATGGGGCCCAGGGACGTCGGCGTCGGTCCGGAGTCCGCGACGCCGTCGTTATTGGTATCGCGGCATGGCACCCGCGCATCGTCGTACTTGCCGTCGCTTCTGGTGACGGCCAATGAGCCAGTCCAGTGGTCGGTGATGAGCGCATTCAGGCTGAATTCGGCGCCCTTCACGATGGCATCGCCGTTGTACGTAAAGTCGGCCGACGCCACGGAGAACGCACTTTGCTGGTACGGGACGCTATAAAAACGGCCGATGAAGCCATCGAATTTCTGATAGAAAACCGCCGCATTGAAGCGCAGGCGTCCGTCCAGCCATTCCGTCTTCGTGCCCAACTCCAAGGAGTCGGATGTTTCATTGCGGCCGAAGATCAGATCCCGCGACACCGGCGTGGTGATGGCGACGGAATTGCCGGCAGGACGGAACGAATGGCCATAACTCAAATAGGCCATCGCGTCGTCGGTGAAATGCTGCGTCAGCGCAGCGCTGTAAACCCACTCCTTGTTCGTTGTCGAACTTGGGAGCGAAAATTTCGACGGGGCGACCGGGAAATCGCAGAAACCAGGATAGGTCTCCGATACGGAGCCGGGAACGAATGGGCAGAATCCGGGAGGCAGTCCAACGTTGACCGCCACCAATGCCGACGACAGGTTCAGCGTCTGACTGCGGTCGCCGTCCTCCTGGAAATAGCGCGCACCCAGGCTCAGGTCGGTGCGGCTGCTGAAATGAAACACAGTGTTGGCGAAAACAGCCCGGTTCAAGCTGTTCGTAGGAAAATCCCCTTGAACGTTCAAAACATATTTCGAGCTCAATGGCGCGGAGTTCCTCGGCGCGGCCGGAGATCCGAATGCACCTGAAAGCTCGGAGTTTTGATCGAGCCCAGTGCTCGTGTAGTTGTGCTGATACCAGACGCCCGCCGTATAGTCGATGAAGTTTCCCGTGCCGGCGGACTCGAAGCGAAGCTCGTGCGTCACCGCCTTGAAGTTGGAATTCACCCTTTGAATTGGTATGTACCCGCGCACGGCGTTCCCCGAATCCATATCGTTGCGCGTTGTAAACGCAAGGTTCTCGTAACCGCCGATGTAGGTAAATCGATGTCCCGCCACGTCCCACGTTCCGTTCAGCGAGGTGATCTTGGCGCTTTGGTCCAAGTCGAAAGCGCCCTCCTGCACAGCCCGGTAGTCAGTGCCGCGAATGACCGGACCGTTATAGCCCGCACCGGGGCCCTGAACCTGGGTATATGAGCCAGCGGACTTGTCGAGGTCCTGGTGCATCAGGACAAAATTCAGATCCGGCAAAGGCTGAAACGCCAGCGAAGCGCGGAAGCTCCTGGTCCATTGCTGGTCTTCCTTGCCGGCGTTGACGCTTTTGATACGCTGGCCCGGGTTGTCGTTGTAGAGCGCGGCAACGCGCAATGCCAGCTTGTCTTGAACCAGCGGAGCATTGAAAGCGCCTTCGACATTCATCGCATTGTGACTGGCACCCGATGCGGCAACGTAGCCGCCGAATTCGCTCAGGTCCGGGCGCCTCGTTGTCAAGGTAATCGCGCCGCCGGGTGAAGGCCGGCCACGCAACGTGCCCTGCGGCCCCTTCAGCACTTCAATCTGTTGCACGTCATAGATGCTGTTGAAAGCATAGTTGGCGTCGAGCGGCAGCTCATTGAAGTAAGTGTCGACCGCGGGCGCTGCCGACGAATTTGTGTCGAAACCGACGCCGCGGAGCTGTGCGGCAGCGCCAAACCCGGACTTGCCGGTAAGGGTCAGCCCGGGTGCGACCGCGGCGACGTCCTCGAACTTGAAGAGGTTGAGATCTTGAATTTCCTTGCCGCTCACCGCAGTGATCGACACCGATACGTCCTGCTGGCTTTCCGCGCGACGCGTCGCAGTCACGACGACTTCTTCCAGTGCCAACCCCGCCGGCGCCGGCTGTGAGACAGCCGCCGTTGCCAGCGTGCTCAAACTTATCGCGCCTGCCGTACGCAGCAAGAAGCGGCGTCTCGCTGGCGATCTCTGCGTTGATTCGTGAATCATGTAACCCCCATTTTTGTCGATTTGGCGTCGCCTTGGACCGGCGAACTTTGATCGATGAGCCCCAGTCACCGCCCAGATAATGCCTGCGGCAACATCCTATTGATAACCGCTTCCTAGCTATAAATGCACTATCGGTATCACTTTGCTACGCATTTATACTATAACTATTCGCTACATCCCTATGTTGCGTAGTGCACGTTTCAAGCAGCTTTTATCATTCGGTGGTCGACAAGTCAACGCCGCTTCCCATGCACCACTTACGATCGCAAGCCAGCCCAGCCCCCGGAACGGCGCTCATGCAAATGGATATCGAAGTACCGCATCATCTGCTCACGGGTTGCGGGAAACCTTTCCGGATGGCCCCTGGTCGATGGGAGCGACCCCAAAGCGCAACTATTTCGCTGTGCTCGCAGCGTCCTGCGGCGAAGCAAGCGCGAATCATCGCCGGTATTCCGGTGAATCATATTCCACCCCATTGAGCTCCAAGCCAGACCCATCCAACCGGTATGCATGCGAAGAGAACTCCATGACAACTCCACCTCCAGCAGCCACTTCCAACATTCGCCTGGCGGATTCGTGGACCGAGTTTTGTCACGCTCTCGCCAAAGCGGGCAGTGTGTTGATGCGTCCGGAGGCGCCCGCCACCGAACTGGATCAGGCGGAAGGGTTGCGCTACCTCAGCCGCCTGACTCGCACTGCCCTCAACATGCTGGTGGACTCTGCCGATGCGGATTTCCCACGGATTTTCATGCTGACGGATGAAACCCTAAAAATCGGCGCAGACAATCCCGACAATGTCTATCAGCAAGCGGTGGTGAAAGGCGACCGCGAATATCGCTTGTGGGGCACACCGGGTACGGCGCCCTATCTCAGCATCGGCACCAAGGCCAATCGCTACGCCATCGACGGCACCATGGCATCGACCGGAGAGATCGAATTTTCCGCCATCGAACTGGAGGCGGATGGTTCGTTCGAGATCATCGCCAGTCGCGAGAAAAAAGGCCGCAACTGGTTGCCGATGGCGGCCGACAGTACGCTGATCATCATTCGCCAGACCTTCGACGACAAAGCCACGCAGAAGCCGGCACAAATCCATATCGAACGGATCGGCGGTCCAAGATACCCGCAGCCGCTGAGCCGGGCGAGGATCGAAGGCGCCTTGCAGCAGACTGCCGCGTGGGTGAACGGCACCGCCACGACCTTTGCCAACTGGTCGCGTGAATTCATGGCCCGGCCGAACGAAATACTGCCGAGGGACCAGGAAGTGTTTCAAAAGGCCGGCGGCGACCCCAAGATCTGGTACGGACACGCGTATTTCGAGCTGAACTCCGACGAAGCCTGGGTGATCGAAAGCGCCGTGCCACGGTGCCGCCTCTGGAATTTCCAGCTCGATAACTGGTGGATGGAATCGCTCGACTACGTGAATCACAAAATCTGGATCAACAACTCGCAAGCCAAGCTCGAGCCCGACGGACGAGTGATCCTGGTCGCCGCGGCACGCGATCCGGGATTTGGCAACTGGATCGATACCGCCGGCCACACTCGCGGCACGGCACTGTGGCGCTGGGTGGAGGCCGATCATCATCCCGTTCCGCAATGCCGCGTCATAAAGCTCTGAGTGCGCATCGCCCGGATTTCGCCGCATTGCCAATGCATGCCGTCAACACGCGGAGAAGAACAACATGGGATATCTGCAGACAGTACTGGGGGAACTGACCAACACGCTGCCGGCGGCCATCGTGTTCGGCATAGTGGCGATCATCCCATTCGCCATTGTCGAACGGCTGCGCCCGGCTGGAGCACCACCGCGGTTGCGTGATTACGCAATGAACATCGCGATCAGTTCCAGCACTCTGGCATTGTCGTTGCCGCTCGGCACCGCGGCGGGAATGTTGAGCGGCGAGCTGCGCGAGCTGTTGCCTTGGCAACCTGTCTCGTTCGTCTTTGCCGACATCGCGCAGGTAAAGGCGATCGGTGGGGCACTGGAAGTGCTTGCGATGATATTCGTGCCGCTGCTGCTACACGATGCCTGGTTTTATTGGTCGCATCGCCTGGAACATCGCATTGCGTTCTTGTGGCAGTTTCATCAACTGCATCACAGCGATGACAACATGAATGTCTCCACCTACGCGCGCGACCATTTTCTGCAAACCAGTTGGCGTGCCTTTTTCTCGATCTTCACGCTCGGCCTGATAGTCGACCTCGATCTCAAGGAGGCGGGGCGCGCCGCACTGTATTCAACGCTCTTCCTGACGTTCTGGTCGATGTTCTATCATTCCGCGATTCGCGTGCAATTGCCGTGGCTGGATCGGGTTCTGGTAACGCCGCAGGTCCATCGCATTCATCACTCGGCACACGTAGCCCACCAGAATCGCAACTTCGCCGATGTGTTGCCGCTGTTCGACATCCTGTTCGGAACCTTTCATCGGCCCGCGCGCGATGAATTTCCGCAGACCGGCTTGGGCGCCAATCACCCGCCGCCCTCGTCCTGGTGGACAGCGCAGTTCGCGCCTGTGGCCGCTGCCCTCAGGCGGCATGGAACTCGAAATGAATAGGCTACCGCGAGCCGGTGCCGAACCACACTCAACAGGCAACAGGAATACGCAAACAGACACTCAATCGACGCGACATCCGCTTCCAACGGATGTATAAGTACTAGACTCTACGCATATCTAAAATCGTCGCCAAACGCCAAGGGCCAGAACGATGGAATCATTCCCCCCGGTCACTCACGCCCGCGCTGAATTCTCCGATACTGCCGGATTCGTTATCGTCGGCTTGGGCGCCGCGGGCGCAGCAGCAGCCATTGACGCCAGAAAGGCGGGCCTCGACGTGCTGGTAATAGAGCGCGCCTCGGGCGGTGGCGGCTCGACCGCCGCATCGGGCGGCTATGTGTACTGCGGCGGTGGCACACATGTTCAAGAAGCCAACGGCTTTCGAGACAGTGTCGAAAACATGATCGCGTATTTGACCGCCTCAATGCCGCAGCCGGATCCCGCGAAGATTCGCGCCTATTGCGAAGACAGCGTCGCGCATTTCAACTGGCTCGAGGCACGGGGTGTGCCGTTCAACGAGAAATATTATCCGGGGAAGCATGTCGAAATCCCCACCGACGAAACCCTGTCCTATACCGGCAATGAAAAGGCCTGGCCGTTCAACCAAAAAGCCAAAGCGGTTCCCCGCGGCCACATGGTGGCGACGGCAGGCGCCGGCGGCCATCTGTTGATCGCCAAGCTGATTGCGGCAGCGGAAGCGGCCGGTGTTCGGTTTGTCTACGATGCCAACGTCAACGCGCTGGTGACGGAGCCTGCAGGCCGGGTGGTCGGTGTACGTTATCGCCGCTCGGGTGAGGAATACTTCGTTGCCGCTCGACACGGCGTGTTACTGGCCACCGGCGGCTTCGCCCAGAATCGCAAAATGCTCGAAGAGTTTTGCCCGTTCATGGCGCGCGAGGACGTTCACATCGTCGGTGGCGCGTATTCGGACGGCGCCGGAATACGTCTCGGTGTCGGCGTCGGCGCGGTGCCAACGCACATGGACGCGCGCTTGATCACCTCGCCCATTTATCCACCGGAAAGCTATTTGAAGGGTGTGCTGGTCAACAAGTTCGGCAAGCGTTTCATTGCAGAAGACAGTTATCATGGACGCACCAGCGAGAGCATTCTGTGCCAGCCCGACCAGCGGGCCTATCTCATCCTCGACAATTCGATGTACGCACCGCCGACCTTTGGGCAACAGCCCATCATCGATGCCTGGGAAAGCTTCGCCGAGATGGAAAGAGATCTCGGCATGCCCACCGGGGCATTGCAGGAAACCATCGCCACGTACAACCAGGATGCCCGAAGAGGCGAGGATTCGGTTCAGCACAAGAACTCTGAATGGTGCCAACCGTTGACCGAACTCCCCCTCACGGCCCTGGATTGTTCACCGGGCAAATCGATCTGGTCGGGTTTTACTTTGGGCGGCTTGAAGACCGATGTCGACGCACGCGTGCTGAATGCAGGCGGCCAACCGATAGCCGGTCTCTACGCGGCAGGCGCCACCGCATCGAATCTGGCGCAAGGCAGCCTCGGATACTCGAGCGGCGTTTGCATCGGCGAATCAACCTACTTCGCTCGCCGCGCAGCGGCGCACGTGGCGCGCAGCATTTGAACGCGCCGCTCTGTCAGCCGGGAATCGCGCGAAGACTTAACGGGTAAGGGGGATACATGATGGGCAGCTTGAGCGGCAAAGTCGCCATTGTTACCGGGGCGGGACAAGGCGTAGGCCAGGGCATTGCATTCGCGCTGGCCAAAGCCGGTGCCTCGATTGTGGTCTCGGGACGCACCGAAGCCAAACTGCACAGCACGGTCAATACCATTGCCGGCTTCGGCGGGCGGGCGGCACCAGTCGTTGCCGACGTCAACCAGGCGGCGGATTTGAAACGGTTGGTCAGCGAAGCGCTGGCTCGATTCGGTGGCATCGATATTCTCGTCAACAATGCGCAGGAAGTGCCGTTGGGTCCACTGCTTGCTGTAGAAGACGACTCCTTCATGCGCGGTTTTACGAGCGGGCCCCTGGCCACCTTGCGATTGATGAAGCTGTGTCACCCGCACATGAAAGCGCGCGGCGGCGGTTCGATCATCAACCTGATCACCGCGGCGGCGGTGCGCTGGGACATGTCGAATTATGGCGCGTACGGCGCAGTCAAGCAGGCGACGCGCACGCTGACTCGTGCGGCGGCTGCCGAATGGGGTCGCGACAATATCCGCGTCAACAATATTGCACCCCACGCGCTGTCGCCCGGCATGGAAGGCTGGATCAAGGCCAACCCGGAGGAATCCGCAGCGTTCATTGCGACCATTCCACTGGGGCGGCTGGGCGATTGCGAACAAGACATCGGGCGGGCGGTTCTATTGATGGTCAGTTCCGAAGCCAGCTATCTCACGGGCGCGACGATTCCACTGGATGGCGGCCAAGCCAACTTCGACTGACCGGGAGAATCGGTCATGGAAAAGATCATCTATGCATTGTGGCGTGACGTGGATGAGCCTCGTGACGCTTTCAACCATCGACTCCGCACAGAAGCCGCACAGCAACTTGCGACGATTCCGGGAGTGCGCGGCGTGCGGGTGAATGTCCCTGACGCGGCGGTCGAGCGTGCTGCCTCGCTGCGTCAGACGGCAACGCAACCGCAGATGGATGCGGTAGTCCAACTATGGCTGGATGTCAGCCATGGCAAGTTCCGAGCGCCCATCGACTCCCTTCTGAGCGACGTGGCGCCGCGACTTGCCGCGTGGCTCGTCACCGAGTCGGAGATCATTCCCAACAAACTGCATCCGGCACGCGAAGGCGAACGCACGGCGGGCTGGTCGCAAGTGTGCTTTCTGCAGCGCCCTGCCCGGCTCACTTACGACCAGTGGCTGAACGCCTGGCATGGACTGCACACGCAAGTGGCAATCGACACGCAAAGCAATTTCGAATATGTGCAGAACACGGTGGTCCGTCCCCTGCTCGGCGAAGCATTGCCGTACAGCGCCATCGTCGAAGAGTGCTTCCCGTCCGATGCAATGGACAACTCGGCGGTGTTCTTCGATGCCGTGGGCGATGGGGAAAGATACCGGCGCCATACCGCGGCCATGGCAGAAAGCTGCGCGCGCTTCATCGACTTCGACAAAGTCGACGTCATCCCCACCAGCCAGTACGTGATCAAGAAACTTCTCTCAAGATAGGTTCTCTGTGCAATTTCGCTTGACGCGAAGGGCGCTGCTGGGCTCGGCAGCAACGCTCGTGGCCGCACCATTTACGGCAGCGCAGGGACACCATGGTCGCGCGCCAGGCGCGGAGGCGCGGAATAAGAATAGAAGTGGCTGGGTGTATCGATTCCGACGCAAATCCGGTAGCCCAGCGCTCTTCCGCAATATAGCTGTCGACATTGCCGCACCCCGCGTTTCTCGCGCCTGCGATCTCAAGGCATGCAGATGAACATCGGTCCCGGGCGGGCAGTCCGCATTCAAAGCAGCTGCACAACTTCGAGCAGGTGTCCTTCGACGTCGGTGACAAAAGCAACCCTCACCCCGTGCTCGGGTATTGTCCGGATACCCTCGACAACCGCACCACCGGCCGCACCGACACGCTGCACAAATGCCTCCAAGTCGGGAGTCACGAAGCCGAGGATGACTTCGTCGTGGGCAGGTTTCGGCGCACCGGCAAATTTGAGCAGCGCAAACGTGGCACCGCCCTCGCCTGTTGCGTTGAACAGGATTTCGTCGATTCTGCGGCCGGCAATGGTACTCGTGACCCGCACGGTTTCGACCAGTCCGCATACCGATTTGTAGAACACCGCGGTCCTTTCGAGATCGTCGACCAGCAGTTTGGTGAAGCCGAAATGTGCGCTATGCGTCATGATTCCCACCGGGATTGATGATGATTGGCGTCAGCCGTTTCAGCGCGCTTTGGCGATGACGGTGTCGGCAAAGCGCTTGAGGTCGTCAATCTTGTCCGAGAGCGGCTGCCTGTCCTCTTCGACCGCATACAGGTTGCGGAACGCCACCACCATGTCGGTGACGCCCAGATCCTCGTGCCGCTTTACCGTATCGCTCCCGATCGCGCCCATGTCGGTCGCGAAGACCCGAAAGGGCTCGTCCGCCGTATCCGCCTCGGCACGAAAGCGGCGCAGCTTTTCAAGAAAGGACTCGAGTTCGCCGGGCCTCCCGCCGGCAAACATCCACCCGTCATGCTTCGCCGCGCGCCTGAGGGCGGCGTCGGAATGTCCGCCGATCAGAATCGGCAGCGGTTTGGACGGCACTGGATTGATCTTGACGGACGGGAGATCGTAGAACTCGCCGTGAAACTCGAAATAACCGCCCGCGCACAGCCCTTTCACGATCGCGATGCACTCGTCGAAGCGTTTACCGCGCTTGCTGTAGTCGACGCCCATCACCCGGTAATCCTCGGGCCAGACGCTGAGGCCGACGCCGAAATTGAACCGGTTGCCCGTCAGGGCCGCAATGGAAGAGGCCATCTTGGCCGAATAGAGTGGCGGACGCACCGGCAGCTTGACGACATTGGTGGTCATTTCGAGCGTCTTGGTGGCCACGCCCATCGCGGTCGCGAGAATGAAGCTCTCGACAAAGGGTTTGTTCTCGAGGAACTCGCGGCCACCATCCTCTGTGTAGCTGTAGTCGGTGTCGCTGGCTTGCGGATAGATCAGGCTATCCGCGATGGTGAAGCCGCTATAGCCGTTGTGCTCGGCAGCCTGGGCGAGCGGGATATAGTGGCCGACAGGCGTCATCGATTCAGCATAGTGAAACCGCATGTTTATCCCCTGCCCCTATTTGGCATGCGCTCGAGCGGCGGTTCTTGTCGTAGACGTTTCAGGCGAAGCAAGTATATGCTCGCCTCGCACAAATGCGTAGCGTATTAACTAGATCATGACACTATCTGGTTATTGCTTGCCACCCTGATGATTGATTGCGTTTAATTACCGGGTACTCATTCTATAATCCGCTGCCGCAAAAACCCGACATCGACTGAATTTCGGCGGCGACATCGAGTCATGAGCAATATTTATTCTGCCGTGCGTTTAGGGGACATCGAGCTGGCCAACCGCATCGTCATGGCACCCATGACACGCGATCGCGCCGGCACGCACGACGAACCCACTGACCTGATGGTGGAGTACTACCGTCAGCGTGCCACGGCAGGGTTGATCGTTACCGAGGGCACGCAACCGAGTGCGGCCGGTAAGGGATATTTCCGCACGCCCGGCATTCACAGCGAAATACAGATCGAAGGCTGGCGCAAGGTCGCCAAGGCCGTGCATGCCGAGGGTGGACACATCGTGATGCAACTCATGCATTGCGGCCGCGCCTCAGTTCGCGCCAACAAGGCTCCGGATGCAGAGACCGTTGCGCCCTCGGCAATACGCTGCCGCGACTTGATTCCGGGGCCGGACGGTGTGCCTGTGCAAACCGATATGCCGCGCGCGCTGGAGACAAGGGAGATACCCAATGTCATCGCAGAGTATGCGCAGGCAGCACGCAACGCACGTGCAGCCGGCATGGATGGTGTCGAGCTGCACTGCACGAGTGGCTATTTGCCAATGCAGTTCCTTTCGACCGGCACCAACCTGCGCAACGATCGCTATGGCGGCATCACTGCCAACCGCATTCGCTTTGTCGTCGAAACTTTAGAAGCGTTGGCCGACGCCGTGGGCCCGGGGCGAGTGGGCTTTCGCATTTTCCCCGGCAATCCGCTCAACGACGTGCAGGACGCCGATCCTGTCGACACGTATGGCTCATTGCTGCACGCCGTGAACGGAATTGGCCTCGCCTACGTGCATCTGATCCATTTCCCCACTCCGCAACTCGATTCACTGGCTCTGATCCGGAGCAATTGGTCCGGCCCGGTCGTCGTCAACAACAATCTCAAGCTGGACAGCGCAAAAGCGCTGCTCGACAGCGGCCAGGCCGATGCCGTGTCGTTCGGACGACCCTTTATTAGCAATCCCGATCTGGTTGAACGCTTTCGCTTCGCTGCGCCGCTCGCTCGGCAAGACCGCAGCACTTTTTATACCGGTGAAGCACGGGGCTACACCGACTATCCCACCTTGACCACATCCCGCTGAGGCACCATGCCGTACACTCTGCAGCAGCTATCCGACTTCGAAGACATCCGCGTCCTCAAGCATCGTTACTTTCGGGGCATAGACACCGCCGATATGGCACTGCTGCAGCAACTGTTTACCGACGACGTCGATATCGACTATCGCGGCGGCGGGTATCGCGTCACGCTCAAAGGCCGCGACAACCTGCTGGAGTTTCTCGCCAATTCGTTCAGCGAGGCCGCGGTAGCCATGCACCACGGCCATATGCCCGAGATCACCTTGACTGGCGAGCACACCGCCGAGGGAATCTGGTACCTGGAAGATATCTTCATCTCGCTGGAAGCACGCACTCATACCATAGGTACCGCCTTGTACCGTGACCGGTACGTGCGCCATAACGGCAGTTGGAAGATTGCACGCAGCGAGTACGATCGTGTCATCGAGCTGGTGCAACCGTTGCGCGATGACATCACCATCGTTTCGCATCACCTTGCCAAATCCGGGCGCCGCCTCGCCGACCGGACCGACATCTCGCACATGATCCAGTGGAAGGCTCAGAACTGAGCGCCCTTGGCGAACCTCGACTTCAGAGCGGCGGGGCCGGCGGCATGTCCGGCACATTGTGCGCATACGAAAATTGCTCGATCCGCTCTCGAATGCGCCAGCCTCGCGCAGTGCGAACCAGTTGATCGCGATACCACAGCCCGATGAAGAACACCTGCTTGACACCGTCCCTGTCGACCACCATCGGATTGAACAGGATGGTGCGGCTGGTGGCGCTATCGCCGGCGAGCTTGAGCTGCGTGGTCGCTACCATGTGTTGATATGCCGAAAAGCGCTCCATGACCTGCACCAGCCACGTTTTGATTTGTGGCAGCGTGCCACGCACGCCGCCGGCTGCCGTGTAATCAATCACGGCGTCCGCGGTGAACACATCGTCAAGTGCATCCCAGTCGCGATCGTCGATCGCAAACGAATAGCGGGCGAACAAATCTTGAATCTCCAGCCGGTCGGACATTTCTTCCGGTGACATGGTCTGTCCTCACGCTGAGGGTGATGCAACTCGGAGCTTGCGATTGGCCGCCATCAAACTGCTTGCGCCTGCGTCCGCTCGGCGTGAAATGCTTCCGCCCGCTGTTTGAGCGCGCGAGCCGTGTCGTTGAATGCACGTGCAATCCACGGTCCGGCAAAGCGCATCACATGTATGCCATTGTCACCCGTGAATGCATCGGTGGAACGATATCGGCAGCGCGCCGGCCCGAGCGATTGAATCATTTGGTCGCGACGCGCGGGATAAGGCCATTGCGGAGTCGAAAACAGCTCCCATGACAACAGCTTCTCGGGTTCGTATGCGCAAATGTATTCGACATGCCGCATGATCGAGCCTGGCGTGACGTAGTTCATCAGGCTCATGACAATGGGCGCGCCGATCTCCAGCGTCGATTTGGCGCTGACGCAGAACGGATTCCATTCCCCGTAGCGATCCAGATCGGTAAGTATTTCCCAGACGAGCGCCGCGGGCGCGTCGATATCGACGCTTTCAGAGCCCACCACGATGGCGGGGTCGTAGACTGTCATCGGATCGTAGTGCTGATCGGCCATGGGAGCACTCCCTGGTGTCCTGCAATAGGGGATTTACACACCGGCGCGCAATTCCTTCAGCTCGGCCGGCGACAGCTTGAGGTCCACTGCCTTGACGCTCTCGACCAACTGCTCCGGCTTGCTCGCGCCAATGATCGGAATGGTTTGCAGCGGCTGCGACACCAGATAGGCGACGACCACTTCATTGACGGTCGCGCCGTGACGCTTGGCTACCGCTTGAACAGCCTTCAAGCGGGTGCGATTGGCATCGTTGAGGTACATCGCCTTGAGGTCGTCGCGCAACGAATCCTCGCCACCGGCAGCCACCTTGGTGAAGTAACCGCGGCTCTGTCCGGAGTACGGCACCATCGGCAAGCCCGATTCGTGAATCGCCTGGAAACCGTCTTCATAGTAGTGACCATAGCCGGCCGCGGCGGCGCCTTCCGGATTGGGTTTGGCCAGACCCCAGAACGGCTGCACTGCCACGAAGCCTTCATGGCCCAATCCTGCCGCATAGGCCTGCGCTTCGACGATTCGCTGCGGCGACCAATTGGAGGCGCCGAAATAGCGAATACGCTTGGCCTGCTGATGACCGATCAACGCGTCGATGACCGGACCGACCGGCGCGCCGGGATTATCGGCATGTAACCAATACAGATCGATGGTGTCGATCTGCAGGTGTTCGAGGCTTTCATTGAGATCGCTGGCGATATCCGCGGGGGTAACGCGGTTGCGCCAGTCGCCTACCCGCAGATCGACCATACCGCCCTTGGTGCCAATCACGATGCCGTCGCGCGAGCGCCGCTTGAGCCAGGCGCCGATGGCGCGTTCGCTCGCACCCTTCGGCGCCGTAGGTACCCAATCGCCGTAGCCGCGCGCCGTGTCGATGAAGTTGCCGCCCAGTTCCACAAACCGATCGAGTATGTCGTTGGCATGAGATTGATCGATCGCGGTGCCGAGCATGTTGGTGCCGTAGCACAACTGGCTGACCTTGAGTGCCGTCTTGTTCAGCGCAACCTTGGATAACATCGTTTCATCCTTCAAAAGCGGGGGTGGAGGTGCATTGACGCGCAGCGGACAACGCCAGTGCCCGCGGAAGCGGTGTATCGTCAGACAAACATCGGCTCCATCAATTTCTGCGCATCAATAAAGACTATTCCATGGTGACAAGTCAATTACGTTTAAATATACAAACAAAGCTACGCGAATCTCGTCACCTTGTCCGCAATGCAGCATCGCAGCAAATCTTATTGACGGGAGACAGCTCGGCATCCCGTGCCACCGCATTGCCCAGACTCATGTCGGCGGGCCTTTTCCGCGATCCGAGCCAGCGCCTACGATCAGATAGTCGAAATGTTGGTCAGCCGACATGCTTCTCCCCGGATCAGCGACTCGAACAGTCGGCAACGACGTCGTGTCTATACGCGAATTACCACAATTCTATCTTTATCTTGGTATTATTCGTACTGATTTATGAATTATAAAACGCATTACTTCACTGCCAAGTGAAATAATCATTCAAATGCAGGTGGATAACCATGAATGAACAGAACAGGGACGGGGACAAGGAGATCGATATCCTTGTGGTCGGGTCGGGCGCGGGCGGCCTGTTGGCGGCAATCGCAGCCGCGGACCGCCAAGCCGACGTTCTGGTCATCGAAAAGAGCGATGAATATGGCGGAACCTCGGCGACCTCCGGCGGTGGCATCTGGATCCCAAACAGTCATCTGGCCGCCGCTGCCGGGCAGCAGGATACGCCCGAAGATGCATTCGCCTATATCCGCTCTCTAAGTGCGCCGAATGTCCCGGATGAAAACATCCACGCCTATATCCGCTGGGCGCCGCTGATGCTGCGTTTCGTGCACGACCACACTCCGGTTCGCTACGCCAGCTTGCCGTATACCGACTATCACGCCGAGTTGCCGGGCGGCAAGCTTGGCTATCGTACCCACTTGCCCATCGAACTCGACGGCCGCCTGCTGGGCAAAGACATGAACACGCTGCGTTCGGCCTCCCCCGCGGCGAGCTTGTTCGGGCTGATCAACTGGACCTTTACTGAAACGTACGCGCTCCTATTTCGCCCGAAGGGTTGGCTGCGCGGCGCGGCAAAGATGCTTGCGCGATACTATTTGGATATCGGCCAGCGCCTGCATTCGAGGAAGGACCGCTTTCTTACCTTGGGCACTGCACTGGTCGGCGGCCTTCGAGTTGCGCTCAACGAACGCAAGGTACCGCTCTGGCTCAACAGCCCCATGATCGAATTGGTCGTCGATGCGGGCCGGGTAGTCGGCGCAGTCGTGAAGCACCAGGGCAAGAACATCCGGATACGCACGCGCAAAGGCGTCATCCTCGCCGCCGGAGGCTTCGAGCGTAACGCCGAATTGCGCGCAAAATATTTGCGCGGCTCCGCCGATCCCAGGCTCAGCGGCTCGCAGATCAACAACACCGGCGATTCGATTCTGGCCGCGACCGCGGTCGGCGCGGCTACCATGAACATGCAATCGACCTGGTCTGCACCGGTGTTTTCGGTTCCCGGCGAAGCCAGCTCGCGATTATCGACCGTCGAGCGCGCCCTGCCCGGCTGCATCATCGTCAATCAGGCCGGCAAACGCTACATGAACGAAGCCGCTTCGTACCACGTTGTCGGCCGCATCATGATCGAAACCGATCAACCGGGCGCCAGCACCAACCCATCATGGGTGATCTTCGACGCCACCTTCCGTCACAAGTATCCGATGGGTCCTCTGCTCCCTTTGATTCCTGATTGGCTGCAGTCCAAAGGCACGCGCTTGATGCTCAAGAAAGCGGCGACCGTCAAGGAGCTGGCGATAAAGATTGGCGCTCCGCCGGACGCACTGGCGAGCACCGTTGAACGCTTCAATATCGATGCACGCAAGGGAGTCGACAGCGAGTTCGATCGCGGTGGGCCGGCTTACGATCGCTTGTATGGCGATGCACGCGTCACACCTAACCCGACGCTCGCGCCGATCGTGACTGCACCCTTTTACGCTATGCCGATCTACGGCGGCGACATCGGCACCAATGGCGGACTGGTTACCGACCGATATGCGCGTGTCCTCGACGGACAAGGACAACCCATCTCCGGACTTTACGCGTGCGGCAACAACGCAGCTTCAGTTATGGGAGAAAGTTATCCCGGCGCAGGCTCCACGCTGGGGCCAGCGATGACTTTCGGCTATGTCGCCGCCAGGCATCTCACCGGTGCGACGGACTGAATCTGAGCGCCAAAGCACACGTGCTGTTGTTACTCATTTAAAAAGCGCAGCTGACGATGCAAGGCCTCGTACCGGATCGATCGCGGCCCGTACTGCAGTGACCGCCCGCCGCGCGCGCTCCACTACCGGCAATCCACTCGACAGCGCATCTTCTTGCGGCAACTCCACACTGGCTCGCACATCTTGCGGCAAAGCACGTGCAAAGGCGGCCAAGTCAAAAACTCCCGCACCCGGCAGCACCCGCTGCGACGAAGCTTCCCAGGCCCATTGGGACTGCTCAACAATCGCGACGCCGTCACAGTACTGGGCATAGCGAATGAGATCGGCAGGCGCAGCGGCCAATTGTGATACCTCTCCGCCGGATCGTTTCAGGTGCAGCAGGTCGACGTTGATCCCCACCTTGCCCGGCAGCCGCTGACCGACGAGGTCGAGCGCCTCCCCGAGGGAACGTATTTGGGACAGAGGATAAAACTCCACGGCCACCTCGAGACCATGAGCGGCGACCAGCCCGCAAAACGAGCCAAATGCGTCGAGACGCCGTGTCGGATTGCGATCGTAGATAAGAACATTGACCGCTCGCGCCCCCAGGTAGGCAGCGGTTTCCAGGGCGGGCAAGAACGCGCCTATATCGTTGCCGCCCGCAAGCGTAAACGGATAGACAAGGTCAATACCGACACCCAAGTCCTCGCAACGCATGCGAGTCTCGCGACGTTCGGCAGTCGCACCGATCAACTCGAAGTGCGGCATGCGTGGCAGCACATCCATCGGTCGCATGAACAGACAGACCGCCTCGCAACCGACCTCAGCCGCCACCTCCACGAGCTGCGACGGGATAGTGTCGGTGACCGTCAGATGGTCCAACGCCAAACGGTTCGTCATTTGCCTTGCTCACTTTGCACGGTGCTTCGTTATCGCCACTGTGATCCGGTGCTCCGCCAGGACCTTCGTGCAACTTAACCGACACGGGCTCTCCACGAACAACTCATGAGTCTGCGTCAGAGCCGACAACGACCCGGCGCGACAGAATCTACCAAACCACTGCGTCGTGCACCTTTCTTATATCGTAGCAGACATGTACAATAATTACGCAAATCGACATTTTACTGACCGCTGGTTTCAGTAATGTCGATGTTCTTGTACAGCGCGAGCATTCAGGGTGCGAGCCAATGGCCGTGTCGACAAGCCATGGGAACCGCAAGCACGTCATCGACCACCCAGCGGTGACTCGATCCACCGCGGGTCCGATGGCATCCGGCTTTCGCACCGACAGAACCGCCAGCGGTAGATACTGAACGACGTTATAGAAGCATCGTCTTCGCCTGAGGGGGAACAACATGCCGATCAGCCTTACTGTTCGCGGCCGAATCGCCGAGGTGCTCTTCGACCATCCGCCGGTCAATGCCTTCGACACGCTGGGCTGGGAGGCGATTCCCAGATTGATCAACGAAGCATCGGCCAACGAAGCGGTGCATTGCGTTCTGATCCGCGCCGATGGCCGTGGCTTCTGCGGAGGCGTCGACATCAAGGAGATGCAGGCCCATCCGGAACGGATCGTCAAGCTCAATCGCGACAACTACCTGACCTTCAAAGCCATTCGCCAGTGCGCCGTGCCGGTCGTCAGCGCGCTGCATGGTTTTGTGATTGGCGGCGGCGTGAACATCGCAGGCGCCTCCGATGCACTCATCGCCGCCGAAGGCGCTTATTTCTCGCTGCCTGAAATCGATCGCGGCGCCATGGGCGGTGCGGCGCTGATGTCACGCATGTTCCCGGTTCAGAAAGTGCGCGCTGCCTTCTTCACCGGCGGCAAGGTTCCAGTCGAAGACGCTCACCGCATCGGATCCGTTGCGAAAGTCGTTCCGCCCGAACTGCTCAAGGCAGAAGCGTTCGCCTTTTGCGAAATCATTGCCGCCAAGAGCCGACCGGCGCTGGTCATTGCCAAGCAAGCCCTGAATCTCATCGAGAAATCCGACCCGGTCGAGGAGTACCGCATCGAGCAGGGCTTCACGTTGGAAATGTACATGCACGAGGACAGCCAGAAGGCGCGCGACGCTTTCGTTCATGAAAAGGGCAAGACGGCGAAATTCTGATGGACCTCTCTTATACCGCCGAGCAACAGGCATTCCGCGCGGAAGTGCGCGCTTGGTTGCAGGCGCATGTTCCATCCGAACCCCTCGAACATTTCGACGCCTCGCGTGCGGGTTTCGAAGCGCATCGCGCCTGGGAACGCACGCTCAACGAAGGCTCCTGGGGCATGGTGACTTGGCCCAAGGACTATGGCGGCCGTGGGGTCGACCTGATCACCTGGCTGATTTTCGAGGAGGAGTACTACCGCTCCGGTGCCCCGGGCCGGGTCAACCAGAACGGCATTTTCCTGTTGGGCCCGACGTTGATGGAATTTGGCACACCCGAACAAAAGCAACGTTTTCTGCCTCCGATGGCCGCCGGCGAGGAGATCTGGGCGCAAGCCTGGTCCGAGCCGCAAGCCGGCAGCGACCTTGCAGCGGTCCGATCTACTGCCACGCTCGAAGGCGATCACTACGTGCTGAACGGTCACAAGATCTGGTCTTCGCGCGCGGTATTCGCCGACTGGGCCTTCGGTTTGTTCCGGGCCCCTGGCAGCGAGCGTCACAAAGGGCTGTCATTGATTTTCTTCAAGCTCGACGCGCCGGGCGTCACCGTCAATCCCATTGCCAAAATAGACGGCCATGTCGGTTTCGCGGAGATCTTTTTGCAGGAGGTGCGTGTCCCGGTGTTCAACCGACTGGGCGATGAAGGCCAGGGTTGGAATGTCTGCATGGCCACTGCTGGATTCGAACGCGGCTTGATGTTGCGCAGCCCAGCGCGTTACCAGGTGGCGGCATCGCAGCTTGTCGAGCTGTATAAGCGCCACGAGGACACGGTGGACCCCTCTCTCAGAGCCGAGGTTGTGCGTGCTTGGATGGGCGCAGAGGCATACGCGCTATCGATCTATTCGACGGCCAGCCGTTTGATCCGCGGCGGTTCCATCGGCGCCGAATCTTCGACCAACAAGATATTCTGGTCGGAACTCGATATCGCTCTACATCAAACTGCGCTCGCGATCCTGGGATCGCGAGCCGAATTGCTTCCGCAAGCGCCTCACGCAGGCGACGTTGGCGATTGGCTGGGCGACTACATCTTTGCGCTCGCCGGCCCGATCTACGCCGGCTCGAACGAGATCCAGCGCAACATCATCGCCGAACGCTTACTTGGCTTGCCGCGCTGAGAGCCATAGATGAATTTCACCTTCTCCGAAGAGCAGCTGATGGCCGCCGATACGGCGCGCCAGATATTGGCCGATATGTGTTCGCCTCCCCAGCTGCGTGCGCAAATGGCCAAGTGTGAGGCACGCGATGCAGCGCGATGGCAGGCGCTGACCGATAGTGGTCTTGCCGCGATCTTGGCCCCCGAAGCCGCAGGCGGCATGGGACTCGACGCTATCGATTTTGTGCAAATCGCCGAAGCCTGCGGCTATGCTGCGCTGCCCGAACCGCTGGTGGAGCATGCCGGAGTTGCAGTGCCGCTGCTGGCCGCAACTGGCCATGAAACACCTCTGCTGATGGACGCCGCGACCGGCAAAGCAACCATCGCAGTCGGCCATCCCATCAATCCATTTGTAGCGGATGCCGATACCGCAACCGCTTTGCTGATGCACCACGCCGATCAGGTGTATCTGCTCGATGCAGCGGAAGCGTCCTTGACGCACGAGCCCAGCATCGATCCCTTCCGGCGACTCTTCCGCGTCGACTGGACGCCTGTCTCTGCCAACATCATTGCCGATGCGGCCACGGGCAAGTTGCTGTGGGACGATGCGCTGGATCGCGCGGCGCTGTTCACCGCCGCTCAATGCCTCGGTCTGGCACAACGCTCGGTTCACCTGGCTGTCGACTATGCCAAAGGCCGCAATCAGTTCGGCAAGCCGATCGGATCGTATCAAGCGGTCAAACACTTGCTCGCCAACGTCCAGGTGAAGATCGAATTCAGCCGTCCGGTAATACATGCTGCAGCAGCGCAATTCGAGCATCGAAATGCGCACACTCGCGCCCGAATTAGCCACGCGAAACTCGTAGCGTCCGAAGTCGCCGACCTCGCCGCGCGGACTTCGATCCAGGTGCATGGAGCGATGGGTTACAGCTGGGAAGTCGACGTGCACTTCTTCCTCAAGCGCGCGTTGGCGCTCACCTACGCTTGGGGAAATCCCGCATTGCATCGCGCACGCGTTGCCGAGCGCGTGTTCCGATATCCGCTCGGTCCCGAGCATACTTTTTCACGCAAGAACCTTTATGTCTGAAGCCTATATTGTCGACGCCGTCCGCACGCCCATCGGCCGCAAGAAGGGCTCGCTCGCGACCCTGCATTCAGCCGATCTAGGCGCGCATTCCATCAAAGCCCTGATGCAGCGCACCGGCGTCGACCCCGCCGCCGTGGACGATGTAGTGTTCGGTTGCACCGAAACCATCGGCAGTCAGGCCGGCGACATCGCCAGAACCTGTTGGCTGGTGGCGGGACTGCCCGACCACGTACCTGGAGTGACAATCGATCGCCAGTGCGGCTCCGCACAACAGGCAGTGCATTTCGCCGCGCAAGGAGTGATGAGCGGCACCCAGGATCTGGTGGTCGCCGGGGGCGTGCAAAACCTCAACATGATCCCGATCTCTGCAGCCATGCTGGTGGGTCAGCAGTACGGCATTCCAGACCCGTTCTCTACTTCGCCAGGCTGGCGTGAGCGTTACGGTACGCAGGAAGTCGGACAATTCCGTTCCGCGCAAATGATTGCGGACAAATGGCAGATCAGTCGCGAGCAAATGGAACGCTTTGCGCTGCGCAGTCACCAAAACGCCATCGCCGCCATCGACAGCGGCCGTTTCAAGAATGAAATTGCGCCGGTTGGCACGTTCGCCCATGACGAGACGCCACGTCGCGGCACTACGCTTGCCGCCATGGCGGAACTCAAGCCCTTGCTCGAGGGGGGCACGATTACCGCCGGTGTCTCCAGCCAGAATGCCGATGCGTCGGCTGCCATCC
>Ga0157380_10000640_pt1 | contig 21595 bp, 20 predicted proteins | sample S35metaG_FD_119757 | JGI IMG/M metagenome (GOLD analysis project Ga0157380, IMG submission 119757) | Switchgrass rhizosphere microbial communities from Kellogg Biological Station, Michigan, USA - S3-5 metaG | ecosystem: Host-associated > Plants > Roots > Rhizosphere > Soil | place: USA...
CCTTGGCGCGACGCTCACCAGCCCCGCAAACGCCGCGGCCAACACAAAACTCCCCGTCGTCATTCTGCTCGCGGCGGCAGGCGTGGGCGATCGCGACGGCGTCGTTCAAGGCGTTCCGACTCTGGCGAACCTGGCAGGCGCAATCTCCGAGTCCGGCATGATGGCGATCCGTTTCGACAAGCGCGGAAACGGACAAAGCGGCGGCCGCTCGGAATCGGCAACCGTCAGCGACTACGCCGAAGACGTGCGCGCGATCGTCAGGTGGCTCGAGAAGCGACCCGACGTCGATCCCCGGCGCATCGCGGTCGCCGGCCATGGTGAAGGCGCGTGGATCGGCCTGCTGGCCGCGTCGAGAGAGAGGCGCATCGCAGCGGCGGTCTCCATCGCCGGCCCCGGGTCAACCGGCGCAGAGACGGTGCTGGAGCAACAACGTCTCGAGCTCGAGGGACTGAAGTTGCCGGCCGAAGAGCGCGAAAAGAGAATTGCCCTTCAACAGCAGGTCCACTCAGCGGTGCTGACCGGTAAGGGCTGGGACACCGTGCCTCCGCAGGTTCGCAAGGAGGCCGACACGCCCTGGTTCCAGAGCCTGCTGACATTCGATCCTGCGAAGGTCCTGGACGATGTGCGGCAGCCGATGTTGTTCGTACATGGTGCGCTGGACCGCCAGGTTCCGGTGGAGCATGTCGAGCGTCTGTCGGGCATCGCCCAGAAGGAAAGCAAGTCGAAGTCGGTCGAGGTCGTCGTCGTTCGCGGTGTGAATCACCTGCTCGTCCCGGCAATCACCGGCGAGACCAGCGAATACGGCACGCTCCCGGACCGCAGCGTCAGCAAGGACGTCACGAAGGCCGTGACCGACTGGCTGACGAAGACATTCGCAACGATTCGATGAAACCGGCGCGGTCATGAGCCCCTCAAAGATTCACGCTCCCGATCTCAAGGAAAAGAAGTCGCGCGGCGAGAAGATCGCCATGCTGACTGCGTACGACGCGACGATGGCGCGCCTGATGGATCAGGCAGGCGTCGACGCCATCCTCGTCGGTGATTCCGTGGGCATGGTCGTACTCGGCTACGACAACACGCTCGCGGTGACGCTCGACGACATGCTTCATCACACGCGCGCCGTCGTGCGTGGCGCGTCGCGCGCCCTCATCGTCACCGATATGCCGTTCCTCTCGTACCAGGTGAGCGTCGGGGAGGCAGTCCGTAACGCGGGGAGGCTGCTTCAGGAAGGCGGGGCATCTGCGGTCAAACTCGAGGGCGGACGCCCGGTCCTCGATGTGGTCCGCCGCATGGTCGACGTCGGCATTCCTGTGATGGGACATCTGGGACTGCAGCCACAGTCGGTGAATCAGGTCGGCGGCTACGTCAAGCAGGCGACACGACCGCAGGATGCGGATGCGCTCGTCGCCGACGCGCTCGCATTGCAGGATGCCGGCGCGTTCGCGATCGTGCTCGAATCGATTCCCGAGGAGGTCGCAAAGACGACGACCGCTGCGCTCGATATCCCGACCATCGGCATCGGCGCCGGCCCGTATTGCGACGGCCAGGTGCTCGTGAGTTACGACATGCTCGGCCTCTTCGATCGCTTCGTCCCCTCCTTCGTGAAGCAGTACGCCACGGTGGCCGAGACGGTCCGAGCGGCCACGAGAGCCTACGTTGATGACGTCCACGAGGGGCGCTACCCACAGTCGCTCTCCAGGATCTCGGGAGTCGCGAACCGGTAGGACCGCATGGCCATCTCGCTGGTCGAGACGATCGCCGACCTGCGGGCCCGGGTCGCGGCGACACGATCGGCAGGTCCGATCGGACTCGTGCCCACGATGGGTGCGCTGCACCAGGATCACGCCAACCTGATTCGACAGGCGCGTGCCGAGTGCGCAACGGTCGTCGTCACCATCTTCGTGAATCCCATTCAGTTCGATCGACCGGAGGATCTGGAACGGTATCCACGTGCGCTCGACGTCGACGCGAGGTTGTGCGAATCGCTCGGCGTCGATCTGGTCTTCGCGCCTTCGGTCACGGAAATGTATCCCCGTCCGCTCGAGTGCAAGGTGGAGGTCGGGCGCCTTGCTGACCATCTCTGCGGCCGTTTCCGTCCCGGGCATTTCAGCGGTGTTGCGACGGTCGTCCTGAAACTGTTCGAGATCGCTCGGGCCGACCGGTCGTACTTCGGCGAGAAGGACGCGCAGCAACTGGCGGTGATTCGGCGACTCGTCTCTGACTTCAACGTCCCGACGACCATCATCGGTGTGCCGACTGTGCGCGAGCCCGACGGCCTGGCGCTCAGCTCGCGAAACCAGCGACTCGATGCGCGCGAACGGCAGCTCGCTCCCGCGCTTTACCGTGCGTTGCAGCAGGTCCAACACGCCATCGAATCCGGCACTACGAGCGTCAGCGATCTCAAGCGGCTCGCCTCCGATCACATTCCCGCTGACCCACGCCTGAGGTTCGAGTACTTGGAGATCGTCGATCCGGTCGATTTTCAGCCGGTCGAGCGCGTCGATGGGCCGGTCGTTGCGGCCGGCGCGCTCTGGGTCGGCACGACCAGGCTGATCGACAACATGAGCGCCGTTCCGCGACAATCGTAGTGCTCGGTATTCAGCCGGACGATCGTAGTATCCGGCTTCAGCCGGACGATCGTAGTATCCGGCTTCAGCCGGAGGATCGTAGTGTCCGGCTTCAGCCGGAGGATCGTAGTGTCCGGCTTCAGCCGGACCACTGGAGTGCATATGACCTGGAAACTGGTGGTGATCGTCGCCACGCTCGCGACCGCCGCCACGGTTTCGACACAGGTTCTATCGACGCCTAAAATGACCTCTCGCGACAAGGGACTGACGCAGGTCGCCGGGCTGAAGGTCGGTCATTTCACGCTCAGCGAACGGCCGACGGGATGCACGGTCGTCCTCGTCGATGGTGCGGGCGCAGTCGGCGGCATCTCGCAACGCGGCGCAGCTCCAGGCACGCGCGAAACCGATCTGCTCGACCCGCTGAACATGGTCGAGCGCGTCAACGCGATCGTCCTGACCGGCGGCAGCGCCTACGGACTCGATGCCGCGCAGGGTGTCGTTCGCTACCTCGAAGAGCACAAGACTGGATATCCGATCGCCGGCACAGTGGTGCCGATCGTGCCGGCCGCAGTGCTCATGGATCTTGGATTCGGCGGCAGCTCTTCGATCAGGCCGACGGCAGACTGCGGATACCGCGCGGCTACTTCCGCGAGTGATGGTCCCGTCGCAGAAGGGAACATCGGGGCGGGAGCCGGAGCCACCGTCGGCAGGCTGCTCGGTGGTCGCGATCGCGCCATGAAAGCCGGACTCGGATCGGCGTCCATCTCTCTTCCGAGCGGGCTCGTCGTCGCAGCGATCGTTGCAGTCAACGCCGTGGGTGATGTGATCGATCCAACGACCGGCAGGGTCGTCGCCGGCGTGAGGACCGCCGACGGCAAGGGGCTCGCCGATGCCCGCGTGTTGCTTCGGTCGCCGCTGCCTCCCCGCGATGCGCCTCTTCCTGGTGGCAACACCACGATCGCAATCGTCGCGACCAACGCGCGCTTGACCAAATCCGAGATCAACCGCGTGGCGCTGATGGCCGACGATGGCCTGGCGCGCGCAGTGGCACCGTCACACACGACCGCTGATGGCGATACGGTGTTCTCGCTTGCAACGGCGACATGGCAAGGTCAGGCCGACGTCACGACGATCGGCGCGCTTGCCGCCGACGCGCTCTCCGAGGCCATCGTGCGCGCCGCCGTCCAGGCGACTGCATCCGGCGGTCTTCCCGGCGCGCGCGATCTCGGTTCTGTGCCTTCACGTTTCAAATGAAGCGGTAATTCAAAATGCAAAATGCAAGATGCAAACACTCCGCGGCCTTTGCATTTTGAATTTTGCCTTTTGCATTTTGCGTTACTGAATGAGCCTCCATCTCACTCTTCTCGTCATCTACTCCATCGCCGTTGTCGGTGTCGGCTTGTGGACCGCACGATTCGTGCGAACCAGCAGCGCGTTCTTCGTCGCGGGCCGAAGCCTCGGCCCCGGTCTCGTCCTGGCGTCGATGCTGGCAGCGAATATCGGGGCTGGCGCCACGGTCAACGTTGCCGGTCTCGCGTATCGCGAGGGGCTGAACGCGTGGTGGTGGAGCGGCTCGGCTGGCCTCGCCTCGTTCGCGCTCGCGTTCTGGGTCGGCCCTCGACTCTGGACGCTCGCCAAGGAGTACGGCTTCTACACGACCGGTGACTTCCTCGAGTACCGTTACGGCCCTACCGTCCGCGCGGTGATCAGTGGCCTCGTCTGCTTCGGCAGTCTCTGGATCCTTGCCGCACAGCTCATCGCCGGCGCCGCGATCATCAGCGTCCTGACCGGCGCACCGCGCTGGGTCGGCTCGGTGATCGGCGGCGGCATCATGACGATCTACTTCACCGCCGGCGGACTGCTCGGCACGGCGTGGGTCAACACGCTGCAGCTCATCGTGATGCTCGTTGGCTTTTGCGTCGCGGTGCCGTTCGCCGTCGCACACGTCGGTGGACCGTCTGCGTTCCTATCCACGTCGCTGCCATCCACATTCGCGGATCTCACGCACTCGTCCGGCCCGGGCTCGGGATGGACCCTGCTCTTTCTCACGGGGCCGGCGTTCGTGATTTCGCCGGGTCTCATCCAGAAATCGTACGGCGCAGTAAGCGTACGCGCCCTTCGCCTGGGTGTCGCGCTCAACGGCGTCGGCCTGATGCTGTTCGCGTTTCTGCCTGTGCTGATCGGGATGGTCGGGCGGGTCGCGCTGCCGCAGGCGACCAGCCCAGACCTCGTGCTGCCTACGGTGCTGACCGAATTGCTGCCGCCGTGGCTCGGCGCGCTCGCCCTGGCGGCGGTCTTCTCGACTGAGGTCGACACGTGCGATGCCATCCTGTTCATGATCTCGACCTCGGTTTCGAAGGATCTGTTTCAGCGCCACGTGAAGCCGGGCGCGTCCGACCGGGAACTGCTGCTGGTGGCTCGAGTCGCGGCCGTCGGTGGCGGCGCGCTCGGTGTGCTGCTCTCCATCTATCTGGGCACCATCGTCCAGGCGATGACAGTCTTCTACTCACTCCTGGGAGTGAGCCTCTTCGTCCCGGTGCTTGGCGGCCTGTACTCGAAGCGCGCCGGAAACACCGAAGCGCTGGCGGCCATCATCGCGGGCGTCACGGTTCTGCTCGTGGTACGCTTTGGGGTTGCGGGACGCTACCCGTGGCTGGACCCGACGCTGAGCGGGCTCGTCGCAGCCGCGATCGCGTTTCTGGTCGTAATGATGTCAACGCGCAGGGCGAGTCAATCAGCATGAAGAACTATCGAATTGCAGTCATCGCAGGCGACGGCATTGGCAAGGAAGTCGTGCCTGCCGGTATTGAGGTCCTGAACCTGGCCGCCGAACAGGGCGGCTTCCGCTGCGAGTTCACGCCGATCCCGTGGGGATGCGACTACTACCTCGAACACGGTCGCATGATGGACGAGGACGGCGTCGATCGGCTGATGAAGTTCGACGCGATCTACCTCGGCGCGATCGGCGATCCGAGGGTAGCGGATCACATCTCCGCTCGCGAGCTGATCCTGCCGCTGCGCCAGCGCCTCGGACAGTGGGTCAACCTGCGCCCGATGCGATTGCTCCCTGGCATCTCGTCACCTCTCGCCGGTCGTGTGGCGAAGGACATCGACATGGTCTGCGTCCGCGAAAACTCAGAGGGCGAGTACTGCGGCATCGGCGGACGACTTCACCGCGGCACGCCGCAGGAGGTTGCCGAGCAGACTGGCGTCTTCACCCGCCATGGCATCGAGCGCATCGCCCGCTACGCATTCACGCTCGCGGCGACACGGCCGCGCAAGATGCTTGCGAGCGCAACGAAGTCGAACGCGCTTCAACACGCGATGGTTATGTGGGATGAGGTCGTCGCCGGAGTTGCGAAAGAGTTCCCCGAAGTCGAGCTGAAGAAGTATCACGTCGATGCGCTGTGCGCGCGGATGGTCACGCATCCGCAGACACTCGACGTCATCGTCGCGTCGAACCTGTTCGGCGACATCCTCACCGACATCGGCTCGGCAATCTCGGGCAGCCTTGGCGTCGGCCCTGGCGGCAACATCAACCCCGATCGCACAACACCGTCGATGTTCGAGCCCATTCATGGGTCGGCGCCCGACATCGCGGGCAAGGGCATCGCCAATCCGATCGCCGGCATCTGGGCTGGAGCGATGATGCTCGATCACCTTGGCGAGAGAGCTGCGCACGATCGAATTCTGTCTGCGATCGAAGGCGTGCTTGCCGACGCGCGAGTGAAGACGCCAGACCTGGGTGGCCGCGCGACGACGGTGGACATGACTCGCGCCGTGACGGCGGCGATGTCGACGCGGCAGCCTGCTTAAATCAAACTCCCGACTCCCAAAAGAGCCAACTCCCAAAAATCCGGAACGGTTTGGGAGTTGAAAGTTGGGAATTGGAAGTTGGAAGTTGGGAGTGAGTTAAGCTCCCAGCTGCTTCGCCAGATCGTTGAAGTCGGTCGCTGACAGATCGACCGTCGCGTCAGCTTTCAGGTCCGGCTTGCCCTGCGGACCCAACTCGAGAGGCCTCGGGACGAAGGCGGTCTTCAGCCCCACTCCCTTCGCAGCTTTCAGATCCCCGAGATGCGCGGCGACCATCATGATGTCGCCCACCTTCAGGTCGAGGAAATCCGCTGCCGACTTGTAGACCTCCGGATCCGGTTTGTAGTGCCGCGCGAGCTCCGCTCCGAGGATGCAGTCCCAGGGAAGGCCCGCGAACTTCGCGAGGTCTGTCATCAACGAGATGTTGCCGTTCGACAGCGGCGCGATGATGAATCGCTTCTTGAGCCGCGTCAGGCCGCTCACGGAATCCGGCCACGGCCGCAGCCGATGCCACGCGTGATTGAGTTGGCTGGTCTCGGCCTCGGTCAGCCCCTTGATTCCGAAATCGACGAGGATCTTGTCGAGGATCATTCGATGCAGTACATCGAGCTTGGTCCACGGTAGCTCGCCGGTCCGCACGCGATTCATGCTCGGACCGTAGCCGCCCCGCCAGGCATCGGCGAACTTCTCGGCGTCGACGTTCAGCCCCTTCTTCCTCGCGAGCTCTGCCACTTCATGCGAAACCGATGTCCGCCAGTCGACGACCGTGCCGAAGGTATCGAAGACGAGTGCCTTCACTGACTTCAGCTCCACAGCCGGCCCCGTGGCGCCTTGGGCCACTCCAGAAGCGATTGCGTCACGGGTGCCATACTGTGCGCCAATTATCGCCACGACGCTCGTCTGCACGAAAGCCCGCCGGGAGATGTGCTGCCGGTTCATAGTGCCTCCAGGGCTGGAGCAGTAATCTCGAACACGAAGTGCTCGGTGCCACGCACATGACGGGATCCCTTGTGCACGGCGCCGATGCGTTCCGCCGCCCGTTGCGAGCGGATGTTGGTCGGCGCGATCAGAAGGACGACGTGGTTCACGAAGCGGAATGCGTGGCGCAGCATCAGCCGCTTCATCTCGCCATTGTAGCGACCACCCCAGTAGGCTCGCGCGAGGAACGTCCAGCCGACCTCGACCTCGCTTGCGGCCTCGTCGTAGCCGAAAAAGCGCGACGATCCAATCGCCTTTCCGGTCTTGCGATCGATGACGAGCAATGCGCCGCCGGACGCCATCGCTTCGTCGAAGAAACGACGGAAGCCCTCCACTTCGCTGCGCTCCTTCGCGGGATGCTGCTCCCAGATCAGCGGATCGGATGCGACCTCATACAGAGCGGCGTGATCCTCGGCGCGCAAAGGCCTCAGTTCGATCAGTTCGCCCGTGAGCGTCGGTTGAAGCTCGAATGGCACACTGACTGCCCTACTTGCCTTGTTCGACGCGTGGTGGAGCCGCTTGAATCAGGACGAAGTACAAACCGTCGGGGTCGGGCATGATGGCCGCCCGGACGCCGCCTTGTAAGGATACCGGCGCACCGCCAGTGGACATGACGCTCGAGCCCGACGCCTTCAGCTTGCCGATCGTCGAGTCGAGATCTTTCACGCGAATTTGCAATCGCGTCGCACCGGGATCCTGAATGCGCGGGCGAATCGGCGAACGATCCGCGCCTTTGATCTCGACGAACTCCATCTTGAGTGCCGAGCCCGGCACCTGCGCCGTCGTCATTCGAATCTGCGAGCCTTTGAGCCCCATCAGATCGAGCAGCGGAATCGTGCCGAACGACCCGACCTGCGGCTGGAACTGGAACTGATCGCGATAGAGCTGCATCGCCCGATCGGTGTCGGCGACGGTGATGCGCACGCGAGCGTCGATGATGTTGCTCTCCGGCGGAGCCGTGGTTTCCGGCAGCGGCGAAGGCTGCAGTAGCTCGACGAAGTGTCCATCCGGATCGCGCACGATCACGCCGCGGGCGTTGTTTGCTCCGAAGGCCATCGGCACACCGCCCGGCGTGACAACAGGGATGCGTGCGCTCTTGAGCGGAGCAAACGCTTTGTCGATGTCGCGCACGACGAGCACGAGCGTCATGCTGCCTGGATCCTGCGGACGCGGATTCACAGGCTTCCGCTCGATATCTTTCGCTTCGACCATCTCCACGCCGAGATTCGGGCCTGGCACCCTCGCAACCACCCATCGAAGTTGCGCTGACGGGATGCCGAACATGTCGCGGATGGCTGGATCGGTGCTGAAGGGTCGCGGACCCGGCGCCTGTGCGGGAGGAACCGTGAGCCCGAGCAGATTGCCGTAAAACTCAATCGCCTTGTCGAGATCCGAAACAATAGGACTGTAGTTGCCTGAACCGACGACGACATCACCGGGCGGTGCGGCGCCCGGTATCGGCTGCGCTCCGCGCTGACCGGCCGTGCTCGACGAAAGAGAAAGAACGGCGATGAACGTGAGGGCGATAGCGGTTTTCTTCATATGTGCAATTTCGAGAAGGGGTCTGACCCCGCTCATTTACAGGTGAAGTTCGCAGCGTCATCCAGGCTGCCCATGCCGTTGTACGTGGCGACTTGCGGATGCGGACACAGCGGCCGTCGACGATCGACGGCGCCGCTGGTGAGGTGCTCGGCGACGATCTGCTTCGGGGCCTCGCCTTTTTCAACCCATCGCTCGATCACACCCATCCGGTCGAAGCTGTCAGGGCCGACGCCGCCACGGCAATGCGTCATGCCGGGCATCATAAACAGTCGAATCGAATCGGCAGACGACTTCGTCGCGCCAACCACGGCCTGATAGTAGTTGACGCTGTTCATGGGCGCGACCAGCTGGTCGTTCCACCCGTGATACATGAGCACCTTCCCGCCACGCGCGAAGAACGGCTGCAAGTTCGGTTCGACTGCATCGATCATTTCACTGGCGGCCTTCTCTGCGCGCGCAACGTCACGATCGAAGTCGAGCGTGCGGAAGTCCCACCTGGGATCGTTGGCGACGACGAACTGAAAGAACTCGACGGCTTCGCGCACCGGCTCGGGTCCGGCAAGACCTGCCCATCCCATTTCGCTCCCCGGCTGCAGCGCGGGAAAGATCTCCTTTCCTGTCCGGGGGTTCTTCGCGGGCGTGTAGATCTGCTTCGCTGCCGCAACCTGCGGCGCGGTCAGGCACGACATCTCGTCGCCGGCCTTGCACTGCAGCGTCGAAGGATCGAAGCGGCAACGATCCGGTGACGTCAGCAACCCGTCCTCCGCGCCATCGTCTGCGTCGCACTTCGCGAGCACCGCGTCGTTGATCGTTTTGTACTTCGCAGGTGGGATATAGCTGGCTTCGTCTTTGTGCACAGCCTGCGCGACCCATAGCTCCCAGATCATCTGGTGCACGCGCGCGTTGACAGGTGCACCCGCAATGACGCCGTCGTAGTCTGCCGGATAGCGCTGCGCCTCCATCAGGCCCTGACGTCCGCCCGTTGAGCAGCCGTTCCAGTATGCGTACTGCTGCGCGGAGCCGTAGAACGCGCGAATGAATGCCTTGGCTGCCACCGTCATCTCGTGGACGGCGCGATAGCCGTAGTCAACCAGGCGCTCGGGATGCCCAGGCACGAAGCTCGCCGTGTTGCCGACATGCCCGGTGTCCGTGCCCGCTGTCGCGTAACCACCAGTGACCGCCTGCGCCATCGCGCCATACGGGATGACACCCGCCCACGCGCCATTGCCCACCGACTGCAGCTTGCGATTCCAACCGCTCATCGGCAGCCAGATCTCAGTCTTGATGTCGGAGTCGGCACTCGGCCTGAGCGTGACGGCGACTCGGCAGAACGCCGGAAGATTCGCGATCGTCGCATTGGGGTTGGTCGCACCCGGCGGCGTGAAGCTGCCGGCGACGACAGCAGCACTGGTGACGATCGTGTTGGCAATGGACAACGATTTCAAGCCGTCGCACGACTGCGGCGTCTGTGCGTACAGTGGAGTCGCACAGAAGAACAGGGCGAGCGCGGGCCAGCTACTACGAGTCGTCATGGATGGTCCCAGCCTTGAACCATGAACTCTAACAAAGACCGGAGGCCGAGGACAGGAGACCGGAGACGAATCAAGGGGGGAATCCGACTGACAACTTCACGGCGGCGTATTCAGGATGGATCGTGCCGTCGGCCGCGCGAACGACGAGCGGAGGCTCGACCCAGGTGCGCTCGCGAACCGCGGGTGGCAGATCGATTGCGCGCATCATCAGGAACAGTCCCACGAGCGGCGGTTCGCCTTCGCGGAACACGACGGGGCGCCGCCTGACGATGGCCGCGTCCGCGGCGCGCGCGGCGACGTCGAGACGCGGACGCTGATCCTCGGGGAACACGCAGGCGAAGACACCGCCCGCGGTGAGATGTGCGACGGCGACGCGTGCGTAGTCAGAGATGTCGCCGCGCAGCTCGAAGCGGCAGGCGACCTTCTGCGGGTGGTCGCCTTCGATTCCCGTCCCGGCAGGGAAGTACGGTGGGCTGCCGAGCACGAGGTCGAACGTCTCGCTCGCGCCGAGCGCGTCGGCATCACGAAAGTCCGCGCGTCGAATCTCGTATCTCGAGACGAGTCCGTTATACGCGGCGGACTTGCGTGCCAGTCGAACGCTGTCGTCCTGCGCTTCGATGGTGACAAAGGACGCGCCGGGCAGACGCCACGCCGCGATCATGCCGACCGAGCCGATCCCCGATCCGAGGTCGAGCACGCGTGACGCCGCCGGCGCCCAGCTCGTCCCATACCACGCCGTCAGGACGTCATCGGTCGAGAAGCGGTGTCCATCGCGCAGTTGGAAGATTCGAAAGTGCCCGCTGATGGCGTCGAGCGTTTCGCCTGGCGGCACGACCGGCGGTGACAGTGCACCAGGCGGAATTGGCCCCGGCTTCGCCCAGCCTTTGAAATGCGTGTCTACCAAACCCGTCAACTCCCAACCACCGACCACCAACCACCAACCACCAACCAACTCCAAGGTACCATCGGCCTGATGCCGACGCTGGCCGATCGGTTGATGTCGTTCGTGGTCGAGCGATATCCCTTCGCGCTGCCGGTAGTGCGTCGTGCGCTCGAGTCCTGCGACCTCTCGCGCGCCATCGATCAACAGGCGATCGAAGACACGCGGCCGACCTTCTGCAGCGCGCTGACGAAGGGCTTCGGCGAGCTCTCAGTCAACACACTCCCCGAAACGACGCCAGGCGTGACAGCGGCCGCGCGGCTGCAGTTTGCGCGCGACGAGCTCGTCGCGGCGTGCGACGGCTTTCTGATCCGCGAAGCGATCGCTGCGTCACTGACCGCGGATGAGCGGCGCGAAATCCTGCGCGGAATGATTCTGACTCGCGCCCTCGACAATCGCCTTAAGCAGTTTTTTCTCAGCGGCGAGATCAAATACGGGGAGGTTCCGTTTCAGGGGAAGGGATTCAGGTCGCTCGGACAGGAAGCGATCTACGCGGCCGGCATCCGTCTGAAGCGCGGTCCGCATTTCCGTGACGACCGCCTCGGCTGGCAGGGCGACATCGTCGGCCCAATCATCCGCGACCTCGGCGTCGCGCTGGCGATGCGGCCCGAACCCGCCACGGTTCGAATGGTACTCAACGCGCAGATGGCCAAAGCCGGTCTGCCGATGGACGGGCGCGATCTGCACATCGGCGACTGGAAATGGGGAATCCTGCCGGCCACGGCGCCGCTGTCGATCAGCTCGCTGTCCATTGCGGGCATCGCCATGGCGTTTTCGCGCGAAGCCAAGAAACGCGTCGCGCTGTCGTTCATTGGCGAGGGCGGCTCGTCGCTCGGTGAGTGGCACGAGGCCATCAACCTGTGCGCGGCGCGACGGCTGCCGGCGATCTTCTGCATCGAGAACAACCAGACGGCGCTTTCGACAGCTGTCTCGGAACAGTCCGCGGCGCGCGTGTTTGCCGACAAGGCCGCCGGCTATGGCATTGCCGGCATCACGATCGATGGCACTGACCCGGACCAGGTAGCCGCGGCGTTCACGTGGGCGGCGGATCGCGCGCGCGCTGGTGCCGGCCCCGCGCTCATCGAGCTGGTGTCGATGAGGATGTCGGGACACGCCCACCATGACGACATGTTGTTTCTCGGCAAGGAGCCACCCATCGGATGGGACTATCCGAAGCTGTCACCCGGTGCTTACGCCGATGCCGGCCTGTTCTCGTTCTGGGCCGCGAAGGATCCAATCACCGCTTATGCGAAACGACTCGAAGCGGCGGGGATCATCGAGGCCTTCGACCTCGATCGCTTCAAGCAGGAGGCGTACGGGCTCGTCGAGAACGAGGCACGTGCGGTGATCGATGCGCCGTGGCCGGAGCCGGCCAGCGCCGGCACGCGCGTCTATGCAGGCGATGCCATCCAGCGGCGAGTCGATCCGCTCGAATCGGAGTCCAGGCTTGCGATCGATCTGAGCCCGAGTCTGCCACCCGAAGATCGAGGACTCTCTTTCGATCGCAAAGGCCACACGTTCTTGGACGCCATCGCCCTCGGCATCGCCGACGCGTTGCGAGCCGATCCGCGAGTCTTCGTGTACGGCGAGGACGTCGGTGGTAAGTACGGCAACTCGTTCCTGCTGCTCCGCCCGCTGCTCGAGGAATTTGGTGAACGCATCATCAACTCGCCGCTCGCCGAAGGCGGTGTGCTCGGGGTCTGCGTCGGCGCGGCGCTCGCCGGTCAACGGCCGATCGGCGAGATGCAGTTCAACGACTTCGTGGCCAGTGGCTTCAACCAGCTCGTGAACAACGCGGCCAAGATCAGATACCGGTGGGGTGGCTCCGTCCCGATGGTCGTCCGGATGCCGTGGGGCGGCCTGCGCCATGCCGGGCCCTACCACTCGCAGAACACCGAGGCGTGGTTCTATCGCACACCAGGGCTGAAGATCGTCGTGCCTTCGACGCCCGAGGACGCGCGGGCGTTGCTGGCGGCCGCTGTCGCCGATCCCGATCCCGTGCTCTTCTACGAGCACATCGCGCTCTATCGCGACCCGTCGATCAAGCAAGCGCTACCTGCGTCGCCTCCGGCACCGCTCGCGCTTGGAAAGGCGGCGCTTCGTCGCGCGGGCGACGACCTGGCAATCATCTCGTACGGCGCCTACGTCCATGTTGCGTTGCGAGCCGCGGCAACGCTCGCTACCGAAGACATCGCGGCGAGCGTCCTCGACCTCCGAACGCTCTCGCCGCTCGATCGTCAGGCAATCCTGGCCGTCGCTCGTCACTGTTCGCGGGTGCTGATCGTGCACGAAGACACGCGCACGGGCAGCATCGGCGAAAGCATCGCCGCATTCATCCAGGAGGAGGCCTTCGAGTCGCTCGATGCGCCCGTTCGAATCGTCGGCTCACTCGACACGCCTGTGCCCTACTCTCCCCCACTCGAAGAGCACTTCCTGCCTTCGCAGCAGGAGATCGAAGCTGCTGCACGTCGTTTGCACGCATACTGATTGGGGGAGCCTCTGCGTCTCTCTGATCGCGGTAAGATGCTCACGCACGCATGTGGATCCTAAAGACGATCACAGAAGACATTCCTGAACGAACCTTCCGAATTCTCTCCGGCGGCATCCGCACCATCGGCCGTTCAACGGGCGCCGACTTCATCGTCGATGTCGCGCTCGTGTCGAGAGTGCATTGCCGGTTGTCGGCGCTGCCGACCGGCGAGCTCGAAGTGCGCGACCTCGATAGCACGAACGGCACATACGTCAATGGCGCGCGAGTCGAGACGGCACGTCTCGTATCCGGCGATAAGTTGAAAGTGGGGCGCGTCGAGCTCGTCGCAACGCAAGAAGTGGATTAAGTCCGCGCCAGATATTCCAGCACGAATGGATTCGTCGTTCGCTCGCGCGCGATTGTCGTGTCGGATTGGTGACCGGGGTGAACGACGGCGTCGTCGCCAAGAGGAAAAAGAACCTTGGTGATCGACCGCATCAGCACCTCGTAGTCTCCGCCTGGAAGATCCGTTCGTCCGATCGAACCCGCAAACAGCGTGTCACCCACGAACAGGTCCGTCGCCTTCTGCCCGCTGCGACCGATCTGAAGGCAGACGCCACCGGGACAGTGCCCGGGTGTGTGGTGCACCTGGACGACGTAGTCGCCAAAGGTGATCGGATTCCCGTCGTAGTAGGCATCGACCGGCGGTGGCTGCCTGACTTTGAAGCCGAACATCGCGCCCTGCTCGACCGCGCCCTCATAGAGGAACAAGTCCTCTTTGTGCAGGTAGACGGGCGCGCTGTATTCGTCCTTGATGCGTCCAACGCCGGTGATGTGGTCGATGTGCGCGTGCGTCAGCAGAATCAACCTGACATCTACGTCCAGATCTCGGACTGCCGCCACGAGCTGATCGGCTTCGTCACCCGGATCGATGATCGCCGCCTCGCGCGTGCGCTCGCAGCCGACGATGAAGCCGTTCTTGTAGAAGGGCGCGACTGCGCGGACTTCGAGGATCATGCGCTTACAATCCTATTACTCTGCCGCTCGCTTGTGTTGAGGCCCTGGTTCTCTGAGGTAGACATGATTGTGTGCGTCGTGGAAGACCTGATCTTCTCGATCAAGATCTCGACCACCGCCAAACATCTCGGCGTCGACATGTATTTCGAGCGCTCGAAGGACAAGGTACTGCAGACGGTCCGGGAAAAGCAGCCATCGCTCGTGATCTTCGATCTCAACAGCGGGACGCTGGCTCCAATCGAGATGATTGCCGCGATGAAAGGGGAACCCGCGCTCTCCTCGATCCGTACGCTCGGCTACGTGTCCCACGTGGACTCGGACACGATCGACCGGGCACGGAACGCCGGAATCGATCAGGTCCTGGCCCGATCGGCGTTCTCGGAGAAGCTGGGCGACATCCTGACGAGCGCATGAGCGATCACCGCGACAACCACCACGCGAGCGCTGCGGCCAAGATCAACATGCCGCCGGCCATGACCGCTACGCGCCCCATGCTCGTTGATTGCGTCTGAGCGAGCTCCTCTTCCTCTCCGGCAACACCAAGCGCATCGAGCACGGCGATAGACCCGCGCAGCGCGCCGGCGAACGCCACCGCGCTCTGAAAGCGCGCGTCGGGATTCGGCGCCAGCGCCTTGAGCACGATCTCGTCGAGCTCCTTCGGCACTTTCGGGTTGGACGCGCTCGGTGCCGATGCCCCGCGATGCAGCGGTCGCCGTGTGGTCAGCGTCTCGTACAGAATCGCGCCGACTGAATAGACGTCCGATCGGTCGTCGGGCGTCTCGCCACGCGCCTCTTCCGGCGCCTCGTAGTCGATCAGGCGACCGTCGTTGCCGTCCCGGTCGAAACCGCTCTGCGACGCCAGCTCGAACGCCGGAACTTTCGCGCGGCCCTTGGCGCTGATGACGATGGAGTCGGGGCTGAGACCGCCATGACCGAAGCCGTGAGCATGCGCGTCGGCAACGGCATCGGCAATCTGAATGGCGATCTCGACCGCGCGACGAACGTTCATCGGGCGACCAGCCGACTCGGCGCGAAGCGACTGGCCCTTTTGAAACTCGAATGCCAGGTAGATGCGGTCGTCGTGTTCGCCGACGTCGAAGAGCACTGTCACATTCGGATGCGACAACGCGCTCAACCCGCGAGCGCCGGCGATCAGCTTCTGGCGATCGACCGTGAAATCGTCGGGCAGGAGTCGGACGGCAACCGTACGTCCGAGCTTCGTGTCGCGGGCGCGGAAGAGATCCCCGGGCCCCGACGGTTCGAGCCGTTCGAGCAGGTTGTAGTGGGCAATGACACCGATCGGCGCCGGCGCCGCTTCAGTCACGAGCGCTCGACCTCGATCACGCTCTGCAAGAGCTCCTTCGCGTCGCTAATCTGCTCCAGCACCATCGAGATATCCATGGTCGGCTTGCCGGGATGCCGGGCACTCTGGCAGTAGACGCCGTGCTGTCCGACCATGGCGAGCGCATCCGTCAACAGGTCCATCGCGACCGCAAGACGGCCGCGATCGCGGCCCATCATCGTCTCGTGCTTCTCGAGCTCGTCGTGATGTTTGTTGAATACTGATTCAGGCATTGATGATTCTGGCGATTGTTGATCTTTGAATTGTTGTTGATTCGTCGATTCTTGATTTCAAGGATTTGTCGGCGATTTCAGAACCAGTCTCAACGAATCACCAGTCAACAATCGTCAATCAACAACGATTCATAAATCAAAGATCAACAAATCGACAATTGAATCGCCGTCAGGATTTGCGCGCCGGTTGCGCGGGCCGGATTTCCACTCGGCTCGGGAGGCTCCGCGACGGGTGTGCGATGAGATCGACGATCACTTCCGCCACATCGTCTGGCATCAAGGCCCACTCGGACTTGGTGTTCGCCAGGCCGCCGAAACCAGTGTTCACCGAGCCGGGCAGGACGTATGCCACGCGAACACCGTCGTAACGGACCTCCTGCATCAACGCCTCGCTGAAGGAGTTCAACGCGGCCTTCGACGCGCAGTAAGCCGCGCCGTTGACGAATGCGTTCTTGCTGGCCAGGCTGCTGATGTTGATGATCCAGCCGCCGCCGCGCTTCTTGAGATGAGGCAGCGCGGCATGACAGCAATAGAAGACGCCGCTCAGATTCGTGTCGATGATGCGGTGCCACTCGTCGACGGCCATCTCAGCAACCGGGCGGAACACGCCGACGCCGGCGTTGTTGACCAGGATGTCGAGACCACCGAACTTCGCGACGGTCTGTGACAGTGCAGCCTCGACGTCGGCGTACTGACGAACGTCAGCGCGAATGCCCAGCACGTTTTTGCCGAGCGACGACACGGCAGAATCGAGGTGACCCTGATCCGTGCCGGTGATCGCGACCGATGCGCCGCTCGATGCAAGCGCGCGCGCCGTGGCCAAGCCGATTCCACGCGAGCCACCAGTCACAAATGCAACTTTGTCAGCAAATGAAGCCATAAGGAACCTTGTCGAGTGGCAACGTCATCGCGAGCTGTCCGCTCGAACCTGAACGCGAACCGAGCAGAGAGAAGTGAGAAGTGGAACGACTTCCCGTCAACTAGAATACTCCACTGACTCGTGTCGATCGTTTGCATCATCGGAGCCGGAGAACTGGGTGGCGCGACTGCCCACGCGCTCGCGCGGCACGAGCGCATCCGCAGAGTCATCCTCATCGATGACGCGGCCGGCGTGGCCGCCGGCAAAGCTCTGGACATTCTGCAGGCCGGAGCCGTCGACGGCTCTCACACCCACCTCGAGGGAAGCGGGGATCTGGCACGCGTCGTTGGCGCCGCGGTCTGCGTCATCGCCGATCGCAGCGGCCGCACAGCGAGTGAATGGCAGGGCGACGAAGGGCTCGCACTGCTGAATCGCCTCGCACCATATGCCGGCGATGCACCACTGGTATTCGCCGGACCGTCTCAAGCGAGCCTGCTGCTCACCGCCGCGCGCGAGCTGCACATCCGACGCGAGCGCCTGATCGGCTCCGCCCCGGAAGCGTTGTGCGGTGCCGTGAAATCGATGGTGGCGCTCGAGGCGCAGTGTTCTCCTCCCGAGGTCGGCCTGACGCTCCTTGGCGCACCGCCTCGCGGATTCGTCGTCCCCTGGAGTGAAGCGTCGATCGGTGGTCACTCACTCGAGCGCGTCCTGACGCAGGTCCAGCTCTCGCGCATCGAAGGGCGCGTCGCGCGTCTGTGGCCACCGGGCCCGCATGCTCTGGGGCTGGCCGCGGCGCGCGTCGCCGAGGCGCTGCTCAGTTCTTCACGCAGGACTTTCAGCGTTCTCACTGTGCTGGGCGGTGAATTTGGCGCCCGGGATCGAGTCGGCGTCCTGCCGGCGCGGCTCTCGACGCGGGGCATCATCGAAACTCGAGTTCCGGCCCTGACCACGCGGGAACGCGTCCAGGTCGAAAACGCCCTGGGGTAGGATCGATCCCAATGGGATCGAATCTTCGCCGCGCACGCCAGCCGGTCCTCGCCCTCCTGATCGTCGTGGCGTGCAGCGTTCTGTTGGCAGCTCCCACGTCGATCACTCCAGAAGCAGTCCTCGAGCACATCAAGTTCCTTGCCTCTGACGAGCTGAAAGGACGAGGAGACGGCTCACCTGAACTCGAGATCGCGGCGGACTACGTCGCGAAGCAGTTCAAGGCGGCCGGCCTGCAACCAGGCGGGACAGGCAGCGAATGGTTTCAACCGTTTCAACTGGACGCGGGACTGACAGTCGGAAAGGGGAACACACTGTCGCTAACAGCGAAGGGGAAGACGGTCAACTTCTCCCTCGGATCGACGTACTACCCGCTGTCGTCGCCGGCCACTGAAGATCCCTCGAAGCCCTCGGCCGAACTTCACGGACTTCCGCTTGTCTTCGCGGGCTACGGCATCGCGGTGCCGAACGTCGACTACGACGACTACGCTCGCGTCGACGTCACCGGCAAGGCGGTTCTCATCTTCAGCCACGAGCCGCAGGAGCGAGACGCCAACAGCAAATTGAACGGCACGCGCCCCGTGCCGCAAACGTCGCTCGCCTCTAAAGCGTCGATCGCGCGCAGCCGGGGCGCAAAGATGCTGATCGTCGTCGGCGACCCGGCCCACCGAACCGACGATGCACCGTATTCGCTGTTTGGAAGCGACCCCGATGCGGAAGACCACGTGATACCGGTGCTGAGAATCCGGCGAGCCGAGGCGCAGCCGCTCCTCGATGCCTGGCAGCTCGATGCTGCCGCTCGCCAGATCGATGGTGATCTCGTGCCGCGATCGCGCGAGCTTCCGGACGCGACGGTCGACTACGTCGAGCACCTCTCGAAGAATCTGCGCATGGTGCGCAACGTGGTTGGCGTGCTGCCCGGCAGCGACCCGGTGCGCGCGAAGGAGTCGATCGTCATCGGCGCTCACTACGACCACGTTGGGCTTGGCGGCCGACTGTCGACGTCACCGGACAAAACCGGAGAGATTCACAACGGTGCCGACGACAACGCCTCTGGCACTGCGTCGATCATCGAGATCGCACGCGCCGCCGCCGCCGACCGCAGCCGATTCCCGCGCACGCTCGTCTTCGTCGCGTTCGCCGGGGAGGAACGCGGGCTTCTCGGCTCCGAGTTCTACGCCAGCCACGCGCGTACGCCGATCGAGAGCACCATCGCCATGTTGAATCTCGACATGGTTGGGCGCGCAAACGGTGCAGTGGATGTGAGCGGACTGGAAGCGGCGCCATCGCTCGAGGCCGACTTTGGCGTTGCCGTCAAAGCCAGTGGCGCAACCCTCAAGATCAAGCGTGAGGGCCCCGGTGCCGGACGCAGCGATGACTACAACTTCATCGTCCGCCGGATTCCCGCGATCAATTTCTTCACGGGGTTCCACGCCGACTATCACAGCCCCGGCGACGACTGGCAGAAGATCGATGCCGCCGGAACGAGCCAGGTTGCGAGACTCGCGCTGGAGCTGGCCGCGGCGCTCGCCAATCGGAGCGCGCGGCCAGAGTTCGTTTCAACGCAGTGAGTTACGAATACGCCGGCGTGGGGCGATGCAGCGAGAGGCCCGAAGCAAACGCCTGGAGACGCTCGCGAAGCAACAGCCGGCCGCGATGCAGCCGCGACTTCAACGTCTGATCCTTCACCTTGAGTCGCGTGCTCGCTTCCTCTGTGGTCAATCCCTCGAAGTCACGCAAGATGACCGGCTCGCGGTAAATCTCGGGAAGTTCGCGAACCGCGGCCTCGACCGCTCTGCGCAACTCGAAGCGCAGCAGTTCCTCGTCTGGCATCTGCGACCAGTCCGCGGGATCGGCAGTCGTTCTCGCGGTGCCCTCGTCTGATGCATCGAGCACAGCCAGGGCGCGGTCGCGTTCCTGCTCAGCCGCGCGCTCACCCCGGTGCGCCCTCAAGCGCGACATCGCCGTGTTGAAGGTAATGCGATAAATCCACGACGAGAGCGCAGAGTCGCCACGGAACGCGCCAATCTTGCGATAAACCTTCATCAGCACGTCCTGGGTGACTTCCTCGGCATCCTCGCGATTCTTCATATGGCGCAGCGCCAGTTGGTGAATTCTCGGGCCGTAAAGCTCTGCCAACTGTCTGACCGCCGTCTGATCTCCCCTCTGAAGCCCTGCAATGAGCAACCGATCCTGGGTCCTGTCCATGGGTTCCTGCCTCTACCCTTCTGAACACCGACCAAATAGGTCTTATTCCCGATTCCAAGCCTGCCGTAGAAGTCATTGCTCAACCATGGGTTACGTCTCGACCCGAAAAGGGTGCTAAGTACTTGGGCTCTCAATGGTCCTTGCGGCCATCCTCGTCATCGCGGTGCTCCTGCTCGTCAACGCCCTTTACGTCGCGGCCGAATTCGCGGCCGTCAGCGTGCGTCGCAGCCGGCTCCACCAACTGAAGGAAGACGGCAATCTCCTCGCGGGGTGGCTGTTGCCGATCGTCGAGTCGCCCGCGGCCCTCGATCGCTACATCGCCGCCTGCCAGATCGGCATCACGATCTCGAGTCTGGTGCTCGGCGCGTACGCGCAGGCGACGATCGCGGTCTGGCTCACGCCGTACGTCGTGGCACTCGGCACCCTGACGGACGTCGTCGCGCAATCGACATCGACGATCGTCGTACTCCTCGTCCTCACCGTCGCGCAGGTCGTCTTCGCGGAGCTGGTGCCGAAGTCTTTGGCACTGCAATACCCGACGCAGACATCGCTCTACACGCTGATTCCGATGTTGGCGTCGCAGTGGGTGTATCGCCCGTTCATCACGTGGCTGAACGGATCGGGACTGCTCATCCTGCGACTCCTCGGCGCTCCGCAACAGACACATCGGCACATCCACTCTCCTGACGAAATCGAGTTGCTCATCGCGGAGAGTCGCGATGGTGGCCTGCTCGAGCCGGACGAGCACCGTCGCCTTCAACGCGCACTGCGACTGAACCTGCGCCAGGCGCGTCAACTGATGGTTCCTCGCAAGCGGATCTCGGCGCTCGCGATCGAGACGCCGCTCAACGAAGTCGTCAGCGTCGTCGCGCAAAGTCCATACTCGAGGCTGCCGATTTACCGCGGCAGCATCGACAACATCGTCGGGATCCTACGCACGAAGGATCTGGTTCGCTGGTTCGTCGAAGGGCGCCCGGGCGCCACGCTCGGAGAGCTGATGCGTCCGATTCCCACCGTGCACGAGAGCGTCACTGCGGACCGCGTGCTCAAAGACCTTCGCGAACGCCGCTCGCACCAGGCGCTCGTCGTCGACGAGTTCGGCGGAACCGC
>Ga0157380_10000641_pt1 | contig 21588 bp, 23 predicted proteins | sample S35metaG_FD_119757 | JGI IMG/M metagenome (GOLD analysis project Ga0157380, IMG submission 119757) | Switchgrass rhizosphere microbial communities from Kellogg Biological Station, Michigan, USA - S3-5 metaG | ecosystem: Host-associated > Plants > Roots > Rhizosphere > Soil | place: USA...
CGTTTGACCCCGGCCCCCATCCCGAAGCGGAAGCGACCACCCGACATCTCGTCGACGTCGAGGGCGCTGATCGCGTGGATGAAGGGGCTGCGGGTGAAGGCCCAGACGATCCCGGTGGCGACGTCGATCCGCTCGGTCTTCGCCGCCAGGTAACTGGCCTGGGTGACGGCGCTGCGGAACAGCTCGGGTGCCCAGACGCACTCGACGCCGGCCGCCTCGGCCCGCAGCGTCTCCGCCTCGAGGTCAGGGATCGAAACGCCGATCGCGGCGACGGAGATGCGGTCGAGGGCTGCCACTGTCAGTTGGGCGCCAATGTGCCCGCGTCGTCGAGGACGGCGTCGGCGATCTGCTCGCGGTGCCACTTGGCGTCACCGGCCATCGCCGCGTTGGCGCGACCGCGCTTGAGGAAGAAGTGGAGGTCGTGCTCCCAGGTGAAGCCGATCCCGCCGTGAACCTGGATCGCGGCGTCGGGGACCCGCCAGCCCGCGTCGGAGGCATAGGCCTTGGCCATTGCAGCGGCAAGCGGCAGCGACTCCGGCTCGGCGTCGGCGGCCCAGGCCGCGCCGTAGACGGCCGAGCGCGAGTTCTCGGTCTCCAGCAGCATCTGCGCGCAGCGGTGGGAGACGGCCTGATAGGCGCCGATCGGCCGCCCGAACTGCTGACGGTCTTTGGCGTACTCGACCGACATCTCCAGCGCCCGTTGCGCGATCCCGGTCGACTCGGCCGCGTAGGCAACGCAGGCTCGCAGGAAGACCGGGTAGTAGTCCTCGGCACCGCCCGGCAGCGAAGCGCCGGGCGCAACCTTCACCCCGTCGAAGGTGACCGCGGAGAGGCGGCGGGTGGGGTCGATCGACTCCTCCGGCGTGACGGTCACCCCCTCGGCGCCGCTCTCGACGACGTGGCGACGACCGTCGGCGGTGGAGACGAGGAAGAAGTCGGCGCTGGCGGCGTCCGGCACCAGGGCCTTCTGGCCGTTCAGCACCACGCCGTCGCCGTCGGGCTGAGCCTCCATCTTGAACTTCATCGGCTCCCCGGGGCCGTCGGGGTCGACCAGCGCCGGCGTGCCGATCTGCTCGCCCACGGCCAGCGGTCGCAGCCAGCGCTCCTTCTGCTCGTCGGAGCCGCCGGCGGCCAAGGCCAGACCGGCGATCGTGCTCGAGAGCAGCGGCGAGGGCGCGAGGGCGTAGCCCATCTCCTCGAAGAGCACCGCCAGCTCAACCGTCCCCAGGCCCTGGCCACCCCACTCCTCGGGCAGCGCCAGCCCGGCCCAGCCGAGCTCGGCCATCTCCTTCCAGCCGCTCTCGTCGAAGCCGCTCTCGCTGGCGGCGATCTCGCGCATCCGCTCCGATTTGAACCGGGAGGCGAGGAAGCCGCGGGCGGTCGACTTGATCGCCTGCTGCTCGTCGGTGAGGTCGAAGTACATGGAGTCGAAATCCTCAGCGCAGCCGCGGCAGGCCCAGGACCCGCTCGGCGATGATGTTTTTCAGGATGTCGGTGGTACCGCCCTCGATCGAGTTGGCGCGCGAGCGGAGGAAGCCGTACTGCCAGGCGCCGCCGGAGACAGCGTGCTCGGAGCCACGGCCGAGCACCGCGTAGGCACCCTCGATCTCCAGCGCCAGCTCGGTCAGGTCCTGGTTGATGTCGGCCCACTGCCACTTGCCGAGCGAGCCCTCCGGGCCCGGGATCCCGGACTGCATCGTCTTGGTCAGACCGCGGTAGGCGTTTAGCCGCATCGTCTCCACCTCGATGTGGAGCTGGGCGATCCGCTGGCGGAAGTAGGGATCGTCTGCCGCGGTGCCGCCGTTGGACGGGGTCTCCTGGGCCAACTTCCCAAGCCGGCTGAGGCTGTTCTGGATCTGCGAGATCGCCCCGAAGGCGAGCCCGGCGCGCTCGTTCATCAGGGTGGTGATCGCCACCGCCCAGCCGTTGCCGACGCCGCCGACGACGTTCGCGTCGGGCACTCGCGCCTCCTCGAAGAAGACCTCGTTGAACTCGCCCTCGCCGGTTATCTGGACCAGCGGCCGCGTCTGCACCGCGTCCTGCTCCATGTCCATCAGGAAGTAGGTGAGCCCCTGGTGCTTGGGGGCGTCGGGGTCGGTGCGGGCAACCAACATGCACCATTTCGCGTACTGGGCGAACGTGGTCCAGACCTTCTGGCCGGTGACCACCCATTCGTCGCCGTCCTTGACCGCGCGCGTCTTCAGCGAGGCGAGGTCGGACCCGGACTCGGGCTCGGAGAAGCCCTGGCACCAGATCTCCTCGCCGGTCAGGATCGGCTCCAGGTAACGGGACTTCTGCTCGTCGGTGCCGTGGGCGATGACCACCGGACCGCCCATCGCGAGCCCGAGGACGTTGGCCGGGGCCGGCGCTTCCTGGCGCGAGGCCTCGCCGGCGAAGATCGCCTGCTCGATCATCGTCGCGCCGCGGCCGCCGTACTCCTCGGGCCAGGAGATCCCGGCCCAGCCGGCCTCGTGCAGCTTCAGCTGCCACTCGCGACGGAAGGCCATCACCTCGTCGAGCCCGGCCTCGGGCTCCGGCCCAGGGTGGTTCGCCTGCAGCCAGGCGCGAACCTCGTCGCGGAACTCCTCCTCCGATGGCGACAGCGTCAGGTCCATCGGGAGCGCAGCATATAGGGCCTGGCTGCCCGGCCAGGCCCTATAGCTCGACCTACCGGCGGGCGCTCAGCCTTCGCCGCACTCAGAGAAGCCGTACGCCTGCGCCTTCTCGTTGGCATCGCCGAACGGGTCGGTGTCTTCGCTGAACAGAGCTTCCGGATCCTCTTCGGCTTCTTCGATCGCCTGGTCGAGCGAGTCGAGCATTTCCTCGATCTGCTCCTCGTCGCCTTCCGGCGAGCCGATGCCGCGAATCAGTTCCGCCTGGGTCTTGAGGTTGGGAACGAGGACCTGTTCGACGATTTCCACGCCCTGCTCTTCGCTCGGTTCCTTGCCGTCCGGAATGTTGTTTTCATCCTGGAACCGTTCGAAGCCTTCTTCGATTTCTTCGTTGCCCTGTTTGCAGATCGCGTCGCCCTGCTTGATCAACTGGGCTTTCGTCACGGTCACGTCGACGTCGACGGTGTCGGTCGTGGTGTCGTCGCCACCGCCGCACCCGGCGATCAGCGCGACGAGGGCGGCTGCCGCGACAGCCGCGGTCAAGAGCTTGCTCACGTTTCTCCTTCGTTGGTTGGACGAGCGGGAGAAAGCTAGTCGCCGGAGAGGACGCGCTCTAGGCCTGCCCGCAGTAAACGGCGTCGAGTTCCGCGGCCGCTTCACGAGCCGGGTAGAACGGTTCTTCGTCGGCTTCTTCGGCCAACTCGTTGGGATGGGCCTGAGTTGTGGCGACCGCGCCCTTCAAGGCCCCGATGAAGGTCTCCAGCTTGGCTTCCTCGCTGCGGGGAGGCCGGATCTGTTCGACATCGCGGATCGTGTCGCGGACGATCGGCAGGATCACCTCGACGATTTCTCGTTCGTACTCGGCAAGGGTCGCCTCTTCCGGCGACGGGATCCCGTGCTTCTTGCCAAACCGTTCGCGTTCGACCACCTGCAGGTCGGTGTGTTCCTGGCAGACGTCGCCGAGCCGCTCGACCAGCTGCGCCTTCGACAGTCGGGCCGGGGCTTCGGCCCCTGCATCGTCTCCACCATCGCCCCCGCACCCACCAATCGCTGCCACGAGAACGATCGCCATGACAGCTGCACCGGCCCTTGCTCCCCGCAACAGCATCGCGCTCAACTCAACCAGCAGTCTGCCAAGCCGAAGTCGACGCTCAAGACGTAGGCCTTTTTGAACGCGTACTTGTAGTTGCTTTCCTGCATCGACGCCAAGCGCTCTTCACCGTTTTCGATGCCTTCTTCCCAGGCTTCGTAGATCCTCTGCACGGTTGCTTCGGATTCGCCTGGCAGCCCCAGCTCCTTCAGGCGTTTGAGCTGCTTGATCCTCGCCTCCAGCGCGGCGCTGCTCAAGGCGGTGTCCCTTGCAGCCTCGACAGGCCTCTGGCCGTCGACGGTGTGGCTCTTTTCCCACTTGGCGTACTCGTCGTACAGTTCGTCGATACCCACCTTGCATATGTGGGATGCCCGCTTGACGTATTGGGCTTTGGTGAGGGTCCCTTCGGCGGTTGCCTCGGCGGCGTCGCCGCTCCCACCGCAGCCGGCGACCGCGGGCACGAGCGCCAGCAAAAATGCGGCGACGACTATCACGTTTCTCCATTGCATTTGAATGCTCGGAGAAAATAGTTCATAGGGCATCCCGGGGCAAGCGCCGCGCTCAACCGCGGCGCTTGCCCCTGATGCCGGCGACTACATGCGCTGGATCAGGGTTCCGGTGCCGAGGCCGCCGCCGCAGCACATCGTCACCAGGCCCATCTCCTTGTCGGAGCGCTCCATCTCGTGCAGCAGGGTGGTGATCAGGCGGGCACCGGTCGAGCCGAGCGGATGGCCGAGGGCGATCGCGCCGCCGTTGACGTTGACGCGGTCCATGTCGGGTTCGAGCTCGCGACGCCAGGCGCCGAGGACCGAGGCGAAGGCCTCGTTGATCTCGACCAGGTCGATGTCGTCCATCTTCATCCCGTTGCGCTCGAGCAGCTTTTCCGTCGCCGGGATCGGGCCGGTGAGCATGATCACCGGGTCGACGCCAACGGTGGTCTGGTCGAAGATCCGGGCCCGCGGCTTCAAGCCCAGGGCGTCGGCCTTTTCGCGGCTCATGAGGAGCACCGCGGCGGCGCCGTCGGAGATCTGCGAAGAGTTGCCGGCGGTGATCTTGCCGTCCTCCTTGAAGGCGGGCTTCAGCGCCGAGAGGCTCTCGATCGTCGTCTCGCGCAGGCCCTGGTCGGTGACGTAGGTGTCGCCGTTGACCTGCATCGGGATGATCTCGCGCTCGAAGCGCCCCTCGTCGGTCGCCTGCTTGGCGAGCTGCTGGGAGCGAACTCCGATCTCGACCAGCTCGGCGCGGGGAATCTCCCATTTGTCGGCGATCATCTCCGCCGAGAGACCCTGCGGGATCAGGTCGTACTTCTCCATCAGCTCGGGCGAGAAGGCCATCCCGTGCTCCTGCATCACCGAGATCGAGTCGGCGAAGGAGATGTGGCCCATGTGCTCGACCCCGCCGCCGATCGCCACGTCGTGGACGCCGGAGGCAACCAGCGCCGCAGCGAAATTGACGGCCTGCTGGGCGGAGCCGCACTGGCGGTCGACGGTGGTCGCCGGGACCTCCTGGGGCAGGCCCGCCTCGAGCCAGGCGTTGCGGCCGATGTTGAGGCCCTGCTCGCCGAACTGCTGGACGCAGCCAGCGATCACGTCGCCGACCTCGTCGGGATCGATCCCGGCGCGCTCGATCAGCTCGCCGTAGGTGCGGGCGAGGAGGTTCGAGGCGTGCAGGTCCTTGTAGTAGCCCTTCTCCGGATGGCCGCGACCGATCGGCGTCCGCGCCGCCTCGACGATGACTACCTCTCGCCCTCCGAACCTGCCGTTGCCGTTGCCCATCGCCAGCCTCCGTTCCAGTGAAGTTCTCGGCGCGCACAGATGCGCAGCTCTCGATTGAGGGTAGCCGATTGACTGGTCAGTCAGCCAGGGTTGGCGAGGCCCGCGTGCCCGCGCGTCACCGGGGAAGGGCGTCGTGATAGGAACCCCGGCCAATGAGCGCTAACCAGGGGTACACGAGTCCGGGGATCGCGGGCAGCGGGGCAATCGCCACCGGCCTTGCCGCGGTCTCAACCACCACGGCCGACACGATCCTGCTGGCCCGCAGCGAGGCTTCCGCCTGGCGCGCCGAGGAGAAAGTGGTCGCCGCCTGCGCCAAGATCGAGGGCGGAGACCCCTCGCGGCTGCGGGTCACCACCGACCCCAAGGACCTCTCCGACTGCGACGTCGTCGTCGAGGCGATCGTCGAGGAGGTGGCGCCCAAGGGCGAGCTGATCAAGACCGTCGCCGCCGCCTGCCCCAATGCCGACCTCGCGACCACCACCTCGTCCCTGAGCATCGGCGCGATCGCCGAGGCGGCCGGAGTCGACCGGCTCTTCGCCCTCCACGTCTTCAACCCGGTGCCGCGGATGAAGCTGATCGAGGTCTGCTTCCCCGACGGCGCCGCCGACGCCCGCGAGAAGGCGCTGGCCTGGTGCGCAGCGCTCGGCAAGACCGCGGTCGAGGTTCCCGACCAGGCCGGCTTCGTCGTCAACCGCCTCCTCTTCCCCTTCCTCTTCGAAGCCGTCCGCCTGATGGAGCGGACCGGGATGGAGGCCGGCGAGGTCGACACCTGCATGAAGCTCGGCGCCGGCCACCCGATGGGCCCCCTCGCCCTGCTCGACTTCGTCGGACTCGACGTCTCCAAGGCAATCGGCGACGCCCTCTACGCCGAGAACAACGAGGCCGCCAGCCAGCCCCCGGGCCTGATGGTCGAGATGGTCGGAGAAGGCAAGCTCGGCCGCAAGAGCGGCGCCGGGTTCTACTCGTACGACTGAGCGAGCGCTGCGGTTGGGGGGCGTCGGTGGGGGCGCCCCGGGAGCACCTCCGCCGGGAGGATCGTCATCTGCTTGTCGCCCAAGGGTTTGTTGCCCGGCTCCATGCTGAGTACCCGGGGCACCCCCACCGACGCCCCCTCTCCACGGTTCCCTGACAGACGCCTGAACCCTGAGTCGTCAGCTGTGAGCTGTTGAGACGGAGGGACGGGTGCCCCTCTCCCGCCCGGCGTCCTGTTGCTCGCACAGACCACTCGGCGAGAGAAGATCAGTTAAAGGCGAGCAACCCAGGAAGGGAGAGGGGCACCCGTCCCTCCCCCACCACAAGCCCCGCCCCTAAGCCGCATTGCTCTTCCCCGAGATGTCCCAGATCACATCAGCCTCAGAGATGTTCTGCCGGCGGGCGACGGTCTCGATCTCTCCCCAGGGAAGCTCGGCCTCCGGCAGGTCGTCCCAGCGGGCCAGGTCGAGGGCCTCGATCGACCCTTTGAGCGCGGGCCCGAGATGTTCCTCGGAGCGCAGCAACGCCCTCAGGACCTCGAGCTGCTTGTCGGTCAGGCGAACAACCCACATGCGGTACCTCCAGGATTCGAGCGGTCGCAGGTTGCTCGATGAAGCTAGGCCGCCGAGCGGACGGAATCGCCGCTGCCGCCGCTGATCCGCACCGCCTCGATGCGATTCTCCCGCACCGCCTCGACCCGGATCGTGTAGCCGTTGGTGACGATCGAGTCGCCGCGCTTCGGCAGCCGGCCGAGCTCGCCGAAGACGTAGCCGCCGACCGAGTTGTACGTTTCCGAATCGACCGGCAGCTCGATGCCGGCGTCCTCGAGGTCGCCGAGGGAGACGTGGCCGCGGACGAACCAGTCGCCGTTGGCCAGCCTGCGGACGGCGGCGGCGCGGGGGTCGGTCTCATCCTCGATCTCCCCCACCACCTCCTCGAGGATGTCCTCGACGGTGACGATCCCGACCGTGCGCCCGTACTCGTCGACGACCACCGAGAGCGAGGTCCGCTGCACCTGCAGGTCGTGCAGGAGGTCGTCGAGCGGGCGCGTCTCCGGCACGATCAGGGCGTCGCGGATGACGGTCTCCAGGGAGGCCTCCGGGCCCTCGCTCATGTAGAGCCGGGCGAGGCTGTTGTTGTGGACGACCCCCTTCACCCGGTCGGGGTTGTCGTCTTCGATCACCACCAGCCGCGTGTGGCCGGAAGTGACGCAGCGCCGCAGCGCCGCCTCGACGGTGTCCGATGCGTCGACGGTGATGACGGCCGGGATCGGCGTCATCACCTCGCGCGCCTCCTGCTCGTGCAGGTGGAAGACGCCGCCGAGCATCCCGGCCTCGCCGGGGTCGAGGCGGCCGCGCTGGGCGCCGCGGGAGATCAGCAGGCGCAACTCCTCGGGCGAGGTCTCCTCGCTGTCCCCGGCGTCGACCCGGAAGACCTTCTCGACGAGGAAGTTGGCCGGGGCGTTGGTGGCGATGATCAGCGGATGAAGCAGGCGGCGGAAGAAGCGGAGTGGCCCCGCGAGCCGAAGCAGCACCGCCTCGGCCCGGCTGATCGCCAGCATCTTCGGCGCCTGCTCGCCGAGGATGACGTGGAGGAAGGTGACGATCGTGAAGGCGATCGCGATCGAGATCCCGACCGCGACGGCGTGCGAGAAGAGGCCCCCGAGGATCGGCTCCAGCAGCTCGGCCAGGGCGGGCTCGCCGAGGAAGCCGATGCCCAGCGAGGCGAGGGTGATCCCCACCTGGGAAGTGGCGACGTACTGATCGACGTGGTCGATCTGCTCGAGCGCCAGCGAGGCCCGGCGGACGCCTTCGTCGCGCATCTGCTCGAGGCGGGCACGGCGGGAGCGGACGATCGCGAACTCGGCCGCGACGAAGAAGCCGTTGACCGCGATCAACAGCAGCAGAAAGACGAGCAGCAGGACGCTCATCGGCTATGCGGCCCGATACTTCGGGCTGGGACGTCCTCGGCCATTCGGCATCGTGAATATAGCTACCCGGCCCGGCGGCGAGGCGCTGCGCCACCCCCGCGAGTTGCGATATTGAGCGAACGATGCGAGTCGCAACGCTCAGCGAGATGCTCGAAGAGATCGTGCGGCTGGGCGAGGCGACCGGCATGGAAGACCACGCCCACGAGATGCGCGGCGAGCTCGAGGGACGGCTGGCGACCGTGCAGGCAGCGGTGGCCGGCACCGGCTCACCGCGGGTGATCGCCCTGCAGCGACTCGACCCGGTCCGGGTCGGCGGCTTCTGGATCCCGGAGATGGTCTCGATCGCCGGCGGCGAGGACGTCGCCGGGGATCCCGGCCTCAACCCGCCGGCGGTCGGCTGGGGGGAGCTGGCCAGCCTCAGTGCCGACGTCGTCCTGGTGATGCCCGAGTTCGAGGCCGAGAACGCGCAGGCGCAGGCGATGGAGCACTGGGAGCAGATCGCGGCGCTCGGGGCGACCCGCCTCTACGCGCTCGACGGCACGGCCTTCGCCCAGCCGGGGCCGCGCCTGGTCGACGGCGTCGAGCTGCTCGGCCACGTCCTCCATCCCGACCTGATCGACCCCCCGGGCAACATCGGGTTCATGGTGCTGCGGGCGCCTCGGCGGACACCGGGCGGCGAGCTGCCGAGCTAGCGCCTAGGCGATGGCGAGCGAGCCGAGGAAGGCGATCACGCCGACGGCGACCATCGCCGCCAGCTCGAGCGGCCGATGATTGCGGCCGAGCATCCCTTTCTCGCCGGCGACGATCAGCAGGGCGCAGATCACGCCGCCGACCAGACCGCCGATGTGGCCGCCGACGCTGATGTTCGGGCCGATGAAGCTCCAGACCAGGTTGAAGACGATGAGGAAGCCGATCTCCCCGGCGAGGGCGTCCATCCCGCGCCCCCTGGCGATGATGAAGACCGCGCCGGCGAGTCCGAAGACCGCGCCGGAAGCGCCGACCGTCACCGCGTTCGGCTCGATGATCAGGACGCCGAGGGAGCCGGCCAGCAGCGAGGCGAAGTAGAGGACGAGGAAGCGCGGCGTGCCCAGGGCGGGCTCCAGCAGCCGGCCGAGGACCAGCAACAGGAACATGTTGAAGCCGATGTGGATGATGCTGACGTGGAGGAAGCCGCTGGTGACCAAGCGGTACCACTCGCCTTCGGCCACGGACGGGCCAAAGAGGGCGAAGTCGAGGAAGAACTGGCTGCCGGGGCCGGCGGACAACCCGCCCGCCCCGCTCGCGAGCTCGATCAGGAAGACGACGACGTTGATCGCGATCAGGGCGTAGGTGGCCGGCGTGGCGCCGCCCCCGGGGGTGCCGGTCGGGTTGCGCACCACCTTGGTCCGCTGGCTGGCGCACTCCGGGCAGCGCATGCCGACCGGGGTCGGGGTCATGCAGTCGGGACAGATCGGGCGGCCGCAGGAAGAGCAGGAGACGCGCGTCTCGCGGTCGGGGTGGCGGTAACAGGTCTCGGCCATCGGGCTCGTCAGCCTACAATCGCCGCCGATGGAGGCTCCCAGTCCCGCCCGTCTCTACGCCACCGCGGCCGGCGCGCTGCTCGTCGTCCTCGGCATCGTCGGCTTCTTCTACGACGCCTCGTTCGCCAGTTTGGACAGCTACGAGGAGGCGTTCGCGGGGCTGCAGGTGAACGGCTGGCTCAACCTCTTCTTCATTGCCACCGGCAGTCTCGGGGTGCTCGTCGCCGGCGTCTCCTCGCGCACCTACTCGCTGGCGGTCGGCCTCCTCTGCACGCTGCTGGCGATCGTCGGCTGGGGCAGCGGCTGGCTGTTCCTGGCGATCGGAGTGCTCGGGCTCGCCGCGGCCCTCGGCACGCCGCGGCTAAAGCCGCGAGCGAAGCCCGCTCGACAGCGCGCGTAGCCCGCTCTCGCTCTTGCTGCGGCTGCGGCGGCGCAGCTCCAGCAGCACCAGCGCTCCGGTCGCCACCCCCCCGGCGCCGACCGCGACCACCGGCCGCACCCAGTTGCGCGGATCGCGCAGCGCCCGCAGCTCTTCCTCGCTGAGCTCTTCGGCCCAGTCGGACAGCTCCTCGGCGGCGGCCTGGGTGATCGCCGAGAGCGTCTCCTCGACCCGGCCCGAGAGCCGCTCCGGCGGATCGATCGGCCGCAGCGCATCGCCCAGCAACTGCTCGACGTCCCAGGTCGACCCGCTCAGGGTCTCACGCGGCTCGCTCATCTTCCATCTCCTCCTGGAGCTGTTTGATCGCGCGATGGATCAGCACCTTGGTGGCGCCGTCGCTGCGCCCCATCGCCCGCGCGATCTCGCGGTTGTCCATGCCGAGGGCGAAGCGCATGATCAGCGCCTCGCGCCGGTCGTCGGGAAGGTGCTGGAGGTGCTCCATCACCTGGCGCAGCTCCTCCCGGCCCTCGGCGATCTTCTCGGTGTCGTGCCGGGCGGCGATCGGGTCGGCGTTTTCCAGCGGCGTCTGCGGCCGGCGCGAGCGATCGCGGTAGTAGTTCGAGGCGAGGTTGTGGGCGATGCGGATCACCCACGGGCGCAGCGGCCGGCCGTCGGACTCGCGCCGGGCGCGGTCGAAGTGACGGTAGGCCTGCAGGAAGGCCTGCTCGGTCAGGTCCTCGGCGTCGTGGTGATTCCCCACTCGGTAGTAGGCGTAGGAATAGACGTCGCGGAGGTGCGAGCGGTAGAAGTCCTCGAAGGCGCGGTCGAGATCCGCCTTCGCCGCCGGAGCCAGCTCGGCCGGCTCGACGTTCTCCTCGGGGCCGCTCACCGGCCAAGCCTACTCCGGGCTCGGTGCCCATCAGGCGGCCCGCCTACCGCGCTCGACCGCTCGAAGGTTCGCCATCCACTCCTCGGCGTCCTGGTCGCCGCGGATCAGGGAGGCGAGGCCGGCCAGCGCTTCGGCCTGGACACCGGAGGAGGCGACGGCGTCGGCCAGCAGGGGAACCGTGTCGAGGCCCTCTGAGGCCTGGCCGATCTTGCCGGGGATCTCGGTGGCGGGGGTGCCGGTGCCGAGCAGCTCGCCGGCGCGGCGGTTGCGGCCGGAGGGAGCCATGATCGTCGCCGTCAGGTCGCCGACCCCGGCCAGCCCGGCGAAGGTCTCCTGCTCGGCGCCGCGGGCGACGGCGTGCTCGATGCACTCGCGCCAGATCGCGGCGACCGCGATCCCGGCGGCGTTGAGGCCGTGCGGCTCGGCCGCCGCTGCGGCGAGGGCGGCTGCGTTCTTCGCGGCGCCGGCCATCTCGACCCCGGTGACGTCGCGCGAGCGCTCGCAGACCAGCCCGGCGCGGTCGAAGACCTCGCCGACCTGTACCCGCAGCTCCTCGTCGGCGGAGCCGAGCACCAGGGCGGCCGAGCCGGAGACCGCCTCGCGGGCGTGCGCCGGGCCCCCGAGGCAGGCGATGCCGCGGGCGCGCACCCGTTCGCTGACGTAGTCGGAGGGCAGCTGGCCCTGCGGCGCGATCAGCCCCTTGGTCAGCATCAGGACGGCGCTGCGCGAGCCGATGCGATCGGCGATCGCCCCCACCGCCTGGGGGAGCTGGGCCGAGGGGATCGCCAGGCAGATCAGGTCCAGTCCGGCGAGCTCGATCGCCGAGGCGGGGCGAACGTCGATCGACTCCGGCAGCGGCACCCCGGGCAGGTAGCGCCGGTTCTCGCCGTCGTCGATCAGCTCCTCCGCCCGCGCGGTCGTGCGGGCGCCGAGCTGGACGTCGAGCCCGCCGCGGGCGAGCAGGACGGCGACCGCCGTGCCCCAGCTGCCGGCGCCGATCACCGCGGCGCGGCGCATCGGCGGCAGCCCGCCGAGGTCTTCCCACTGCAGCAGCACGTTGGGCCAGATCCGTCCCGTCACCGTTTCGGCCAGCGCCGGCGATGGCTCCTCGGCGCGGGGGAAGGTCATCGGCGGCCCCAGCCGGACCTTGATCTTGCGCGGACGGATGCGCCAGCCGCGGCGGACGTGTTCGGTGCCGAGAACCGCGGTGGGGATCACCACCGCGCCGGTCTGCAGCGCGAGCCGGCCGACCCCGCGCTTGGGGTTGGCGAGGGTGCCGCGGCGGATCCGGGTGCCCTCGGGAAAGACGCAGACGGCGCCGCCTCGTTCGGCGATCATCCGCGCCGTCATCATCGCGTCCTCGTCCGACTCGCCGCGGCGGACCGGGAAGGCCCCGAGCCGGGAGAGGACCCAGCCCTGCCAACGGCGCTCGAAGAGCTCGACCTTGGCCATGTAGTTCATCGGCCGCCGCCAGGGCAGGCAGCCGCCGATCGCAAAGGGGTCGAGGAAGCTGCGGTGGTTGGAGGCGACGATCACCCCGCCCTTGACCCGCCCGTACTCCCGCCCCCGCCTGTCGAACCGGAAGTAGACGAGAAAAAACGGCAGCAGGAAGAAGCGCGCAAGGTGGTACAGCGGCCAGTTGACGCTGTGCCTGCGCGTATAGGCGTGGTAGGTGGCCAGTCTCTCGGGAGTCACGCACAAAGGCGCTACACATCCGCCCCACCCCGGTTACAAACCTCGCGCCACACGCGCGAGGTTCCCCGTCAGCCTCGGTGCGTGCCAACCGAGTCCGCGAAAACCCGTACACAGCGAGAGTTTTCGCGGACTCGCGGAGACGACCGCTCGCTTCGGCTACCAAGCAGCGCGAATCAACTCCGCCAAGTCCTCACGCGAGACCGGAGCCCCGGGAACCCGCCCGAGCTCCGGGCGCTGGAGCATCGCGTCGAGCGCCCCGTCCAGTTTGGAGTCGTCACCGCCGACCTCCCCGAGCGACCGTGGCTGGCCGAGCTCTTCGACCCGGCCTTGGAGTCCACCCCGCTCCGCCCCGAGCGCAACCGCCAACCGCTCGTATGGCTCCGGCGCCCGCGCGGCCAGAAACGCAAGCGCGTGCGGGAGGATCGCCGCGTTGGTCTCGGCATGCGGCATTTCGCAAACGCGGACCAGGGTCTGGCAGACGAGGTGATGGAGAGCGAAGCCGGCCGAGTCGATCGCGTATCCGCACAGCAGCGCGCCCAAGGCCAGCGCAGCGCGATCGCGTCCCTCCCGCCCTTCGTCCAGGGCGCCCGCGATCAACCCCGCCCCTCGCAGCGCCGTCATCTCCGAGACCGGGTTCGAGAGCGGCTGGTACAGGGTGTCGGCCCCGTGCGCCAGCGCGTTCATCGCGCTCGCCCGCATCTCCTTCTCCCTCTGTCCCGTCATCGCCTCCGGGTCGGCGATCACCAGCGACGGCCGCACCAGCCCCCGCGCTCGCCCCTCGGCCCCTTCCGGCAGGCGGTGGATCGCGGTCATCGGCGCCCCGGAGAGCGTGGTGGGAATGGCGATCACCTGAGCTCCGCTTACCGCACCAACCGCCTTCGCCACGTCGATCACCCGGCCGCCGCCGAGCGCTACGAGTGGACGCACTCTCACCCCCTCATTAAGCAGGTAAGGGGGTGAGAGTGCGTCCAGCAACGGCGCCGCGACGGCCGGCACTTGACCTGAACCGACCAGGTGAACGCCGTGCGCCGCTGCCGCCAGCCGTTCCGCTCCGCCGAGCGCTCGTCGCGTGCTCAGCAGCTCGAATTCCTCAACACCCTGCTCGCGGAGAACCTCGACCGCCTGCCCCGCCCCGCCGTGGCGAAAGACGACCGTCCGCCCGGCGTCCCTCCAGGTGAAGTCGCCCGTCAACCCTGGGCTTTGACCCGCGGGTTGACCACCGGCCGCAGGTTCGGTTCGACCTCGTCGCGCAGGTGCTCGAAGGCGGGCGGCAACGAGAGCTTCTCGCCGAGGTGCTCGACCGGCTCGTCGACGGTGAAGCCGGGACCCAGGGTCGCGATCTCGAAGAGCACGCCGCTCGGCTCGCGGAAGTAGATCGAGCGGAAGTAGAAGCGGTCGATCTCCGGGGTCGGCTGGGCGCCTCCCTCGATCGCCTTCTCACGCCACTGCATGTGCTCCTCCGGGGTCGAAGCCCAGGCCACGTGATGGACGCTCCCCGCCCCCTGGAGCCCGCGCTCGGCCGGGGCCTCGTCGTAGACGTAGAGGCCACCGCGGTGCTCGCCGCGCGCCTCCCAGGCACCGTCCGCGCGCTCGAACTCGAGGGCCTCGAGCAGACCCTCGCTCGCCCCCGGTGCCGCCGCGTAGGCGCGCACCGCGTGGAAGCCCTGCAGCGCCACCTCGGCCGGCACCTCCGGGTGGTCTGCGATCAGCGGCTGGTCGGGCACCTCGACGACGAGCAGCTCGTGGTCGAGCCCCTCGGGGTCGGAGAAGACGAGGCTGTCGCCGTCGCGCTCGGACTCGACCCCGTTGGCACGCAACCGCTCGGCCCAGAAGTCGAGTGCCTCAACGGAGGCAACGCGCCAGACGATCCGGTGCACCATCCCCGCGCCCGGCCGCCCCAGCGCCGCGCCGGGGTACTCGAAGAAGGTCAGGTCGGACCCTGCATCTCCAGCCTCGTCGGCGAAAAACAGGTGGTAGACCGTCGGGTTGTCCTGGTTGACGGTTTTCTTGACCAGCCGCAAACCCATCACGCCGGCGTAGAAGTCGACGTTGCGCTGGGCGTTCTCGGTGATCGCGGTGATGTGGTGGATGCCCTCTAGCTTCATGCGTCACGTATACCATCCGCCCATGAGCCGCGGACGCCGTCGCCTAGTCAGAGGGCTCGTAATCCTCGGATCGTTCCTTGCCTTCCTCAGCGTCTTCGCGATCTGGACCGAGCGCCAGGCGCTCAACACCGACGACTGGGTCGACACCAGCGGCCGCTTCCTGGAGGACCAGACGATCCGCTCGACCCTGAGCGACTACCTCGTCGACCAGCTCTACGAAAACGTCGACGTCCGCAAAGAACTGGAGGAAATCCTCCCCGGCGACACCAAGGACCTCGCCGGCCCGGCGGCCGGCGGCCTGCGCCAGGTGGCCGGCCAGGGCGCCGAAAAAGTCCTCGAAACCTCGACCGCCCAGGAACTGTGGAAGAAAGCGAACAGGACGGCGCACGAACAGCTCCTGGCCGTGCTCGAAAACAAGAAAGAAGCGGTCGAAACCGACGAAGGCAACGTCAGGCTCAACCTCGGCAGCCTGCTCACCAACCTCGCCGAGGAGGTGGGGATCGGCGAAGGCCTGGCCGAGAAACTGCCACCCGACGCTGCCCAGATCGAGATCCTCAAGTCCGACCAGCTGAAGACCGCGCAGGACATCGCGGTCGCAATCAAAGGCCTGGCGCTGGTGCTCTCGATCCTCACCTTCGTCTGCTTCGGGGTGGCGATCTACCTCTCCCGCGACGAACGCTGGATCACCGTCCTGCTCAGCGGCACCGGCCTGATCGCGGCGGGCTTCGGCGTCATCGTCGTCCGCCAGATCGCCGGCGGCATCGTCATCGACCAGCTGGTCACGGAAGAAAGCGTGAAGCCGGCGGGCGAAGCCGCCTGGTCGATCGGAACCTCGCTGATGACCAGCATCGCCACCACGGTGATCGTCGTCGGCATCTTCTTCCTGATCGCCGGCTGGCTCGCCTCGCCGACCAACGGCGCCCGCAGCGTCCGCCGCTACCTCGCTCCGGCCCTGCGCCTGTACCCCGTCTACGTCTACACCGGGCTGGGGCTCCTGGTCTGCTTCTACTTCCTCTCCGGCCCGACCCAGGGCCTGCGCTCATTCCTCACCATCCTGCTCCTCGCCGGCATGGCCGCCTTCGGGATCCACGAGCTGCGCAAACAGACCGAGGAGGAGTTCCCCGACGCCACCTACGACGAGATCTTCGGCGGCACCCGCGACAAGGTCGTCAGCGCGGTGAAGGACGCGAACATCTCCGAGCGGGTCGGCGAGCAGGCCTCGAAGCTGCGCCTGCCGGAGCGCCGGCCCGGCAAGGAGGCGGAGGAGGCGGGACCGGAGGCGCCGACGGAGGCGCTGCCGACCAGCGAAGAGGACGCCCGCCTCGCCCGCCTCGAGCGCCTCGGCTCGCTGCGCGACAAGGGCATCCTCACCGAGGAGGAGTTCGCCGCCGAGAAGGCGCGGCTTCTCGGCGGCGACTCTCCCCAGGGCTAGCTACTCGCCCAGGTTGACTCGGATGCGCGCTCCCGGCGCCAGGACTTTGCCCGGGCGCGGGGTCTGCTTGAGGATCTTGCCCTCCTTCTTCTCCGGCGCCTCGACCTTCTTCACGTGGCCGAGCTTGCAGCCGTTGCGGCGCAGCAGCGACTTCGCCCGCTGCAGGTTCTTGCCCTTGACCGCGGGCACCACGCAGGCGCGGTAGACGTAGTCGTCGTAACGGGTGTTGGCGTTCTCACCCGCCACCGTCGTCACCGTCACGTCGACCTGGCCCGGACGCAGCACGCCGGGCACCGTCGCCGTGATCTCGGTGTCGGAGTCGACGGTGAAGCCGGCGGCCGGGGTCGTCCCGAACTCCACCGCCGAGGCGTTGAGGAAGTTCTTGCCGCTGATCGTCAGCACCGTGCCGCCGGTTACCGAGCCGAAGGACGGCGTGATCGAGGCGATTTCCGGCACCGGCAGGACTTCGGCGCTGAGCTCGATCTCTTTGCCGCTGATGGTCTCGCTCGGCGGCACCACCGAGCCGTCGAACGGCGTCGGGAAGATCGTCGCGAAGCTGGCGCCCGACGCCTCGGCGACGCCGATTTTGTCCGTCGCGTTGGTCGGGTCGATCCCGATCAGGTCACCGGCTTTGACTTTCAGGTTGGTCGAGAAGGTCTGCAGGTTCTCGCCGGTCGGGGTGGCGGGGAGGCTGGTGCCCGCCGCTTCGTAGGCGCCTTTGCCATTCGGGTGCAGGACCCGGAGGAAGAAGGGTCCGCCGCTCGCACCCTGGACCTGCCAGCGCACGATCGCGCCGTCGACCGGCGAGGCGATGCTCGCCCCCGGCTCCGGCAGCCCGGTGTTGAAGAAGGTCTGCACCCGGGTGAACTCGGTCGGCGTGAATTTTTCCGGCAGGACGCTGCCGATCCTGATCGTCGCCGCCCCTGCCGAGGTCGCCATCAGTGCCATCGCGCTCGCCACGCACGCAGCCACGATCGCCACCCGGCGCGTTCGGCTCCTGCTACGTCGAACAACTCTCCCCTGCTGTTGCCGCATCATGTTCCCTTCGTAGTCGATTGGCTTGGGCGCTGAGCGCCGTTTGCCTAAACGAGAGGGCTGAGAAAAGTTGCGGAATCCGAAGCGAGGAATCCCGGTGCCGGGGGTTAAAAAGCCCGCCGCCGGAATCGAACCGGCAACCTCCTCATTACAAATGAGGCGCTCTCCCAGGTTGAGCTAGGCGGGCGGGGTGGCAATGATGTCCGGAGTGGACGTGACGTTCAGATTCTTGGGGCCCGACGAGGGTAGCGTGCTGACGGGCGCGATCGAAGCCGCATATGGTCAAAGTTATGACGTGCGGTGGGTGTACGAGGCCGCCGAGATCGGTGAGCGAATCGCGACCGGAACCTATGTCTCCTGCGTCGCGGAAACCCCCGCAGAAGAGCTTCTTTGCCACGTCGGGATGAGCCTCGGGGCGGCCGGCGACGCGGTCGGGCACGCCGGGCAGGCGGTGACCTTGCCGGCGGCCCGCGGGCAGCATCTCTTCACCCGCACCAAACGCTTCCTGATGGACTGGGCGACCGGGGAGGGATTGGCCGGCATGTACAGCGAGGCAACCGCCGCCCACCCCTACAGCCAGAAGGCGAGCATCGAGCTGGGAGCGCACGAGACGGGATTCCTGCTCGGCTGGATCCCGGCCTCGGTCGCAAACGACGCCGCTGACGGCCGACGCGGCCGGCAGTCGGCAGCGCTCTTCTACGTGAAGCTGAACGAGGGCCGCGAGCGCAACGTCTACGCCCCCGAGCGACACCGGGAGATCGTCGGCCAGACGCTCGAGCTCTGCGAGCTGCGCGGAGCCCTGGCCGACCCGCCGCCCGACTGCGAGCTGGCTGAGCGGACCGAGTTTCACCTCGAGGTCGACAGCGACCACAGCCTGGCGCTGATCACCGTCCTCAAGCCCGGTGCCGACCTCGAGCAGGTGATCGGCGGCGAGCGCCATCACCTCTTCCATCACCACTGCCTCGACGCCGTCTACATCGACCTGCCGCTGGAGCAGCCGGCGACCGCCCTGGTCGCCGACCACCTAGAGCGGCTCGGCGTCTCCTACAGCGGCGTCTTCCCCAACCCCCGGACCGACGGCGACGTGCTGCGCATGCAGTCGCTGCACCGGGTCCGAGTCAAGGCCGACGACGTTGCCGTCGCCTCGGACCACGGGCGCGAGCTGCTCGACTACGTCTTGGCGGACCTGCCGCAGGCGGGTTAGCTCGCCACCTCGCGGGAGGCCAGGTGGGTGCCCACCTTGCGCTTGACCCGCTGCAGAGCGTTGTCAACCGTCTTGGTGTCGCACTCCAGGCGCTCGGCGATCACCTCGTAGGAGTGGCCGTCGAGATAGAGCGACAGCACCCGGCTCTCGAGGTCGGAGAGCACGCCCGACACCCCCGAGAGGCAGGAGACGAGGCTCTCCAGCTCTTCGGTCGCGATCACCTGGTTGACCGGGTCGTGGACGCTCGGTCCGGGCAGGATCTCGTCCAGGGTCGTTTCCGAGTCGCCCGCCGCGGCCGGGGTCTGGCTGAAGGAGACGTACTGGTTGAGCGGCGTGTGCTTGTTCCGCGTCGCCGTCTTCACCGCGGTGATGATCTGGCGGGTGATGCAGAGCTCGGCGAAGTTGCGAAAGCTCGACTCACGATCGGTCCGGTAGTCGCGGATGGCCTTGTAGAGGCCGAGCAGGCCCTCCTGGATCAGGTCGTCCGACTCGCCGCCGAGGAGAAAGTAGGACGAGGCCTTGAGGCGGACGAAGCCGCGGTAACGCTTGACGATCGTGTCGTAGGCATCGGTCCGTCCCTCCTTGGCGAGGGCGACGAGATAGTGATCATCAAGTTCAACTTGAGGGTTAGGGTTGGAGACGCGAGTCCGTGCCCGAGCAACCGGCATCGGCATTTCCCGCGTAGGCGACGATAGAGCCACAGATCCTTCTCCTTGCTGAAGGGCCGTGGCGCCACTTACCTCCCCAGAGGCGCCCTATTCACGAGGCTCACCTCAACCTGAGGTTCACCCTTATTGCGCCGCTAGTTTACGTGTGCGCAGAGTTCTGTCAACCCCAAATTGCGAGAAATGCAAATTGGCTTGCACCTGGAGGAGCTCAGGACCGCTGGCGCAGAGCCTCGAAAAGCAGGGCGGTTGCGGCCGCCGATACGTTCAGCGACTCGACCGATCCCCGTTGCGGCAGGGCGACCAGGCCATCGCAGGCGGCCGCAACCCGGGGTCGCAGGCCCTTCCCCTCACCGCCCAGGACCAGGACCGTGGGGCCGGTCAGGTCGGTCTGCCAGGGAGCCTGCCTGGCCCCGGCGTCGGCGCCCCAGATCCAGAAGCCCGCCTCCTTGGCCTCGGCGAGCCAGTCGGCGAGGTTGCGGACGTGGGCCACCTCGAGATGCTCGACGGCGCCGGCCGAGGTCTTGCAGGTGACCGGCGTGACCGCGGCGGCGCGGCGCTCGGGGACGACCACCCCGGCGGCGCCGGCGAACTCGGCCGAGCGGCAGACGGCGCCGAGGTTGCGCGGGTCCTGCACCTGGTCGAGCGCCACCAGCAGCGCCCCCTGGCGCCGCAGCATCGCCCCCGGATCGCCGTACGGATAGGGATCCACCTCGGCGACCACGCCCTGGTGGTCGGGCGACCCGCAGAGCCGCTCCAGCTCGTCCCCCGAGGTCTCCGGCGTCCGCCAAACCCGATGAACCCGCCTTCTCCCTCGCTCCGCCTCGGCGACCGGGTTGCGGCCGTAGATGAACTGGTTGGCCATCAGGACCTGGGAACCAGGCTCGGCCCCTCGGCCGAATCCCGCACGGTCCACCCCAGCCCGGCCAGCTCATCCCGCAGCGCATCGGCGCGTGCAAAGTCCTTGTCCGCCCGGGCCTGCTCGCGTTCCTCCATCAGCTTCCGCGCCCGATCGTCGGCCTCAGCCCCCTCATCTGGCTGAGTAAGGGTGCTGAGGCCGACGATCTCGAGCATCTCCGCGACCGCAACGGCAGCCTCCCCCCCCTCGACCTCCCCGCGATTCGCTTCCCCGACCAGCTCAAAGAGCTCAGCAAGAGCCCGGGGCGTATTGAAGTCATCAGCCAGAGCCCCCCGAAACGCCTCGATCCGGGCCTCCGGGGGAGACCCGCCGGCCCCTCCCCGCTGTTTGGCCGCCGGGTCTCCCCCGGAGGCCCCCAGCGGGTGGTCCCTGAAGAAATTCCGCAAACGCTCAACCCGAGCAACGGCTTCCTCCATCTGCTCGGGACCGAAGGCCAAGGGCTGCCGGTAGTGCCCGGAGATCAGGTAGGCGACGACGGCCTCGCGCCCGTAGGCGTCGAGCGCCTCCGACAACTGGAAGATGTTGCCGTCCGATTTGGACATCTTGGCCGCGTCGGTCTCGATCATCCCGTTGTGCATCCAGACCCGGGCGAAGGGCCGGCCGGCCGCCTCGGACTGGGCGATCTCGTTCTCGTGGTGGGGGAAAACGAGGTCGGAGCCGCCGCCGTGGACCGCGAAGCTGGCGCCCAGCTCCCGCTCGGCCATCACCGAGCACTCGATGTGCCAGGCCGGGCGCCCCGAACCCCAGGGGGAGTCCCAGCTGGTGTCCTCGTCGGGCTTGTGCGCCTTCCAGAGGGCGAAGTCGAGCCGGTCCTCCTTCAGGGAGGCCGAGCCGGCGTCCTCGCCCTGGTCCATGTCCTCGGGCCGGCGGTTGGAGAGCTTGCCGTAATGGTCGAAACTGCGGACCCGGAAGTAGACGTCGCCGCCGGACTCGTAGGCGTGCCCGCCCTCGACCAGCTCGGCGATCAGCGAGACGATGCCCTCCACGGTCTCGCTCGCCAGCGGCTCGGAGTCCGGCCGGCCGAGACCGAGCCGGTCGGTGTCGCCGAAGTAGGCGGCGGTCATCTCGGCCGCGAACTCGACCGACTCCTTCCCCGCCCCCCGCGCGGCGAGGTAGATCTTGTCGTTGATGTCGGTGACGTTGACGACCAGCTTCGGCTCGTAGCCCTCGGAGCGAAGAAAGCGGGCGAAGAGCGAGAAGACGACGAACGGCCGGGCATTGCCGATGTGGATGCGGCTGTAGACGGTCGGACCGCAGGCGTAGATGCCCACCCGCTCGCCCTCGAGGCTCCGCAGCTCACCGGTCAGGGTGTCTTTTATCCGCACCTCCCGCATCGCTCAGCAGGATATGCGCATCCGAATCAGCA
>Ga0157380_10000642_pt1 | contig 21587 bp, 19 predicted proteins | sample S35metaG_FD_119757 | JGI IMG/M metagenome (GOLD analysis project Ga0157380, IMG submission 119757) | Switchgrass rhizosphere microbial communities from Kellogg Biological Station, Michigan, USA - S3-5 metaG | ecosystem: Host-associated > Plants > Roots > Rhizosphere > Soil | place: USA...
ACGAATTGTTGCAGTAGGCCTGCACCGGATTAAGGATCTGCTCCACGGCCTGGCGCCGAGCTATGCGCGCACCGCTCGCGTTGAAGTGCTCGATGCGGGGTTCGAAACCGCCGTAGCCGATATCCGGGAATTGAATCGGGTGCAGCCTATCGACGTGCTCGTCGCAGCAGGCTCCAATGGCGCGTACCTACGCCAGCATCTCGATCTGCCCGTCGTACTGGTGCGCGTCGGTGGCTTCGATGTGATGAGCGCGCTGGGTCGAGCACGCAGCATTTCATCCCGCATCGCGCTGGTTACGCACGGAGCTATTCCACCCGAGGTCGAGCAATTCAACGAGCTGTTCGGACTCGGCATCGAGCAGCACAACTACCGAACAACCGACGACGCGAGAAACTGCGTACTCGGCTTGCGCGCGAAAGGAATTGAGGTCGTCGTCGCACCCGGCCTCGTTACTGATCTCGCCGAGGCCGCCGGTATGTCCGGCGTATTCCTTTACTCTGAAGATGCTGTGCGCGAGGCCCTCGACGATGCAGTCGAACTGGTAAGACTATCGCGCATGGAGGCGGCAAAACGCGAGCGAGTGAATACGATCCTGGGTCATCTTCGCGACGGCGTCGTCGCCGTCGACATGCAGGAGCGCATCGAAATACTGAATCCAGCGATGGAGCGGTTACTCGAAAGGCCGGCAAACGACCTCATCGGCCGTCAGCTCAGCGACGTGGCTCCCGAACTCGCGCTGCTGCGAACATTACGCGAACCGCGAACAGAGATCGATGAACTGCAAAAACTGGGGACGCGCGCCATTCTTGCCAGTCGACTGCCGATCATCGAGCAAGGCATACAAACCGGTGCCGTCCTTACCTGCCAGGATCCGGAGTCCATTCAACGCGTCGATCGCGACTTGCGCGCACGTCGACATAAGCCAGCCAGTGGTGTGCGATACCGCTTGTCCGACCTAGTTGGCACAAGTGCGCGCATCGTTCACACAAGATTGCTAGCTGCACAGTACGCTCGCAGCGATGCGACCGTTTTGATCTTCGGCGAGAGCGGAACAGGTAAGGAACTGCTAGCGCAGGGCATCCACGCAGCCAGCAGGCGATCGAACCAGCCATTTATCGCCGTCAACTGCGCTGCGTTTCCAGAATCGCTGCTCGAAAGCGAGTTGTTCGGCTACGAAGACGGTGCCTTCACCGGTGCACGGCGGGGCGGCAAACTCGGCTTGTTTGAAGCCGCGCATACCGGAACCATCTTTCTCGACGAGATTGGCGAAATGCCCGTTTCTCTGCAGACGCGCCTGCTGCGAGTGCTGCAGGAGCGGGAAATTCTGCGAATCGGCGCCATCGAGCCAACGCGCGTTGACGTGCGTGTGATCGCAGCGACGCATCGCGATCTGACTGAACGTGTCACCACTGGTGAATTCCGTCGTGACCTGTACTACCGGTTGAACATCCTGCGTCTCGAGTTGCCTGGATTACGCCAACGGCGGCAGGATCTGCAGGAACTCGCTGCCCACCTGACACAGAAAATTGCGGCTCGTACTGGGACCGATATCACCAAGGATCAACGCGTTCCAAAGCTGCTAGACGCGGCATCGGACTACGAGTGGCCGGGCAACGTACGCGAGTTGGAGAATTTGCTCGAACGTATTGCCATGCTCGAGAATCCGCCCGATTCATCGTTTGCTGATGCACAGCTGCGCGAACTCATCCCCGAGGTTTTTTCCGGCGGGTTACCCGCACACTCCGCCTCTTCCATTGTTTCCCGCCGCGAAGAATCCGAAGCCCAGCTGATTCGCCGAGTGCTGAACGAATGTGATGGCTCTTACGCGAGCGCGAGCAAGCGACTCGGCATCAGCCGCACGACGTTATGGCGTAAACTGAAAAAACAACGGCTCGCATGAGCGCGCCGAAGCGACATGAAACGGCCCTCTCGACTCGACCCGAAGTCGACTCTCATTCAAGTGAGGGTCAAGCCGAACGCGCGTACCAGCGCGCTCACTCAGGCTGAAGATGGATCTTGGCTCGCACAGATCCAGTCACCGCCGATTGACGGCAAAGCCAATGACGAGTTGATCTTGCTGGTCGCCCGTCAGTTCCAGTGTCACAAGTCCGCTGTCACGATCAAAAGCGGCGCTTTAGGGAGGACGAAATTGGTTCGAATCAACGGCGTCTGATTTAGGACATCCAGCTCTGTCGCGAACTTGCCGCCCGACTATTTGGACACCCGTCAACTGAAGATGAAGGTGGGTGTCTATCGATTTGGCTCATGAGCATCGATGATGTCCACTGAGTTTAGCGGTCAATCGTGAAGAAATGCACGATCCGTGGCACTGGAAGTTTGATCTTCGGGTCGTTCCACTTCTTGATCTCGCCGAGATAGATACTCGCGAGCGTCGCGCCATCGAGAGTTAGCGCACCGGGCTGCACGCCTTGATATTCACCACCGGCACCACGCCGCCGATGATCATCGAGAACTGCACCAGTCCCGCTTGCTTGAGTTCGGCAGGTTCGAGCGGCTTGTCGGATGCGCCGAAAGTAACCGTGCCCTGCTTGATCTGCTTGATGCCGCCGCCGGAGCCGATGAATTGATGGTTGAGGCCCACGCCGGTGGCAGCCTTGTACGCTTAAATCATTTTCACGGGGATTTTCATGGGTTCGCAGCCTCAGTGACGCAGCGTCAATCCGACTGCGACCAAGTTCGCGATCTCGCTGGCGATGTGAGCTCGCTGGGCCGGCTCGGCAGGGACGTCGTCCTTCACCTGCCAGCTCAACAATCCAGGCAGCATCAGGACACGTGCCTGCACGTCGGCGGATTGAATGCTGCCCTCCTCCATGCCGACCTGAAGCGTGCGCCAGTACTCGACGGCGAGCTGCCTGGAGTTGTTCAGGAACCGATCGCGGCCCTCGGCAGACAGGGCGCCGAAGCCGACGATGGGCGACAGCGGCGACAACTCCGAGTCCGAGTACGCCAGTGCGAACGCGTACGTCGACGCCGCCAGCGCCTGCAAACGCGATCCGGCATACGCAGTCATCCGGTCGCGGATGAAAAAGAACATGTGGAAGGTGCGGTCGTAGCAAGCGGAGACCAGTTCCTGCTTGCTGCCCAGGTGATGATGCAACGTGCGCTTGGTGGTGCCGAGTTGGGCGGCGATGGCGTCCAGCGAGGTCGAATCGATGCCCTGCTGATTGAACAACCTGGAAGCGACTCGTACCAGCGCTTCCCGCTTCGCTTCGATAGCGCCGTTGCGATCGAATGCATTTACCGCTCGCGGAGCCAGCGGTGCGAGGTCTATGGGCGTGAGCTGCGGGAGCTGCGGATCGGTCGCCAAGCCGTCGAAAATCGTTGCTGTCGCCGCCGCGAGCAGCCGGTTTGGACCGACGTGTTCGGTTGCATGCGACCAGGGCGCAGCGAGCGGCGCCCAGATCAGCAGGCTCAGGATTACCCGCGCATTGACCTCGACGTCGCAATCCCTGAACGCGCCTTCGCGCCGGCCCGTCCCGATCAAGATCGCCAGGCGTTGCACCAGCGCATCGTATCGAGTGTGAATCTCGGCCCGTTGCGTCTCGCTCGTCATCGAAATCTCGGTCCGCGCCACGATCTCGGGTTCGTTCGGGTCGAGCATGCGAGCGATGAAATTACGCAGCGTACCAGCTGCATCGGTGGCGGAGCCGGCGGCTTCATCGAGGTGCCGCGCGATGATGTCGGCCGCTCGCCGATAGCACTGGAACACGAGGTCGTCGCGGTCGTCGACGTAGTAGTACATCGCGCTGCGCGACACACCCAGCTTGGCGGCGATTTCCCCAAGCGACGTCAGCAGGACGCCTCGCCTGTTCAACTGCCGCGCTGCTTCATCGAGCACCAGTTCATGGCGGCTGGGTATCGCAGCAGGATCGGGCTCCGCTGCCGCCCTCGTCGTCGCATCCATCGTCGAGCCCATCGTTGCTTGGACCGAAGCCAAGTCCGAAAGCATACACGCGCAATCGGCCTTACCCAAGTTGTCCGGGTTACGCGGGATTTATTCAGGTGGTTGTTCGAAAGCCGCGGAACGGATCCGCTCCACGGCCGGCGCATGGCGGCGGCGGCTATTCGCTCTCCACCAGCGCTTTGAGCTTGAGAAGTGCTTGATCCCATTGCTGCGCAATCGCGTCCAGAGCACGCCGGGCTTCTTCGATTCGCGCCGCTTCGAATTCCCACAAGCGTTCCCGTCCCGTTTTTACATGTCTCACCAAGCCGGCATCGGCGAGCACGTGCAGATGCTTGGTCACGGCTTGGCGCGTGATGTCCGTGCCGGAAGTCAATTGCGAGATCGACATGGCACCGCCGGCACAGAGCACGGCGATGAGACGCAAGCGCGTTTCATCGCCGAGCGCTGCGAACACCGGAGCTGAATTCCGCAGCGCCGGATTTTTCATGACAGCGGCGCGTGCCGGTGGATTACGGCTTGGCGACATGTTTCTCGATGTTAGCCATCTGCTCCGTCCAACCGCCGCTGTTCATGCGGAACGCTTCCTGCCGACGCGACAGGGGAATGTTGTCGAAGCCGGATTCTACGACGGTCAACAGCGTGCCCTCCGCCACTTCCTTCAGTTCGAACACCACCAGGGTGCGCGGTTCCTGCGAATAGTCGATGGACGTGTCGACGGCGTAAGGATGCCAGCGCCACGACATCAACCGTTCCGGTTCCATGCGTTCGATCCAGGCATTGAACAGCAGGTGTTCATACCCTGGGTGCGCGATATTGCCCTGGATCTGCTTGCCCGCTGCGAACACGGTATTGTGGAATGTGATGCCGAACCAGCTGCCGAACTCTTCAGCAGTCGATAGGGCACGCCACACGCGTGAGCGCGACGCCTTGAGAACGATCTGTCGTTCGATGCGATCGGTGTCTGTGTTCATACGCAACCTCCTGGATGCATATTATTCGGTGCTCCCGCCAAGCGCAACCGATTTGTTGCATGTCAGACTGCCATAGTGGCCGCGTCACGCGAGCTCTTTCGAGGAGACGCAAGTCCGACTGGTTCGAACGCTATCTCGACGCGTAACGCTGGGACTGGTCGCTACTCCCAACTCCAACGAACCCCTAAGTAAAACCGGAACGGGTCCTCGGTAGCCGCACAGCGTCAGCGCCGAGCTATAAAGAACTCGCGTAGCGCCGCGGCGCAGTCGTCGGCCATCACGCCGCTCGTGCATTGCAGGCGATGGTTGAGATTCGGATTCTGGATGATGTTGAAAGCGGAGCCCGCGGCGCCGGCACGAGGATCGGTGGCGCCGTACACCAATCGGCGGATGCGGGCGTGGACCATGGCGCCGGCGCACATCGCGCAGGGTTCGAGGGTGACGTACAGAGTCGTATCGAGAAGCCTGTAAGAACCGAGCGCCTGCGCTGCGTGCCTCATCGCAATGATTTCCGCATGGGCCGTGGGATCGCTGGTGCCGATCGGGCGATTCCAACCTTCACCGACGATCCGGTTGTCCTTTACAATGACGGCGCCGACCGGGACTTCGCCCGCTGCCTCGGCCAGCCGTGCCAGCTCGAGCGCACGTGACATGAAGGGAGGGTCGAGTTCAAGCGGTAGGTCCGTATTGATTGTAGGCAGCATCGATTGGATCGTGAGGCGAATAACAATACGTAAGAGATTCGACTAGGTGCTATCTCTCGATAGTGTGCCCGAAAACGGGTCCAAGAATGTGCCGCTGAAGCTACGCTGGAACTGGCCTGCCAGGGAAATTCCCTCATGACGCCGGCTGGAACGATCCTCGTCGGCGTCTACGACATTCCTCTCGTCGTCCTGTCGGTCCTGATCGCGATCGTTGCGGCCGGTGCAGCAATCGACCTCGCCGGCCGCGTGACTTCCGCCCGAGGACGCGCCCGCCTGATCTGGCTGACCGGCGGCGCCATTGCGATGGGGACCGGTATCTGGTCCATGCATTACATCGGCATGCTGGCATTCCGGCTGCCGATCCCGGTGTTGTACGACTGGCCGACCGTGCTGCTCTCGTTGCTCGCGGCCATCCTGGCATCGTGGGTGTCGCTGTTCGTTGTGAGTCGCCGCACCATGGGCTGGCCGCAAGTGCTCCTGGGCAGCGTGCTCATGGGCGGCGGCATCGCGGCGATGCATTACATCGGCATGGACGCGATGCGGCTGCCGGCCATGCATCACTACACCAGCGGACTGGTCACGCTCTCCATCGTCCTCGCCATCGCAATCGCCTCGGTCGCGTTGTTCATGACGTTCGTCCACCGCCGCTCCTCCTACTGGGGCTGGCGCAAGGTCGTCACCGCGAACGTGATGGGCGCTGCGATTCCCATCATGCATTACGTGGGCATGGCGGCCGTGACCTTCATGCCCATGGAGCTGGATCCCGCTACCCTGCATCACGCCATCGGCATTACCGATCTCGGCATCGTCAGCATCACGCTCGTGACTCTCATGCTGCTCGGCCTCGTATTCGTCACCTCGATAGTCGACCGCCGCTTCACGACCCAGGCGCTCGCGTTGCAATCGAGCGAGCAGCGGTATCGCATGATCGTCGAGAACGCCTCCGATGCATTTCTCGAAATCGATCCGCAAGGCCGGCTCACCGGCTGGAATACCCACGCCGAGAAAGCGTTCGGCTGGTCCCGGCAGGAGGCGATCGGCATGCCCGTCAGCGGCATGATCCTGTTCGATCAGGGCAATGCCGCCGCGGGCGACAAGCTGCGACAATGGCTCGGTACGCAGGAGACGACTGTCGGCCGCGAGCGCATCGAAGTGATGGCAATGCATCGCGACGGCCACACGTTCCCGGCCGAAATGAACCTTGCCACGATCGAGGTCGGTGATCGCACTTCGTTCGCGGCGTTCGTTCACGACGTCACTGCCAGGAAGCAGGCAGAGCGGGAACGCGAGAACGCGAAACAGGCGGCCGAAGCAGGCAGCCGCGCGAAGAGCGAATTCCTCGCCAACATGAGCCACGAAATCCGCACGCCGATGAACGGCGTGATCGGCATGAGCGAACTGCTGCTAGACACTTCCCTCGACAGCACTCAACGCGACTACGCCGAGACCATCCGCGACAGCAGCACGGCGCTGCTCACGATCATCAACGACATCCTGGATTTCTCGAAAGTCGAAGCCGGCAAGGTCGAGCTGGAAAATGTCGACGTCGACCTGCGGGGCGTGTTCGAGGATGTCGCCCGCTTGCTCTCGATCCAGGCTCATGCGAAGGGCCTCGAGCTCACGGCACAGATCGATGCGCAGTTACCGGCGCTGCTGAAAGGCGATCCAGGTCGATTCCGCCAGGTGCTGCTCAACCTGGGCGGCAACGCGGTCAAGTTCACTGCGACGGGCGAAGTGTCCCTGGAAATCAAAGTCGAAGAGCAGGTCGCTCGCGGCGTCAAAGTCCGCTGCGAAGTGCGTGACACCGGCATCGGCATTCCCCCCGGCAGGCTGGCTTCGCTCTACGCTCCGTTCACGCAAGCCGATGCGTCGACCACGCGCCGGTTCGGCGGTACCGGGCTCGGACTCTCGATAGTGAAGCGGCTGGTCGACCTCATGGGCGGCGAAACCGGCGTGGAAAGCGCCGAAGGCCGCGGCTCGACTTTCTGGTTCACCGCATGGATGGCCCCGTCGATCAGCACCAAGCATTTCACTCGGTCATTCTTCGGGCCCATCAGGGGCAAACGCATTCTCGCCGTCGACGACAACGCGACCAATCGCAAAGTCCTGCTGGGCCAGTTGCTCCTGTGCGGCGCGCAAGCCAAGGCCACGAGTTCTGCCGAAGAAGCCTTGACCCTGTTGCGCCAGGCGCATCGGGAAGGCAAACCGTTCGACGCCGCATTGCTGGATCACCAGATGCCGGACCTCGACGGCGAAGCGCTAGGTCGCATCATCGTCGCCGACTCTGCCTTGAAGGCGACGCGGCTGGTCCTGCTGACGTCCTCCGGACAGCGTGACGACGGCACTCGCTATGCGGACATCGGCTTCGCTGGTTACCTGCTCAAGCCGGTAACGCAACACGAACTCCACGAATGCCTGACGCTTGCTCTGGCCGCGCCTGCGGAAGCCTGGCACATGAAGAGCCAGCCCATGATCACCCAGGCGGCGCTGCAATCGGTGCGGGTGAAGCATCATGCGCAGATCCTGTTGGCAGAAGACAATGCCGTGAACCAGAAAGTCGCGGTGCGCATGCTGGAAAAACTCGGCTATCGCGTGGACGTAGTGCAGGACGGCAGGGCCGCCGTCGACGCGTGGTCCATCGGTTCGTACGACTTGCTGCTGATGGATTGCCAGATGCCGGAACTCGACGGTTACGAAGCCACACGCGAGATTCGCCGCCTCGAAGACAGCAAACCGCAGCAGGCGCGTCGAACCCCGATCATCGCGCTCACCGCCGACGCACTGAAGGGAACCGAGGCAGCGTGCAAGGCCGCTGGAATGGACGGCTACCTGTCGAAGCCAATCGATCGCGTGCTGCTGGAAAGCACGCTGGCAGGCTATCTCAGCTCGGCGGGTTGACTTCGCCCGGCACTCCCGGCCGTGAGTCCCGGGCGATTTGTGCGGTAGTGCATAGCTCTCTCGACTGAAACCGCTAGAGTGCGCCGTCTGGACTTCGCGGCGATGTTGATGCGAAGTCGGCAATGACATAACCCGACGCGAGGGAATGCAATGTTCGCACAGCGGAGACGACCGGCGATGGCACTTGCCTTGCTGAGTGCTGCAGCCACGGCACAGGTCGCCGATCCGCCAGCGGCTTCCCAGGCTGCCCCTGTTCCCATTGAAATCTTCAAAGGCCCAAGAGCGAAAGACATCCCGCTGCCTGTTTATCCCGCCAGCGAGCGGCACGAGGGCGGCGAAGGCTGGGTGGTGCTGAACTTCATGGTCGATCCCGCCGGCAAGCCGATCGAGGCGGTCGTGGTCGACTCCATCGGCAACCCGGCGTTCGAGAAGGCGGCGTTGCAGGCAGTGAACAACTGGACCTTCGAACCCGCTTCGATCGGCGGCCAACCCATCACGGCCGGACACAACTTCAAAGTGGTATTCGCCATGAAGGAGCCGGAACTGGGCGCACGCCCGGAGTTCGTGTCCGCTCATAAGAAGGCCATCAAGGCCATCGCTGCACGTGACCGCACCCTGGCGGATACGCAGATAGATAAACTCAAAGCGCACAACCTGTACGAGGACGCGTTTCGGAATGTCGCCAGGTATCAGTATTTCCGTGTCTGGGGCACCGAGGCGCAGCAGTTGGAAGCACTGAACCATGCCATCGCCGCAGAGGCAAAACCGCGCTATCTACCAAAAAGTATGTTCAACGAGGTGCTGGAGGCGAGCCTGCCCTTGCAGGTCATTCTGCAGGATTTCGCGGGCGCCTTGCGGACCTGGGACAAGATACAGGCAAACGGACTCGACGAAGCTCGACTCGCCAGGTGGCGTCCCGTCATCGAGGAGGTCAAGGCCTTGAAACGCAACGACGCGCCGTACGCTTTAGCCGGGACCATCGACACTGGCAGTTCCTGGTTCATCAACCTGTTCAAGAACCGCTTCGAGATCCGGGTGCTCGAAGGCAAGGTATCCGAGGTCAAGCTCCGCTGCGACAAGGCCTATGTCTTCTTCCGCTACGAAGCCCAGATGCAATACAAGGTCGCCGATCGGCTCGACGGTTGCGAAATGGAAGTCGTCGGCGACCCGGGTACGAAATTCACGCTGATCCAATCGTGATACGAACGGATCACGGGCTGCGCGGCGGCTGACCAGAGCCGTTTGGCACGGCCAGCATGCCTACGGCTTTCCTTTGCAGGGCATCTGTGGTCGTATTGCCGGGCTGACGCATTCGTCCCCGGCGAGGCCCGCTTGCTCCATACGCTCTCGTCCACCTTCGACCGGTTCGTCCGCTCCGAGCAGTCGGGCTCGTTCCTGCTGATGGCCGGCACGCTGGTCGCGCTCGGACTGACCAACTCGGCACTCGGCACCAGCTATCTGTCTTTCTGGCATCGCTACGTGCTGGGTCTCAGCCTCGAACACTGGGTGAACGATGCGCTGATGGCGGTGTTCTTCCTGCTCATCGGACTCGAGCTCGAACGCGAGCTGTATGTCGGCGAACTGTCGGAGCCGAAGAAGGCGTTGCTGCCCATGATAGCGGCCATCGGCGGCATGCTGGCTCCAGCGGCGATTCACTATGGATTCAATGCCGGGCTCCCGACGGAGAGCGGCTTCGGCATTCCAATGGCGACGGATATCGCGTTCGCGCTCGGAGTGTTGGCTTTGCTGGGCAATCGCGTGCCGGCGGCGCTGAAAGTCTTCCTGGTCGCGTTTGCGGTCATGGACGACCTGGGCGCCATCATCATCATCGCCATCTTCTACACAGCGCGGATTTCAGTGGGACACCTCGCCGGTGCTCTCGCTGTATTCGGCGTCCTGCTCGTGCTGAACCGGCGCTTCCGCGTGATGAACCTTACGCCGTATCTGCTGGGCGGAGCGGTGATGTGGTACCTGATGCTCCAGTCCGGCGTGCATGCGACCATTGCCGGTGTGATGCTCGCCTTCGCCATTCCCTTCTCCCGGCAGGACGGCGAGTCGCCTTCGCACACGCTCGAACATGCGTTGCATCGACCGGTCGCGTTTCTTATTCTGCCGATCTTCGCGCTGGCCAACGCCGGCATCCTGCTGGGTTCCGATTCGTTGCGCAGCCTGACGGATCTCAATAGCATCGGCATCGTTGGCGGATTGCTGCTGGGAAAACCCATGGGCGTCGTAGTTTGCTGCTGGGCCGCCATTGCCTCTGGCATTTGCCGCCTGCCTCCCGGACTGGGCTGGTCTCACGTGACCGGCGCCGGCCTGCTCGGCGGCATCGGCTTCACCATGTCGATCTTCATTACCAATCTCGCGTTCGGCGCCGCGCCCGAACTGGTGAATGCATCGAAGATGGCAGTGCTGGCCGGTTCGCTCGCTGCGGGCGTGGCCGGATTTCTCTGGTTGCGATTCTTAGCCTCGCCTGCGTCTGCAACGCATGCGACACAGCTCACTTAGCCCTCACGAGTCCTCCATGAAGCATGCTTGCCACGTTCCGCTGCGAACGCTGATCGTGCCGCTGATAACCAGTCTGCTGCTCTCGATTCCGGCGCTTGCCGCCGAACCTGATTTCGCCGCACGGGTCGATCGCGTGCTGGCGAAGACTCCGTTGATCGATGGGCACAACGACCTGCCCTGGGAAATACGCGACCGCCTCGCACGCAAGCAAACACTGGATCTGCGCCAGGATACGTCGCGATTGCAATCGCCCGACGGCGGAGCGGGATTGATGACCGACATTCCGCGGCTGCGGGCCGGTCGCGTCGGCGGCCAGTTCTGGTCTGTATGGATTCCCGTGCAGATCCAGGGGCCGGAAGCGGTGCAGACGACGCTCGAACAGATCGACATCGTCAAACAGATGTCGCGCAGCTATCCGGCGGATTTCGAAATGGCTTACACGGCGGCGGACGTGCGGCGCATTCACAAAGCCGGCCGGATCGGTTCGCTGATCGGCGTCGAAGGCGGACACCAGATCAACGGTTCGCTCGCCATGCTGCGCCAGATGTACGACGCGGGCGCACGCTACATGACGTTGACTCATTCGACCAATACGCCCTGGGCGGACTCGGCGACCGATACGCCGGTGCATCACGGACTGACGGCGTTCGGCCGTGAAGTCGTCAAAGAGATGAATCGCATCGGCATGATGGTGGACCTGAGCCATGTATCGCCCGAGACCATGCGGGCTGCATTGGACGTGAGCACGGCGCCGGTGATCTTTTCGCATTCATCGGCGCGGGCGCTGGTCGATCATCCCCGCGACGTGGACGACGATACGTTGCGATTGGTGGCGAAGAACGGCGGCGTGGTGATGGTCAACTTCGCGACCAACTATGTGTCGTCGGAGCGCCAGAAGTGGCAGGCGGATCGGGCAGCGGAACAGACGCGTTACAACAGCCCTCCTTTCGGTGGGCTCTATATCGGCCAGCCGGATCGCGCCAATGCCGCGTTGAAGGCCTGGGAGCAGGCTCATCCCAAGCCCGTCGTCACCCTGGCCCAGGTTGCCGACCACATCGACCACATCAAACAGACCGCCGGTGTCGATCATGTCGGCATCGGTTCGGACTTCGATGGCATTCCCGATACGCCGACCGGTCTCGAAGGTGTCGACCGCTACCCGGCCCTGCTGATCGAAATGATGCGCCGGGGCTGGACCGACGCGGAAATCGCGAAACTGGCCGGCGAGAACGTGCTGCGGGTGATGGCCGCTGTCGAAACGACCAGCGTCGCATTGAAACGCGACCATCCCTACGGCTCCACTGCTACCATTGCGGAACTGGACGGTACCGGCGCTCCCGTCGCCAGATAGTTTTCATGGGAGCTGCTCGTGGGATTTTCGTGGGTCCTTGCATGGAGTCGACGATGAAACTGAGCGCCCAATCGCTGCGGCTGATGAAAGCCGCGACGCCGATTCCGATGCTGACTGCATACACCGCTCCGGTGGCGCGGTCGCTGGAAAAAGCGGGCATTCCCGTCATCCTGGTCGGTGACACCGTCGGCATGGTCGAAATGGGATTCGACAGCACGCGTCACACGACCATCGATCACATGCAATATCACGTCGGCGCCGTGCGCCGCGGAGCGCCGTCGACGCATCTGATCGGCGACCTTCCCTACAACACGTATACCGATCCGGATGTCGCTCTCAAGAACGCCCGCCTGCTGCTGGATGCAGGAGCGGACAGCATCAAGCTCGAAGGACCTCAGTTCGACGTGATCACGCACCTGGTCGCGAATTGCATCGATGTCGTCGGCCACACGGGATTGACGCCGCAAACCTCGAAGGACTTCAAGCAAGTCGGCCGGAGCGATGCCGATGCCCAGCGAGTGTTCGACGAGGCCGTCGGCATCGCCGACGCAGGCGCCTTCATGGTCGTGCTCGAACACATTCCTGCATCGCTGGCCGAACAGATCACCCAAGCCATCGCCATACCGACCATAGGCATCGGCGCCGGCGCCAGTTGCGACGGCCAGGTACTGGTAATCAACGACGCCATCGGTTTGGGCGACTACTGGCCGCCCTTCTCGCGTCAGTATGCTTATGCGGGGAAGACCATCGCCGACGTTGCGCAGACGTACATGAAGGAAGTCCACGATGGGACGTTCGTGAACAATATTCTGCGGATGCGGGCGAAGGGGCAGCAGTAGCTATAAGCGCTGGGCTATCCACTGGGCGTACCGGACCACATCGGCCGGGATCACATCGGATAGAGCTTCGGAGCAAAATTCTCGGTGCGTCCATTCAATGAACTCACGTGTGGCAGGTGGGCGGGGGAAATCCGACCCTGCATCGATCATCTGCTGGACTTCGATGTGAGCGCGAGCCTCGAGTTGCAGATCGCGCCTCCTTGGATCGGTCGAGTAGTCTGCAGCTAGGGCGCGATCGATGTCACGCGGATGTGTGTCGTGGCCTTCGATCAAGTTCGAGTAGTAGCAGTTCATCGAACAAACGAGGCTGGCGACTGAAAGTCGCACCGCAGGAATTGGCCGGATGGTCGCCCGCCCGATCCCAGGCCTTACCTGCTCGCCTGCCGCGCCGCCAGCGCCGTCGGATTGAGTGTGGGCTCGGCGATCTTGCGCAGCCGGTTGCGATCGGTGTGGTGAAACGGTTCGGTCTGGCCGGGGATGATCAGCAGCGTGTCTTGTTCGTACGACCACGTGCCATCGTCGTGGATATCGACCTTGATCGTATAGCGATCCGTGCGGAACGCCTGCTCGAGAAATGGGTTGGAAACGATGCCGTTGGTGAGCGAACCACGCACGGCCGTGAGCGTGAATGACTTCGCATCGGGAGCCCCCTCGCCGACGGCCATCGCGGTCTGACCCCGAGGGATCGACAGCGTCAACAGTATTGCGCGAGTAGCCGGCTCCCACAGCCAGTAGCCGACTTGGTCGTGAAAGGTCTCAGGATCGTCCGGCTTTACGATCCGCGTGTGATAGCGCAGGCCATACAAGAGCTGCGGCCCGTTGGTCTGCGCGTCGATCGGCTGGAGCTCGTAGCGCTCGATGAAGGGCTGATACTCGGGACCGTCAGCCTTCGGATTGACATCCATGCCCTCGGCGCTGGTCCAGATGCCGGCCATGCCGGTGAGCGGCCCGAGGTTGGCCAGCGTGTCGGCATCCGGTTCGGGTTCCGTGTAGATGTCTGCGGGGTAGTGAGACATGAGAGCGCTGCGCTAGTGAAAGCAGTTGCGAAACCTCGCGATCATATCTCACGTCCCCACAACCCGGAGCGAACCGGAACTACTTCTTCCACACGAGCGATACGTACTCGGGGCCGACCACGCCGCCGGGACGATAGATGATCTCTGCATCCGGCTTCACCGAAAATTGCGGAATACGCTTCAACCATTCCTGTAGCGCGATCTTGAGTTCCAAGCGGGCGAGATGCGAGCCCGTGCAGCTGTGAACGCCGACGGTGAAGGCCAGGATGGTCTTGCGTGGACGATCGAAGTTCACCTCGGTGGGATTGGGGAAGACATCGGGATCGAAGTTGCAGGCGGGCAGCACACAGGTGATGCGATCTGCTTTTCTGGCAGGTGCACAACGAGACCGTCAAGCTCGGGCGTCATCGAGATCTGGCAGGACAGCCGCATGTTGGGCTTCAACTCGCCCTCGACGAGTTGGTCAGGACAACGGCTGACCCGATGGAGCGGATGAGAGTGATCGTCACCTCCATCGTCCTTGGCAACCTCACAATGGCGGGGCCGGACGGCGCAGAGACCAATCGTCGTGCAGCGGCGTTGAGCCGTGAGCATCTGCGATTGGCCGAATCGCGACCGGCGGACCTGCAGGGCACTGAGCCCCCTGCTAGCAGTCATCACACAACAGCTCGCCGAGGGCATGAAGGCCGGCGCCGTGAGAATCGACGATCCGGAGCGCATGGCGACGCTGATGTACAACCTGGTGTCCACTACAGTTCACGCAGAACTGCCGGCTCATGAGAGTGCTCGGCCAGATCGGGCGCAGCGTAGCCGGCTGGCTACCGACATCTGGGAGTTCTGCCGGCGTGCGATCGCTGCCTAGTTGCCGTTTGTTACTCGCGCCAACGTCGCCAATAGTTTCCCAGGCGCGACTCGAAGCGCCTGGGCTTGTAAAGAAACAAGCGTTCTCCAAGCGCGAGTGCGCGTTCCTGCAATGCTTGCCGGCGCGTCGCGATCAGGGCCATGAATGCCTGGTTTGGCTTCCGGTCGGCGCCGTCTTCCAACACCCGCTGGGTCAACACCGCGAGATCGTGGTCATCGCCCAAAAGATCCGCGAGCTTGTGCGCATGATTCGCTAGTTCCTCGAGTGGTGCAGGCCGCAACGGCTCGAGGATCTGCAGTGCATGCCAGAGGTGTTTGACGCGTTTGCGCCATTCGTGAAGTCTCTCGTCGGAACGCTCCATGCGCGACTCGCGCATCCCATCGCGACCGCGTCGATAGACGCGACGAATGGCCGGGCCGAGCGTATTCCAACCATCATCATGGACATGCGTTCGCTCGACATCCTTCAATGCTCGTTGGAGGCGGCGCCGGCTACTCGTCAATAGCGTGGCCGAGCCGTGAACGGCGCGGCGAGTGCGAGCCCGCTGCGCCTTGAGCTTACGCTGCAACCCATCCGTCGCAATGCAGCTTGCCGCGTCACCGAAATATTCCTGTACCGATGCCAGCGTGTCGAGCAGCACCTTCGCATCGCGGGCCTGTGTCAAAGGTCGCGCGGCATCGCGAAAAGTCACGTTGAGGCGCGTAAACGCAGCTTTGGCGATGGCGAACCGGAACAGGCGCAGAGCTGCGCGCGCACGTTTCAAGCTCTTTCGAGCATCGTGTACGTCGTGGTCAGCAATCCGCCGTTTTGGTTCCAGGCACGCCTGCGCATTCTCTATCTGGTTGCCCACCAGGCGATGGAAGTTCCGACCGATGCTCTCGCCGTTGTGCAACCGAAAACTCACGGCTTCGACTCCTTCGCATACCTGGCAGCTAGTCAGACCAAAGGCATCATCGCTCTTTGAAAGACTGCGCCCGCTGAATTTATACTACAGCACGCGATGGACTGGCCAGGACGTGGGATCACGCACGCACTCTCACCCATGAGCTGGAATTCCAGCGCCAACCCGCACTGTCCGACAGAAAACTTGGCTGGTTGAGCGGCCCCACAATCTGCCCGAATTGCTTCACGCCACTGCCGCAATTATCCCGCAGTGTCGTTTTCCCATGAGCTACCTGAGCCGCAGCGCGGGCGTGCTCCTCGAAGCGGACATAGCTATGGAGCTAAACGGTAAGAAACCAGATGGACTGCTTGCACAAGCCGATCCTCGCAATTTTCCTGTTCGTGCTTGCATGCGCCCATGCGCACGCTGCCGTCTGGCAACCCTCGTCCGGCCATGTACAAGTGCCGATCTGGCCCGGCGCGATACCCGATGCGATGCCCAATCCGAAACCGGAGTCTGTCGGCCCGCCCAAAGGACGCGAGTGGTGGCCCAGGGCTAACGATGTCAGCCGGCCGACAATGACGATGTATGCGCCCAAGGGCCGCAACACCGGCGTGGCTGTGGTGGTGTTCCCCGGTGGGGGTTACCAGTTCCTGGCAATGGATCTGGAGGGCACGGAGATCTGCGACTGGCTGACCTCGCGCGGCATCACCTGCGTGTTGCAGAAGTATCGCGTGCCCGACTCGGGCCCGACGATGAAGAACGGACACGGCTACTACCCCAAGGTGCAAACGGCGCTGCAGGACGCGCAGCGCACGCTCGGGCTGGTGCGCCAACACGCCGCGGATTGGCATGTCGACCCGCACAAGATCGGCGTGATCGGCTTTTCCGCCGGCGGGCACCTTGCCGCTGCCGTCAGCACGCGCTTCGCGCAGCGGACGTATCCGCTGGTAGATGCCGCCGACGAACTGAGCTGCCGACCGGACTTCGCTATTGCCCTCTACCCCGGCCACCTGTGGACGCCCGGGACGGACCTGACCCTGCGCTCGGACATCCGCGTCCGCGCCGACACGCCGCCGACCTTCCTGCTGCACGCCGAGGATGATCCCGTGGACCCCGTGAAGCACTCGCTGACCTACTACGCCGCACTACAGAAGGCCGGCGTCCCTACGGAAATGCACTTGTACGCGCAGGGCGGTCACGCCTTCGGCTTGCGCCCCACCAAGCTCCCCGTCAGTCGCTGGCCCGCGCTGGTGGAGCAGTGGCTGCACACCATCGGCGTGCTAGGCCCTCAGGAAAACTGAGCACGCGCGGAAGCCTGTTCGAAGGACAGCTCGATTTTGAAACGGCCGGCACCGCGCTCTTGTCCAGTGAACCGCGCCCTGTCTGCGGCGAGAGCCAAACTGCGTAAAATCCCATTCAGTTCGGCAGGCGCCCGACGAGAAGCTTGATCTCATCCACTGCCAGCCAGGGATCGAAGTCGTTGATCATGTGTGACGAATAGCGTGCGACACGATGCTGTGTATTCGACGAGAGTCGCGCAAGTTGCGACTGGAGAGTATTGTGCTCGCCGTCGAAAAGCTCGATTCCCTCATAGCTCATTTTCTCGAGCCTGATCTGAACGTGTGGGATACCTCGAGATATGACCGTAATCGGGAGGCCCGGCGCGATGCGAGTACTTCTAACCGCCTCTTGAGCTTCGAGGTAGTCTTCATGGAAATTTCGGATATTCCAGGCAAGGATCCGCTCCATGATGGCCCAATCCGCTGGCAGCATTTCAGCTCGAAGGCGAGGCAGCCAATCCTCGTGAGGCGCGTCCAACAGGAGAATTCCCAACGTCTCTTCGTGATACTTGGAGGCGTAACTTCTTGCGACGAAGCCGCCGAACGAATGGGCAACCAGCACGAGTTTCCCCCAATCCGCTCGAACGCTGACGTCGTGCAGCTCTTCGACGAGCTCGTTTAGAGTTCGCGTCCGTGCCTTGGGAAAGGTGCTTTTGCCCATTCCCGCGCGGTCGTACATGCAAATACGCCCGGCCCCGTCGTAGTTGTGATAGATCCGACTGAAGGAAGCGTGGGCGTCCAGTCCCATACCTGCTATGAGTGCGATTGTCGGGGATCCCGCTCCACGGCATGACCACGCAATGTCGTTGCCCGCTATCGTCGCGAACCGATACTGATGGTTTTCCTCGCTCATCGAACACAAAGGAAGCAGGAGAGCAACAATCAGTGGAATAGTCCGCATACACGCCTCACGGTCCCAGAGACGAAATGAAGTCTCTTAGCTCCCGTAGCACTTCCGCCTGGTTCGACAGGAAAACATAGTGGTCCGCACGATCTATCAGGACGACTCGAGCCTGCGGAACTCCTTGCTGGAAGGAAGACGCTCGTCGCTTCGTCTTGGCGGTTTGAACTTGGATGTAGGCATTCGCCGCCTCAACGGCGGCCGGATCACTCATGTCGACTTTTCCAGGATCGTTAACCACGGCAAAGATGGCAAGCACTGGACCGCGGATATCGGTAAAGCGCCCATCGCCCTCACGTATCGCCTGACCTACGAAACGAGGCGAGCGTCGCGTCATCGTGGGATGTCCGCGTGCATCGACAACCAACATTTGTCGAAACTCCGCCTCCGGAATAGTCACCTTGGACCCGCGGGCGTACCAGTCCTGTACGGTCTTGAAGGTCTGGAGATCCGATTCCACTGCATCGGGCCGCGGAGGACGGCCACGCTCGACGTTTATGAGCAATTGAAGATCTTTCTGAAATTCAGGCCACCGCCGATCGAGCAACTCACGGGCCGATGGAACAGGATCGAACGGCTCCTTCGCCAGCGACTGCAGACCCTCCTGCAACGAGGTGAGATGCGCCTGCCAATCCAACATTCCATATAGACCCGGACCGTCGGGGTCGAAAAATGCATATGCGTACGCCGCGTCCATATACGCAATACCGGCCACTTTGCCCGGGTGCCGCGACGATATTGAACTCAGCTCCGCGCCGCCGCGTGAATGAGCAATCAGTACTGGCTTCTGTAACTTCAGCTGCTCAATGACAGCGAGAACGTCATCTCCGAGACGGTCGGCCGAATAGCCATCTTGAGGCACGCTCGAAGTACCGTAACCCCTCCGAGTGATGCCGAACACACGGTAGTACTGAGTCAACCGCGTAGCAAACTCATCGAAAACATGCGCGGTATGACCGCCGCCAGCAAGGAGGACGACGGCTCGGCCTTTCCCTCCCCAATCCAAAACCTCCAATGTTACGTTCGGCTCCACCTCGATGAATCGAGCCCTGTGGGGTGACGGGTCTCGCCACGTTTCGTTGCAGACGCCAGTGGTTGCCGCCTGCAGCAGCGATAGAGCGATGAGGACTCTGGCTCCACAGACATGCATGGTCATGATTCCTGACTTCCATTGCCGACCGAATCGCACACTCCATACCCGTCGCGTAGTTGACTCACGGCCGCCAATCCACCCTACCCCGCGCGATCGGCAAGTCCGATGACCAGGTTCACCACACCCTGAGTCGCTCCTTCCACGCATGTTCGCCCCGGTCTCCAACAAGGCGGTCGCAATTTCCGGGTAGGGCCATTCGGGAAACCGCCGTCCTTGAGACTGGGGCCAGGATAGGCCGGACCGGGACACGTCATGAAAATCGTCTGGATCGTGCTGTTGGCGGTATTCGCCGGCGTTACCTGCCAGGCCGACCAGGTCGATGATCTGCTGCGCGCGGAAGTTGAAGCACAACATATACCCGGCATCGCAGTCGCGATGGTAAAAGACGGCAAGCTCATCGAGCGCAAGTACCATGGCTTGGCGAGCATCGAGCATGGCGTACCCGTCACGGCGAAGACTGTCTTCAGACTGGCCTCCGTGAGCAAGCAAATGCTCACCGTCGCGACGATGCTGTTGGCGCGCGATGGGAAGCTCGACATCAATGACAGCATTGCCAAGTATCTCGATGAGACGCCGTCGAGTTGGGCACCTATCACGATTCGACACCTCATGACTCACACTTCGGGCCTGCCGCGTGAGCCGCCAGGTTTCGACGCCTCCAAGATTCAGTCCGATGCCGACGTTCTAAAGTCAGCATATTCGGTGCCGCTCGCGTCCGCGCCGGGCGACCAATGGGAGTACTCAAACACCGGCTACTTCGCACTGGGCGAAATCGTGCGCAAAGCATCGGGCCAGCCGTGGATGCAGTTCGTGCGCACTCGGGTGTTCGCAACGTTGGGCATGAACGACACGACGGCGGCGGATTTCGGTGCTGTTGTGCCGAACACTGCCGTCGGCTATCGGTACACAGCCGGCCAACTGCGACACGCTCCGCCGCAATTTGCGCTACGCCCCAGCGGTGCGTTCATGTCGACACTCGAGGACATGCTGAAATGGGACGCCGCACTGAGTGCAGCGACGATCTTGCCTGCGGCAACCCTAGATCTGATGTGGACGCCGACTCACCTGAACGATGGCACGTCAGTTGAATACGGCTTCGGCTGGGGCCTCAACAAGATAAATGGTCACGATCAGGTCTTTCACGGCGGACTGCTGCCTGGCTTTCGCGCCCACTATGTGCGCTTTCCCGAAGCCCGACTGAGCATCATCGTGCTAGCCAACTCCGACACCGTGAACACCGACGTGATCGCGCTGAAGCTGGCAGCATTTCATATCGATGGCTTGATACCGAAGCGGACGCGGATCCGACTGAGCGAATCCACGCTGGATGCCTACATCGGAAAATATTCCTGGACGCCGGGGCTGGCTCTCGCCATCACTCGCACAGGTGAACAGCTGGAGCTGCAGATCCCCATCGGCGGGCAGATCTTTACCCTTTTTCCCCAATCCGAATCCGTGTTTTTCTCTCCGGAGCATCCTCTGGCGGAATTCATCTTCACCAAGGACGCACACGGTCGAGTCACGCGAGTGGACATCCCACTCGGAGGTTACAAGGCAACTCGTATCGAGTAGACATCGTTCGTGCCGGCACCCTGAAGGTGCTTCGCAAACAGTTCCGGCGCGGCTGCGGTTATTTATCGTCGAAAGTCTCGGCGAGCGTCTTCATGTCGATCCCTAGGCGCTTCAGGCGTGCACGCAGGACGGGCCATTCTTCTTTCAGGAACTTGTTCCGCTCCCGTCGCAACAGCGCTTCGCGCACGCCCTTACGCACGACAAGCCCTTCGCCGCGAAGCTTGTCCGTGAGTCCATCGCGGGCCAGTTCCTTGTACGCCTTCGCGACGGTCAGCGGGTTGATCTCGTAGTCGCTCGCCAGCTGACGTACCGATGGCAGCATCTCACCTTCCGGATAGGTTTGATCGAGGATGCGGCCGACGAGATGGCCCATCAGCTGCCGGTAGATCGGCACATCGTCGGACCAGTTCGGAATGGCGGAGGTGCGAGGCATGTCGCGAACGATATCTCATCGCGGGCTTGCGCAGCAACGTATTACGGAGGTAGTGTATTAGCCACGTAACACAGCAAGACGAGCTGCCCGTGGCGATCGTGCCCCCTTGGCGAGCCGATTTGGCGGAGGTGGACCCAGGTCAATCCGAACTGGGGCCGATGGACCGGCGCGTCCGCACGGTTTGGCTTACACCTCAGCGGGTTGCAACCGTTGCGCTCTCACTCGTGA